>Ga0163144_10029851_pt1 | contig 10449 bp, 7 predicted proteins | sample OliLak19BULKMAT1_FD_123175 | JGI IMG/M metagenome (GOLD analysis project Ga0163144, IMG submission 123175) | Freshwater microbial mat bacterial communities from Lake Vanda, McMurdo Dry Valleys, Antarctica - Oligotrophic Lake LV.19.BULKMAT1 | ecosystem: Environmental > Aquatic > Freshwater > Lake...
AATGGGGTTCTCAATCGTTCGGGATGGTTATAGAATGAAAAGGCATATCGCCCTTTTAGGCAGGTATGTCCGGCGTTTACGTCAGCATCTGCGGGAGCTTGAATAGATTTTACTTTACCACCAAGCACCGCAACTTCTAGGTTACAACCAACACCACAATAAGTGCAGATTGTTCTCACTTTTTCATCAACAGCAATTGATTTTGATTCAAAAATATCAGAGATAGCCGAAGTTGGACAAGCTTGCGCACAGGCACCACAGCTTACACAATCCGAATCAAAGAAATTTTTGCCATCACTTTTTACAATATGACTGTCGAATCCTCTTCCAGCCATACTAAGAACCATTTCACCCTGCACTTCATCACAGGCTCTCACACAGCGAAAACAATTTATACATTTAGAAAAATCTGAAGTCATGTATGGATGACTTAAATCTTTCTTTTTATCTAAGTGGTTTTTTCCTACAGGATAGCGAACATCTCTAATTCCAACTCTGGCAGCAACTGTTTGCAATTCACAATTGTTGTTTACCTCGCAGGTTAGGCAGTCAAGAGGATGATCGGTAAGCACTAATTCTATAATATTTTTCCTTAACTTTTTAATGCGATCGCTATCGGTGTAGATAAATGAATTGGGTAATACAGGCGTATGACAGGATGCCATCGCTTTTGCTTTACCATCTTTTACAAAGGCAACATCCACGCTGCAAACCCTACAGGAGCCAAAAGGGTCAAGATTTGGCGCATCACATAAAGTTGGAATAAAATCTTGACCATGTTTTCTTCTCACAAACTTAAGGATTGTATCACCTTCCTCAATTTGACACGGAACATCATTGATGTACGCAATCTTGGTGTTAGTAGCAACAGGTATTGAGGAAATACTTATATTATTTTCTTCCCTTTTATCAAAGGGGCTACTTTTAATTTCGAATGCCATTTTAATTTAGAAATTAGAGTTTCTTTTATAAATGAATTAAAACACAAATAAACAGATTATAATTGAGAAATTGAAAAATATGGTTAAGAAATTATATCATTGATTGTCATGAAGTTAATTCAATAAACATTTGCTGTTGTTTTGACATTTGCAAGACTTGAGAAAGCGTGGTACATAGCAATAATTATTTCTCAAAATATACACTCAATTCATCTTTAAAATAGTGCAATGCATTCTTTATTGGTAAAGGCAATCCCCCTCCCAAAGCACACAAGGAGCCTACTTCAAGGGTTTCGAGAAGATCGGTCATTAAGGTATAATTAATTTTATAGCCTTCAGTCCGCGCTTTCTCTATCATTTCGTAGCCGCGCGTGGAGCCAAGTCTGCATGGAAAGCACTTTCCGCAACTTTCATGGGCTGTAAATCGGAAAAGATGTTCGAGGTATGCAATTAAAGGATAATCTTCAGGAATACAGACTACCGAAGCATGACCAAGAAGAAAGCCTTCCTTTGCAAAGGAATCAAAATCCACAGTCAGACTATCAATTTTACTCACTGGTACCAAACCGCCCAAGGGTCCGCCAATGTGCATGGCTTTAACAGGTTTCTTAAACCCGCCTGCCATCTCGTAAATTACTTTACTCAACGGAGTACCCATATCTACTTCATATAAACCTGGTTTGTTAAAGTGGCTATCAAGGGAAATAAGTTTTGTTCCTGATGACTTCTGGGTCCCAATATTTGCAAAAGCCTTTCCTCCATTTTTCATGATAAACGGAACATTGGCTAGGGTTTCGACATTGTTTACAACGGTTGGTTTATTAAACAAACCTTGTTGGGTAGGATATGGAGGTCTTACCCTTACTTCGGGGCGTTGCCCTTCAATGGAAGAAAGCAAAGCGGTTTCTTCACCACATATATAGGCTCCCTGTGCTTTAATGATTTTAAAATTGAATGAAAAACCAGAACCTTTTATATTTTCGCCAAGTAATTTTTCGTCAATAAGTTCGTAAACAGCCTGATTAATAATTTCTACCGATTCAGGATACTCTCCACGGATATAAACAACGCCGGCATTTGCACAAGTAATATAACCCGCTATCATCATTCCCATAAGCAAGGCGTGAGGGCGATTTTCCATAATATAGCGATCTGAAAACGCTCCTGGATCACCCTCGTCAGCATTACAAACAATAAACTTAGTATCACCATCAACATTGCGACATGACTCAAGTTTAAACGCCATTGAAAACCCTGCACCACCCCGACCTCTGAGTCCTGAATCTTTCAATTCTGACAAAAGCTGCTCAGGCGTTTTCTTTAAGCAATCCAAAAATATTTGATAATAATCTTTTGTTGCACCATATTCAGTAGTTAGTATGGGCGACCCTGAACTTGAAACATGATAATGATCCGTTTCGGTAAATTTTCCTGTCTTAATCTTTTCAATTTGGTCAATATCATCGCCAGAATAATTTTTACCATTGATATGAAAAGATGAATTTTCATGACATCTGCCCAAGCAACACATTTCACCCATTTCTTCTTTTGAATAATGCACACCCAACTTTGATTCAAGATCTTTTTGGGTTCCGGCTGTCATGCAAGCACTGCCATTACAGACATAAACCTTTTTACCTTTATTTTCGGGACGTAAAAAATCATAAAAAGAAACAGAGCCATACACAGTTGATTTTCCAACAAGAAACTCCTGTCTCAATTTATCCAACGCCTCTGGGTCAGGCGTTCCGGTTGGTTCTGCCAATATTCCTAACTCCTCAAAAAGATTTTTGTTAAGGCCTTTGCGCCCCGATAATTCACTTATATTTTTTGACATCTGAATTTCAAATAATTATACCAATTAAGATTAGCTCTTGTTTTGCTTCCAAAAGTAACTATTATCTTCTAATATTTCCATGCCCCAAACAGGGACTTCATTTTTTACCCGCTCAACTATATAGGTGCAAGCTTCTATGGCTGCTCTTCTGTGTTTTGAAGACGTAAAAACAAAAAGACTTATTTCACCTGAATTTACCAAACCTAGGCTGTGATAAATATGCAAACACGTTAGGTCGAAATGAACAAAGGCTGTTTCTCTAATCTCATGAAATTTATCCTCAGCCATTTCATTATAAGCAGAATAATCAATAGCTATAACTTCTTTATTATTGATTGTATCGTTACGGACCTGCCCAAGAAAAATACTGTGAGCACCAATATCTTTTTTAGTACTGTGCTTTGCAATGGAATTAGCAATAAATTCAGGACTTATTGCCCCCTCAATGAATACTTTTTTAGACTTCTTTTCTGGCATGTGAGTTGAATTGACGTTCCCTTTTCCAAGCAAGGATTCCTCCAGTTAAACTATAACCTTCCTTTTCAGGATATTTTTTCTTAAACCATTCCACCGCCTTTAAACTCCGACTTCCTGAATTGCAAAAGAACACAATTTTATTTTCTGAAAACAGAGAATGTTCTTTTTGATTTAAAGCATCTAAAGGAATGTTTATGAACTCGAATTCCTCCACTGTTAGTGACTCTTCAGGTTCCCGAACATCAATAATTGAAAAATTCTTCATTTTAAGCAGGCCGTTAAAATCTAAAATCGAAATTTGATTTTTAGTAGAATTGGAAAGACAAAACCAATTGTAGTCAAAATTCAAAAATTCTTCCTCGTTTTTTGGCATATTTCCAAGGGATGTTTCCGAGGAATTTAATTTAAACTCATAAAATACATTATTTAAAGCACTGTATGAAAGCACTGAATTGATGAGTGGTTTACCAACACCTGTTATTATTTTTATGGCTTCAGTTGCTTGCATGGTTCCAATGATTCCGGGCAAAACACCGATTACACCGGCTTCTGCGCAAGAAAAAGTTTCCCCATTTTTTGGAGGCTCTGGAAATAAATCGCGGTAATTAACTTTTTTTCCAGTTGATTTGTCTTCCAAATTAAATACACCCACTTGTCCTTCAAAACGAAGCACTGCGCCATAAACAAGGGGTTTATTCAAGATAAAACACGCGTCATTTATTAGATAACGGGTCAAGAAATTATCTGATCCATCAATTACTAAATCATAGTCTGCCATCATTTTGAAAGCATTGCTCTGTTGAAAACGAACATGATAGGTTACAATTTCAATTTCAGGATTCATTGCTCTCAAACGTGTAGCAGCGGTTTCCGATTTCAGTTTACCAATATCCTGTGTGGTAAAAAGAATTTGTCTGTGGAGATTTGAAATATCAATGGTGTCAAAATCAACAATGCCAATTTTACCTACCCCTGCAGCAGCAAGATATTGCAAAGCAGGACAACCCAATCCACCGGCACCAATAACGAGTATTTTTGCATTGGTGAGCTTTTCTTGAGCCAAGTCGCCAAATTCTTTAAGCAAAATCTGACGCTGGTATCTTTCATTGGATTTTTTATTCAAAATATTGTCTGTGAATATAAACTGGAAATGATTTGTTTCGAACTTTCAAGCTTCGACAAATTTAGCTGGAAGAAGACAGATTGCCAAGCGAGAATCAAAACCCAGAATTCTTATCTTTAATTACATAAACTCTGAACAATTCTCATTTCAAACCAAACCAATGATTTAAGATCAAGGATTAACGAATTAAGATTTTAGAAGTTGATATCGTTATAAATCTAGAATTCTTGTTTATTAATCCAAAATTCAAATTTTAAGACGAAAGCAAAATAACGATTATTCCTTCATTTTATGAAAAGTTGGTTCGAAGCACTACTGCTGTTGGCCATCCAAGGGGAGAGCGAACTGCAAATTTTTATCCTATTTAAGTCCGTTAAATGAACTCAGTAAAAATTTTAAAGTTGATTTCGTTGGTGCCTTTTTTTTACTTTTTTTGCAGAGAAAAAAGTAAAAATCGCCGTCTCTAAAACAGACATCTGAACTCCAACTCAAAATAAATTTAGTGACAAAAAGTTAGAATATTTTATAACTTTCCTTATGATTCTTTATATAAGCTACCCTCCCGAAAATGGAGGAAGCAACGCCAGAGTATCTCCCGAACTAAGCAACATGTTTTGATTTATTATTTTCTTGTTAACCGCAATTGCAAATTTCATGGTTTCCAATTCAGGAAATTCCTTAAAAAGTCTTTCCTTCAAATCATCTGTGCTTTCAACATCAGAAACTATCCAAACACTTTTTTCAATTAATTCCGCAATCTGTCCGAAAGCCAAAATGTGTATTTCCATATCTTTTGTCATCAATTTATTCTCCCTTGCTTGAACTAAGTTTTCAAAATCTTCTCTCGTGTTGATATTTGTAAACATGGACTTATCAAATAACCCGTTACTATTAACATTCAATTTTACAAGATTAAAGTGTTGAACCAAGGCTTGCATTTTTATTAAACCAGTATCAATTAACTCTTTCCAAAGAGGTAGGCAGCTTTTGTTATAAAAACCGAACAAAGGTTCGATTTTTTCATGATGAATCGGTAAAATGATTTGCGAATCACCCACATTCTCGAAAAGATAATTAACCGCTTCTGAATGAATGAGAGGCATATCGCAACTTATCATAAAATTGTATTCATTCTCACTGTGGCTCAAGGCTGTATAAATACCACCTACAGGGCCAATATCTTTGATTAAATCCGGAATTACTTCTAAGCCAAAGTTTTTATATTCGGGATTATCGGAAACAATGATAATGTCATTTGTAATGCTTTGAAGTTGTTCAATAATGTAATTTACAAGCGGTTTTCCATTCAGTAGCATTAATCCTTTGTCCTGTCCCATGCGTGAACTTTTGCCACCAGCAAGAATATAGGCTGAAAAATTTAGCTTCTCTTCTTGTTTCATATTTTTTAGATTGTAAGCAGTTTAATTGCGGAAATGACTAAAACCGCAGCGAGTATTCTTCTTAAAAATAAACTTTCGAATTTTTTAGCTCCAAAATAAGAACCGGCTAAGCCACCATTGACTGCAATGAGAACGAACCAAACCATTTGAATTTCAAATTGAAATCCCTTGGTAAGCAAGCCACCCAAGCCTGATAAAGAATTTAAAAAAATAAATAAAGTTGAAACGGCGGCAGTTTGTTTCATATCAGCCCAATGCAAAAGGAGAATAATAGGACTTAAAAGAATTCCGCCTCCAATACCTATCATTCCTGAGAGAAATCCAATGATGGCTCCAATAAACAAGGATAGAAAAATATTTTGTTCTTTGATTGTTTCCTCCGTTTTAAGTTTTACACCAAGAAGTCTGATGATTGGGAATATTAATAATACCCCTACAATTTTTTTGTATAAACTGGCATCAACGCTTATGAGGCCTCCCATATAAGCCGATGGAATAGAGGCCGCAGCGAAAGGCCAGAACAAGGCCCATCTAAAATATCCACCGCGATAATATTGAATGAAGGCAATGCCAGACACGAAAATATTTAATATCAAGGCAGTAGGACGCATTATTTCAGGGGCAAAAGAATAAAAAGCCATCAGAGCAAGGTACCCACTCGCACCGCCATGTCCAACGGAAGCATAAAGAAATGCAACGAGGAAGAGTAAACTATAGAATACAATATCCATCAGGATTTTAGGGTTGAAATTGGATTATTAATTCTTGGCTATTTTGCTTTCAAAAGTACAGTGGTTCATTTACTTAATAGCAATAAAGAAGTTGTATAAAATTAATTTCAACTTGTTTTAAGTAAAACTTTCAAAATAGTTAAGTAAAACTTTCAAAATAGTTAAGTAAAACTTTAAAATAACCTCGACATTTCAAAATCATTTCAAGTGTTTTTCAGAGGATGAATTTCGTAAAAGAATACTTAATATCCCGAATATTTAGATATTCAATGGAAGCCAAAATCGATAACTAAGACATTATATGAAGAGGTAGGGTTGAAGGATCAGTGCGGCTGGACATCCAAGGGAAGAGCGAACTACAAAATTAATCATGGCAATCTTTTAATCCTTAATAATTGTGTTAAAATTTTGAAGTTGGTGTCGGCGCCGACGAGATTGGTACCTTTTTTTGGTTTTTTTTGGGCAAACAAAAAAGAACTAAAAAGCTGTCAACAAGACAAACTTCACTATGAAAGCAGATAGAGAATCTGCTTCTAGTTTGCAGTATTTAAATTAAAAATCTTTCTAAATTATCATCTGAACCATAACCATCTCTCCTTTTTCAAAATTTTCCTTTTCTGCATCCAGTTCAATAAGGCAGTCGGCTATGGCGAATGAATTCATCAAATAACTTTCTTGACTCTTTAAAATAGAAACATCATTTATTCCAGTTTTACCTTTTAAAAACTGAGTGAGTCCGGGCTTCTTTTTATAGGCACTTGACAGAGGTAATGCGAGTGACTTAAAGTATTTTCGTTTGGTTATGCTCTCAATGGTCGGAACCAAAAATTCATAAAAACAGGTCATCACCGAAGCCGGATTTCCTGGCAAACCAAAACAGAGGGTTTCTCCTTTCTTTCCGAAATAAATGGGTTTTCCTGGTTTTTGTTTCACCTTGTGAAATATGGTTTCAACCCCACAAAACGCAAGGGATGAGGTTACGAAATCGTAGTCACCTACCGACACGCCTCCGCTTAAAATGAGTATATCGACCCCAAATTGTTTGGAGATTTCATTTCGAATCGCTTCTTCGTTATCGTTCACAGTTACTACTGAAACCGGAATGATGTTCATCTGCTCCAAACCTGCAACCAATCCAAAAGAATTGGATTCAAATATTTCACCTTCTAAAACTTCATTACCAGGTTTTACTAATTCACTCCCAGTTACAATGATTGCAACCATTGGCTTGTTAAAAACTTTTACCTTATCAATTCCCAATCCCGCCAAAAAAGAAATTCCGGCAGGTATGAGCAGCTGTCCTTTGGGCAAAACATTTGCACCTTTCTGTGTTTGTGATGCTCTCAGTCTAACATTGGCACCTTTGATAGGAGATTCTGTGAAGCTAATATTATCACCATTCACAATTACTTTTTCTTGCATTACAACCGTATCAGCACTTAATGGGACTGGTGCTCCAGTAAAAATGCGCACAGCGTCACCTGCCTTTAATGTGCCTTGAAAAACACTTCCGGCCTGAACTTCTCCAACCAACTTCAATGCAGATTGGCCATCCCAGCTATCGAACAAAAAAGCATAACCATCCATAGCAGATTGATTGAATGGTGGGGTATCAATTTTAGAAACAGGAGATTCCGCCAGCACATGTCCATTGGCTTTTGAGATAGGAAGCTCAGCTATTTTATGGATATTGCTGTGTGCTTCAATCTTTTGTCTGGCTTCTGAAACAGAAATCATTGTGTCGTGCTTAAGTAAGTTTTTAATTTTTATCCGTTTTGTTTTGCATGTGTGTCATCTGTGTTCTGTTTTTGCAACACTGATAACACGGATTTTTAAAGTCGGATAAGATACATTTTGGTAACTAAACCATATTGCACGCAATACTACAACTCTAACTTATAATTCCATTATTCTTTTCAGTGTTTAATAAATGAGGGGCTTTATTTTAATGAAACTGAGTTGTTTTAAATCAATAAAACATAAATAATTTGCTTTTCAATCCTACATCAAAAATCGAAAATCCTTGTTACTTTGCCTGCATTATTTATTCCTTACTACTTAATTCTTATTTAGTTAGAAATCTTACCTTCCACTCCCATCTCACAACTTCCTTCTCCTCAACTCTTGAACAATCAAGGAAAGTTCCCTACCCATTTGCCCAGCCATAGAGCTATTTTCTTTTGCTCTTCTGCCAAGATAAGGCATTACAGCCTGAATGGGTCCGTAAGGAAGATACTTTGCAACGTTGTACCCCTTTGCTGCAAGATTGAAACTTATATTATCACTCATTCCGTACAATTGTGCGAACCAAATCCTTGGGTCATTGGGTTCAAGTCCTGCTTCGTTTAAAAGTTTGACTAATAAAAAAGAGCTATTTTCATTATGGGTTCCGGCACATACCGAAACAATATCAATATTATCAATACACAATCTTACAGCTGCATCATAATCATCATCGCAAGCCCCTTTGCTGTCGTGTATGGGGTTTGGGTATCCCATTTTAAGAGCACGATCGGCTTCTTTTTCCATGTAGGCACCGCGAACCAGCTTAAAACCTAGGAAGTACTTTTTTTCGCGTGCATCAGCGATACACTTTTTCATAAAATCAACACGGCCTTTGCGGTAAAGCTGAACCGTATTGAAAACAATCGCTTTGTTATAATTGTGCTTGCTCATTAATTCATTTGCAATACTATCCACTGTATCCTGCATCCATGATTCTTCCGCATCAATAAGCAAAGGTATATTGCTTTCGGTGGCCGTTTGGGCGAGTATTTCGAACCTCTTTTTGAGTTTATAAAACTCGTCTAATTCATCATTATCTAACTTTTGGCCGGCATCTAATTTCTCAAGTAAAGCAACGCGCGCAATTCCAGTGGGTTTAAAAACACAAAATGGATATTCAAGATGGCCAGTCGCTTTTTGAATGGTATGCTTAATTTCTTCAACATTCGCGTCAAAGTTTTCTTCGGTTTCATGGCCTTCAACAGAATAGTCCAATATAGCACCTACGTGGTTTTTCCATAAATGTTTAACAGTATTATCACATTCATCAATCGTTTCGCCACCACAAAATAGACCGAAAACCGTATTTTTTATTATACCTTTAATTGGCAACCCAACCTTTAGACTAAAGGAGGTGAGGCCAGGGCCATAATTAACTAAAAATGGAAACTTAAAAAAGGAGAATATGAATTTGGCTTTTTTTAACTCCGCATCACTTCGGTGCTGAAAAGCCACTTTAGTATCGGAAAATGAGAGATCGAAGGCTGGCATTATAATGTGCGAAATTACTGCAAAGGTTTCTGTTTTGATATACTTTTTTTTGACCGGGTTAGGTGGAACATTAATGAAGAATTTTGATAGGGTAAAGGATTACGTAATACATTTGGATTTTTTAGTTTGCTATTTATCAATAAATCCGTTAGGCTTATGCCCACTCTAACATTAAATACATACTATTGCACTGAGTTTTTAAGTTAAGGAATATTCACAGTTAAGATATTTTGAGATTTTGAGCTTCCTTTTTAAGAATTGTCAATTATTTTTAAGCCAATCCATCAAGTTAATGATTCAAAATAAGAACCTGCCTTATTATATTACTGCAATTATTCTTTTTGTACTCTTAAAACTTGTATACATCATTGCCGATACATTCGACCTTTCTTTTTTGATTATACCGACCAATAAAATTGTTGGGCTTCTCACGGGTACCTCTTCGCTTTATGTGAAAGGCAATGGATTTTATTTTGAATACCTCAATATTGTCATTGACAAATCGTGTTCAGGTTTTAATTTTATGCTTTTGTGTTTTCTTATGCTGACATTTCTTAGTTTGAAGTATTTCAACAAGACAATTGAAAAAAATGCCGTCATTATCCTTTCACTGACCGCAGCATATATCCTCACTGTCTTTGTAAATGCATCAAGGATTTTCGCC
>Ga0163144_10029852_pt1 | contig 10449 bp, 8 predicted proteins | sample OliLak19BULKMAT1_FD_123175 | JGI IMG/M metagenome (GOLD analysis project Ga0163144, IMG submission 123175) | Freshwater microbial mat bacterial communities from Lake Vanda, McMurdo Dry Valleys, Antarctica - Oligotrophic Lake LV.19.BULKMAT1 | ecosystem: Environmental > Aquatic > Freshwater > Lake...
CTGACGTGAGAGCGGAGAGGTGCCGCTGTCCGGCTTATCGGCAAGCACGCTGCGGATCGTTCGAACCGTCCACCCTTGCGGAATTGGACCGATCCTTGCCTCTCGAAAATCTGTGTGCTGGCTAGGCATTCCCACCCTAAACAGGGAGCTCATGAGCGAACGCTTCAGTTCCTGTGTCGCATCCAACTCCGCACGCGCCTTGAGCATCGCGTCATCGGCGAGCCTGAGTGCGGCGGCGATGCTGCGTTGCTCATCAAGCTTCGGCGACGGGAATAACAGCCGCCCGTAGTGCCTCCAGTTGAGATTCCGCATCTGCGTGGATTGCTGCTGCACGCGCTCGATGATGCCAGTGCGTTGCAGTTCGAACAGTGCCCATCCCAGAAAGCTTGCATCGACCCTATCCGCATCTGGACGCAGCACCTGCACGAAGTTTGAGACCGTCGACCCCGGCAAGTCGCGTTCAACGAAGCCTATGCGGCCGACAGGCTGATCTGGACCACCGCCGGATCTCTCCACGAGTAGATCGCCCTGCAGAAGCCCCAACTGTTCCGCCTTCTCTTTTGTAAAGTAGCGGATCGCCACGTCTGAAAAATCGATGGCACCATCGTTGGTGAAGTTGGTCGAACGCAACACCGGCACGGGCTGCTCGCCTTCTGCATTACCCCAGTCACCAGAGAACTGATGGCCGATCAGTTTGCGCAACGGTTTGGTGTCCCAATCCGCTGGGATGTCCCCCAAGATGGTCCGGAAGCGGTGCGTCAACATCCGGCGGCACCACCGAGCCTGCGAAGCAGTGTCCTGAGAGAGGCGTGCGCAACGTCAGCGGCATCCGTTGCCGACTTCAGCTGGGCTGCTGCGACATTAAGCGGCAACACTTGCTCAGGCTCGAATGTATCGACGTAACGTGGCAAGTTCAGATTGAACTCGTTCTCTGCAATCTCCTCGCGGCCGACCAAGGTGAAGTAGCGCCGCGCTTCATCTTCACTGCTGGCGATGCGCAGCAGGTCCGCAGCTGCCTCGCGCAGATGATGGATTTCACGCTCGGCGGCGAGCCCAAGTTCCTGCTCGCGGGCATCGCGCTCTTGCTGAAGCTTGCCCAAATCTTTGACCGCACGGACCACCTGTTTGTGCCGCGCCTTGATAGCGTCGATCAGCGATCTGCGGGCGATTTCGAACTTTGCTTTCGGCGTGTCGAGTTGGGCCTTCATTCCCGCTTTGTCAGTCCGGCCGGCCGCGGCGATTTCAGCTTCTATACGTTCAACGTCGGCCTGCAGTGGGGCCAAAGGCTGGAAGTAGGGATGCTCGGGTGAAATGGCATCCTTCACTGCCTGCTGCTTCAGATCCAAGGCGTCCAGCGCCTCCAACTCGGCCTGCAAGCGGGTCAGCGGCTCCAGCACCGGACCATAGGCGTCCTCGATGTCTGCCAGCCGGGCGTCACGCTGCTCCTCGACTTCGCGGATTAATTGGGTCTCATGCTCAGGAACCATTCGCTGTGCGGTGTTCAAGTCGCCGAAGGCACGCCACGGCACCAGGATTCGCATCAGGTCCGAGGGGCGCAGCAGGTTTTGCGGATTGCCCTTCTGAAAGTGTCGCGAGGCCCAGATCATCAGGATCTTGTCCTTGCGCTCAGGGCTCTTGGCCTTGTTGAGCAGCAGCAGGCAGCCCGGCACCCCGTTGCCGTAGAACAGCTTGCCCGGCAGCACGACAATGGCTTCGATCAGGTCAGCCTCTATGAAGCCGCGACGAATCAGGTACTCGGCGTCGGCCTTCTGATTCTGGCCATCCTCGGCTTCGGTCTGCTCCGGTTGGCCACGGAACAGCACGCCCTGCGACATCACCACCATTCCTTGTCCGCCAACGCCAGTGTCCGGGTCGGCTTCCTTGAACGACTTGGCGATCTGTTGCAACCATGCCCAGTCACCATTGCTGGTCGGCGGCATGCCGTGCGACAGGCGGCCAAACTTGTCGCCCGCCGCCACTGTGTCATGGCCCCAGTCCTCCAGCGAGAAGGGCGGATTCATGATGACGCGGTCGAACTGTTTGAGTCGATTGTCGGTAGTGAGGTGCCGCGGGTCCCGCAAGCTGTCGCCCTGCTTGTGCTCCCACACTGGAATGCCGTGCAGGATCATGTTGATGCGCGAGATGTTGTAGGTGGCGACGTTGGATTCCTGCCCGTGCAAGCGCAGTTGACGCACGTCGCCGCCGTGTTTTTTGACGTGGCGAATGCACTGCAGCAGCAACCCGCCCGAGCCCGCCGCCCAGTCGCACACAGACATTCCGGGCTGAGGTTGCAGTACCTCCGACATCAGAAAGCCCACTTCAGCTGGCGTGTAGAACTCGCCGCTGGATTTGCCCGCTTTGCTGGCGAAGTTGCGGATCAGATACTCGTAAGCATTGCCAAACAGGTCATCCGACACATGCGAGCGGTCGAAGGTCTGGCTGCCGAAGTGATTGATCAGATTGACCAGCTTGTCGCGCGGCAGCTCGTCCTGTTTGTTGAAGTCGATCTTGCCGGTAAGGATGCCGTCGAAATTATTCTGCCTGTGGGCATTGGCGCGCTCGATGGCGAGCATGGCGTCGTTCAAGGCTTGGCCAAGCTGCGACTTGGCGGTACGCGCGACGGATGACCAGGTAGAGGCTTCGGGAACGATGAAATGGTGGTTCTGCGGATCGCGCGCGAGCAGCGCCGCCTGCTCCGGCGGCACACCGGCCTTGGTCAGCGTTGCTTCCTGGGCGCGCACTTCCTCGTCAAAGCAATCGCTGATGCGCTTGTAGAACAACAGCGCGAACACATATCCGCGAAACTCCGAGTGATCTGCATTGCCACGCAGGATGTCGGCGGCCTTGTCGAGGTAGCTTTCCAGCTCGCCCTGCGTCATCCGGCGCGTGGGACGGATCACGATGGGTGATGCGAGGGTGCTGAGGAGTTCTTCGAGGTTCATTCTAGGGACGGTATCCATTGATGCTGGCGCGTCTGGCAAAATGCCGAGATGCCAATTGAAAAATGTAGGGGAGACAGTCACTTGCGGAAATTATTGGCTCTGGCGTCGGCGCCGAGTTTTCGTGGCGGCGTCTGGCTGTCCCAAAGGGGGATCCTTGACAAGCAACACGCCTGGCGTAGCATCGCGTCCTGAGTTCACTGCCTATCGGCTTTGAACCTATCGAGGTTTCGGCCGCTGAACCCGCGTAGCGAATCAGCGGCCACATTTTCTTCAGAAGCAAGTTCACGGTGTGCCGCCCAGTCTGCGCACACAGTCTGCTTTTGACCACACGGGCGAAGTCCTGATTTTGGTTATGCTGTTGTCGGCCTGATAGCAGGTCACGAAGTTCGCCTTAAGTGCGCCTTCCCTCGTGAGCCCCATCTCCACGACGACGACGAAGTCCTCGTAAACGACCGCGACCCTGCGAGTCGCGTCAGGACATCGAACGTCTTTGTTCCAGCCTTGATAAAGGTCGGCTTGCTGATGCACCAGCGTGGCCTTGATCCAGTCGATGCGTTCAGCGCGCACCGGCGAAAACACGTCTTTCCGGCCGTCTCGCGCTGTGCTCTCGTAGAAGACATGGCCGAACTTGGCTGCTGCAAAGTAGACCCGAATGCCGTCGAAGGTCTGGATGCTGCCCCGGCAGTAGGTCCCCTCGAAATGATGGCGGTATTCGGCGGCCGTCGCGTAATGGACCAGGGGCGGCAGGGACATCACCACCCTCCCTGCAGACGGATCCTGAAGATGTTGAATTTTTCTTCGGTTTTCTGAGTGGGCGCAAGCGTTCTGCCGAGGGCGGCTTCGAGTCGCATGACGACCTGTGTCTTCGCGGTTCCATCGCGCAAAGTGGCGTTCATTCGACTGCTGGCAGCGCCTAGAAGCAAGTCGCAGAGCTGGATCAGCACCATCTCATGCGATGGCAGCGACTGCACGCACTCGATGCTCGAAGAGAGGCTGGCGCGCGACAGACAGCGAGTCAGTACGGGCAGGCGAGTCGGGTCGCGATTGCTCTTCGCGTCGCAGAAGATCCGGTACTCGTTGAAGTCCAGTACCCAGTGGTGCAGCAACTGATAGTAGAACTTGTAGAAGCCCAGCTCGCCATCGTTGTCGTGCAGTTCCAGATTCAACTGGTTTCGGTCGACAGCAATGCAGCGGAAGCGCAAGTTATCGCCGTAGCTGACGAACAAATCGATCAGCTCGATGTAGAAGGCTTGGCGGTTCGGCGAGACCTTGCTCCATTTGATCTCGCCCCATGCCGCGTGGCGCTGGCGCAAGGCAAGCACTTTGGCCTTGATCTCACCGCGTAGCTCGGCAGGCACCCAGAGGCTACCGATCATCAGATATCGCGCGCGTGGGCTTGCGGAGGTTAGGACATCCGGATTTGCCTCATCGCAGTAGACCTCAAATCTCATTTTTCATCCCCGGGGGAGCCCAGCACGCATGGTGGGGTGTTCCAGCATTCGTGTCATACCGGTGAGGGCCCGCCGGTAGGCCTCAAGAGGCGTCGCGTGCGGCGCGAGTACGCTGGTTACGGCGATCTGGTGGGCATCCCGCAGATAAGGTTCTATGGCGCTCAACGCGCTGCGGGCACCGACCAGTAATTCGTCACGCTGATTCGGGAAAGTTGCCATCAGCGCGTCCACCCATTGCTGAGGCCAACGCGTCGGCGCCAACGGTGACTGCTGGTTCGCCAACCACCACAGCGCCACGGCACGGCCGACATCCTTGACGAAGCGCGGCGGGTTGCCGGGCAGGCCGGAAATCGGCGTGCGATCCGGGTCTGCATGCTCCAACAGGTGTGCGAGTGCCATGCAGGCGGGTTCGGCGGCGCGTAGACCGAGCATGGCTTCGGGTGCGTCATGGATGGCGACTCGCATGTAGCGAAAGCTGGGTAGACCGAAATCGCCTTCTGGCGTGCTGAAGCGACGCCAGTGTTTGCGTTCGGTCTGAGAGGAAGGTGGCTCGGCGAGCAGCTCGACGAACCAGCCTTCTTGGTCGTCGGGAGGCGTCAGTCGAAGAGCGGGTAGCTCTTGGTCGGGCGTGGTGGGCGTACCGGGTTGCATGTCATTGGGAAAGTGAGGTGTCCAGCCTTCCGACAGCAGTCGTCCTCCCAGCGCCTCGGCTGTGGACACGGCATCGACCGACGGTTGCAGCAGCAAGTCGATGTCCTTGGTTGCGACCATCGCGGTTCGCGCCACATCGCGGAACGCCCAGGCCGTGGCGATGCTGCCGATCACGACGATATTGGCGCGCAGGGACTGCGGCACGCGCGCGGCCACACGGCGCAGCAAGGCTTCGGCGTCAAGCGCAACGAGCGGACGGCTCATGCCCGCATGGCTTTTGCGTACTGGATCGCCTGGTCACGCAGACCGAGGTCGAGCAGAGATAGCAGCACATCCATTGGGTAGGCACTCCGAACTGGTGGATTTCCCAAGGTGCGTGTGAACTCCTGCTTTGCGCGGACAAGGGTGATCACCACCGGCGCCGGTGCCAGCACGTTGCTCTCGGGTTCGAGGCCATCGTCCAGCCAACGCAACAGATTCGGGTCGAAGGCATCGACCTCGCGATCTAGATGTGCGACGAGATCGAGTCGGGGCGTTCCGATCAGATCGAGTGCGGGCATATCCATTTGTGCCACGGGCGTGCCGGAAAGGGCAAACGCGCGCCATTCCATGGGGCCGCCCTGCTGCAGCAGTGAGCGAGCGCGATCGAGCAAGAGATCGGGCGACTTGATCTGGGCGCCGCGCTCGAAGCGGAACCGCAGTGTCTGCGGAAGTGCGCCGATGCGACTCAGGGTCTCGGTCGAGAGCTGCTCCGGAATGACTTCGATCCAGCGCGTGTTCGGAATTAGCTCTGCCGCCCGCAGGCTCATCAGCGCTGCGCGGATGGGCGTCTGCGACGCGCCGATCTTCTCCATCAGACCCGCAAGCGGTTGCGGCCCATCGTCTTCCAGGCTCGCGCCCACCAGCAAGCGCAGCAGCTCGTAGGTGTAGTTGGGCTTTGCCAGCGCAATAGTGGTGTCGCGCGCTGTGGGTCGGTCCTCGCTGATGCGGATACTGATCAGCTGACGGACGGTCGCATCGAACGCAGGCATGACCCGGTCCCATTCGGCCTGAACCGTGTGCGCACTTATGACGGGCGAGATCACGTCGAGCCTGGCAGGACGATTGCCTTCGACGGCAGCTGCAGCCAGATCGAGGATCTCTGCCCTTAGGTCGCGGGTGCTGCGCACGCGCGCCAGCTGCTTTGCGAGGATCTGGAGCATCGGAGCGCTCAGCGTTGCTCGGAAGGTGCCCTCATTATGCACGCCACGTATTACTCTGCAAGAATTTACTTACTCTGCAAGTACATTTCGCCAACAGCGCTAGGGCGGGTGGCAAAAAGGGCTGGGCGGCTGGCAGACGCGGAAGTTGGCGCAAGTGCACGGCCAGGGGACTGACAAAACTGACAGAACCCTGTTTTGTCGGTTTTGTCAGTTGGGTGTTGCCGCGCGGAGTAGCCATATGTGGCTGCCTTCGCCCAACTCGTGTTGGCGGTGGCGATCTACTCGATCCCAAGGAAGACGTGCTCACGATGGTAGGCGAGGTACACACAAAGCCGAGCATTGGGGGCACGGCGGAGCCCAGCTGGCAGGCCCAACTCACGCTGCTCTCCTATCGATAGAACGCTCGAAACGAGCATTCCACCGGCGTCGTCAAAAGTGATCAGGCCGGCGTCGAACAACGCATCAAGGTTCGCCGACAGCACGAGGCCGTTATTGGAATCCAACCGCTCTCGGTGCTCAGACTTGCACCAGGGCTTGCAGTGCGAAGCGCGCAGCATCGCAGACACACGGCATCCGGTTACCGCACACGCACCACCCCACCGTCGCAACAACTCTCTGCGGAAGCGACCCTGTCCGAGGCGGGCGTCGATGAGAGCCGCGCGGGTTGTTTCGTTCAAAGGGGATTGATCCAAGTCGCGGAGATCTGCCTCGACCGATGTTGGCGGAGTGCCACCGAGAATTGATGTGGCCGGGATTGCTCCGACGACATCCATGAGGAGCGAGTCCGAGTGCTCGATCAAACGCCCCAGTCGAAGGATGCTGTCTCGGTCGAAATTACGGATGACCCCCGATTCATGGCTGTCCTTGTCGCAAACGACCGCGTACGCGGTATAGCCGATCCTGATCAACTCTATGTGACGCTCACGCTCGGCTCGACCGAGACTTTGGGTCCGCAGCGGCCCGAGGACCTGGATGACTTCCGACCCTAGGTGGCTGCGATGGTCCATCCGCCAGAGTCGTAGGAAGACCCGGCGCGCTCGTTCGTCCACAGAGCCCCACGACCAGCGAACGTTTGCCAGTGGTGCATGGAGCACATCCCGAAAGAACGCACCGATCCGCTGGTCTGAGACTGTTGTCCCAGCGTGGTCTTCTATCGATTCATTAACCCCGGCACTCGGGGTCGAGGAGCGGGATTGGTCCGCGACCAATACAGTCACTGGCTTTGCGTCGTCGGCGTAGGGAGTGAACGCATAGCGCGACTCGCGAAGCAGCTTCTCGGAACGCCTCACGGTCTCTGGATCGAAGAAGCGGCGCCATTTGGTTTCGACGATAATGGCTTCGCATGTCAGATCGATGCGTTTCAACTCCCAAAGCCGAGTAAAGCCCTCGGACGGCTTCACGCTGGCAAGAATTCGATTGACGGCATCGAAGCCGCCGTACTCTTCAATCATTGTCTTGAAGCGGGTGGGCTTGTAACCGAGCCGCTCTGCCTCGCGCACCGCGCTTCTCAGGTGCGCCGTGAACTGATCGTTCTCGTTGGAATCCATGTCCTCACCGCCTCAAGCCGCCGCCGGGCGCGGCAATACGCGTCACGCGCGCCTTAGATCGTAAGGTCACTATAAAGACTTCGATCGGCTCATTGAAACCACGCCGAGCACCGCCGCATCAAGCATCGAAACAGAGTCGTCGACGAACAACGCGAAGGCATGGTCAGTGAGTGAACCAGCGGAACTGCAGCGAAGGCCGGCCGCCGAGTTCGGCGGTCCCTTCCGTCCACGATTGAAGATGGCCATGCTCGACGAGCAGTTCAAGCCCGCCTTCTGCCAGTCTCTTGTCTGTCAGGCCAGTCCAACCGCGACGGTATACGTCGCGCAGGGTGAACCCATCCGCGAGATCGGGACGCTTCCTAAGGATCAGATGCGCAGCCGAGATTCCGTCATCGGTAACCGGTGCGTAGATCCGGCGTGCATGTGCTTCCAGCAGCGTGCACCAGCCGATTGCGGTCGCCATGGCGGAATCCGAGACCGGTCCAACAGCACGCTCGGCGAGGTGCAGCACTAGGGCAAGCCGGCCGGCCAATGCAGAGTACTTCGACAGGTGGGATTCGAGATGCGGTGGCTCGGCGCCAGAGCGTAGGCGCTGCATGAGCGCCGTCAGCCAATCGGCAAAACGCTCCTGCGCATCGTCGCTGAGCCGTAAAAAGGGTATGTCGCAGGAGTCGTTCGACTCAGCCTGCAGCTTTACCGGATCGAGCGCGTAGAGGTATCGAAACAACGACAAGACATTGCGCTCGCTGTCGGGGTCCGGCGCGAAATCGCGGAAGCGCCAGACGGTAGGCAGATCAGGGTAGATCGACATCTGGAAACGCTGGATCAATCCATCATCCGCTGCCCCACCTTTTATCGCGCCGCGGACGTACTCCGCCAATTTCCCTGGCTGGACGCCGCCCATGATGGAGACCGCACAGGCTGCAATGCGCGTCGTGCCGCGGCCAATGCGATCAAAGGTAAAGGAGCCTTTCCCGTTCCAGCATTCGAGAAAGAAAGCCCTGTCGCCTTCGCGGCCTTCGCGGTCCAGATTCGCCAGCCAGCCGGCGACTTCGTCTCGCACATAGATGAGTCCGCGGGGATTCTCGCCCAGCAGTTCTCCGAGCTTTTCGATAGTCGCGTCGTTGATCACCAGGCGCGGCTCGCGAGGACCGTCACGCTCCTCCTTTGATACTGCAGCAAGCGCCGCTTCTGCCGCACCGCGATCCCCTCGCGACACCAGTTTGCGCACCGTCTTGATCGCCAGCTCAGATTCGATTCGTTCGATTTGGGCGGCTCGCTCATGGGCTAGGCTCACGCTCTCATACTGCTGTCGAGCCGCTGTTTCAATCGTGTCGAGCATGCGTCTTGCCGGCGATATGGCTGGCGACTTACCGGCACTTGGGCGTCCAACCAGAACGCCCCACAGCAGCGGAACTTCGTACCAGGGATTTCGCTGCTTAAGCGCAACTGCAACCTGCCTGCCGATGCAGCCGCCCATTGAGATCATTGCCGGGACAGCGACGTACTCCATCGGTACTTGCAATGCGTCGGCGTGCTCATCCAGCCATGGCCGCACGCAGGAGGGCACAAGTGCGGAATCGAAGACCGGAACAGGCGGCAGTGCTGATGGCAGCGGCGTAGGGAACAGCCGTTCAATCTGCGCGGCAGAGATTGCGCTCATGGAGACTCCCGATGCCGGGAACTGAGCCAGGGCCAGCCGACCATCACGCCACTTGCTGCCGAGACTGGGCGATGCGCCCGTGTATCCAAGCATCGATGTCAGTCGACGACCAGCAAGTGCAACGTGGAGAGATGCGAATGCCTGCAGGGAATTCGCCTGAGCGACTCAGACGGTAAATCTGGGTCTTGCTCATCCCGGTGCGCTGGCGCACCTCGGGCAGGCGAAGCAGGGCGGTAGTTGTGTGGTTCACGCGTGGTCCTCGATATCGTCCCGTGGGACGTGGTGGGACCAGCTTAGGGTTTGTGCTGCTTATCAGATCGGTGAAATAGTGCGATTTGCGAGCACTATTCCCGACAGAACAGCAATAGTGCTCTTCCCATAGAGTCGTTGGTCTACGCCACGCGCAGGGGCCCCGACCCGAGAACAGCCACAACGACATCGCGCAGCTTTTCTCGAAGGTCGGCATGCGATGTCCAAACGATGTGCGCGAATTGCCGCGTATCGAAGTGCACTTTTTCTAGCTCGTCCTCTCGGACAGTCCATACAACGGTCTTCCCGAAACCAAGTGCTAGCCCGGCTTCGAAGTACGCGCCTTGCTTTTGCTCGGTAACGTCGACGACCACGAACCGGGATGTTCTGATATCCGCCACGATCTTTTGGTCGATCCGGTGCACATGAGCTTCGGAATCGACACGATGCGCAGAATAGCCAGCGTCTTCGATCCCCGGTCGAAGGCCCTCGATCCAGGTAGGGAGCATGGCGCTAGAAAAAGACATCGCACCTTCGGATCGCTGCCGTTGCATCTGGCCGAGTCCGGCCAGGAGCGGACGCTCGAGACCGCGCAAGGCGTGTCGTCGCAAAGCGGACGTTCGGTCCGGGCTTGGAATTCGGCAACTTTTACATGCACATGGCGGTCGTCACGCAGTTGCCGGAGGGGGATCGCCAAGTCATCAAGGCGTTGATCAAGGGCATTGTCGTCAAGCACGAAACCAA
>Ga0163144_10029855_pt1 | contig 10448 bp, 8 predicted proteins | sample OliLak19BULKMAT1_FD_123175 | JGI IMG/M metagenome (GOLD analysis project Ga0163144, IMG submission 123175) | Freshwater microbial mat bacterial communities from Lake Vanda, McMurdo Dry Valleys, Antarctica - Oligotrophic Lake LV.19.BULKMAT1 | ecosystem: Environmental > Aquatic > Freshwater > Lake...
GCCGGCTCGTCACTCGCGAGTTTTTAATCGATGAGGTGTGGGGGCCCGGCTATGTTGGCGACACCAAGACGCTTGACGTGCATATCAAGCGTCTCCGCGGCAAGATCGAGGACGAGCCGCACGCCCCCGTCTACCTCCTCACCGTCCGTGGGCTTGGCTACAAGTTCGCTGCCTAGGCTTTCGGAAAGAGCGCGTGATGACCAAGGATGCAACTACGCCGCAAGTGCTCTTCGTCTGCGTGCACAACGCGGGGCGCTCGCAGATGGCGGCGGCGTTCCTCGCGTCCGTCGCGGGAGAGGCAATCCGGGTCCGTTCGGCGGGAACGCTTCCGGCCGACCAGGTGAATCCTGTCGTCGTGCAAGCGATGGCCGAAGAGGGGATCGATTTACTTGGGCGCACGCCCGCGGTGCTCACCTCGGAAGAAGTCGCGGATTCTGATGTCGTCATCACGATGGGGTGCGGCGATGCCTGCCCGATCTTCCCGGGAACGCGCTACCTCGACTGGGATCTCCCGGACCCGGCGGGGCTCGACCTGCAAGCCGTGCGCCCAATCCGTGATGAGATCGCGCGCCGCGTACAAGAGCTCGTCAAGGAGCTAGCCTCTCTGACGTGAACGACCTGTCCGAGGCCCGCGAAGTCCGGTCCCTCCTCGACGAACCCGGGTGTGTGCCGTGCCTCGCCCAAGCGCGCGGAGGACGTCGCTACCTGCACCAGGTGCTGTGGGAGGGGGTCACGGACCTCGAAGTGCGTCGTCGCCTGCGCGACTCGGGGGGCTTCTGCCGGGAGCATTTCGCTGTCGCGATCGACCTTGGCCGCGACGAGGGACTGGCGCCGGGGCTGGCCATCATCGTGGAAGACCTGCTGGGTCGCCTAGAAACGGAAGCCAAGACGTGGGGCCTTGACGCGACCGGGGGGAAGGCAAAGGCAGGCCGACGGTCACGCGCCAAGAAGTCAGGTGCGTCAACTAGCCCTCTGCCGTGCCCCGCGTGCCTGGCGGCGATTGCAAGTGCCGATCGCGCCCTGTGGCTGCTCGCTCGCATCGAGACCGGGACGGCGCTCGCGAAGGAAGTAGATGGCGTCGGGCGAACATTGTGCAGCCCACATCTCCGACGGGGACTTGGGGCCGCCACGACCGATAGCGAGCGAGTGCAGCTCCGCACCCTGTTCGGTCAGGGCGCCGCCCGAACCAGGGACGACCTTGCGGGGTTTATCCGCAAGTCCGATCACCGCCACCGCGATGAAGCGATGACCCCTGAGGAGTCCACATCTTGGGAGCGAGGTGCGGACCTCATCGCGGGCCCCCCACCTCGTCCTCGTCGTCGCTCGCGTTAGGGAGCCTCGGACGGAGACAGAGAAACGAAAGCCCCGACAACCGTGAGTGTCCACACGATGTCGGGGCTTTCGAGCTCTCGGGGTAGCGCTGGAGGAGCTAGCGCCGCGTTCTGGGCGCGACCAGCTTCCAGTTGAGGTAGGACTTGAAGGTCTTGGTCCCGATCCCGGTGAGGAGGCCCGCGCCAGTGAGCTTCTTTTGAGCGCTGTACTTCGTCAGCCCTGCTTGCGCGGTGACCAGTGGGGAAGCACCCGTGACCGGCGTGAGTTCGGCGAAGAACAGGAGGGACTTCGACGCGTTCGGGGCCAGCGTGACATTGAAATCGACCATCAGACAATCCTCTTCGTCGACCTCGCCCGGCGTGTTGATGATGTTCTGTGTCTTCACCAGGGGGGTGCCCGGTCCGAAGAAGATGTGACTGACCAGCGGGTCCTCGAAGGTGGCTCCGTCCGAGGTGATGATCGAGCGATCGAGGTTCGTCAGCAGGAGATCGCCGCTGCCGGTTGCCTCGACCATGCTGTCTTGGTCGGATCCGAGGTCGCTCGAGAGCTCGATCTCTCGGGTCACGGGGTTCACCGGGTCGGTGTTCTTCAACTTGACAATGTACCGAAGGACCGCGGTACCCGTGCCCATCGCTCGCGCGGTGGTCGTGACCTGCATGCCGTTGACGAGTTCGGGACCGGCGATGAGCTGAGCACCGACGCGGTCGCCTTGATCGTTGCTATCCACGAACGCGGTGCCGCCGATCGACAGCATCAGGCCGCCGTCGAAGCCGTCAGCGTTGCCGCCGACAGCGCCATCCTCGACCGGCGTATAGGCCCCGTCGGGGACGTCGCTGCACGTGGAACCCGTGTTCGGATTCTGTGCATCCCATGTCGAGGCTCCGCCCCCCGCGAGCGCGACGCCGTCGATGTTCTCGATGGCTGCGCTGGCCGGTGAGATCCCAGCGGTGAATGCGGCCAGGGTCATCCCTACCGCCAGCATGCGGTGACTTGTCTTCACGATCGGCCTCCTTCGGGCAACGATTCGACGAGCTCTTCTCGGGGCTGGTGCCCACCATGCGAAGGTACGCAGCTCATCCGTCCGGTCGGCAGCCACGAGGTGAACACGTCGTGAAGTCACGCAAGGTCGCCGAAATAGTCATGCGGCGTTCACCCTTTGGTCATCGAGGATCCGCGGCTGGCAACTAGATTCCCGGGCGATGGATCAAGAGCCGACGAAGAGGGGGGCTATCCTTACGCTCACGTCCTGTGCGGTCGCGATGGTGATGGCCGTAAGTACACCCGCGTCTGCCGCCAACACCACGTCGGCAGCGGGAGCCCTCAATCAACGGATCGAGCGCGCGAACGAGCGCGCCGGTGACATCGATCGGTCGCTGCGAGAGGTCACGGAGCGCTTCGCGGTGGTCAACGAGTCGCTCGCGGTCACGACGGACACCATCTTTCGCGAGCGTGATGCCTTGCTGGCGCAGGATGCAATCCTCGCGGACTTGCGCGCTGCCCAAGATGCGGCGCTGCAAGCCTTGGTCGAGGTGCAGCTCCAGCGGGCGTTGACGGGTGACGCGACGGGGGCAGCGATCCCGATTGAGGTAGGAACAATCTCGGACCCCGACGTTCGGGCCCTCGTCCTGGGCGCCACCCAGGCCGGCCACGACCCCCTCGGGGCGCTTCAGGCACACGCGGCGGATGCGATCGCCCGTATCGATGTGCAGCTCGATCTGTCTCGCGAACTCTTAGTGGGCATCCATGACGGCCGAGAGGTGCGAGCGCACTTGCTGGCCCGGCAGCACGGCACGACTCGCCGACTCGAGTCCCTGCGCGGGCAAGCAAGTGAGTCGGAGATGCGAGTGGCGGCGCTGCTCGCCCGTGAGGGCCAAGGAGTATCTGACGATGCGACGGTCGTTGTGGTTGACGGGGCAGGCCCCTTCTCGGTGTGTCCCGTTGATGCCCCACGGGTGATAGCGGATGATTTCGGGGCCCCACGATATGCGGGCGGCTATCACGAGCATGCCGGAAACGACATCCTGGCCCCCCGTGGCACGCCGATCCGCGCGCCGTTCGACGGCGTGGCCACCGACGCCACGAATGGGCTCGGCGGCCTGTCCGTCCGGGTGACGGGGCCGGAGGGATATGTCTACAACGCACATCTCGACAAGTTCGGGGCGCTTGGGCGCGTCGACGCGGGCGAGATCGTGGGGTACGTGGGGAACTCGGGAGACGCCGTCGGTGGTCCCACGCATGACCACTTTGAATGGCACCCCGACGCGCCATCTGGCAAGACGGTCAACGGCGCAATCGATCCGCATCCTGCGCTGACCCTGGCCTGCTCGAATGGCTCCTCGTCGGGCTGATCCGCAATCCGCGGGCCGCGTGAGCTAGTGGCCCCGGCGCTTCAGGAGGAGCGGTCCGAACACGACGCTGAGGAGCGCCGCACCTGCGAGCAAGGAGGGCCCCAGGGGCGGCGACTTTGATTCCTGCGCCGCCGCCAACACAACGGCGGGATCGGTGACGGAGGTGATCGTGGGGTCGGTGGCGGCGGCCAATTCGGCCGCTGGCGTGTCTGCTCCGCCTTTCTCGCCCCGTATCTTCGGTCCCTCCGAGGTGTCTGTCGATGTGGGGTCGGTCGTGGTCTCGCTCGTCGGGTCATCCGTCAATACGTCCTCGGCAAGGGCCTTGGTGCCACACTCGTCGACCGAGGGCGGCTCGGGCGCTCCGGGGATTAAGCGAACGGCATCGAACGCGTTCTCCACGAGATTCACGGGCAGGGGTGAGTAGCCGAGGCTCTCGGCCTGCTTCTGTCCCTGGCAGGCGAAGTAGATGATGAACTTGCCCAAGGTCTCACCCTTGCCGGGGTCGAAACCCTTGGTTGGCGCAATCATGTAGCTGTAGCTCGACATGGCATAGGCATCCGACTCAGGCGCCCGGTAGACGCCTTGCAGATTTTGGGTGCCATCCTTGAAGAAAGATGCGTGCTCGAGGGCGATTGCCACATTGCGTGCCTCGGACTGGGTATAGCGACCGCTGGCGTTCAGCAGGTTCGCGACCGGAAATCCACGCGTCGTCGCATAACCGCGCTCGACGTAGGTGATCGAGTTGGTCCCCGTCGACCCGTTGGCGACGAAATTCGCGACGCCGTCGGATCCCTGCTGGGAAACCGAGCCGGGGAAGTTTGGCCAGTAGGAGACGTGATCTTCCTTTGAAAAGCGGGACCACGCCGAGCGCTGCATCGTGGAGAGGTACTTCGAGAATTGGGCGGACGTGCCTGATCCATCCGATCGCACGACGGGAACGATCGCGGCATCCGGGAGCAGGTCCTTCAGCTTTGGGTTCTCCTTCACGATGGCGGCGTCGTTCCATCTGGTGATGGCGCCGGTGAAGATGCCGACGGCCGTGGAGGACGAGAGGTTCAGGTCCTTGATCTGTTGGCCGTTGGTCCCCCCCAGGTTGTACATGAGTGACGTTCCCCCGGCGACGATGGGGAGGTACACGAAGGGCCGCGACGGCTTGGACTCATCGCCTTCGTACGGGATCTCGCTCACCGCGAAGTCCGATTGCCCACCGGCGAACCAGGCGCGCCCTTGGCTCGACCCATTCCCGATGTAGTTGACCGACACGCCGTAGCGCGCGACGTCGGCTCGCCACTGGTCGACGGCGATCTGGCTCCAGGTAGAGCCCGCACCGACGATCGGCGTGGCGGCATGCGCGGCGCGCGGGATCGCGAGGATGCTGACGGTGAGCACAAGGCAGGCGAGTAGCGAGGCCCAGCGGCGGACGGCCTCCAGCCGAGTCATCCGAACCTCCCGCGCACGTAGTTGGCTGTTCGTTCGTCCACGGGGTCGCCGAAGATCTGTTCGGTGGCGCCTGCTTCGACGATGCGACCGGGCTCATTTTCTTCCGCGAGAAAGAACGCGCTTTGCTGAGAGACGCGCTGTGCTTGCTGCATGTTGTGGGTCACGATGACGATGGTGACCTCGTCGCGAAGTTCGTCAATCGTCTCTTCGATCCGTGCCGTTGAGGTGGGGTCAAGAGCGGAGCACGGCTCGTCCATAAGCAGGACATCAGGCCGCACGGCGAGCGAGCGAGCGATACAGAGCCGCTGTTGTTGTCCCCCGGAAAGGCCACCGCCAGCGGCATCGAGCCGGTTCTTCACCTCTTTCCACAGTCCGGCGCGAGACAGGCAATGCTCCACGAACAATTCGGGTTCGTCCTCTCGAATCCCGGCCAGCCGCAGTCCCGAAAGCACGTTGTCGTAGATGCTCATCGCGGGGAAAGGGTTCGGTTTCTGGAAGACCATCCCGATGCGCTGGCGCGTGAGCGTGGCGCGAGACTCGGGTCCATAGATATCGGTGCCGTCCAGTAGGACCGTTCCCGCAAGTGCCGCCGAAGGCACGAGTTCGTGCATACGGTTCAAGATGCGAAGGAACGTTGATTTCCCGCACCCGGATGGACCGATGAGCGCGGTCACGGTCTTCGAAGGCATCTCGAGCGTGATGCGGTCCAGGACGTAGTGGTCGCCGAACCAAGCGCACACTTCGTTCGCGGAAAGGGTCGAGCCCAGTGATGGTTCAAGCGACCCATGGTCGACCTGCATGCTCGTGCTGGTCATAGTGCTTCCTCCTCTGTCGATGTCGGATTTGCGGTACTGCGCTGGGCCCCGCGTTGGGATGGCCGTCGGAGTCGAGGTTTTCTATGCGCTCCACGTCGACCTCGGGCCGTACCCGATGCCAGCGAGGTTCCTGCCCTGTGACCGCGAGTGCGACTTCGACGGGGACGGCGTCGCCACTTGCGGCCGGTCCGCTCGACCTTTGGCCGCGCGATGGCGCGGGCGGTCACGAAAAGGACGAGGACCAACACGAGGAGCACGAGCGCTGCTGCGAAGCCCCGGGGGATGGTCTGTTCGTTCGAGAATTGCTTGACCTGCCGAAAGATGTAGAGGGGCAGACTTTCCTGCGCACCCTCAAAGGGGTTCGCGTTCATCACGGGGCTTCCACCCGCCGTCATGAACAGGGGCGCGGTTTCTCCGATCACCCGAGCTACTCCGAGGATGACGGCTGTCACGATGCCGGTCTTCGCGGTCGGAAGCACGACCTGCCAGGTCGAACGCCACTCGGTGCTGCCGAGGGCAAGCGATGCCTCGCGGAGCCCGCCCGGCACGAGGCGCAAGATCTCCTCCGAGGTGCGGGTCACGGTGGGAAGCATCAGGATCGACAGGGCGAGCGCCGCTTGGAAACCGCTGAAGCTCCAGCCAAGTCCCACGTTCATCGTGGCGAAGATGAACAGGCCAGCCACAATCGACGGCACGCCGCTCATCGCGTTCACGAACATGCGCACCGACCTACTGAATCGTCCACCCACTTCGTTGAGGTAGACGGCGGTCAGCACGCCGAGCGGCACCGAGATCAGCGTGGCCAGGAGGATCTGCTGCAGTGTGCCAACGAGCGCGTGGGCGATGCCGCCTTCCGTCGAAGGGTCAACCGGTCCCGTGAACTCCATCGTTTGGGTGAAGAACGTTGTGCTGAGGTACTTGATGCCCCGGACGGTCACGAAGATCACGATGGAGGTGAGAGCGGCTAGCACAATCGCGGCGAGCGCGCCGACGACCACTGCCATGACTCGGTCGCGGGCGACCAGGACGCCCTCGGTGTGCTTGAGCGCGAATCGGTAGGTCAGGAGAAAGGTCGCCATCCAGGCCAGTGATGCCATCGCGGTGTTGTCCACCGGCAGGAGCACACCGAACAAGAGCCAGACGAGCGCAGCGGCAGCCAACATCGAACCGAACAGGGCGCTGGCGTCCGAGGCGCGGAATGAGCGCGGCTTGACCTTGTTTGGCTCCCGCCCGAGGTCGGCCGATCCACCCCCTGAGGCCGACGAGTGAGTGGGGGCGGGCTTGATGGACACACTCACAGCTCGACGCCCTTGGCTGACCGAGACCGCCCGACGACGACGCTTGCAACCGCGTTGACCCCGAGCGTGACGAGGAACAACACGAGACCGGCTGCCATAAGCCCAGAGAGTTGCTGGGGATCAGCGGCCGCCTCACCGAAGCGCAGCGCGATGTGGGCGGCAATCGAGTTGGCCCCGAGGTCGAGGATGCGAGGCGAGATCGTGAAGATTGGGCTGATGATGATGTATACGGCGATCGTTTCGCCGAGTGCTCGCCCCAGTCCGAGCATGGCTCCACCGATGATGCCGCCTCGCCCGAAGGGAAGGACGACGGTGCGGATCATGCCCCAGCGCGTCGCACCCAGAGCTAGAGCCGCTTCCTTTTCGCCTGGGGGCACGCGCGAGAACACTTCGCGGATGACCGCGGTGGTGATCGGCAGCACCATCAGAGACACCACGACTCCTGCGATGAAGGCGGAAGAGCTGAAGAGTCCGCGCTCGGACGCGAAGATCGGGATGAAAGAAAATCGCTCCGAGAGCCAGCGCGACAAAGGGATGATTTTGGGCTGCAAGTAGTAGAAACCCCAGATCCCGAAGATGAGGCTCGGCACCGCCGCGAGGAGATCGATCAAGGAAGTGAACAGCTTCCGCAGGCGTGGCGGCGCGTACTCGACGATGAACAGGGCCACGGCGATGGCCATCGGCACGGCCACCACGAGGGCGACCAGTGCGATCACGACCGTCCAGTACAAGATTGCGCCGATTCCGAATGTCTCCGACGTCCACTCGAAGGTCGTGAGAAACGAGAACCCCTCGCTCTGCAGGGCCGGTATCGCACGGATCAGCAGGAAGAGGCCAATCAGGAAGAGGACGAACCCGACGGTGAAGCCGGCCGTGCGCGCGACGCCACGAAAGATCAGGTCGCCCATCGAGCGAGGAGTGGTGAGCACCCGTGGGGTAGGTCGCGCGACGTCAGCCATCGCAGCAATGCTTCACGGCCGGTGTGGCCACGCCGCAAGCGCAAGATGAACGCACAGCAAACGAGCGGCGAAACCTTCCGGCCTTTCCGGCGAAAGGTACCCCGACCGGGGTGATTTGGCTTGACGGTGTGGGGGGCGCTCGACAGTCTTGGCTCCGTGCGACACCTCCGCCTGACCGCTTCCAGCCTGCTTCTCTGCCTTGCGACGGCGACGCTGACCCTCGGCATCGGCGCGATGGCTTCAGGCAACAACCGAGTTGAGGACGCGGTCCGGCAAGGCGCACGGACTCCGACCGCGACGCACGGTGCCGATCAGCGAGCACCCCGCCGGGACGAAACCGCTCACCGCCGAGCCCACCGCCGAGCCAGAACTCGAGGCCCAGCATCGGTCACCGTCTCCCCGTCGTCCGGGCTCTTCCTCGCGCCGACAGTGGATCAGTTCGTGACCGTGCGATGGAGTGGGGCGCCACCGTCTGACCCGAATGACCCAGGCGCAGGCCTGGTGTCCGTCCTGCAGTGTGGCCAGGACCCGGACTCGATGAGCGAGTGTTTCCCAGCGATCACGGATACCGTGATTGGGTATACGCGCGCGAACGGCGCCGGGTCGATGATCTATCAGGTCAAGGGACGAGCGGATGACCTCATTTGCGATGTAGATCACTCCTGCACCATCGGCGTGTTCACGACGGATGGGGATGTGGGCTCCGCCACGTTCGCACCGATCACGTTCGACCCGACGCCCGAGAACTGTCCGGCGGCAGAGGGGTTGCCGGTGAGCGGCTCTGGAACCCCCGCGGCCTTCCGCGCGATGCTTCAGTGGGAGGCCGCCGTATGCGACGACCCGGACAACCTGGCAGTGCAGTACTCGCAGAGCAACTCACCTGACGGGAAAACTTCATTCCTGAACGAGGCCGCGGCCTACGCGATCACGACGATGCCCTTCGACGCGGCTGAGGAAGCTAAGTTGGCAAAGAAGGGGAAGGAGTACCGATACGCGCCGCTCACGGCATCGGGATTGGTGTTCGCCTACAACGTCTCCACGCATCGCGGCGATGCGGTGGACGAACAGGTGACCGATCTGAAGCTCTCGCCCGAGGCCCTGGCCAAGATCTTCATTACGCAAGAAATCACCAACTGGAATGATCCGGCGATCCTCGCACTCAATCCGCAATATGCAGACGCGAACCGGCGAGTGCTTCCGGGCATCATCGGTCTCGGTGGACCGGCGTATCGCGACGGGGCGACCGTGCAGATGACGTCCTACCTCGATGAAAATGCAGGCCCCGCGTACCGCTCGGGTGGAAGTGTGTTCGATCATGGCCCGGTTGATACCTTCCCCTCCCGTCCGTGGACAACCAGCTCGAACGACAAGGTCGCCCTGAGCGTCGCCAAGCCAAGCTCGTTTGATCCCGTGGGGTCAGGGTTCATCGGCTGGATGGACTCTTCGACCGCGGCCCAGTACGGACTGCCGACCGCTGAGATCGAGAACGCCGCGGGCAGCTTCCGCTCGGCGTCGGCACCCTCGCTTGCTGCGGCCTTCGATGCGGGAATATTCCGTGAGAACGGGTCGTTCGATCCGGACTACTCGCCGAGTGACGCGAATGCGTATCCCATCCCGACGATCACGTTGCTCGCAGCAGGCACGAACACCGAGACCATCTCGACCGCTGACGGCGCCGTCCTGGCTGACTTCCTGCGGTATGTGGTCGGGGAGGATGAGGGAGGCACCGCGGCCCCCCAGGGCGGTCAAGAGAACCTGCCGGCCGGATACGTTCCCCTTCCGGACAGTATGAGCGGGGTCACGAGTGAGGTCGCGGATGCGATGCCGCAAGACGCCACTTCGCCATCACCGTCGGTCTCACCGTCGGTCTCACCCTCGCCAACGTCCTCGCCTATCCTCAGCAGCTACTCCCCGGCGCCGCTCATCCCGGTGTCGCCGCCGCCGCTGGCGCCGACGGGCATCGATCCCACCACTGGCTTGCCCATCGATGGCTCGCTGGTGGGTGCCGGATGTGCGTCGCCGAGCCCATCTGCGGTCGCGACGCCTTCAGCCGCGCCGGCGACCGAAAGCCCGACCTCGGCTGTGTCGCCGACCAAAGCCTCACCAGAGAACTCGTCGGCGGATGGTGCGACCGAGGCGACCATGCTTCGGGGGACATTGACGAAGGCGGCGAAGGCATCGCCGTCTCCATCCGCGTCCCCAGCGCCGTCCTCGGCACCCGGTAAGGACGGCTCGCCCGCAACCTCGCCGACGCCC
>Ga0163144_10029856_pt1 | contig 10448 bp, 11 predicted proteins | sample OliLak19BULKMAT1_FD_123175 | JGI IMG/M metagenome (GOLD analysis project Ga0163144, IMG submission 123175) | Freshwater microbial mat bacterial communities from Lake Vanda, McMurdo Dry Valleys, Antarctica - Oligotrophic Lake LV.19.BULKMAT1 | ecosystem: Environmental > Aquatic > Freshwater >...
AAATATCGAGCATAGTCTAATAACCTATTAAAAACCTATGGGCAAAATAAATTAACCTATGGACAAAACAAAAGATTTATTCAGATTATTGATGAAGCTCTCACACTATATTAGCGATGACAGCCGTGTTTATTACTTGTCTACTAAAATCTCGCCAATTATTTATCAAAAAACTCTTTCACCTAGAAAAGATGCGATCGCCTCATTCTTCTGATATGGTAAACAAATATTTTTGCGGATATAGCTAAATGGCTAAAAAAGACTAAAAAAGGACTAACAAATGTCTGATGTGGTAATTAAAGTCGAGAACTTAAGCAAGAAATACATTATTGGTCATCAAAAGCAAGAACGATATACAGCTTTACGAGATGTCATTTCCAACAGCGCAAGATCTTTTTGGCAAGGTTTAACTGGTAGTAATAAGTCAGAGTTTAATGATGTCAGTGAAGAGTTTTGGGCTTTAAAGGACATATCTTTTGAAATTAAACAAGGCGATCGGGTCGGCATCATCGGACGCAACGGCGCAGGAAAGTCCACCTTATTAAAAATCCTTAGCCGCATCACCGAACCCACATCAGGCAAAATATCAATCAAAGGCAGAGTCGCCAGCCTCTTAGAAGTTGGCACAGGCTTCCATCCTGAATTAACAGGTCGAGAAAACATCTATCTCAACGGCGCAATCTTGGGAATGGATAGGTCGGAAATTAAAAAAAAGTTTGATGAGATTGTTGCTTTTGCTGAGATTGAGAAGTTTTTAGATACACCTGTCAAACGTTACTCATCAGGAATGTATGTTCGCTTAGCATTTGCCGTAGCAGCACATCTAGAGCCAGAGATTTTAATTGTCGATGAAGTGCTAGCAGTTGGAGATGCTCAGTTTCAGAAAAAGTGTTTAGGGAAGATGGATGATGTTTCAAAGGAGGGTAGAACAGTTTTATTTGTGAGCCATAATATGTCTTCTATTAGAAGCATTTGTGACACAGGGTTGTTATTAAAATTAGGAAGTCTAGAGATAGTTTCAACAATAGAAAAAGTAACTGAGTTTTACTTAAAAGAGATTAGTGATTTTCCTTTTGAAAAAGAGCTGTTTTTTTCAGAAAACGGAAACAAGCCTCAATTCAAGGCTATACAACTTACCACAAATCAGTTCAATTATGGTGATGACCTAGATTTAAGTATTAATATAGTGTCTCCTCATAAAATCGAGGTAGCTATAGAAATAGAAATACACGATGAAAAAGGAGTGCCAATTGTTTATACTTCGACCGCACCAATGGCTGGAAAATTATTAACTATTAATCCTTGTTGCGACAATTATTATAAATTTAAAATAGGTCCATTAAATCTTGCATCAGGAGATTACTTCATATATTTTTGGTTGATTAAGCCATGGGCTGAAAATTATCATATTATCAAAGAACCTCTGAAATTTACTATTGAAGTATCTGATCCGTATAAATCAGGGTTTGAATTTAGTCAGTCTTATGGAAGAGGAGCAACTACTATACCTATAACTTTTTTCAGAAAAAAAACTCTCCCAGATTGTTGAATTTTGAAACCATCGTCAAGTTATATAATCAACAAGATAGACAGATTTAAAATATTAATTTAACATAGCTTTTCAAGAGAACCATAAAAATTATGAGGTATTCTTTTTTAAATAAGTCTGGTTTATGGAAGCACAAGTTATTGACTTTTTACATCAAAAGACCAAATCATCCTATGAAATTACGTTTGGTTGGCTGGTTGCAAAAAATCTTAGGTTTGGAAGATGTACTGGTTATCACAAGCTCAGGTATCTCACTGCTACTATATCCTCAGGATTATGTTCAGTATCAAATTCTGCATCATGGCATATATGAGGAAAAAACATTAGAGTTAATCAGGAGTTTATTGAGAGAAGGGGATTGCTTTATAGATGTGGGAAGCCATATAGGACTCTATTCTCTTGAAGCAGCTAAGATTACAGGAGATTTAGGTAAGGTATTTGCATTCGAGCCAAATCCTAAAACGTTTACTAGATTATTAATTAATATTTATTTAAATAGATTTAAAAATATCTATCCTATACTTGCTGCCGTTTCAAATAAAAGTGGGATTATTGAAATGAGTTTGCCACCAGACTCAAATTGGGGTACTACAAGATTATCTCAAGCTCAAAATCACGATCCTTTTTTTATTGTGTCAACAATTAGATTGGATGAGGCATTAAAATCTAGATTAGAAGGTAATAAAGTAAATCTTGTAAAGATTGATGTTGAAGGATTAGAACTAGAAGTATTAGAAGGCTTATTTTCCTCCTGTGATGATTATCTTCCTGAACATATTATTTTTGAATATATACCAAATCATTTTCCACAAGCATACAATGCTGCTCAATATTTATTGAACAAGGGATATTGTTTATATGACATCTTGGGTAATCCTTTCAATACTGAAAGTTATACTCCTCTGATTGATTTAAATTTATGGGCTAAAAAACATGATTAATGATAATTTTAATATCACTTTATTGATTTTTGCTTGTGAGAGCAGAGAACAACTTTTACCAAAGACTATTGCTTCTTTTAGAGAAAACCTAGAATACGGTTTTAATAGCATCATTTTAGCTTTAGATGGTAAATATGATACTCGAAATATTGATTTAGTGAAACCAGATTTAATAATTAATAATTATCAGCGTGGTGGGTATATTAAAAGTATTTGCAATGCACTGAAGTTAGTTAATACAGAATTTTTATTCTGGTTAGAAGAAGATTGGGAATTTAATCAACCAGTTAATTTAAACCATTTACTAGACTCATTGCGAAAAAATCCCGAATGGGTACAAATTCGGTTGAGCAAAATAGCTCCCCTAACACAAGAAGAAAAAGCTAATGAAATAGCTAATAGTATTTATGAATCAATTTATGGATTTTCAGCTAATCCCTGTCTTTGTAGAACTTCTCATATAAAAGCTGGATTTGAAGCTTTACAGAAAAGCTCATTCAGTGAAACTCTTGGATTTGAAGAATTTCTGTCTCTTTGGTTTAGTAATAACAGTATGATTTGTACAGTTCTTGATCCTGAAAAATCACCAATGGTAATACATTCAGGGTACTTAGAAAGCACCCCACGTCAATGGCATATGACTGCATCCTTAGACGGAAAAACGGACAGATATCTATCTGCAATGGAACATGCTGGCGACCCTAAGTTTTGGCAGAAGTGCTTAATGATTTACAAATTAAACCAAGCTGCATTTATTCTTTCCATTCGCATACTTCTAAGCCGTGCTGCCTATGACTTATCTTTTCGGATTTTTAATGTCATTAGGCAATTTAAGGACTACTAATATTTTTAAGGTTATCAAAAGAATAGGAAGATTAAATATGCTTAAATTCAAAAATTCTCTTGCTTTTCGCTCTGGCGGTATATATAAGTTTTTAGTCAAGTTTTTGCCGCCACCGACCTTTATTAATCATCCTAAAAGTCAGCTAATATTTATCTCAATGTGTGGGAAAAAGCATCTTGATTTACTCAACCAATGTCTCCAAACTTTGCACCAAACATGGAAAGTAATCCCCAAACTACAAATATATTCAGACGGTACTGTTGAAGTATGTAAAATACTAAAAACTTTATCTTGGTGGAAAGGAGAGAAAGAAATTTTAAATTGGGATATATGTTTTGCTGATTCTCCTAAATCAACTTTTAGTAATAACTTATTACAGTTTGCTCAAAATAATCCTATTGGGAAGAAGTTGGCAGTCATTTTACTGAGTGGAAGAAACAATCCTATTCTTTGGTGTGATACTGATATTCTATGGTTTTCACAACTTCCTGAATTAGATGTTTTACTTAATCTGCGTTCCAATATAGTCATCAAAGCTAGTAGAGACTTTCAACCTGCTTATGGTTGTTTTGTAAACAGCCTACCCCATCTTAAAGAATTTCCATATATTAATACTGGCTTGGTCTATTTAAACGGTGATGTTTTCGACTCTGTAGATTTGAACCACTTATTAGAAAAAGCAGTGAGTTTTTCTGACCATTTTACTGAGCAGGCAATATTAGCAGAATTAATTTATCAAATTGGACTTCCATGCTGGACTCTTGAAGAGATCTTTTGTGGTGCAAATGATAACCAAACCTTAAACATTACCTACAAGTCTAAATCATGGATTGCCAGACATTACGTCGGCTCGGTTCGTCATCTTTTTTGGCGCGATGCATTAGCTTCAAGGCTAGGAATAAAACAAAAACTTTGATCAAAAAATTCAATGAAAGATAAATTTATTAGATCAGTCTTGACGATAGCTACAGGTAAGCCAGTCTACATCCAGATGGCTGTAAATCTCGCCCGTTCTTTTAAGTGGTGGCACAAGGGTAGCTCTATTAAGTTTGCGATCGCTACCGATCAAAAAAACTTAATTCCATCCGATTTGTCAGATGTTGAAATTATTGAACTACAACCTGGTCAGTATGGAAAAGGCTTTTCACCTAAACTACATTTAGACAAAATTACACCAGCGGACAAAACACTTTTTATAGATGCCGATTGTTTGTGTGTAGGTTCTCTAGAGTCTGTTTTTGATCGATTTGCTGGTCGCCCTGTGTCTGTGATTGGTGGAAACATTTCTGAGGGAGAGTGGTTTGGGGATATTGCCGCAGTTTGCAGACGATTTAATGTGGAAGCTTTACCTAAGTTTAATGGTGGTGTATATTACCTCGAAAAAGGTGAAGTTAGCAGCACCGTCTATGCGGCTGCCCGCCGATTAGAATCCCAATACGATGAAATTGGTTTAGTGCTCTTAAGAAATCATCCTAATGATGAGTTGTTAATGGCAATCGCAATGGCAATACATGGACAGTCTGGGATTAATGAAGATGGCTCTATTATGAGTGATCCACAAGCTTGCCCCGGAGTTTTATCGATTGATGTATTAAAAGGCAAATCCCGCTTAATCAATCCACCATCACCAGCTTCAAAGCACCAATCTTGGTATCCTTTTAATGAAGTAAACCCTATAATTGTTCATTTTCTTGGATATCACACAACAACATATCCCTACAAAAGAGAAGAGTTAAGGTTGAAGTTAGTATTTGAGAAGAATTGGACAGTATGGCAAGCTAATTTATGGGCAACTTTATTCTGCTCATTACCTTTAATTAGTAAAACTGCTATTAAAGATATATTCCGACCCATATTCAGAATTCTTTTTGGGATAAGGAAGGTGTCAATTTCAGAGCGGATGTAGCTGTTTTATATATTTGACACTTTATATTCAATAATTAAAGGAACTTATAGATTATGGAATACAATCAACTAAGTCTCATCACGTCAGCATCAGATAATAGTAATTACACTGATTTTTGTGAATTAGCGGTATCTAACGATGAAGTTTTTTTTGACTTTCGTCGTTCTGCAATATACAATTGCATACTTGAACATTTTGACTACGAATTCGGCCAAAAATGCTTGGATTCTGTCAAACTTAATTCAGAGGAATTATTAGATTATTTTTCAATATTTCAAAGTAGTGATTTGTATGGAAATCCTATTACTTTTGATTATAAAAAAGATGGCAATTTCTCCGCATCTACGCTAAGGTATATTGCAAATCTTAGCCAGATAATTAGTGCTTTTGGAGATTTGTCAGGTTCTAACATAGTTGAAATTGGTGGAGGTTATGGTGGTTTATGCAAAATTATTCAAGATCGTTTTCAAGTAAATTCTTATACGGTAATTGATTTACCAGCAGTTCTAAAATTAACGTCAAAATATTTAGAATGTTTTGGGAATAAATATACGGAAAAACTTGATTTACTAACACTGGATAATCTTGATGCCTGTCATAAATATGATTTGATAATTAGCAATTGTGCATTTACTGAATGTGTTCCACCTATTCAAGATATGTATCTAGAAAAAGTTATTAAGAATGCGACTAAAGGATTTATAATTTATAATTTAAGACCTGAATCTTATCATCCAGTAATTCTTTTAACTAAATTTGAAAGATTAAATCTAAAAAACTTTTACTCAGTTAAAGAAGCCCCAATTACCTGCGAAACAAATTTTGTTTTACTTTGGGACAATGAATCTCAACTTAAAGTTACAAATTCAGTTAGACTTCCATATTTTTATGCAAGATTTATATACAAGTTATCACCTTTTTTATATAGATATAGTGTCAGTATTTATAGGGTTATAAGAAGTATATTTATTTCTTGATCTTCTTGAAACTAAACATATGCAAGTAGATATTTCTGTAATAATACCATCCTATAATAGGCTTTGGTCTTTACCTAAAACTGTTGAATCCTGTCGGAGCTCAAAATATCGGACAGAAATTATAGTTATAGATGATGGCAGTAATGATGGAACATGGGAGTGGTTAATAACTCAAGCAGATGTTGTAAGTCTGCGACAAGATAATTGGGGTAAATGTTGGGCTGTTAATCGTGGCTTTGCGATCGCAAATGGGCAATACATCCGTTTTTTAGATTCTGACGATTGGTTATGTTCAGAAGCAAATGATCGACAGTATGAATTGGCGATAGAAATGAACGCAGATATTGTAGTAGGTGGATATCAAGTATATTCTGAAGATGAAAAATTACAAATTCAGGTTGAATGGACTGATTGTAATGATTTTGTGTCTCAACAACTCGGAGAGTGTAATAGTTCTCACTATTCCGCTTATTTATTTCGCAAAGAATTTATTAAAGGTATTCCACATCGTCCTGACTTTGCATGGCGAGATGATCGGCTTTTTGTTGTTGAAATAGCACTAAAAAATCCCTATGTCGCAATTTATCGTCAGCCTAGCTTGTGCCATCGCCAACACTTTAATGATCGTCTTCAGTTTCCCCAAGGCATGAGAGCTACAGCTACCAATTTACAACATTTGACAATTTATAAAAAATGTTTAGGTTATTTGGATTCAAAAAATGAACTTACCCAACGCCGATGTAAAGCAGCCTGTAAGGTACTCTGGCCACTAGCCCATTGGATCAGTCATACTCATCTTGATGAAGCTTGTGAAGTTGCTGAGTGGATTTATCAACTAGATCCAGATTTTAGACCACCTGAATTAGGTTTATTAGGCAAATTTTATCGATATTTAGGCTTCCGTAAAACTGAACAAATTTTGAAGTTAAGACGTAATATCTTGTCGTTATTTAGTCGAAAATCAGCTTCCAGAATACAGAAACTCCTAAGTTGAGATACGTTAAATTTACACATTAGATAATATAAATTAATTTTATTTTGAATTTTGAATGAAGTTGATTACAGTGTCTGCAAATCCTATATTTTAGAAAAAATTTAATAGGAAATCACTTAAGGATATTTAGATGAGACTTGAACTTTTATATAATCCACGGCTGCTCATTGAGCGCTTAGCGATCGCATCACATCGACGAACAAGGCTAGATAAGTTAAGCAATACCGTTGCATCAGACTTAAAGCTCGGTCATATTGACTCATTAGAACTTTTAGAAATTAATAAAACTTCAAATATTCAGGTTATTTATGACATCGGTGCGAATATTGGAACTTGGACATTATTGGCAAAGGCTATATTCCCAGATGCAAGTATTTATGCATTTGAGCCTTTAGTGATGCATTTTGATGAATTCAACTTAAGAACAAATAATATTCCAGATATTAGCTTGCATAAGGTTGCTCTGGGAGCATACGAAAGTGTTTTGAATATGCAAGTAGCCAGTTTCTCAGATGCCTCAAGTTTACTTCAGATAGCGAAGGCAACTTATGACACTTTTGGGATTGTTAAAGAAAGAGAGGAATCAGTTCAAGTTGTTGCTTTAGATGATTATATAGAACACAATAAAATACCATTACCCGATCTCATTAAACTTGATATTCAAGGGTATGAGCTAGAAGCGCTTAAAGGAGCAGAAGAATGCTTAAAGTCAGTAAAATTCCTAATTATTGAGGTTAGCTTTATAGAATTTTATCAAGGACAACCTCTTTTTCATGATGTTGTAGAGTTTCTACATCAAAGAAGTTTTTATCTCTCCGCGTTGGGTGTAAATACACCGACGGGAAAAGAGCTATCTCAAACTGATGCTTTATTCATTCGCAGAAATTAACAAATCTCTAATTCATCAATATGCGAATATTTTTAAGCTGTCTCCAATCTCCATCCAAACATACCATTCCTGCGTATCAATTTTGGGAAAACTACTTCAAGAGAGGTCTCGAAGAATCTGGACATGAGTGGATAGAAGCTCAAGAGGTTGACTGGGCAGAAGGATTGATATACTGTGATGAAAAAGACTTGAGTTGTTGGCGTGATCGCACTTGGAACCTGACTCTAGATTTTATAAAGCGACAACACCGCATGAAGACTATTGACTTGTTTTTAAGTTATTTATTTCCTAAGCAAGTTGAGCCAAGTGTAATCAAAGATATTCAATCATTGGGAATACCTTGTGTTAATTTTTTCTGTGACAATGTTAGGGAATTCACAAGAATTCCAAAGTCTTTTTATTGCTTTAATTTGCATTGGGTTCCGGAATTTAAAGCCCTCAAAATGTATCAACAAGAGGGGCTTAAATATGTTTATGCGCCCATGCCAGTTTGGATTCCACTCGATCAAAGGCATTCCGATCATCCAGAGCATTATGGATTGAGCTTTATTGGCTCTCGTGATATACAGCGTGAAGTCCTTTTAGCCCAAGCAATACAATCTCATATTCCTATTGAAATTCGTGGTGCTGGATGGATTGATAATAGTTCTAAGTCTCTAATTAATATTAATAAAAGTCGCAGTTTGTGGCAGACTAGCATCAATCAATGGAACTTTATTAATAGTCAGGGTATACCAGCATGGTTAAGAAAGATCCAATCTAAATCATTGCCGAGAGTTAATGATAGTATTTTTGCAAGTTATGTTAGGCAACAGCCAAGTCACCAAGAATACAACGCAATCATCCAACAAAGTGCTATCACATTAGGCATTAACCGTTATCCTAGCTATCGTTATCCATTCACTCGACCCAATACATACTCTCGTATGCGAGATATCGAAGCACCGATGATGGGAGCTTGTTATTTGACTGAATGGACTGAAGGGTTAGATGATTTGTATGAATTAGGCGAAGAGATTGAAACATATCGCAGTTCAGAAGAATTAGTTGAAAAAATTCAACATTTAATTAGTTCTTCCGCCTTAAGAAATTCTCTGAGACTTAAAGGGCAAAAACGCGCATTATCGGAACATAGTATTACTAAGAGCATTGACAAAATATGGCAAGCCATCAATTAGATAAACAGCATATTAACATTATTGATTTTTTAAGGGGAATAGCCGCTTTAATGGTGGTATTTTTTCACTATTTTGGCACTTCTGGAAATAAGTCTTTAATATCTGAAGTAACAGGTTATGCACAAGGACAACATGGAGTCATGATTTTTTTTGTAATATCTGGATTTATCATTCCTTTTTCATTATCTTCTAGTAGTTATTCTCTCTTAAAAGCTCCAAAATTTATATGGCGCAGAATTTTACGATTAAATCCACCTTACTATGTAGTTCTACTGATTACTGTATTATTTCTGTCAATAATTCGCTATATAAACCAACAAGACTTTGATACGCAGCCACCTATTAATATAAGCAATATTTTTTTGCACTTGACATACCTAGTTCCTTTTACAAAGTATCAGTGGTATAACAATATTTTCTGGACATTAGCAATTGAATTTCAGTTCTATATTTTAATTGCCTTGATATATCCATATATCGAAAAAAACAAAGTCTTAACCATTATATTTATGACTATATTATGCTTTAGTCACTATATTACTAAGTTATCATCTGTCCCTAACGGAATTACTATTCTTAACTACAGTACCGTATTTATTATTGGGATCTTGCTATTTATTTTTAAAAATCAATTAATCAATCGAAAAGAGTTTATAACTTTATCGGTAATTTACTTTTTTCTCTGTAAAGAACAAATAAGTGAGCAGAAAATGATCTTTGTTTTTATAGGATTCATATTTATATTATTTATTGATTTTCGAACCAAAGCGACAGATTTTTTGGGGAAAATATCTTATTCTTTATATTTAATACACTCAATCGTGTTTCAAGTTATCTATAGCATCTTTAAGAGATTGATTGATTTTTCTATTCCTTGGACGCTAGAAATATTTACATTTTTTATTATTTTACCTATTGCTATTTTGTTGTCTTATTTGTTCTATTTGTGGATTGAGTTACCTTCTATAAGAATGACTAAAAAATTAACTAGTTAAAATTTTTAGTCGCCATAATTAAAATGATTTACATCTAAAAATATAGTTCTAATTGGCTCTTCTGGGTTCAGGGTATATAATGTATAATGGGATACAAATATAATAATTAAGCGTTATGGACTTGTATCTAGATAGTTTGCTAAATATTGCTAATACAACAGTGGATAAGGTGACC
>Ga0163144_10029858_pt1 | contig 10447 bp, 7 predicted proteins | sample OliLak19BULKMAT1_FD_123175 | JGI IMG/M metagenome (GOLD analysis project Ga0163144, IMG submission 123175) | Freshwater microbial mat bacterial communities from Lake Vanda, McMurdo Dry Valleys, Antarctica - Oligotrophic Lake LV.19.BULKMAT1 | ecosystem: Environmental > Aquatic > Freshwater > Lake...
AGGGGTTAGGGGTCAGAAAAAGTGGGCGCGACCGTATTGGTGATTGCGGAACATGTTGAGGGCGCGCCGAAGAAGACGGCGTATGAGCTGCTCACGGTTGCGCGTTCGCTGGCTTCAGCGCGCGGCGGGCAGGTGCACGCGTTGACGCTCGGTCCGGGCGCTTTGACGGCTGCGGGAGAATTGGGCGCGTGGGGTGCGGAGAGCATCTACACCGTCGAAGAAGGATTCGAAAATTACGCTACTCTGGCGCTGGTGCGCGCGTGCGTGGGCGCCGCGCAGGTGGCTGAAGCGGGGCTGATTCTTTTCAGCGCGGGGTCGCTGGCGCGGGATGTCGCGGGACGGGTGGCGACGCGGCTGGGCGGTGCGCTCGCGAGCGACTGCGTGGAACTAAGCACGGAGACGGCGGCGCTGAAATTGACGCGGCCGGTCTATGCCGGACGCGTGCGGGTCGCGGCGGAATACACAGCGGAGGCTCCGCTGGTGGCGACGTTGCGGCCGAATGCGTTTTCGATCGAGAAGGCGGCAGTTCCTTCGGCGGGAACGGCGCTGATCCTGCAGATTCCACCGGAGCCATCTGACTTAAGATCGGTGGTGAAGGAAGTGGCGCGACCGAGCAGCACGCGACCGGAGTTGACGGAGGCGTCGATCATTGTTTCGGGCGGGCGTTCGCTGGGCTCGGCCGACCATTTTAAACTGATCTACGATCTGGCGGACGCGCTTGGCGCGGCGCCGGGTGCCTCGCGGGCGGCGGTGGACGCCGGTTACGCACCGTATTCCATGCAGGTGGGACAGACGGGCAAGACGGTAAATCCGGTGCTGTATATCGCGGTCGGAATCAGCGGCGCGATCCAGCATCTGGCGGGAATGCGAACGAGCAAGTATATCGTGGCGATCAACAAGGATGCGAACGCGCCGATTTTCAAGCTCGCGGATTACGGCATTGTGGGAGACCTCACCGAAGTGCTGCCGGCGCTGACGGAAGAATTCAAGCGCGTGCTGAAAAGCTAGTGGTTCAACCGAACTCAAATGAAGTGTCGAAAGATGTTAAACAGCCGGCCACTTGGATGTTTAACACCTTTCGACTCAGCTCGGTTGAACCACTAGAGCGCCACAAACGAACGTCCGACACAAAGACACGAAGGCTCAAAGACACGAAGAAAAGAATGGTGGAAACGGAAACGCATGCGCGTACTGCTGTCATTGCTGGTGGGCGGTTTTTTTCTGTGGCTCACGATCTGGGTGTTTGGGTGGATTGTGTCGGGTGACATCGCGGATGTCGGAGTGCGAATCCGGCGCGACGATGGGGCGCTGAAGTTCTGGCTGGCGATCGTTTTCTTCAGTGCGGTGGCCTGTGCGGGGTTGGGAGCGGCGATGGCGATTCTGTTTCGCATGGTTTGAAAAAGAATCTACCACAGAGGACACAGAGGGCACGGAGGACGGAATGGAAAAATGACAGACGACGAACTCCGTTATGCTTTTTTAACGCGGCGGGTAGGGGGCGGCTAACTCCTCCCCCTACCGGGGAATACAACGGCAAACGAACGGACTTCTCCCTAAGAGGAACACAACGGCGCGGGCTCCCAAGCGGGAACGGTGGCGGAAAAGTTCTATGGGCGTGGACCCAAAGGGCGTCGCGGTGTATATGTGGGTGCTTGACCCATTTGATGAGGGATAAACGATGACCTTTGCGCGCATTTTTGTTTTGATTCTGGCGGCGGCGAGCAACATGGCGTTCAGCGGCGAAAACTGGCCGCAGTGGCGCGGGCCTCATCATAACGGCTCGAGTACCGAGACGGGACTTCCCGATAAGCTCGATAAGGCGGCGAATCTGGTGTGGTCCACACCGTTGCCGGGCCGCAGCGGTGCGACGCCGGCCGTGTGGAACGACACGGTTTTCGTGACGGCGTCGGACAGCAAGAACAAGGATCTGGTGGCGCTGTGCATCAGTCGCGCGGACGGAAAGATTCTGTGGCAGAAAGTGGTCGCGCCGAGTTCCGACAAGGCCCATGGTAAAAACAGCAACATGAGTTCGCCGTCGCCGATCACGGATGGCAAGAGCGTCATTTTCCAGTTCGGGACGGGCCATTTGGCAGCGTTCGACATGGATGGCAAGGAATTGTGGACGCGGGACCTGACGAAAGATCACAGCAAGTTTGCGATCATGTGGGGTTACGGCTCCAGCGGGATGCTCTATAAGGACAAGCTTTATATTCCGGTGCTGCAGCGCGACACGAATCCGTATGTGCCAGGTTCGGATGCCAGCAAGCCGATTGATTCCTTTATTTTGTGTCTTGATCCGAAGACGGGCAAGGATCTGTGGAAGCATGTGCGGCCCAGCGACGCGGTGCAGGAGACGCGCGAGAGTTACGCGACACCGATTCCGCTGGAAATGAAGGACCACACTGAAATTGTGATGGTGGGCGGCGACAGCGTCAGCGGCCACGACCCGGCGAGCGGTAAAGAATTGTGGCGTTTCGGCGGATGGAATCCGACGAAGATCAATCACGTGCGGCTGGTGCCGTCGGTGGCGACTTATGAAAACCTGGTTTTCGTATCGACGCCGAAGCACCTCTTTCCGTTCTTCGCGGTGAAGGCGGGCGGCAGCGGAGATGTGACGAACACGCATCAGGCGTGGGCGCTGGACAAGACGATTTCGCCGGATGTCTGCACGCCGCTCGTCTATAAGGATCTGCTGTATGTGCTCGATGGCGACAGCGGAAAGCGCATGCTGCACTGCATCGATCCGAAGACGGGCACGAAAAAGTGGGAGGGGCAGATCCCGGGCGCGAAGTCCACGTTCTGGACATCACCGTGCGCGGCCGACGACAAGATTTATGTCATCAATGAGGCGAGCGAAGTGAGTGTGATCCAAGCGGGCGGCACGGAGTTCAAAGTGCTGAGCATGGCCAGCATGGGCGATACGATCTGCTACTCATCGATCGCGATTGCGCAGGGACAGATTTTCGTGCGGACGGGACAGAATCTGCATTGCTTTGCGAAGAAGTAGAACGCTGGCAGCGGAAGGCAGATGGCGGAAGGCGGAACGGCGGAAGGAAAAAAAAACGGAGCTGATGGGCTCCGTTTTTTATTTGGCACCGAACCCAACGGCGGGCAGGCTGGAAGCCTGCGGTACGCTACGGGCGCTTGCGCTTGGCAGGACTGACGTTTTCGCGAATGTCCTGCATGACTTCCGATTCGCTGGGCATCTGGACGTAGGGAATTTGCGAACTGTCACGCGCGTTGTAGCGGGTGATGGAGCGGCCGCTGGCACAGTTTTCGCAGATGAGGTCGGACTTGCTGGTGTCACTGCAGATGCGCACGCCGCATTTTTCACAGTACGTGAAATACACGGTTTTGGAGCGGGGGTTGGTTGATGGAGTGTCGGCCATAACGATTGAACTCCAAGCAGGAAGCACGTGTAATATAGCATACAGACTCTGCAAGTAAAAATTTACTTACCCTAAACCCCGAGATTTTTTCTCAATGCACTTAGGGCACCTATGAGTGTTGTTGTGACAGGTTGATGCGAAAGTCTATTTGAGGAGTGGCGCTCGCAACGATCGCGAGCGCCAGCCGAGCCACGGCGATGCGAACTCTGTGTGCTGAGCCATGCACCAGTTGTGCGGGTAATCTTTCAGCACGGGACCTTAGTCGCGCGCGTGAATGGGATCGGCACCGATCGTTCCCCACAAGCGCTCGAGGTGCTCGGGGCTGGCGACCTGTTCGAGCATGCGTTCGGCGCGCTGCAGGCGCTGACGCAGGTTGAGGCGCTGGATAGGTTCGTTGTGGCTGCTGCGCGAGGTGAACGCGCGCAGGTAATCGACGTGCCGCGTCCAGAGTTCCACGTCGCGCTTCTGCTTTTCTTTCAGGCGCTGCTTATACCAGGAACTGGTGATGAGGTACTCGCGCGTGAACATCGCCCGCACCTCCGGGTGGTGCGCGTCTTTTCCGTTCCAGTTGCCGTGCGCCATGATATGCAGGAGCGCCTGGATGGGCGGGCAGGCGTCGGCGACCGAATTGTCCTCAAAGAATTGCAATGCGACGCGCTGCTGGGCTTCGACAATGTTTTCAATGCCGTCAACAAAGTCGGCCATGTTCTGGGATTCAGGCTTGAGCATAGCTTCATCGAAAACCGCCGAGGGGTTATCGAAGACGCGGCCGAAATAAGTGTGGACGAAACGCGAGGTGATGCGGTAGCCCAGGCGGCTGGCGGGAATTTTCCGGCCTTCGTAAACGAAGTCGTCGAGACGTTCGAGACATTTTTCTTTTATCATGTGAGAGGCGTCGCGTTCCGGCGGGCGCAGGCGGCACCAGATTTCCGGAATCAGAAGGCTGACGTCGTGATCGACGCGGATCGAGGGACCGATGTATCCCGCCGCTGACGTAAATCCCTGCTGTCCGGTGATCAGGAACGCGACCAGCGCGTTGTTGAGATCGGCGGTCGCGCAGATCGCGTTGAACGGGCCTTTTGTCATCGGGCCTTCGGAGCCGGCGCCGGTGGTTGAGGGCGATTTTCCAGTGAGGCTGCAGATGAAATCCATGAAGAGCTCGGGCAGTTCCTGGTAGTGGATGGGATTGTAAACGGCCAGCGGGCGGATGTGCGCGGCGGCGTCGCGCGGGTTGTTGCGGCGTCCGGCGAGTATGGCATCCACGGGAAAAACGACGGGCTTGTCGATGGGCAGTTTACGCGCCAGACGCGCGCCCATTTCGGCGAGGTAGCGGCTCTGTTCGTTGGTGACATCGGAGCGAACCTGCAGGTAGCGCGGGTTCTGCGAGGGCTTGCCGCCGACCAGGCGCGGGTGCGCCGAGGAGACGAAGTAGGATTTCTCTGATTTTGCGGCGGCGGCGCGCTGGACGAGTTGCTGCATAGGCTGAGTGAACGTGTCGAACTGGATGACGTCTTCGATGAATTCCCGGGCATCGAATGTTGTCAGCGGTTCGAAATTGGAGATGAAATTACCGTGGCCCGCCAAGTCGCTTTCGGTCTGCTTGTCGTAGCCGCGATGGATGGCTTCGTCGGGGCGCTGAAAGAGCCGGAACTCGCAATTGCTGATGAGCTTCACTGATTTGTCCGTGTGTTTCGGGAGGCCTGAAATCCATTCCGACGGCACCACGACGGACGCGGAAATATCGTCTTCCAGCTGTACTTTTTCAGCGGGCAGGAAGTCCTGGCGCAATTTGTAGGTTCGCCACGAGCCGTCTTGCGAGAGGCCGACACGCAGGTAGCTGCCGACGAGTTTTCGGTTCTTGTATTTGAGTTCGTGGCCGGCGGTGCCGTTGACGATATCGACGCTGAAAAATTCGCGCCAGTTATCGCCCCATTCGGGATTGTAGAATCGTTTGATGATGAAGACCAGCGCGGCGACGTGGTTGGGAACCTGGCGCACCCAGGCGTTGTATTCATCGGTGAAATCCAGCGGTGATGGTGTGAGCAGCTTGATCACCGATCCCAGCGAACGCATGGGACTGAGCACGTGACGGCTGGGGCGCATGCTTTCGGGGCCGTGCGGGTTGCGGTGGCGCTTGCTGTAATCCTTGTTGAAGATCTCATCGACTCGCGCGAAATCTTTTTCGTGGTCGGCGACGAACACCGGGCCGTAGATCACGGCGTCCGAGATGGATTTCGAAATCTCGGATTTGCCTCCCCCTGAGACGGTGCAGGGCTTGTGGCAGAAGGTGCCTTCGGCTTCGGTTCCGACGAGGCGCCATGTCGGTGCGCCAGGGTGTTTCTCGAGGCGGACTTTGTAGCCTGAGGGCAGGACGTAATGCATGCCGGGCAGCAGCTTGATGCGCTGTTCGACGCCGTCTTGAGTCCACATGACGCGCTGCGTGCCGAGCGACAGGTGGACGTCTTCAGGCACGTAGATGATGTTCTTGAAATTTTTATCGACGCCGTAACCTTCCGGCTTGAATTCGATGAAGCTGCCGTACAGGCGCTTGATGTCGGCGAAGGTGTGCCCGTCCATGTGCATGCGCCGCGCGGGACGGTTGGCGTTGACGTCGTCGCCGTAATTGTAGCTGGGGAACGCGAGGGCACCGCCGGCATGTTCTTCTTCGCAGAGGCCGAACAGATTGGCGGCGAAACTGATCTGCGTTTTCACTTCCTTCTTACAGTAGCCGAAATAATTATCGGCGATCAGAGTGACCATGACACCGGACATGTTTCTGCAGACGAGCTTGAAGGCGGAACCGTTGTTGTACTTTTCATCGGCGTCTTTCCAGCACATGCCTTGAGTCCGCTGGCGCTCAGTGGCGTTGTCCCAGTGCGGCAAGCCCACGTCTTTCTTTTTCATGTGCACCAGATGCGGCGCGAGAATGACGCAACCGGTGCTGCCCGTCCAGTGGTCGACATCCAGAGCCGCATCGTTTTCGGGCAGGAACGGATCGCCGCCGTTGCCGAAGATGGATTCCACGAAATCCAGATTGCTGACCAGGCCGGCCGGTGCGAAGAAGCGGACTTCCATCGTCTTCTTCACATCGACTCCGGGAACTTCCGGGCAGACTTCCGGACGCAGCAGCAAAGACAGCATGAGTTCGGCTTCGTGCTCGGTACCCGACGTGTAGGGCAGCCGCAGCAGATCTTTAGGCGGATTCAATGCGGCGTGGAGCATGTTGCCGAAGACACCTTTGGGCACCGAGAATTTATCCGCGGGCACGGGCAGGCCGCCTTCAGCAACGTGGAAAACGCCCTTGGTTGTGCGGCGGTCGCTGCGGGGGTTGTGCAGCACACCCTGCGCGACGCGGTACGAATTGAGCAGCTCCGATTCGAAATGGTCGCTATTCACCGGCAGCGAGAGCTCGCGCGCAAGACCGTGGCGGTCGAGAATCAGCGCCACGTGAGGCAGCTCAATCGAACCGTTCAAGCGAATTCCTTTGAAGTGGCTGTCCAGGAAATCCTGAATGCGCCGGTCCACGGGACAGAGGTATTCCGAAAGCAGGCGCATTTTTTCCTGGTAGTTCTGAACCAGGTCGAAGCACATTTCGAGGAGTTCGCCATTGTCCTGGCTCATCGGCGCGCGAAAGCCGAGCGCGACGAGTTTCAGATTGATGTAGCGGGTGATTTGTTTGCGCTGCTGAATGGCGGCATCGCCTGAGAGAGCGGGGTAACCGAGTGTGCGTCGAAGCATTCGTGGGTCCCTGAAGGTGAACGGTTAAATCTAAAACATCGCGCCCGTCTGGCAAACTCGACTTGTAACGTGACGCCTTGACGCCGCCACGGCTGGGTACTTTGCAAAAATGACAAGACTGGAAGGCGAGGCGTTTCATGCAGGAAAACACAGCGGCGATGTGGGAGCATCTGTCGCAATGTGGAGCCTGACGGGACAGTCTTAACAGCCCTAAAAGAGTTATACACGTCAAAAATACTTAAAATATTGCACTCCCTATGGAGGCCATGGATAAGCCGTGGAAAACGCTTAAAACCGTGGATAAGCGGTGCGTAAAGCAGGCTTCATTCGTGCACATTGGTTTATAACACGTGGAACATAAAAGGCTCAATATTAGGGCAGCATTTTCAGATTGAGAGCAACGATACCTAGAGTATAGTCGCGCACTCAACGCTAAATGTAGTAGTTTTCACCGGAGCTTAACCCAAGCTTGGTTTTAATCTAAATGCATGCCGCGCAACGCGTTTTCGCCCAATATTAGGAGCACAAAAATAGATGATTTACCCCAAGAGTGATGATGGTAAGGTTGAGGCAGGAAAAATCGCTGAGGTCCCGCCCGTGAAAGATCGCGCCGAAAAATTGAAAGAAGCATCCGCTGCCAGCAAACCTGTCGATCCCGTCTGGGAAAACGGCAAACGGCTGGGCCTTACTGAGAACTGCATCCGCGTGCTCATGAGCCGCTACCTGAAGAAAGGTCCCGACGGCAAATGCTTCGAAACGCCTGAAGAACTCTTCACGCGCGTGGCCCACACGGTCGCTGCCGCTGAAGCCAAGTACGGCGCCACGCCTGCTCAGATTGCCAAGCACGAACGCGATTACTTCGACCTTATGGTCAAGGGCATCTACATGCCCAACAGCCCGACGCTGATGAATGCCGGCCGCGAAATGGGCATGCTTTCCGCCTGCTTCGTGCTGCCTGTTCCGGATTCCATCGAAGAGATTTTCGACACCGTCAAAGCCACGGCGCTGATTCAAAAAGCCGGCGGCGGCACCGGTTTCGCCTTTGATCGCCTGCGCCCGACCGGCGATTACATCAAGTCCAGCGGCGGCACCACGAGCGGCCCCATCAGCTTCTGGCGCGTTTTGTCTGAAGCGACGAATGCGATTCAGCAGGGCGCTTTCCGGCGCGGCGCCAACATGGGCATGATGAAGATCGATCATCCCGACATCCTGAAATTTATTTTCGCCAAGCAGGATCTCTCGCGCTTCCAGAACTACAACATCTCGGTCAAAGTCACCGACAAATGGATGGAGTCCTACAAGAAGGATGCCAGCGCCCCGAACATCGTCACCAACTACCGCACCGGCAAGCAGTACGTCCTGCCGCGCAACCTGAAGATCGAAGAGTATCAGCTCAATGACCTGATTCTGCTGGAGACCTATTTGGGCCAGCCGTCGGATTCGCGGCCGGAAGTCTGGACCATGGAGCACATCTGGGGCACGATCATCCAGAACGCGTGGGCGACCGGCGAACCGGGCGTCATTTTCATCGACCGAGTGAACCAGTTCAACCCGACTCCCAACGTCGGCGAAATGGAAGCCACCAATCCGTGCGGCGAACAGCCCCTGCTGCCATTCGAAGCGTGCAATCTGGGCTCGGTGAATCTCGGCTACTTCGTCAATAATAGCAAGAGCGGCAAGCCCACGATGGATTGGGAAGCCCTGCGCAAAGCCATTCACGTCTCGACGCGCTTCCTTGAAAACGTCGTCGAAGTCAACAACTATGTCATTCCGCAGATTCACAAAGTCTGCACTGAAAACCGCAAGATCGGCCTGGGCATCATGGGCTTCGCGGACGCGCTCTTCAAACTGGGCGTCGGCTACAACACCGACGAAGGCTTGGAGTGGGGCGAGAAGTTCATGAAGTTCGTGAACGACGAAGCGCACAATGAATCGGAGAAACTGGCCGAAGAGCGCGGCGTCTTCAAAAATTGGAAAGGCAGCCGCTGGGATACCGAATGGAAGCGCAAGCAGCGCAACGCCTGCTCGACCACCGTGGCTCCGACCGGCACGATCTCGATTATCTCGAACTGCTCCGGCGGCGTGGAACCTCTCTTTTCGCTGGCGTTCTTCCGGCACGTGATGCGCGATCACACCGGCAAGGCGCAGCAGATGGTGGAAGTGAACGACGAGTTCAAACGCTTGGCGAAGGCCAATAATTTCTGGGGCTACACCGAACAGGAATTGTTTGATCGCCTCGCCAAGGAAGGGACGCTGCACCACATCGATAACATTCCCGAGGCTGTAAAGAAGACGTTCGTCTGCGCGCACGACATTTCGCCGGAGTGGCACGTGAAGATGCAGGCCGCGTTCCAGCGCCACTGCGACAGTGCCATCAGCAAGACGACGAACTTCCCGCACGATGCCACGCCCGATCAAGTTCGCGAGATTTACGAGATGGCGTACGCGACGGGCTGCAAAGGCATCACCGTCTACCGCGATGGCTGCCGCAAGGGCCAGCCGATGGCACTCAAGAAGGAAGACGAGAAGCCGGCGACGATCGTCAAAGAGCAGATCGTGATCAGGGAAGTTATCCGCGAAGTGATCAAGCCGGTGAAGACGCCGACTATTCTCTCCGCGGTGCGCATCCGCCAGAACACGCCCTTCGGGCACATGCACTTGACCATCTCGGTCGATCCCAAGACTGAACGGGAACTCGAAGTCTTCGCGCAGCTGGGCAAGGCCGGCGATGTTGCAGCGTCCGATCTCGAAGCCATCTGCCGCATTGTCAGCTTGTTCCTGCGCAGCGGCGGATCGATCGACCTGGTGATCGACCAGCTCGAAGGCATCGGCAGCCATCTGTCGATTCCCACGAAGGACGGCCGCGTCATGAGTCTCGGCGACGCGCTCGGCAAGACGATCCACAAGTACTCCAACGCCAAAAAGGCGTACGGCCTGAAGGCGATTCTGCTCGGCGAGGTGGACATCGATCAGCCGCACGGCGGAAACGGCAATGGCGCGAACGGACATGCCACGACCGCGCCGCACGCCGGAGCTGCCACTCATCCGTCGCCGACCGCGACCACTGTTCTAGGACGCGCAAAAGCCGCCGCTGATGAACTGCTCAGCCAGTACAAGCTGAAGTGCCCGGAGTGCGGCTCCGGAACGCTGGCCTTCATGGAAGGCTGCGTGAAGTGCGGCGCGTGCGGCTACTCGAAGTGCTAACCAGCGGTTAAACGTTAAAAGTTGAAAAGTTAAACGTTTGACGATCCCAATAAAACCTCCCTGTCCCAGCAGGGAGGACCGTCGAGAGGTCGGGAGCGGAACCAAACCGCCGCTCC
>Ga0163144_10029861_pt1 | contig 10446 bp, 10 predicted proteins | sample OliLak19BULKMAT1_FD_123175 | JGI IMG/M metagenome (GOLD analysis project Ga0163144, IMG submission 123175) | Freshwater microbial mat bacterial communities from Lake Vanda, McMurdo Dry Valleys, Antarctica - Oligotrophic Lake LV.19.BULKMAT1 | ecosystem: Environmental > Aquatic > Freshwater >...
CCCCGCCCCAAATACATTCGAGCGATACGCCGTGCCGGAGTGACCGCCCCGCTCCACCGCTTGCCCCGCTTCAGCGCGTGCGATAGAAGTCACCTTGCGGCGCTGGTGGTGTCTGCCTCACATGCGGCACCCAGATCACTTGCGGATACGGCGGCGGTATCGTCAAGATCACATACGGCTGCGTCGCCTGCGGAGCCGGCCCCGCCGGCGTCCCCCGCGCAATCGTCTGCTGAAGCCCCGGCCACTGCTGGGCCACCTGCGACGTGAGGTTCTCAAACGAAAGCCGCAGCGACCGGTGCAGCGCATCATCTCGTGCCGAGTCGATCGTCCACCCGCTCGCCAGTTGCCGCGCGTCATACGTCGCCGAAAATGATGCATACGGATGGCCGCTCCGCGTGTCCACCAAAATGGCCGAGCACAACGCCTCCGACGTCGCCGTTTGCGTGGGAATCAACCCCAATGAAAGGAACCCGATCGGCGGCGCGATGTCGTCTTTGCTCTCAGTTGATGAAAACGTGTAAAGCAGCGTCACCTCAGCTCCCAGCGATGCCGCCGCAGCACGGATCTGCTCCTCACCGCCGCCGCCCGAGGCTATCAAGGGCGTAATCGGCACCGCCGCGCGAACCCCCGGCAGCTTCGTCAGCGTCGCCAGCGCGTCGGCCGTCGCATGCTCCGCCGGGCTCACCACACTCGACGACCCGCAGTGCTGCCCGAGGTAGCGGCTCTGCACCTGGCAGTACGCAATCGTGATCGGGAACTGCGGTGCGGGAATCGGCCCGCTGGTGCGAATGTCGCGCTGCGGAAAAAGATTCGTCGCCTCAATCGTGCGCTCCGGCACCATGCAGGCCGCAAGTGGCAGTGCCATGAGCGCGAGGAGACAGACAACGCGCCGGGCCGAGGGAAGGGCGGTAGACATGGTTTGCTCTTTGGTTACTCGGACATCAGAGTCGACAACACGTGCGAACCTCGCCCGCGCTTGCCGCTCAGAAACTTCATTCACCGCTCAGGAACAGTCGTCTGATAGTTCACGCCTTCGGGAACATTCACCGGCACCTGCACGGTTGTGCCATACGTCCCGGCCGTCTGCGACATCGAATCCACAGCGATAAAGGCCGTGTAGTTCGACAGCAGCCCATACTGCAGCGCGATCGACTTCACCGCCTCGGGCAGTTGATACGCATTCGCCGCCGTCGCATAGTCGGCCATATCGCCGATCTTGTGCCGCGCCCAAATCGCCGGCAGCGCGGGGTGCGTGCGCCGATCATCCCACGCCGCGCTCATCTCGGTGGCCTCAAAGTTTCCTGAGGATGCACCGATCATGCTGCCGCGAACCACCACGCCCTGCCAACCTTTGAACGAGCGTTCCTTGAACCGACCGTTGATCACGACCGCCCGCCCCGAATACACATCCGGAATCTGTCGCGGGAACACCTCGGCAAACTCCAGGTCGCCAAGCCGCAGGTCAACCGACACGTCCGTCAGCGCCGGCCGACTGATGCGATCAAAGAACCGGTCCACGATCTCCGTCGGGCTGTCCCCGGCCGCGACGTGCGCCACGCAACCGCGCCCCAGCTTGGCCATCGAATCAAGCAGGTAGCGGTTGGTGCTCGTGCCGACTCCGAAGGAAAAGATCCGGCTGGAACCCAGACGAGCGTTGATCTCCCCCAGAATCTCCTGCTCATTGCCGATGTAGCCGTCGGTAAGGAAGCAGACGTAGCGGAGGCGACGCGGATCATGCGGGAAATCAAGCGCCGCCCGAAGCCCGGTGATCATGAACGTACCGCCCGAGGCAAACAGCGACTTGGAATACGCCACCCCGCGCCGAATGTTCTCATCCGTGGCTGCAACCGGCGCCGGGCCCATCTGTGATGCGGCCTGCGCGAAGTTGATGACCTGGAACGTGTCGCCCGGCTCCAGCCGACGCAGCCCGCGCTCCAGCGCCGCCGTCGCCTGCTCAATCGGCCGACCGTTCATGCTCCCCGAGCAATCCAGCACAAACACCATCTCAACCGGCGCCCGCCGGCATGACGAAGGGTCCGCCGGCGGCACCACCAGCAGCGAGAAGTACCCCGTGCCATCCTTGCCGCGATACGTGACCATGCCCGTCTTGAGGGCCGAGCCCGCCACCTTGTACCGAAGCACAAAATCCTTATTGGGCACGCTATCGCGATTGCTGAGCGTGACCACCGCCCGCGAGGCCGATGCCGAATCACGCGTAATCGTCGCCACATGCGAGCGGCACTCGAGCGACTCGATCGCCACGCCCGCATCGATGTTCACATTCACCGAGATATCCGTACCACTCCGCTCGGTCGGCCGCAGATACGTCACCTGCGTCCCCTGACCGCTGGCATTGGAAGCCGCCCCACGCGCAACAGCCCCGATGCCATCGTACGTCGCCGCCGGGTTAAACCGCGGCCCGACCACCATCGGGAACACAAACTCAAACGAACCGTCCACATACGCCAGCGTGTTGTAGTACGTCACGCTCACATCGATCTGCTTCGAGGGCTCGATGTTCGCCACCTTCTGCGTAAAGATGTTCGGCCGTTCCTGCGTCATCAGCGAGGCCACGTGCCCCTGAGCGCGGGCATCAGCATAAATCTGCTCCGCCTGCACGCGATCGCGAATCACGCCCCGAATCGTCCGCGCGCCGATCTTCATCACAAAGTCGCTCACGGCCGCGTTCTCAGGCAGCGGGAACACATACACCGCCTCGATCTTGCTCGAGAACGGGTTGTGATACTGCTGCGTCACGCTCACGCTGGCAATATTGCCCGCCACATTGGCCAGCACCGCCGTGTGCTTGAGCGGCACGGGCACGGGCGAAGTCTGCCCCGGCAGTGTCGCCACCAGCGCGCCGCAGCCTGGGTAGTCGTCATTGGGCTGCGGGACGCGAGCAATCCGGCCATCCGCATCGCGCGTGGCGTCGGGTGGGCAGTAGCGCTGGATGACCCAGAGTTCTTCGTCTTGAGCAGGGCGGGAGCCGGCAATTTCGGGGAGACGTGCGAAGACGCGAACGGATTTTGCGAGTTCCTCAACCTTGGCTTCGCCCCCGAGTTCGTCGAGTTTGAGTCGGCGAAAGTTTGCAGTGTCGGCTGGCTTTGCAGTGTCGGCTGGCTTTTGATCTGCGGCTGCTTTGCCCGCCGATGCGGGGACCGGTGGAACGCCGGCTCTGATCGCGGCGAGCGGGAGGTCGCCGAGGAGTTCCCTCGGAGCCGCAGCGGAGGCGGGGTCTTGGACCGCTCGGACAGCTCCGCGTTCCCCGCTGAGCACGGTCTTACCATCCTTGTCTGTGGTGTATCCGAGGCGATACAGGCCTTCGGAACTCTGCCCCCGATCGATAGTGGCGGGTTTACCGTCGAACGAGTAAAAATCCGACGCGGGTTGGGCCTGTTCCTTGGCGGCCCTCTCTTCCGATGGGCGATCTCCCGGTCGCTGAGCGACGCTCTTGTCGGCGATGCTGTACTGGTTGCACGAGACCATCACAGCGCTGAGCCCGACGATGGCGAGCGTGGCGGCGATGGCGGTGCGGAGCGCGAAACGGTGGCGAAGGGTCAGAATGGGCTTCACTTGGATGCTCCGATGGTGATGGTCGCGGTCGGTGCGGGAGTGATCGGTTGGGCAATCGCCCCCGCCGCGGTGCTGAGTGAAACGGTGTACGCCGGATTTGGGCGGACGGAAACCTTCGGCGCCGCATCGTCCCCCGGCTTGGGCTCGGGGGCATCAATCGTCACCTGCACATGCACGCGGGCGATGCGAAACCGCCCCTTGGGCAACTGCTCGGCCGTCGAATACGCCGCGAGAATCACGCGATCACCCGCCAGCGCCGCCGGGTCGTAATACGGCGGATCGATAAACGGAGCCGTGTCGCCCCCTTCAATCCCCACGATCCGCGCCGTGATACCCGCCGTCGTCACCGGCCTCACCTCAAGCTGATACGCCGCGAGCGGCACCTGGGTGTCAATCGTGATGTCCACGTTCTCAAAGAACACGCGACCCATCGCCGCAGCGGCGGGCGCAGCCAAAACCGGCGCGTGCCCGCCGGGCGCGAGCCTAATCGGCGATTGCTCACTCGCGCTCGGTCCGGCCAGCGCCGCAAGGACAACCAACGCACCTGCGGCCATCGCCGAAAGCGCAGGAAGGAGGCGGTCGGCGTGCTTCATGAGGCACCTCCAGATAAGCGAGGAAACTTCGGAACAAAGAAGGCCTGCACCGCGCCCAGGTTCACCGCGCGAAGCGCAATCGCATCAACATCCTTCTGATCAACCTTGCCGTCGGCATTCAAATCGCGCTGCGCCAGCCAGGCCGCATCGCCCGTCGCCTTGCGGGCAATCTCCTGCGCCAGCAGCAGCGCATCAAGAATGTTCACCGTCCGATCGCTGTTGAGGTCGCCGATCACCGGCCCCCTAATTGTTGGCGCACCCGTCGCTGGCGCACCCGCCGCGCCCCCCGGGCGACCAGCACTTCCCGGTGAGCGGTTCGCAGGCGCATCCGCAGCAGGCGTGGCGACTTGACGCTGCGGCGCAGGCTCACCCGTCGTCCCCGGCGTGCCCCCCGGCCGCCCTGACGCGTCCTTCAACTCGGTCTTCGATTTTTCGCTCTCACTCGGTAACGGCTGCCCCGCCGTGTCGCGCCGGTCCGCGCCGCCCCCGCCAGCCGCTGGCTTCGCGCTCCGAAGCCGTACCGCCTGATCATCCGGCGACCCCAGATCACCCGGCTTGCCCGCAATCGCTCCATACTTCGCCGCTGCATCGGCCTCCGCCGACAGAACGCTCAGCGGCGCTTCGACTCGGCGACCGTCAATACTCGATGTTGACTTGAACTCTTTGCCGTCCTCGCCCATTTTCGCCATCTCCGCCCGGTTCGCAATCGCCACATCCCGCGCCGGTGGCAAGCTGCTCGGCACCATCATGAACACGCCAATCGCCAGCGCCGCAGCCGCGGCCAGTGCGCCCGCGGTGCGACGAACCACAACCCGCATCCTCCGGCGGCGAAGGTGCTCAAACCGAGCCGCCGCCGCATCCAGCACTCGCCCATCAAGGTTGGCCGGAAGCACCACCCGTGACTCATACAGCGACGCCAAATCGCGCGCCAGCGGAGCAGGGAAATCAGCGTCCGAGAAGGCATCCGAGCCCGATGCCGCAGCCGCGCTCCCACCCCCTCCCCCACGGGCCGAGGCCGAAGTGTGAGCCGAACCAGCGAGGTTCGTAGGATCGCCAGGCCCCGAAGCAGGGGGTGGCGAGTCGGGAGGCAGGTTGGGGGGCAGGGAAGCCATCCTCAAGTGAAGGCGCGAAGGCGGGGGGAAGGTTCATCGCGGGGCGAGAAAATATCCGGCACGCCCGCGGACCCCCAAAGGACTCGAACCCCCTTTTATTTTCACCCGCAGTCACCCGCAGTCACCCGCAATCCCGCATCCCGAAGTGAGCATCCCGACTTTTCCCGAGGAACGGGGATACACTGCAAATGATGCGAGGTGGTCTTTCACACACTCACAACTGATCAGGCAAACCATGAATCAATCCGAGGAACAGTTGGTCGAGCGAGCACGCCTAATAGCGATCGGGCGACACGACGCCTGCGGACACAAGCGATCCGACGGAGAGCCGTATTGGAAGCACCCCGAGCGGGTTATGCAGACGCTTCGTACCCACGCTGCGGCTTCAGCCGTGCTGGCCGCTGCCTGGCTGCACGATGTGCCCGAAGATTGTGTTTCCAACGCGGCAGACTGCGAAGCGTTGCTTCAGGAGATTGCTCGAGACTTTGGGCCCCAGGTTGGCTCACTTGTGCGCGAGGTGACCAACTTCTTTGGTCCCGAGGCTTCGATGGAGGAGAAGCAGGCCCGTCTCCGCGAGCATGCCAGGCACATGACCGAGCAAGCCAAGTGGATCAAGCTTGCCGACCGACTCGACAACATCTCCGGAATGCACGGCTGGTCGGCAGAGAAGAAGCGTCGGTACGCGACAGCCACGGTCGCGCTGCTTGAGGCACTGTCGCCATGGCCAGCCGGCGCTGACGCGATCGTCGGGGCAATCACAACGCACACGCAGCGGCTCTTGAGCAGCGGCTGATCGACCAATTTCATACTGGGCGCGAGCCAGCCCACCCCGCCGCGCGTGCGATGGCGGAGAGCGACCCGCATAGCCCGGGATGATGGTGGGGGGGGGCGATAATGCAGGCCGGGCGACTTCCCCAATCCCCACTCCAAAACAAACAAGGCCCGGCACCCGCCGGACCTCGCAAAGTTCATTCGATTATCCGCACCGCTCAGTGCGCCGTGCCGTTGCTCGTCCCACCCGCATCAATGATCCGGTCCGCCGCGGCACGAACGATCGAGCTGCCGCGCGTGTTGAGGCTCTCCGTCAGCTTGCGAAGGCTCGCGGCGATCGACCCGTCAATAAGCTGGTCGCCGATCTGCAGCTTGATACCCCCGATCATGCTCCCATCAACATACGGGTGAATCACCGGCTCACGACCCAGCACGCTCTTGAGTTTCGCGGCAATAGCCGCCTTGTCGGCCTCGTCCATCGGGCTCGCGGTGTAAACGTCCACCTCAATGCGGCCGAACGCATTCTGCACCAGATGGTCATACGCCGCGACGATGCCCGTGATCTCGCCCAGCCGGCTCTTGCGGTTGAGCACCTGCAGGAAGCGAACCACGTTGGGGCTCGCCTTGCCCTCAAAGATGCGTCCCAGCGCCGCCAGCCGCTCGCTGGTCGAAATGATGCGCGACACCATGAACTCGCCAAGGCGGGCATCGGCGCGGGCCATCTCCACGATCTCTTCGAGCTCGCCCAGCGTGCCTTCGACCGCCGCTTGACCGCCCCGGGCGTTCTCCACGTCAAACAGCGACTGGGCATACACGGAAGCGGCAGCGTCGGGCTGAGTTTCAAGAAGCGGCATGGGTGATGCTCAGGGAAGACATGAGGGGTTCAGGGCGAGGCGTAAGACGCAGGACACGAAAAGCGAGCCAGAACAGCGAACGACGAATCAGGCCTTCAACTCGGCAAGGCACTCGTCAACCATGCGCTGCTGGTCGTTGCGGTTGATCTCGCGCCGCAGGATCTTGGATGCCGCAGCGGAAGCAAGCTCGGCCGCGTGGGCGTGAATCTCGCCGATCGCGGCCTTCTTGGCCGAATCGATCTCGCGGATCGCCTTGTCCTTCATGGCGGCCAGTTCGATGTCAGCCTGCGCCTTCAGGGCCGCCGTCTGCATGATCTGCTGGGCCTTGGCCGTCTCGAGCATCTTGTTGGCCTCGTTGCGGGCATCGGCCAGGTTCCGCTCATATTGCTCAAGGGCCGTCTTGGCCTGGCTCCGCGCAGCCTCGGCGGCCTTAATCTCGCCGAGGATCTTGCCCTCGCGATCGTCAAGACCCTTCATGATCTTGGGCCACACCGCCACGCGGAAGACGGCAAGAACAAGAACGAACGCCACGATCGCAGCCACGGCCGAGACGATGCCCTGCGAGAGAGTCGGGATCGGGCCAACCGTTTCGGCGACGTGCCCGCCGGCGGCGTGCGCGGCGTCGGTGGCCTGCTCGGCGGCTTTGTGGGCGGCATCCTGAGCAAACGTCGCGGCTGAGAGAGCAAGAGTGCCGACGGCGGCGAGGAGAGACTTCATGGATGAGAGCATGGATCGGCTCCGGAAAAATCAGGACAGGGATCAAATCGAGCAGAAGGTCAGATGAAACCGGGCCGGGGCGTGTTCCGCTACGGCTCGGGGGTTTGAATCAGGCGAGGAGGGCCACGACGACGGCGAACAGGGTCGCACCTTCGACGAGAGCCGCGGCAAGAATCATCTGCGTCGAGATGGTGCCGGCAGCCTCGGGCTGGCGAGCGATCGACTCAACGGCGCCCTTGCCGATGAGACCGATGCCCAGACCACCACCGACAACAGCGAGACCCGCGCCGATGGCGGCGAGGCCCTTGCCGGTGTCGGTCGCGGCGCTGGCGATCGTCGGGGCGACGAACGCGAGGGCGCCGGTGGCGAGCATGGCCTTGGAGAGAAGCTTGGTCATGAAAAAGTCCTTTCAAACGGCCCAATCGCAGCGGACGGGGCGGAACACGAAATCCACGAGAAACTCAAATGCACGCCCGCCGTTCCCCGCCCGGTTAGGGGTCAGGGTTGAAGGGGCGAAAGGGTCCGTCTTCACGCGTGAGCGTGCTCGTGACCATGACCGTGATCATCCTCGTGGGCATGATCATGGTGAGACAACTGGCTGATGAACACGGTGGTCAGGAACATGAAGATGAACGCCTGAAGCACCGCGACAAAGAGTTCAAGGAAGTAGATCGCCATCACGCCCACAAACGACACGATCGAGATCGTGCCGCCCAGCGCGATACCGCTCACGCCGCCGCTGGCCAGCATGGCCACGCCGGAGGCAACAAACCCGAAGAGGGCCGCCATAAGAATGTGGCCGGCCGTCATGTTGGCAAACAAACGAAGGGCCAGCGCCACCGGCTTGATGAACGTGCCCAGGATTTCAACCGGGATGAGGATCGGCCAGATAAAGGCCGGCGCGCCGCCCGTGAGGTGCTTGAGATACCCGCCCAGCCCAAGCTCTTTGATGCCCGCGATATTCACCACAATGAACGCGATGAACGCCAGCACACCAGTAACAAACAGCGACTGCGTCGCCGTGCCGCCGATATACGCCATGTGCTCAGCCCGCATCTTCTCGCTGAACACATGCTGCATGTCCACCAGCGGAACCAGCCCCAGCAGATTGTTGACAAGGATAAAGAAGAACAGCGTCCACAGGAACGGCATGAACGCATTGGTGCGATGACCCAGCAGCGGCTTCACCACCGTGTCACGCAGGTAGACGCAGATCACCTCGATCATGTGGGCAAACCCACCCTTGGTCACGTAGCGGTCGTTCCCCAGACTCTCCGGCCCGGTCATCACTTTGCTGGCCACCCACGGGCCCAGAATGCAAAGAATCAGCGTCGCCAGCAGCAGGCTGCCCACATGCCCCGACCACAGCCACGCCCCTTTGATGCCAAACAGGTCGCCCGTGATGGCCTTGTGGTTGACAACGTGGTCAACCGGGTTGGCCTTGCCTTCCGCAGCGGACAGAATGAGCGCGAGGGCGTTGAGCGCGAGGTGAGTCATCGGGTGGATCCAAGAGCCGCCGACGGAGCGCGGCCGAGAGACTTCATAACAAGCATGGTTTCAAGCACGAGGGCGATGCCGCCCGCGAGCAGGAGAGAGAACCAGAACGGTTTGGATTCAACTTCAATCAGCCGCGAAAGCCCAAAGGCGATGGCGACCGACCCCAGCAGACGAATCCCCGAACAGGCCAGAAAGCCCATCGAAACACTCGGCCCGCCCCGCGAGGTGAAAATGCTCAGCATCACCAGCCCGCACGCCCCGCCCAGCAGCACCCCCAGCGTGCCCAGCATGGCCGAGACCATCACAGGCGAGTCCATCGAGGGCAGCCCCTGCGACGCCCCGCCCGTCTGCATCAAAATCGCAATCGCCGGCGGCGCAAAGATGCACGCCACCACCAGTGATGCCACCAACCGCCCCATCAACCCCGCCGGCAACCCCGCTCCGGCAGCCCCAGCCCGCGCTGCGCGGTCGCCCGCCAAAGAAGCTGCGCGATCCCCCGCTGACAAATCAGTGGCCGCATCAGTCGAGGTTTGGGTGGCGTCAGCGAGCATGAGTCAGCGCAAGGAACAGCAAAAACACCGACCAGAGCCCGCCATCAGGCTTCTCCGGGGGCGCCGGGGGCGAAGGGTAGGAGGGAAGGGGGCAAATGGACAAATCAGGCGGGGGATTTGGGAAGGAGTTAGGGCGGTGTTTGAGCGGTCGGGCCGGGACAGCGATCCTTCGGTCCGCCAACCGAGCCGGCCGCTTGAGCCCGAGTAAGGGAGCGTTTCACCGCTCCACCAGATCCGGCCCCACCTCCGGCAACACGTCATCCTGCCCCGCTTTCGGCGCCGGCCTCTGCACCGCCGTCCCCGGCCAGTCCCGACACCACGCGTCTGCCTCTGCCTCCGCTCCGCCTTTATACACGATGCGGACCGGCATCGCGCTCAACCGGTCATAAAGCCGCGCCTCAGCGCGAATCGGCCACCATCCATACAGAAAAATCTCCAGCGGTCGCCACATCGCCACCCACCCGCCGATGATCACACTCTCTCTGAGCAGCAGCCCCAGCGCGCTATCGCCCAGCACGAGCCCGAGCACGGACGCCAGACCAAAGAACGCGACCAGACACGCCAAGCCGATCATCAGGCTCCGGCGGCCGATTCGAAGCAGTTGCCGCAGCCGCCGCATCGCCGCCTTGGAACGATACGAGTAAAACTCGCCAACGGCCTCGCCAACGGCCGCAGGTTCATCCGCCGGCCCCGCCGATCGCGCAAGTTCCACCCGCAGCGCCAGCGCGGCGTCCAGCGGTGCTTCCCGCGCCCATTCCACAATGAACTCGTCCGCCGC
>Ga0163144_10029862_pt1 | contig 10446 bp, 13 predicted proteins | sample OliLak19BULKMAT1_FD_123175 | JGI IMG/M metagenome (GOLD analysis project Ga0163144, IMG submission 123175) | Freshwater microbial mat bacterial communities from Lake Vanda, McMurdo Dry Valleys, Antarctica - Oligotrophic Lake LV.19.BULKMAT1 | ecosystem: Environmental > Aquatic > Freshwater >...
CAGCGGCCAGCACCATCTCTTCCTTGCTTTTGAAATGATGGAAGAAGCTGCCCTTGGTGACGCCCGCCGCAGCGCACAGATCGTCGACCGTCGTGGCGGCATAGCCTTTGGCGCGCACGACGTAGGTCGCCGCTTCGAGAAGCTTCAGGCGCGATTGATGGAGGGTTTGCGAGCTCATGAGACGACCATACCAACTAGTCGGTATGGTCGTCAATAACCAATAAAAAGGCTGTTTCGGCTCAGCCGCGGATTTCGCCCGGCGCGAAGCAGAAGATGAACTGTTCCTTCTCGCAGAGATGCGAGCGGCCATCGCCGGCATGGTTCGGCGGCAGGACACGGTCTTGCGGCACCTGCAGCCACAGTACGCCGTTCCACGCCCGCCAGTGGCCCTCGTTGTCGACGAAGGCGCGCGTCGGCCGGCAATCTGAATTGTCGCAGCACGAGGTGTTGGGATTGAGCGGCGGAGTCCAGAGCTTGTAGATGTCGTGCATCTGGGTGTGGCCGTCGCCATGCCGCCCGCTGTGCTCGGCTGATTGAGCGAAAGCCTCGGGCGCGAGCGCGAACGAGAACGAGAACACCAGGGCGGTAACGCCCGCCATTGAACGCTTCATTGTAAGCCTCCGCGAGGGGGCGGCACGCAGAGTCAACGGCCGTGAAGCACGGGAGTTCCGTGCCCGTCTTTCCTCAGGCGACCAGCGTCCGCTTCGGATTCTTGCCCAGGGTCATGTCGAGATGGATCGCGCGCGGCGACTTGTAGAAGCGCTCGACGAGGTAGCGGGCGGCAAGGTAGGCGGCCAGCAACGCCGCCGTGGCACCCAGGACACCGAACTTGCCCGACGAGCGGTTCATCAGGTGGGAGGTCACCACCCGGGCCAGCGTCAGCAGCAGCAGCAGGGCCGCCGCTCCGGCGCCATCCCAGGCCCGGGCGACGCGCACCAGGCCTTGCCCGTAGTCCCGGTTCACCTTCAGCAACAGGCCTGCGAACGCGCCGAGCAGAAGACCGACGACGATGGCCGCGACCCACAGCTCGTAGCGTTTGCCTGGAGACACGATCAGCAGGATCGCCGCCACGACGATCGCCAGTGCCGGCGTCACGGCCCACGCGAGGCGCGTGGTAGCCCTTTCGGTGAGTTCGTGGCGGATCGACCACAAAGCGAGGGCCGCCAGCAGCACCGCGGCAAGGTGAAAGACAAGACCGATCATTCGCAACGACTATAACCAAAGCCGGTCGTCGCTGCTACCTCAGGGTGTGGCAGAGCGCGGGCGAGGCGACCAGCCATAGGCCTTGGCGCAGGCCCCGCCCATCAGCAGGACGCGCTCGCTGTCGCTCAGCCGCTGGGTCTCGAGGAACGGCTTCACCGCCTGCTCGTAGTTGACGACGGCGAAGGCGCGCGTCCAGTCCGTGCCCCACAGGCAGCGTTCGAAGCCCCAAGAATCGAACACGCGCTGCAGTGGGTCCCAGATGTCCGGAAAAGGATACGGCTCGCGCGAGAGCGTGCAGGCGCCGCTGACCTTGATCACCGCATTGGGGCGCCGGGCGAGATCCAGCACTTTCGGAAGATCGGCCCACGGGCTCGGCGGCGCCGGCGGCACGCGCGGCTGCAGCAGCGCCAGATGATCGATGATGAAACGCGTCTCGGGATGGCGATCGACGATCGCCGTGCCGACATCGAGATTGCCCCAGCACAGCATGTTGACAGGAAGATCGCTGCGGACGGCGGCGCGGCAGATTCGGTCGAGGCCGGGGTCGGTCGCCACGCGGCCCGCTTCCTCCGTCATCATGATGCGGATGCCGACCGCGCCCGGCACCTTCTTCCACTCGGCGATGACGTCGGCCACGGCGGGGTCGTCCGGATCGACCGGCTTGACGATGGCCATCCGCGTCGGGTGGGCCTGCGCCACCTCCATCGCGTAGCTGGCGTCGTAGCGGTACTGCGAGAAGGCGGAGATGAAGATGGCGCCATCGACGCCGACCTTGTCCATGGCCGCCACCATCTCGTCGCCCGTCACGTGCGGCGGCCAGTTCGGCTGGGTGGCCCACGGCCGCTTCGGGGTGTTGGCCTCATAGGCGTGGACCTGGCTATCGATGATGGTCATTCGGGAACCTCCTATGACAAGGATACCGGACTCCCGGCTTCCTGTGCCTGTCGATGTGTGAAAAGCTTCTGGTCTCAACTCTGAGGGCGGAACGGCCATGCACGACATCGTCATCCGGGGCGGCACCATCGTCGACGGCACAGGCGCGCCCGCTTCCCAGGGCGACGTGGCCATCGATGGCGACAGGATCGTGCAGGTCGGCGGCAAGGCCGGGCCGGGCAAGCGCGAGGTCAAGGCCGACGGCCGGCTCGTGACGCCGGGCTGGGTCGACGTGCACACCCACTATGACGGCCAGGCTACCTGGGATCCCGTCCTGGCGCCGTCGTCCTGGCATGGCGCCACCACCATCGTGTTCGGCAATTGCGGCGTGGGCTTCGCGCCCGTCCGCCAGCAGCACCAGCAGGCGCTGATCGAAATGATGGAAGGGGTCGAGGACATCCCCGGCATCGTGCTGACCGAGGGCCTCAAATGGGATTGGGAGAGCTTCCCCGAATATCTCGATGCGCTCGCGAAGCTGCCGCGCACGATCGACATCGCGGCCCAGATCGCCCATCACCCGTTGCGCGTCTATGCCATGGGCGAGCGCGCCATTGCCCGCGAGCAGGCGACGGCCGACGACATCGAGACCATGGCCCGCCTTACCGAGGAGGCGCTGAAGGCCGGCGCCGTCGGCTTCACCACCAGCCGCAGCGATCAGCACAAGACGCTGGCCGGCGAGCTCGTCCCCGGACGCTATGCCGAACATGAGGAACTGATCGCCATCGGCCGCGCGATGGGCCGTGCCGGCCGCGGCACCTTCGGCATGCTCTCCGATTTCGAGGACGAGGCGTCGGAGTTCCGCTGGATACGCCAGGTGGCGAAGGACAGCGGCCGGCCTGTCTGGTTCCTGCTGACCGACCGCAGCTACGATCCCGAGCGCTGGCGCCGCCTGATGGACGGCGTGAGTGCCGCCCGCGCCGACAACCTGCCGGTCTATGCCCAGGTGGCGGGTCGTCCGGTCGGGCTGACCCTCGGCCTCGGCACCTCGCTCAATCCCTTTGCGCTCCGCGAGGGCTTCGCCGCGCTCGCCAAACTGCCGCCCGCCGACATGCTGGCCCGCCTGCGCGATCCCGAGACGCGCCGCCTCGTGCTGTCGCAGGAAGCCTCGCCCCGCCTGCTGGACGTGCTGCCGCCGCTGTCGCGCCAGATCGCGACGCGCTGGGACCGCATGTATCTCCTGGGCGAGCAGCCGGACTACGAGCCGCCGCCCGAGCGCAGCATCGCCGCCATGGCCAAGCGCGACGGCGTCGACCCGGCCGAGTATTGCTACGACTACCTGACGGGCGGCGACGGCAGCCGCATGGTCTACTTCCCGGTCACCAACTATGTGCATGGCGACCTCGAGGTCGTCCGGGAGCTGATCGAGCACCCGCACACCATCCTCGGCCTGTCGGATGGTGGCGCGCATTGCGGCGTGATCTGCGATGCCTCGCTCAACACTTCCATGCTGAGCCACTGGGTGCGCGATCGCACGAGGGGCCCGCGCATGCCGCTGGAGCGCACGATCCAGCGCATGACCAGCAGCACGGCGGATTTCTACGGCTTCAAGGACCGCGGCCGGCTCCAGCCGGGCAAGAAGGCCGATGTGAACGTGATCGACTTCGAGGGCCTCACGCTCCATTCGCCCAAGATGATCTTCGACCTGCCAGCCGGCGGCCGCCGCCTGGTGCAGAGCGTTGACGGCTACGACATGACGATCTGCTCCGGCATCTCGATCTTCGAGAAGGGCCAGGAGACCGGCGCACGCCCCGGCAAGCTGGTGCGCTCGACCGCTTAAGCCTTCACCGGTCCCGGCAGATCGAGCCCGACGCCGGTCAGGTGACCGAACGAGGCGTGCAGCCGCTCGACGATCGCGGGCGGCAAGGCGGGACGGAGGATCGAGGCCACGTTGGCCTTTATGTGATCCTTGTTGCCGGTGCCGAAGAGAATGACATCGGCCCCCTGCTCGTGGCGTGCATAGCGATAGGCCGCATCCGTGATGCTCTCCGCACCGCCTTCGGCCACGAGGAACCCGAGCGGATCTCCGTCGGAGAGGATTGATGCATCGAGCTGCCCTTGTTCGACCAGTTTCGCGAAGACGTCGCGGCGATAGGCGTCGTTGCTGAAGATGTTGCGCACCACGAACATCAGCAGCGTGCCGATCCCGCGCCGCTCGGTCACCGGAAACACGCTACGGCGCGCGCCCTGGTTCATCAGGCTGTAGGCCAGCATGATGACTTCCCATGGTGCTTCCTCGATCGCCATCGCAAGCATCTTCTGTTCCGGATCGCGCGGCCCCGTCTCGGTGATGCCGATGTGGCGCACCTTGCCCCGTTCCTTGAGCCGGAGCAGCGCCGGCGCCAGCACGTCGCGATGATGCGCGTAGGCCTCGGGACCGACGGCGTGGAAATGGAACACGTCGACGTAATCGAGGCTCAGCCGCTTCAGCGACGCCTCCACCTTGGCGATCACCGACTCCGCCGTCTCGTTGCCGCCCCGGAAGATTGCCTTGGTCGAGATCACCAGCCTGTCGCGGTCATGGGACCTGACGGCCGCGCCCACGATCTCCTCGGTGCCATAGGCCTCAGCTGTGTCGAGAAAATTGACGCCGAGATCGATGGCTGTCCGCGCGACGGCCACGCACTCCTCGAAGCTGGCGCCGCGGCCGAGGCCAAGGCGGCTGTTGCCGCCGCATCCGAGCCCCGCGACGCTGACGGTGAGGCCGGTGCTTCCAAGGGGACGATACTCCATCACGAGCTCCTGTCCGCCTTGGTAGCCGAAATCAGCCGTCGAGTCGCCGTGCTCGCAGGCAGGTTGCCCAGCGGAGCCGGGACCAGCGAGGACTGCGTGTAATAGGCATGGAGGCGCCGCGGCTGAGCGCATCGTCGTCGATGAAGCCCTCGACCGTCTGGGCGACGGCCGTGCGGTTGTTGGCCTGCTGCCCGGTCAGCGTTGCCCGTTGGTCGGCATGCGGGTTGACACCATGGTGTCGACGAGGCGGCCGGCGACTTCACCGACCTTGCCACCGAGATGCGCTGAGGCCAGCTCGTCGCCAACGACGTCCTTTGCCTTTTCGAGCGCCTCGCGTCCGGCGCCGACCGCTTCGGCACCGACCTTGCCGAGCACCGAGCGCTCGGCCTGGCTGACCGGAAGGGCCGAGCCGAACAGCGCGCCGATGGCGGTACCGATCGCCGCCACGAGGATGGGCTGCTCTTCGAGAAGGCGCGTCAGGACCTGAGTGGTATTAGTGGCGAGCTTGGCGGCATCGCCTTCGAGTTGCCGCGCGCGGTCCTGGCCGTCATGCAGCATCTCCCGGGCCTGTCCGACCGTCTGGTCGACCTGGTCGCCGACCGTGCCGCGCAGCTGGTCGACGGTGCCCGTCGCCTTGGCGCGCAGCGACGCGGCCGTATCGCTGACGGTGCCGCCGAGTTTGCTGGCGGCTTCGGTCACCGTGTCCGTCGCCCTTCCGGCGACTGAGGAGGCGGTCTCTGCGGCGGCTCCCGCCGCGCGGCGCACGCCGTCCGCGGCAGAGACGGCAGCATCCGTCCCGGCGACGGTGGCGGCGCGGAGCGCCGAGGAAGCCGTCGAGAGCACGTCGCCGCCCGTGGTGCGGGTCAGCAGCATGGTCAGGCCGGCGCCGATCAGCAACGCGGCCCCAGGATTGGCGCGCGCCGAGTCGGCAAGGCTCTTCACCAGCGACAGCGACGTCTCGCGGGCGACGCCCACCATCTCGGCCGATAGGGCCTGGGCAGTCATGCCCTCGCGCAGCTGGCCCAGGGTGTTTGAAAGGCCGGCGCGATGCACCTCGGCTTCGCGCTGTAGACGGGCACTGGTCATGTGAGGCTCTCCTTTGCCATGCGGGCATCGCGCTGAAGCGAGTCCATCGTGCGTTCGGGGGTGGGATCGACGTTGCCGATCGTCTTGCGGCCGGCCATGAGGACGACAATGCCGCCAAGGGCGGATCCGCCGGCGACGATGAGAATGGCGATCGGCGGGGAGACGCCGCCTTCGATGAGCGCCGCCACGACGGACTGCAACAGCAGAACGACGGCGCCGATCAGGAAGACGCAGCCGATCATCATCAGGGAAAGGCCCGCCAGGAGACTGGCGCGTAAGGCTTCGGCCTTCTCGCCAAGCTCGGCGCGGGCCAGGCGGAATTCGGTCTGAAGGAGATCGGCGCTGCGCGACAGGGCATCGGCGACCAAATTGACGATGCCGGGGCGCTCCTGGCCGCTCACGACGCCACTCCAGCATCCGAGTTCGCGACGCCGGACGCGGCCTCTGGCTTGGTCGCAGGCGCCTCCAGCCCGATTTTCACGATGCGGGCAAGGGCAAAGCCGATAATGGCCGAGCCCGCTAGCAGCGCGAGTGGCTGGCGCTTGCCGAAGTCGGTGGCCAGGGTGAGCAACTCGCCCGCCGACTTGTCGCGTAGATCGTCGGCCAGCCGGTCGATACGCTGCCCGGTCGAGCGCACATACTCGGCAATTGCCGGCGACTGCTCGCTGAGCGAGTCGGCCAGCGTGGCGGCCGTCTTGGCGACCCCGGCGACCGCGTCGGCGCCGGCCTGGGTCGAGCGACCCGCGAGCTCCTCGGCCTTATCGGCCACAGCCGATTTGATTTCAGAAACGGCGGCGCCGAGGTGGTTGCCGTTCGCCATCGATTGGTCTGTCATGGATCGGTTCCTCGTCATGAGTCGCGCGGTAAACGTGGGCTTGTTGGGGACGTTGCGTGGGATTGGCGAAAAAGCGACGAAGCCGCTCTGAGCTCGTCCAGGCCGATCGCCAGCCGCTCAGGAGGTGGAGATCAGGTATTCGCGGCTGGAACGCCTGGAGGATCGCTTTCTGGGCGGCAGGGGCAGTGGCAATCAACGTCTTGCGCCGACCCGCGTTGCAGGTTCGTGAGCTCGGCAACCTCGCGCTCGACGTGTCGTTCAGGTCGCGAGTCTCACATCACGCCAAGGGAGCATCCAATGCCTGCCAAGCCAAACCTCGACGCCATCGCCTTGCTCAAGGCCGATCACCGCAAGGTCGAAGGATTGTTTGAAAAATTCGAGAGCACGCGGGACGACAACCGCAAGAAGGCGCTCGTCCAGGAAATCTGCACCGAGCTCTGCGTGCATGCCACCATCGAGGAGGAGGTCTTCTATCCGGCCTGCAAAGGCGAGATCAAGGAAGAGGATCTGCTCGACGAAGCCTATGTCGAGCATGACGGCGCCAAGGTGCTGATCTCCGAGCTGCTGGGCAGCGATCCCGACAACGAGTTCTACGATGCCAAGGTCAAGGTCCTGTCCGAGCTGATCAAGCATCACGTCAAGGAAGAGGAGGCGCGCTCCGAAGGCCTGTTCGCCCAGGCCAAGGCCGCCGGCCTCGACATGAATGAGCTTGGCGCTCGCCTCAAGAGCCGCAAGGAACAGCTCCTCGCCGAGTTCAAGGATGGCAGCGAGCTTCCGCCTCCCGAGACGCGGAGCTTCACCGGCCACGAACTGCGGCAGGGCGAACCGGTCGAGGCCGTGGCCTGAGGGAGTTTCTTCCGGCGCCGGAACGCGACTGCTGGCGTGACGTTGGCGTTCGGGACACGGTGAATTCCTAACCGCCTGATCTCAAGGCCAGGCAGTCCCAGAAGCCCGCTCGATCGCCCGATCGAGCGGGCTTTTTCAATCGGACCCCCTCACCCAGCCTCTCCGCCAAGGGGGAGAGGAGCCTGAAGGTCAGAGGCGCTAGCTCTCTCATGTTCCTCTCCCCCATAGGGGGAGAGACTAGGTGAGGGGGTTATGACGCGGACTCTCGCGCGTCATGATCCGCCGATCCATTCAGTGCCGCCGCCGCTTTCAATCGCCCAGCGCGTCCGTCGGACTTTCACCCTGCATCGCGGCAGTGACGAGTGCGTCGCCTTTCAGCGTTCTCACGGGCATTCTGGAGATCGGGCTGGGCTCGATCAGGCCCCTGTAGCGCAGGAAGGCTTCCATGTCGGGCGACGGGCGAAACTGGTGATAGGTGCCGTCGATCGCGACCAGCGAGTGAAATGCATCGCCAATCCTGGGGGTGTGCGGATTGTTTTGGGAAGTCACGTCAAAACCCTCTGAAATCACGCGTCGGCAGCCCGCGGTCGTGACGAAAATGGTTCTCTAGGTATGCAAATGGATGCAGTTCACCGCTACCTGTAGATCTCAAAGCGGTCAATACCGGACAATAAATCGGCCGGAAAAATTTGTGACAGGCGCTACGACGCGGACTGTCGCGCGTAATGATCCGCCAGCCCATTCAGCGCCGCCGCCCCGTCGCCCTTGAACGTCGGGCCGTGCATCAGCGCGATGGTCGTGGGCGCGAGCGCCGCCAGCCTTCGTAAAGTCGGCTCGGCCATCGGCGTCGGCGGCATGAAGGGCAACCGATCGCTGACGGCGATGGCGGGGGCCACGATGTCGCTTTCGGTGGTCGCGTCGGCCGGTCCCAGCTGGGTGAAGAGGTCGCTCGAGAACAGCGTGCCGGTCGTCTCCTCATAGATGAGGCCGGCGTCCCAGTTGTGCGGCACATGCGGCGTGTCGAGCCAGCGCACGCGCTTGCCGCCGAGGTCGAGCACCTCGTCGTTCTTGAGCCCCAGGGGCGAGCGGTCGGCCATGTCGGTGAGCCAGATGTTGCAGCCGAGCTGGCCGTGCGCCGGCGTGGCGTTGGGCGCGGCGGCCAGCCACTGGTTCAGCGCGCCGCTTTCATCGCCCTCGACGTGGCTGCAGGTGGTCCAGCGGAGTTTTTCCAGCGGGATCACGCGCTTCACCGCGTCGGAGATCAGCGGAAACAGCGCGCGCTGGCCGTAGTGGAACAGCAGAGGCTCCTCGGCGTCGATCAGGAACTGGTTGAAGGTGAAGCCGGTCGGCCCGACCGCCTTCACGAAGGTCGAGAGCCGGTAGATGCCTGATGCAATTTCAGAGACTTCGGTTTTCACGATGCTTTACCCTTTGCAGCTTGTGCCCGTCGCCTTGCCGCACCAGCCGCCGCCAGCGCCGCGCGGTTGTCGTCACCCACCCACATATAACGTTCCCGCCAGCGTTCGTCGGCCGCACCCTCGGCCCAGGTCTCGGGTCGCTGCACGGTCGTGCGTGGTTGCCACGCCCGGGCGAGAAGCTCCAGCGCGCCGCCCACGATGTTGTATTGCATGCGGGCGTCCCACGGCTTGCCGCAGGGATTGCCCAGCGGGAAATCGACGAACAGGAAGCGCGGCACGCCGCACTCCTCGACGATGTCGCGCGCAGAGCCCACGATCACCGTCGGAATGCCGGCGGCTTCGAGATGTCGTGCGGCCAGACTCACGGTCTGGTGGCAGACCGGTCAAAGGGGGACGAGAAGGGCGATATCGACGTCGTCTTCATGCATCCAGCGTTCGATCTGCGGCGCGTCCTGCTCCACCGTCAGCCGCTGGCTGTAATCGGTGGGCACGTCGTAGAAGCGCGGGTTGAGCGATCCCACGTGGCCTCCCGAGACATGCTCGGCCAGGCGCGCCAGCGGCAGGTAGGTTTCCGGATCGTCGGTGTGGGTCGCTTCGCGGTCCCACGACTTCTCGGTGAAGAGCCCGCGGCCCGCGCTGTTGGGGGCGGCGAACAGCTTGGTGGCGCGCGGCGCCGGGCCGGCCGCCTGATCGGCCGTCGTGACCACGCCGATGCGGCACTGGGCGAGCGGCTTCTCCAGCCGCGTGAAGGGTACGTGGTCGTAGCGCGGCCAGCGGTACGGCTGTTCGTAGCCGTGGGCCGCGTAGTAGTTGCGGCTCTTGTCGATGTAGCTGACGGCGCGGCGGTGGCTGATGGTTTCGGTCATGGTGTCCTCGTCAGGAGCCCGGGGTCAGGAGGCCGCGGGCGTCGGCGGCAGGAGCCGGTCGATCGTGCGGATCCACACGTCGCAGGCGGCTTCGACCGACAACCCGTGTCGCCCGCGCATCAACCCCCAGGCCTCGAAGTCGGTCAGGGCTTCGAGGGCGATCAACAGGCGGGCGTGCTCGACCTCCGACAGGGTGGAAAGTTCCGGCCGATACATCAACTTCAGCCGCGCCAGAATGGCTTCCCGCACCAGATGGATGCGGGCCTTCACCGAGTCGCCTTCGTCCTGATGGCGCACCAGGACACGCCAAAACGGCAACCAGTTTTCGCAGATCCGGGCACGCGTCTCGACGTGGAACCGGAGCCGCGACGGCCGATCGCCCTCCGCCCTGTCGCCCACGGGCGTGGACAGGCCGAGGCCGATGACATGGTCGATGGCGGCGAGGCCGAGCTTGTCCAGGTCGACGAAACGTTCGAATACGGACCGTATGGAGCAGCCGGCACGCTCCGCGATCTGCGCCCCCGTCGGC
>Ga0163144_10029863_pt1 | contig 10446 bp, 10 predicted proteins | sample OliLak19BULKMAT1_FD_123175 | JGI IMG/M metagenome (GOLD analysis project Ga0163144, IMG submission 123175) | Freshwater microbial mat bacterial communities from Lake Vanda, McMurdo Dry Valleys, Antarctica - Oligotrophic Lake LV.19.BULKMAT1 | ecosystem: Environmental > Aquatic > Freshwater >...
GCATCGGCAAGACGCAACGCCTGGCGGCCCTGCAATTCGTCGACGAGCTGCCGCGCAGCGCCATCGGCAAGGTGCTCAAGCGCGAGCTGCGCGAGCTGCGCGAGCTGCGCGAGCTGCATCGGGTATCGCCGGGGTCGCGCTAGCGCCGGGCGATCCGACCAACTGGGCTGCCAATCGGCCTCTTTTGCCGCGCCTCCTGCCGCTGCAACCGTGCTGCAATCGGACCGACAATTCCCTCCCTTTCGTCCCTGAGGGCCGCCCGGACCATGCCTGTCATCGCCATCGTCAATCGCAAAGGCGGCAGCGGCAAGAGCACGCTGGCCACCCACCTGGCCGCCTGCTATGCCAACAACGGCATCGCGGTGATGCTGGGCGACGTGGATCGCCAGCAATCGACCCAGAACTGGCTGCGTCTGCGCAGCACCCAGGAGCTGCCGGGGAGCGCGCCTATCGTCGGCTGGGCGGTCGACCCGAAGCGGGTCTTGCGCCCGCCGGCGGGCGTCAGCCTCGTCGTGCTCGATACGCCGGGCGGACTGCACGGCTTCGACCTGGCGCGCGTGGTCGCGTTCGCCGATGTCATCCTCATGCCGGTCTGCAATTCGGCGTTCGATCGCGAGTCGGCTGCCGATTGCCACGCGGAGCTGATGGCGTTGCCGCGTGTCGCCAGCGGCCGCTGCAGGATCGCCGCGGTGGGCATGCGGCTCGACGCGCGCACCCGAGCCGCGGAGACGCTCGCCGACTGGGCCCGGGGCCGCAAGCTGCCGTTCATCACCGTGCTGCGCGAGGCGCAGGTGTATGTGCGAGGCGTCGAGGCGGGCCTGACGCTGTTCGATCTGCCCGCCGAGAAGGCGGCCACCGATCTGGCCCAGTGGAAGCCGCTCGTCGACTGGCTCGAGCCGATCCTGCGCGTCGTCCACCGGCCGGCGATCCGCCGCAATCCCGCCGTCATGCGACCCTCGCTGCCGGGGAACTCGGCCGCCGTGCCGCTGCTGCCGCTGCCTCGTCCGGCACTCGTCGCCGGGCCGGCGCCCCGTTCCGCGGCGCATCGCTTCGCAGGCTGGTTCGGCTGGCTGACGACGCCCCGGTTCCGCCAGCGCCCTTCCTGAGGCGAGCGTTCTCCCCTACTTCGTCCGCGCCATGGACACGAATGCCGGCCGCGGCCGGCGCGATCGTGGGATCGCTGCCCCGCGCCGGGGCGGCGAGGCCGGAACGGTCAGGAAGCGAGCGGCTTGAAGTAGCGCGCCTCGAGGCGCTTGGCGCTGATCAGGCGCAGGTTCACCAGCACCTTCTCCCAGAACGTCAGCGGCTGGATGCGGCCGTCGGGAAGGGTGAGGACCGAGCCGAGGATCGGCTCGTCGTCGATGCGCGATTCCTGGTAGATCGGGTTGCGGGGAGCGTCGGTCATCGTCTGTCTCCTGGCTCGGCTGCGCGAGTTGCCGGGTCAATGTAACAGGATGTGTGGGCCCTGCGAAAGAAAGGGCGGGGTGCACCGGACGAGCGGTTGCCGACGGCGTGCCGGCGATCTGCCAGGGCCCGCGCTGCGCGCTCAGCGCGCCAGCGGCGGCAGCGTCCGCAGGTAGGCGACGATAGCGTCGAGGTCGTCTTCGCGAAGGCCCGCGTACCAGGCGTAGGGCATGGGCTCCTGCATCTCGCGGCCGTCGCGGCCGACGCCCTGGACGATGGCGCGCTTGATCTCGGCGTCGCTCCAGGCACCCAGGCCGCGCTCGCGGTCGGAGGTCACGTTGCGCGACACCGCGCCCTTCCACGTGTCGGGCAGGCCCTTGACGAACGACGGCAGGAACGGCCGGCCGCCGGCCCCGAGGGCGGTATCGAGCTGGAGCACGCCCTTGTCGACCGGCGTGTGGCATTCGAGGCAATGGCCGATCGTCGCCAGGTAGGCGCCGCGCCTCACCTTGTCCTGCAGATCGCGCTCGCTGAAGCCGCGGTCGGCCAGGGCGAACGGCTCGCGATGCACCGGGGCCCGATAGACCGGCGCCGGCAGCGGATTGCGTACCGCCGGCAGCGAGCGCAGGTAGGCGACGATGGCGTCGAGGTCGCCCGGCAGGATCGCCTTGAAGAAACTGGCCGCCATCGGCAGCGCCAGCGGCTTGCCGGCGAGCGGACCGCGCGCCGGTCGCTCGCCGTGGCTGATGGCGCGCTTGATCTCGGCATCGCTCCAGGTGCCGATGCCGGTCTCGTTGTCGGGCGTGATGTTGGCGGCGATGCCGGCGAAGGGCGGGATGTCGAAGGCGATGCCGCCGCCCGCCATCTCCTTGCCCGGGATGGCGCGTCCCTCGCCGTCCTTGGGCGTGTGGCAGTTGCCGCAGGCGAGGATCGTGGTCACGAGATAGCGGCCGCGCTCGAGCGGGACCTGCGCCGCGGCAGAGCCGGCAGTGGCGACGAAGGCGAAGCCCAGCAGCAGGGAGCGCAGCCGGGGAGAGGAGAACCGTGACACAGACATCGTGAGAGCCTCGGAGGGAATTGGAGCGTGGGTGGCCAAGTCGCGCGAACGCCCCACCGCCGGACAAGGGTACGGTTCCAGCGACCGCAGCGGCGGCCGTTCGGCGCTACCGTAGGCGCAACGCCACACTCTGCGATCTGAAGGAGCTTGCGATGAACGACACCTCTGCTCGTCCGGCCTTCGCGACCGTCGACCCGGCGACCCTTGCCGCGGGCAAGACCTACGCCGGCCACAGCGCCGAGGACGCCGCCCGCATGGCCCGGCTCGCCGCCGAGGCGCAGCGCGACTGGCGGCGCGTCGGCTTCGAGCAGCGAGCCGCGCCCATGCGGCGGGCGGCGACGGTGCTGCGTGCGCGCCGCGAGGAGTTCGCCGCCCTCATGACCGGCGAGATGGGCAAGACCGTGACCGACGGCCTGGCCGAAGTGGACAAGTGCGCCAGCGCCTGCGAGCACTTCGCCGACCGGGCCGTGTCCTACCTGGCGCGGGAGCCGGAGGCGATCGACGGCGCCAAGGCGTTCGTCACCTTCAACCCGCTGGGCGTGGTGCTGGCGGTGATGCCCTGGAACTTTCCGTTCTGGCAGGTGTTCCGCTTTGCCGCCCCGGCGCTGATGGCGGGCAACGGCGGCGTTCTCAAGCACGCGAGCAACGTGCCCGGTTGCGCGCTGGCGATCGAGTCGGTGTTCCGCGAGGCGGGCTTTCCCGAGCACCTGTTCGCCACGGCGCTGGTGCCGAGCGCCGGGGTCAAGGCGCTGATCGAGGATCCGCACATTGCCGCGGTCACGCTCACCGGCAGTGTGCCCGCCGGCCGCAGCGTCGCCGCCGCCGCCGGCGCAGTTCTCAAGAAGTGCGTGCTCGAGCTCGGCGGCGCCGATGCCTACCTTGTGCTCGAGGATGCCGACATGCGCGCCGCGGCCAAGGTCTGCGCCGCCGCCCGCATGGTCAATGCCGGGCAGAGCTGCATCGCCGGCAAGCGCTTCATCGTCGTGCGCGAGGTGCGTGCTGCGTTCGAGGCGGCGATGGTCGAGGCGATGCGGGCCTATCAGCTGGGCGACCCGCGCGATCCGCGCACCCGGCTCGGGCCGCTGCAGAGCGTCGCCGCGCGCGACCAGATCCATGCCCAGGTCGAGGCCAGCGTTCGTGCCGGCGCCCGGCTGCTGCTCGGCGGCACCGTCCCGGATCGGCCGGGCGCCTGGTACCCGGCGACGGTGCTCGCCGATGTCCGCCGCGGTCAGCCGGCGCACGACGACGAGGTGTTCGGCCCGGTCGCGGCGATCATCGAGGCGGCCGACGAGCGCGAGGCGATCGCCATCGCCAATGCCAGCGAATTCGGCCTCGGCTCGGGCGTGCTGACGAGCGACCTGGCGCGCGGCGAGCGCATCGCCGCCGAGGAGCTCGATGCCGGCATGAGCTTCGTCAACGACAACGTCCGCTCCGATCCGCGCATGCCCTTCGGCGGCGTCAAGCATTCGGGATTCGGCCGTGAATGCGCCGGCTTCGGCATTCGCGAGTTCGTCAACGTCAAGTCGGTGCAGGTCAAGGGCTGATCGGCGCGCGGCCAGCGGCGATACTGCCCGTCATGAAGCGCGTTGCCCTGCCTTGCGGCGAAACCGTGCCGGCGCTCGGCCAGGGCACTTGGCAGGTGGGCGACGACCCTGGCCAGCGCAATGAGGAGATCGCGACGCTGCAGCGCGGCATCGACCTCGGCCTGACGCTGCTCGATACCGCCGAGATGTACGGCGACGGCCGTTCCGAGTCGCTGGTCGGCGAGGCGATCGCCGGGCGGCGCGACGAGGTCTTCATCGTCAGCAAGGTCTATCCGCACAACGCCTCGCGCCGGGCGATGCCTCGCTCCTGCGAGGCGAGCCTCGGCCGTCTCGGCATCGAGACGATCGACCTCTACCTGCTGCACTGGGAGGGTTCGGTGCCGCTGGCGGAGACGGTCGAGGCCTTCGAGAAGCTGCAACGCGAGGGCAAGATCCGCCACTGGGGCGTGAGCAATCTCGACCGGGACGGCATGCAGTCGCTCTGGGAAACCCCGGGCGGCAAAGCGGCGCAAACCGACCAGGTGCTCTACAACCTCGGCCGGCGCGGCATCGAATGGGATCTGCAGCCCTGGCTGCGCGAGCGGCGGGTGGCGCTGATGGCCTATTCGCCGATCGAGCAGGGCCGCCTGCTGCGCCAGCGCGCGCTGGTCGAGTTCGCCCGGCAGCGGGCGATGACGCCGGCCCAGGCGGCGCTCGCCTGGCTGCTGATGCAGGACGGCGTGATCGCCATTCCCAAGACCGGCAAGCGGTCGCGGCTCGAGGAGAACGCCGCTGCCATGGCACACACGCTTTCGGCCGACGACCTGCGCGAGCTCGACCGGCTGTTTCCGCCGCCGCAGGCTCCGAGCCCGCTGGCGATGATCTGAAGCGCGACGCGAAAGTCGGCTTCCGCCATGCGTCGCATTCGCCTCGGGGTCTTCGCGCTCGTGACCGCGCTGCTCGCGTTCGCGGCATCGGCGGCGCCGCTGACGCGGGCCGAGGCGCTCGCGGCGTTGGCGCAAGCCGATAGCGCGGCGAGGCGGGGCGCGATCGAGCGCCTCGCCGAGATCGGCAGGATGGAGGACGTCGATCGCCTTCTTTCCCGCCTCGACGACCCCGATCCCCAAGTGCGCGGCCTGGCCGCGGCCGCGACCTGGCAGATCTGGAGCCGGTCGGGCGATCCGGCGATCGACAAGCTGTTCGCGCGCGGCATCGAGCAGATGCAGACCGCCGACCTCGAGGACGCGCTCGCGACCTTCAGCGTCATCGTCAGGCAGAAGCCGGCGTTCGCCGAAGGCTGGAACAAGCGGGCGACGATCCACTTCCTGCTCGGCAGATACAGCGAGTCCCTCAAGGACTGCGACCAGGTCCTGAAGCGCAATCCCAAGCACTTCGGCGCGCTGTCGGGTGCCGGGCAGATCCATCTGCAGCTCGGCCATGCGGAGCTCGCGCTCGACTTCTTCCGTCGGGCGGTGGCGGTCAATCCGAACCTCGAGGGTGCCGCGGCGATGATTCCGGTGCTCGAGGAATGGGTGCGCGGGCAGCGCTCCCAGCGGACCTGAGCCGCCACGGCTCCTCGGCGCGGGCGCGCCCGGCGTAAGCTGTCCGGACATGAAGCTCGTCACCTGGAACATCCAGTGGTGCCTCGGCGTCGACGGCCGGGTCGCCCCGAGGCGCATCGTCGACGAGGCTCGCGCTTTTGCCGACTTCGACGTCCTCTGCCTGCAGGAGGTGGCCTGCAACTTCCCGGCGCTGAAGGGAAGCGCCGGCGAAGACCAGTTCGCCCTGATCGCCGCGCTGCTGCCGGGCTTCACGGCGATCCCGGGGATCGCCGTCGACACCCCCGGGCCCGATGGCCGCCGGCGGATCTTCGGCAACATGATCCTGAGCCGGCTGCCGGTGCGCCAGGCGACCCGGGTCCTGCTGCCGTCGCCGAGCGACCCCGGGCTCCGGCACATGCCGCGGATGCTGCTCGAGGCGGTGGTCGAGGCGCCGTTCGGCCTGCTGCGGGTGATGACCACGCATCTCGAGTACTACTCGGCGCTGCAGCGCGAAGCTCAAGTCGAAGGGGTGCGCCAGCGCCATGCCGAGGCGAGCGAGCATGCCCGCCGCGATCGCGAGGTCGACCGCTCCGAGGGGCCGTTCCACAGCCTGCCGCAGACGCCGTCGGCGGTGCTCACCGGCGACTTCAACTGCCGCGTCACCGATGCCGCCCATGCCCGCATGACCGCGCCGTTCGACGAGCGGGCGTTCGCCTTCGAGGACGCGTGGACGGTGCTGCATCCGGGCGTCGAGCATGCGCCGTCGGTCGGCATTCACGACCGCGAGCAATGGCCCGAGCCCTTCGCCTGCGACTTCTTCTTCACCAGCCGCGATCTGCGGCCGCGGCTGCAGGCGATCGCGGTCGACGCCGCGACCCGGGCCTCGGATCACCAGCCTCTCCTGCTCGAGCTGGGCTGAAGGCCGCAGCCGCGAGTGTTCGATGCCCCTGAGGCGAGTGGGCACTGTCATGTCGACGTCAGAACACGGCCTCCGATGTCCGACCCACACGAGGACCCACCATGAGCACGATCACCACGATGACGTTAGGCGTCAGAGGCGAGGGATCTGTGTTCCCCTGCTCGAACATCCTGCGAGACAGCCATGGCCTCAGACGACTCCTTCGGCGAACGCGAGCCACGACCCGCACATCACGATGCCGGAGACGCTGGCCGCGCTGCTCGACGCGATCGCGGCGGTGCCGCGCTGAGTCGGCCGGGCGCCGGCCGACCGCCTCTCAGCCCCCGGCTCGCCGCTTCTCGGCGACGACCAGGGCGATGCCGCCGAGGATCGCGATCGACGCCGCGACGAGGCGCAGCGTCAGCGGCTCGCCGAGGAGGACGACTCCGCCGAGCGCGGCCAGCGGCGGCACGCTGAGCTGAACCGTCGCCGCGCTGGCCGCCTTCAGGCCGGGCAGCGCGGTGTACCAGATCGCATAGCCGATGCCCGAGGTCAGGGCCCCCGAGGCCACCGCGAGAAGAGCGCCGGCCATGTCCAGCCTGGCCCACGGAAGCATGGCCAGGCTCAGGGCGAGCGCGAACGGCACGGCGCGCAGGAAGTTGCCCGCGGTCGCACGCAGCGGGTCGCCAGCGCCCTTGCCGCGCAGCGAGTAGACGCCCCAGGCGATGCCGGCCGCGAGCATCAGCGCGGCGCCTTCCCGCGGCGGCGCCGAGATGCCGGGAAGCAGCAGGCCGATCAGGCCGCCGAGCGCGCATGCCAGGCCGAGCAGCTGCCAGCCGGTCAGCCGTTCGCCGCGCCAGAAGCCGTAGCCGATCATCGTCGCCTGCACCGCGCCGAACAGGAGCAGGGCGCCGGTGGCCGTGGTCAAGGTGAGGTAGGCGAAGGAGAAGCCCGCGGCATAGGCGAACAGGGCGAACGCCGAAGGCCAGCTGCCGGCCTTCTCGGCGCGGCCGCGCTGCAGGCGGACGATCAGCCAGAGGGCCAGGGCCCCGGCCACGACCCGGATCGTCGTGAAGCTCGCCGCGTCGATGCGGCCGGCCTGCAGGGCGGCGCGGCAGAGCAGCGAGTTGCCGGCGAAGGCAAGCATCGCCAGCAGGGTCAGGGTGAGTATTTGCGGCCGCGACATCCGGGCAATTCTGCAGGCGGACAGGCGTGCCGCCACGGATACTCCGCAGGCCAAGCCGCAGGAACCGACATGACCGACGACATCAGCGACTCGCCGGCCGACCCGGCCGCCGACGACGAGCCCACCGGCCTGCGCAAGGGCCTGACGAGCTACGGCGACGCCGGCTTCTCCCTCTTCCTGCGCAAGGCCTTCATCAAGGGCGCGGGCTACACCGACGCCGCGCTCGACCGGCCGGTGGTCGGCATCGCCAATACGGGCAGCGCCTACAACCCCTGCCACGGCAACGCGCCGCAGCTGATCGAGGCGGTCAAGCGCGGCGTCATGCTCGCCGGCGGCCTGCCGATGGACTTCCCGACGATCTCGATCCACGAGAGCTTCGCCGCGCCGACCAGCATGTACCTGCGCAACCTCATGTCCATCGACACCGAGGAGATGGTGCGCGGCCAGCCGATGGATGCGGTGGTGCTGATCGGCGGTTGCGACAAGACCGTGCCGGCGCAGCTCATGGGCGCGGCCTCGGCCGGCATTCCGTCGATCGTCCTCGTCACCGGCGCGATGCTCACGGGCAGCCATCGCGGCGAGCGGGTCGGCGCCTGCACCGACTGCCGGCGCTACTGGGGGAAGTACCGCGCCGGCGAGATCGAGGCCGAGGAGATCGCGGCCGTCAACGAGCAGCTCGTGCCCGGCGTCGGCACCTGCTCGGTGATGGGCACCGCCAGCACCATGGCCTGCATCGCCGAGGCGCTGGGCATGACGATGCCGGGCGGCGCCTCGCCGCCGGCGGTGACCGCCGATCGCATCCGCATCGCCGAGCAGACCGGCGCGCAGGCGGTGCAGATGGCCAAGGACCGGCTGACCATCGACAAGGTGCTCACGCCGGAAGCGTTCGAGAACGCGATGCGGGTGCTGCTGGCGATCGGCGGCTCGACCAACGGCGTCGTCCACCTGACCGCGATCGCCGGCCGCAGGGGGCTCGAGGTCGACCTCGACGCGCTCGATCGCATGGGCCGCGAGACGCCGGTGCTGCTCGACCTCAAGCCTTCGGGCCAGCACTACATGGAAGACTTCCACCGCGCCGGCGGCATGGCGACGCTGCTGCGCGAGCTGAAGCCGCTGCTGCGGCTCGATGCGCTCACCGTCACCGGGCGCACCCTGGGCGAGGAGCTCGAGCGCGCCGGCCCGGCGTTCGCGCAGTCGGTCGTGCGGCCGTTCGACCAGCCGATCTATGCGAAGGGCGGGCTCGCCGTGCTGCGCGGCAATCTCGCGCCCGGCGGCGCGATCATCAAGGCCTCGGCGGCGAACGCCGCGCTGATGGAGCACGAAGGCCGGGCGGTGGTGTTCGAGTCGCTCGAAGACCTGGCCGAGCGGATCGACCGCGACGACCTCGACGTGACCGCCGACGACGTGCTGGTGCTGAAGAACATCGGCCCCAAGGGCGCGCCCGGCATGCCCGAGGCCGGCTATATCCCGATCCCGAGAAAGCTCGCGCGTGCCGGCGTGAAGGACATCGTGCGCATCTGCGACGGCCGCATGAGCGGCACTGCGTTCGGCACCATCGTCCTGCATGTCACCCCCGAGGCGGCGATCGGCGGTCCGCTCGCGCACGTGCGCAACGGCGACCGCATCCGCCTCAGCCTCTCCTCGCGCGAGATCTCGCTGCGGGTGAGCGACGAGGAGCTGGCGCGCCGCGCCAGCGAAGCGCCGGTGGTCGTGCCGACCGCCGAGCGCGGCTACCGCAAGCTGTTCCTGCAGACCGTGACCCAGGCCGACCAGGGCGTCGACTTCGACTTCCTGCGCGCGCCGAAGATGCTCGGCAAGGTGCCGCGCGCCTGACCCCCGATACCGACCGGAGACCCGACGATGACGAACCGACTGCGCGGCGTGCTCGCGCCCGTGCTCACCCCGTTCGATGCCAAGCTCGCGCCCGACGTCGGCCGCTTCATCGCCCACTGCCGCTGGCTGGTGGACCAGGGCGCGGCGCTGGCGATCTTCGGCACCAACTCCGAGGCGGCTTCGCTCTCGGTGGCCGAGCGGCTGGCGCTCAGCGATGCGCTGCTCGAGGCCGGCATTCCTGCCGCCCGGCTGATGCCCGGGACCGGCGCCTCGGCCTTGACCGACGCGGTCGAGCTGACCCGCCATGCCAGTCGCGCGGGTGCCGCCGGCGTGCTCATGCTGCCGCCCTTCTTCTACAAGGGCGTCTCCGACGACGGCGTGTTCGCTTACTACGCCGAGGTGATCGAGCGCGTGGGCAGCGGCTGCGCGCCGATCTACCTGTATCACATCCCCCAGGTGACACAGGTGCCGATCACGCTGGCGCTGATCGAGCGGCTGCTGAAGCGCTATCCGCAGGTGATCGCCGGCGCGAAGGACTCGTCGGGCGACTGGAGCAACTCGAAGGCGATGATCGACAGCTACGCCGCCGCCGGCTTCGACGTCTTTCCGGCGAGCGAGGTGTTCCTCTCGCGCTCGCTGCCGATCGGCGGCGCCGGCTGCATCAGCGCCACCGTGAACATGAATCCGGCGGCGATCCGCCGCCTCTACGACGCCTGGAACACGCCCGAGGGTCCCGACCTGCAGGCGAAGGCCGACGCCGTGCGCCGCATCTTCGAATCGGCGCCGATGATCCCGGCGATGAAGCACGTGGTCGCGACCTTCGCTGCCGAGCCGGCGTGGCGGACGGTCCGGCCGCCGCTGGTGGCGCTCGACCCGACGGCGGGCGCGCGCGTCGTCGCCGAGCTCGCCGCTGCCGGCTTCGACATGCCGGGCTATCCGCGCCGCTGAATCGAGGACAGACGCCATGAAGACCTACGCGATCGCGACCATCCCCGGCGACGGCA
>Ga0163144_10029864_pt1 | contig 10446 bp, 8 predicted proteins | sample OliLak19BULKMAT1_FD_123175 | JGI IMG/M metagenome (GOLD analysis project Ga0163144, IMG submission 123175) | Freshwater microbial mat bacterial communities from Lake Vanda, McMurdo Dry Valleys, Antarctica - Oligotrophic Lake LV.19.BULKMAT1 | ecosystem: Environmental > Aquatic > Freshwater > Lake...
AGCATTTATAGTGCGAGCGTCCCCGCTCGCGAGTGTTTCCGCGCTCGCGAGTATAATCAAGCGATCGCCCTTCTGGCGGCAAGGGCGATCGCCACAACAGACACTTTCAGCAATCTGCTGTCACCTCAGAGTCTTTTTGAGCAATTTGTCGGGCGATGGCTTGCACTTTTAAAAATCCCGTCCTTTTCCAAAAAGAGTGCATCGTCTGTGTCTTGATATTCAACTGTCGGGCTATCGCGGACATTTTTTCCGGCGACTCCTGCAACAACAATTTTTGTACAATCAATTGACAGTTGCAGTCGGGACGGTTGCGAGGATGGCAGTTGCGAAGTTTCTTTTCTGGATCGCGATCGATATATTGTGCGATCGCCCTTGCTAAAGCCGCTTTTTCTTGTCTCTCAATCCGTTCGATTTCCGCCTCCAAACCACTCACGCAGTCATAGTAAAATCCGCTGCGTTCTAAAGCCTTTAAATCTAACGAAAGCTCTTTGATATTTGTGCTAGAATATAAATCTTGAATTCGATACCTGAGATTACCGTTAATCCAAGTGATGAGACTGGCTTGAATCGGAGAACGTCGCGGATCAAACTCGTGCAGGTTACTGTCTAACCATTGCCAAGTTTTATTCAAAGCTTCCAAATAATAGGGATGAGAAACCTTTGACAATCTTGGTAATAGTTGCAATTCCCGCAGTAACCGATTCAACAATCTCAGGCGCTGCGGGCTATCCAGCGATTCCGAGCAAATTCCTAAAATGAGCTTGCATAACAATTCGTCTTTAGGAGTGCGATCGGAATATTGTTCTAGTGCCAACCTCAATTTATCTATGTGTTTCATCATCACCCTCATCAAACAAGTGAATGCAAATTTAACTGAATACCAAATTTAGTGAAAAGCTCGTCTTGGCAAGGCTTTCTGACTGACTCCATTTAGGATATAAGATTAAATTTCCCCAAGCAAATTTACACAAGGTAGCTGAAAACTTGCTATAATGGCGTTTAGCAGCTTGGGAAAACATAAACCTTGGGATTCTCCTTGGGATTCCCAAGGTTTTTTAAACAATTTTCTGGACTCATTCATGGAGAATAATGTTCGTCGGAACCTTAACTGGAAAAAAGGTAAAGAGCATGGAAGGATATTAATAGAGGCTTTGTACTCCTTCACTGATGCGGATTTGGAAACAATTAATCCCTATGAAAGCCTCAAGAAAAATATTGAGAGTCGTTGGCAAGGAACTAACCTGTGGGTGAAACAGACAAGGCTGCGGGATCTGGTTTATCTGACACAAAAATGCGGCAAAGCTTTAGAAAAAGAGGAAATTCGCAATGCCCTTCACTGCCTAAAAGCTTTGGATATCTTGGAAGATAAGCGAAATGTAACGAGTTCCAAAACAATCACGGGTTCGGATAAGTGGAGTTTTTTACTAAAATTTCAAAGTTTAATCAAAGAAGAAAACTTAAATTGGCTATTTGGTAAAGGAGACAAACAGGGGGAATGGGAGCGACGCAGATTCCAACAGCAAAACATTGCTGATTTTAGTCAAATTGTAGATGAATTAGCCCCTCTAGGTTGGGAAGTTATAGCTAATAATCGAGGAGTGAGATTAAAAGAAGCTGGGGAATTAGTTGCAGCTAGAAAAGAATTTGATACGGCTCTTAAACTTAACCAAGACAATGCAGCAACTTACTACAATACGGCATTGATGAATGAAGAAGCAGGAAAAGTAGCTCTAGCAATAGAACTGTATCAGGAAGCAGCAGTGCGCGGCTTTGCTGCTGCTTACTGCAATTTAGCCCGTTTTTACATCATTGAATATAAAGATTTGCCGAAGGCTGTTCAAACTATAGGTTATGGTTTAAAGCTGGTTAAAAAGGAGAAAGTTAAGGATGACAAAATAGTCGAAGCGGCTTTGTTCACTTACCTGGCTTGGGCTTGGAAGGAACAAGGACGCTTTGAAGAAGCTTTGGAAAGGCTGCAAGAGGCTGTTAAACTAGATAGCGATCGCGGTTTGATTTATGGCATCATGGCAGAGGTGCAAGAAAATCTGGGGAATGATGCAGAAGCTTTGGAAGCGTGGAAAAAATGTCTCAAATATGCTAAATCGGCTGAGCGAGATGAAGATTTTTACATTGGTAAAGCACGTCAGCATCTTAAGTAAGTGGATTTAGGGGGAAAGTGCGCGCTTTCCCCTGATTTTCGCTAGGAATCAAGGACAGGGATATTCGTTCCCATTTTTATCGATACAAATTCGCTGTATCATGTTATTGGCTGACTGAAGGGCTGTCGGAGCGATTGAGGCACCTGAAACTGCTGCTAGTACCAATGTTAAGTTGCCAAGGGCGATCGAGCCAATCAGCAGGGGTGAAATCAAGATTTTGCTATTCATTTTCGTGTCTCCAACTCAACTAGATTTGTGATCGCTAGCTTATGGAGACACAAATGTTACTGTCTATTAGACGCTATATGACACCTGTCATGCTTTTTTGAAGTTGCACCTGATTTTTTTACAGAGTCCCTGACATGAATAGAAAAGAATTGGAAGAATTAGTAGCACAAAACTGGTATCTAGAAGACCTATACAAAGCTTTGGCTCAAGCCAAAAAAAATTATAAGCAAACAGAAAGAGTACAAAACATTACTCTCAACGATCGAGACAATCTGCACGGCATACTTGCTAGGATAAAATCCTCTGATATAGCACTTATTTATAATAAAAGCTACGGTCAAACCAGAAATGAGTTATCCGAGCGTCTTTATAAATATATTAGAAATCTTCTCAGATACGATCAGTCAGAGGATATTGAATCGATCGATATTCCTAGTGAATTGGCGAAACGAGGATTCAAAAGAGACTCTTCTCAACCACCTATAGAAACCGACAAAGTTTGGTGGCGAATTACGATCGAGCTTGAAAATCCCGATAATTTGCAATTACAAACAATTGTCAACCGGATCGGCTCGGTTCTAGACAAACCTTTGATAGTACAGAAAATAGAGGACGGCAGTACCTTGCTTGCTTTTGAGAGCGATCGCTCAGAATACGATCGCATAGAACAACTTTACAGATCGGGTCGCCTAGCCGAATTATTGCAAGTTACCGTTAGCGATTTAGCGCAAGTTACGCAGAGTTCCCTGCTAATTTATGTGAGACAAATGTATGAAAATCTCTTTGGTGAAGGCTATCAGCCCGTAGCCTTGGTATTGACTCGCACTCAACGCAACAGATCGCGATCGCGATCGAACCAAGAAAACCGAGAATCTGTACAAAGAGCCAAACTGATTCATTTGGGAGCGAATCAATCCGTTAATTTGGAGATCAAACTGACACCACAAGACGAAGAAATTGACATTAAAATATGGATCGATCCATCAGGTGATGCAGTTTATCTGCCAGTTGGTTTACAAATAACAGTGTTAGATGAATTCGGAGAACCCGTTCCTCAATTGCAACAACAAACAGGCAGTACAGATAACGCCATTCAGATAGACTTTAGCGTTGAGCCTGGAGAACGATTTAGTGTTAAACTCGTTCTGGGAGATGTCAGCGTCACAGAAACTTTTTAATAATTCAAAAGCCCCGCGCCACCTATGAAAAAACAAGTCATCCTCACCGTCATGGAAGGAAGCTTTCAGCAAGGATTCCCGGTTAACCTGGAAATTCGAGAAGATGTAACGCCATTTAGCTTGATCTGGGGAGATGTTGGCCGACTCCCAGCCCTAGGCGATATTGAGATTCTTGATTCCTTGAAAAAGTGGCAGTCAAATTTTGAAAGGAATAATGGCGACAGTACATCCCGCATGAAAGTCAAAGGGGAAGGAGCGAAAGTATTTAACAATCTCGCAGCAAAAAACCTAGCATCCAACATTAATCAATGGCTCAATTCCAGCGAAAAATGCTGGAGAAAAATACTCGATGGATTGCAGCAGCACTTGCAGCCCAACGACGAGATTCGAGTTATTCTGCAAACAGACGATGCTAACTTGCGGAGACTACCTTGGCCGGCCTGGAATTTATTTTCGGAAACTTACCATCATTCCGAAATTTCTTTGAGTACCTTAACTGTTAAACCGCCAAGTTTTAAGCAATCTGACTGTCGAAAATCGGCGGTGAGAATTTTAGCCGTATTTGGCAATAATGACGGGATTAATATTGGGTTTGACCGTAAAGTTTTGGATAGCTTAACCGAACGCGGTGCAGAAATCACACCTTTGAATAAGCCCAAAAAAGCCGAATTGCTGGAGTGTTTGCGAGATGCACAGGGATGGCACATTTTCTTTTTTGCCGGTCACAGTTCAACCCTGCCCGACGGTCAAATTGGTGAGTTTGAAATCAGCGATTCTGAGAGTATAAGTATTGATGATTTGAAAAATGCCATGAAAAGTGCGATCGCCAAAGGGTTGCAGCTAGCAATATTTAACTCCTGCGACGGCTTGGGGATAGCCAACCAGCTAGCCAAATTGTACTTACCCCAAAGTATTGTCATGCGGGAAGTCATAGCAGATGAAGCAGCACAAAAATTTTTGCAGGATTTTCTCACAGCATTTGCCAATAACCAATTGTTGTACACAGCAGTGGGGGAAGCGAGGCGAAAATTGGCAGATGATAAGAATAAAGAATTTCCTGGTATTAGCTGGCTGCCAGTAATTTGTCAGAATCCCGCTGTTGAACCGCTAATGTGGAAACAGTTGCTCAATTGGAAATGCCTGCACACTCTCACAGATCATTCAGATGTTGTTAAGTCCGTCGCCATTAGTCCCAATCAAAACATCATAGCCAGCGGCAGTTTAGACCAAACAATAAAACTTTGGAACCTTTCTACAGGAGAATTAATCCACACCTTCACCGGACATCGTAGTGCCGTAATTGATGTTGCTTTCAGCCCCGACGGAAAAACTCTTGCCAGTGCCAGCAACCACGAATTTTTTGATGGCAGTATCAAGTTGTGGGATGTAGCAAACAAGCAATTTAAACAAAGTCTGGGAAATACCTTGGTAGCCCTGCGGACAAGCTGTTTAGCTTTCAGTCCCGACGAACAAACCCTAGCAAACGGTCACATTGGTACTACACTGATGGGTGGTACAATTGATATTTGGAATCTGAGAAGAAGTAGAATAGAAAAAACTCTCTGGGGACACGTTTGGGAAGTTAATTGCCTAGCCTTTAGCAAAGACGGACGCATTTTAGTCAGCGGTAGTTTAGATGGTGCAGTTAAAATCTGGAATTGGCATAGAAAAGAGATGCTGCACACTCTCATTCGACCAGTAGATTTTTTCGGTGCGGTAGCCTCTTGGTTCGATTCTTCTGTTGGGATAATTTGGTGTGTGGCGATTAGCCCGGACGGTAAAACAGTCGCCGCTAGCGGTTCCCAACAGCCCATTCAACTGTGGAATACGGAAAATGGCAAGCTGCTGCGTACCTTTACAGAACACTCAGATAGTATTTATGCCCTTGCGTTTAGCCCCGATGGTGAAACTCTCGCTAGCGGCGGTGCTGACAACACGATTCGGATTTGGAATTTTCACACAGGAGAGTTGTTGGAAACTCTGGAACATCTGGGCCCAGTCAAGTCTGTTGTTTTCAGTTATGATGGCAAAACTTTGGTCAGCGGGAGTGCGGATGCTACGGTAAAAATTTGGCGCGTTCCTATTTAAGTAGGGGCGGTGGATGGTGCGTGCCCGCCCGCTTTCTTTCTGGATTTTCCTCAAAAAATATCCCCAACAATCATCCCCGCCAATATGACAAACCCAACCCAAACATTTTGACGAAATATTTGACCGTAAACAGGCGTGGGAATATCATCCTTCCGTAGTTGACTATACTGCAAAAACCACAAAACCGCCGCCGCACAAATTGCTATCCAAAAACCAACGTGCAAGTGAAGATTAATTCCCATTGCTGCTAACAAACCGACCGTACCAACAAAGAAAAAACCCACAGCATTAGCTGCATTATCCCCGAAAAATATCGCGCTGGAATTTACGCCCAAACGCAGGTCATCTTCTCTGTCGCTCATTGCATAAACCGTATCAAATCCCATCGTCCAAAATACGACTGCTCCCCACAACAGCCAAGTTGCTATTTCTAATTGATTGACGGCCGCGCTCCAACTAATTAATACTGCAAATCCCCAGGCTATTGATAATACTAATTGCGGCACGGGGAAAATTCTTTTTGCTAGCGGGTAGCAGATAATTACTGGTACGGCTCCAACGCACAGCCAGAAGCTTAAAGGATGGAGATAAAATGCGAGAATTGCGGCGCTTGCTAAGGAAATTAAGGCAACTCCTATTCCTGTTTGTACTGTGAGGGCGCGGGATGCTAGGGGGCGCGATCGCGTTCTTTCTACTTCGGGATCGATATCGCGATCCCACAAGTCGTTGATCGCGCATCCCGCCGCACTCGTGGCTAAGGTGCCCAACACGATCGCGCCTACCAATGCTGCTGGTGGCTTACCCTCCGCTGCTAAAAAGACGGCCCAGAGGGCTGGTATCATTAAAATCAGCCTTCCTGCTGGTTTGTCCCACCTCAAAAGCCTTATGATGGTTAGTAATTTGGATTCGGTTGGGCGATCGGACTCTTGAAGCATTTTAATTCTAGATTGGAGATTCTTAATATTTTAAGCCGATGGCTCAGTAAATTCATGGAATAATTAAAAATATCTGTCAACCCCGATACACTCCAATGGTTAATTCAATTGCTTCTGCGGAGTCAAATCGCATTATTGCTGCTATTGATATGGGTACTAACTCGTTTCACATGGTGGTGGCGCGGATCGACCCGAAATTACCCGCCTTTGAGATTATTGCTAGAGAAAAAGATACGGTTCGGTTGGGCGATTCCGAGGCAAAAACAGGCTGCTTAAAGGCTGAGGTTATGGAAAGGGCGATCGCCACTCTGAGCCGTTTTCTAGACATTGCTAAAACTTTCAACACCGAACAAATTATCGCTGTTGCTACGAGTGCGGTTCGAGAAGCTCCTAACGGGCGGGATTTTCTCAAACGAGTTGCTGAGGAATTAGACCTGAATGTTAGCTTAATTTCCGGTCAGGAAGAGGCGCGGAGAATTTATCTCGGCGTGCTTTCGGGTATGGAATTCAACAATCAGTCCCAGGTAATTATTGATATTGGAGGCGGTTCTACCGAGTTAATTTTAGGAGATAGCTCTGAACCGGCCTGTCTCACCAGTACCAAAATCGGTGCTGTGCGCTTAACAAAAGAATTTGTCAAAACTGACCCGATTAGCAAAGAGGAGTTTGCCTATTTGCAAGCTTATATTCGGATTTCGATCGAAAGACCGATCGACGAATTGCGAACTCAATTCAAGGCTGGCGAAACTCTGCGTTTAATTGGTACGGCTGGAACCATCGAAACTCTAGCAGCCATTAACGCTCGCGAAAAACTGGGAACAGTTCCGAGTCCGCTGACCGGCTATCAATTAAGTTTAAAGGATTTGCGCGATTTAGTCAATCGTTTCCGCAAACTTTCTTACTCAGAAAGACTGGCAATTCCGGGAATGTCGGACAAGCGGGCAGAAATTATTCTCGCCGGCGCTTTGATTTTGCAGGAAGCGATGATACTATTAGGAATGGAATCGCTCACTGTGTGCGATCGCTCTCTGAGAGAAGGCGTAATTGTTGACTGGATGCTTAGCCACGGTTTGATTGAAAACCGCTTGCGCTATCAAGGTTCAATCCGCCAGCGCAGCATTCTGCACATGGCTGACAAATATCAAGTTAATTTAGAACAAAGCGAAAGAACCGCAGCTTTTGCGCTCAAATTTTTCGACCAAACTCAAGGAATTCTACACAATTGGGGAACCGAAGAACGTGAGTTGCTTTGGGCTGCCGCGATTCTGCACAACTGCGGTTTGTACGTCAGTCATTCAGCACACCATAAGCATTCTTACTATTTAATTCGAAATGGTGAGTTATTGGGCTACACTGAAACAGAAATTGAAGTAATTGCCAATTTGGCTCGCTATCACCGGAAGAATCCTCCTAAAAAGAAGCACGAAAATTTTATTGTTCTTCCGAAAAAATACCGGGAATTCGTCAGTAAATTGCATCCTTTTCTGCGGTTAGCTGTGGCTTTAGATAGGCGACAAATAGGCGCAATCTCTGATTTTAAATGCCAACACCGCCCGGAAGTTAGAGAGTTTAACTTGCGGCTACAACCGCTCAATCCCGAAGACGATTGCGCTCTAGAACTGTGGAGTTTGGATTATAAAAAGCCCTGTTTTGAAGATGAGTACAATCTCAAATTAGTGGCAACTTTGGAACCGAATCTCCTGACAGTTTAAAGAATACGCAGAGCCGGAAAACGAGAAACTTTAGGGTGCGTACTTCGCACCATTAGTTTCAACTTAACCCCAAGTGTAGTACCAATATTGTGTTTAACTCCATACTCCTCCCGATCGCCACTAGCCCGCTTAAGAAGGCAGGGTGGATTAATTAACGAGAGGATAAATCAAGGTGATGTGGCTATTTGCTGACGCTTTGTGCGTTGGATTTAAGTGGTTTGTCCGGGCTAGACAAACCGAAAAGCAACTCACTCAGATATTCAAAGAGTTTGTGTAGACGCGGTTTCAACCGCCGTCTTATCTACAAACCAAGCCCAATTACTGTAAAATCCTGTTGAGTGATGAGATTAGCTGATACGCCGTTGAGGCTAGCTAAGATTTGATCGGTGTTGGCAATTTTGATAAAAGTTGTAGTGTTTTCTTCAACTATGCTGAGCCGATCGACCGTTAACCCTCCCGTCAAAATTAATAAATCTTCACCTTGCGTAAAATCAGCAATTACATCGCCGCCTTCCCCCTCCCTCAAGCAAAAGTAATCGCGCCCGCTTCCTCCTTGCAGCGTATCGTTTCCTAAATCTCCCATCAACCAGTCGTCGCCAATTCCCCCCATCAAAGTATCATCACCCTTGCCCCCGTACAGAGTATCGCTACCGTCACCGCCGCACAATTGATCGGCATCTTGATTACCAAAAATTAAATCATTGCCACTGCCGCCGCACAAATAATCTTTTTGACTGCTAGCATCCGTGGCGATATTGTCAATATCTCCGAAAATCGTATCCTCGCCATCGCCGCCGCAGATGGTGTCATTTCCCAAATCTCCAAATAGCAAATCATTGCCAGAATCGCCACAAATTATATCGTTATCTTTGCCGCCATGTAAGGTATCATTGTCCTCGCCCCCAGCAAGAGTATCTTCGCTTTCTTGTCCGTACAAAACGTCGTTGCCGTTATCCCCAAAAAGCAAATCTTTTCCTGTCAAATCGCCGTCAGACGCATCAGAAGTGCCACCAAATAAACTGTCATTACCTTCATCGCCAAGTAGGGTATCGTTGCCTTTGTCGCCCCAAACTACGTCATTATCTTTGCCTGCGATCGCCAAATCATCATCTTTACCCGCATAAATAATGTCATTCCCAGCGTGCCCGACGATGTAGTCGTTATCTTCGTTGCCAAATATGGTGTCGCTGTCTGCATCCCCGCCCACAGCAACCGGGCTAGCAAAACCACCGTAAATATTGTCGCTGCCCAATAAGCCAATTAGCAAGTCGCTGCCGTTAAAACCATTGATGCTGTCATTAATATTGCTGCCGGTTAGGGAATCTTTACCGTCAGTACCGTTGAGGGTATTTGCAGCAATATTCGGGCGGGGAATGGAAGTGCGATCGGGTAAAGTGATTCGATCGCACATACAGTCTTCCGAAGCAGCAGGAATTACCGCAGGTTTGGGGGTTTCGGTTGGTGGAGATGTAGTTTGGGCGATCGAATTCTGATTTGCGATCGGCGTTTCCCCAGGTTTAGCCGTCGGAATTGGAGTTTCCGCAGATATCGGAATTGGCGTCGGAATTGGTGTCGGAGTTTCCGCAGGCGTCGGAGTTTCCGCAGGCGTCGGAGTCGGTGTCGGAATTGGAATTTCCGCAGGAGTCGGTGTGGGAATTGGAGTTTCCGCAGGAATTGGCGTCGGTGTGGGAATTGGAGTTTCCGCAGGCGTCAGTGTGGGAATTGGAGTTTCCGCAGGAATTGGCGTCGGTGTGGGAATTGGAGTTTCCGCAGGCGTCAGAGTTTCCGCAGGTGTCGGAGTCGGTGTGGGAATTGGAGTTTCCGCAGGTGTCGGAGTCGGTGTGGGAATTGGAGTTTCCGCAGGTGTCGGAGTCGGAATTGGCGTCGGAGTTTCCGCAGGCGTCGGAGTCGGAATTGGCGTCGGTGTCGGAATTGGAGTTTCCGCAGGTGTCGGAGTCGGTGTCGGAATTGGAATTTCCGCAGGAATTGGCGTCGGTGTCGGAATTGGAATTTCCGCAGGAATTGGCGTCGGAATTGGAGTTTCAGCAGGAATTGGCGTCGGAATTGGAGTTTCCGCAGGCATCGGAGTCGGAATTGGCGTCGGAGTTTCCGCAGGCGTCGGAGTCGGAATTGGCGTCGGTGTCGG
>Ga0163144_10029865_pt1 | contig 10445 bp, 13 predicted proteins | sample OliLak19BULKMAT1_FD_123175 | JGI IMG/M metagenome (GOLD analysis project Ga0163144, IMG submission 123175) | Freshwater microbial mat bacterial communities from Lake Vanda, McMurdo Dry Valleys, Antarctica - Oligotrophic Lake LV.19.BULKMAT1 | ecosystem: Environmental > Aquatic > Freshwater >...
AGGCGACAAGATACCACTTTTCGGCAAGTTAATTCTGCTGGGGTTACCATAATCGGCGAGGTTGATTTTCGAACCATGGCTTTGCGAAACTAATTGTTTGCCCTTCACACCAACTATATCCGTTGTCGATTTATTGACCTGACCCCCTACAGGAAGCATGTCGATCAATTCGATTTAACCGAGGAGCAAAAGCTCGAACTGGTGAATGCTGTCTGGATGATCGTAGATAGCGTTTTTGACTATCACTTAGGAATTAACCGGCTGGTGAGAAAGGAGAAAGAGCCTCAAAAGAGCATTGATTCGCAGATGCAGGGTGTTATCCTGCCGAAAGCCCCTCAAGATACCGTTTTATAATGGGGCTTCGGATGCAGGAGGCCATGCAAAAAGCGGTTATTTATTGTCGGGTATCGGACGTTGGACAAGTAAAAAATGGACATGGCTTAAGCTCGCAAGAAACCCGCTGCCGGGAATTCGCAAAATACCGAAACCTTGAAGTCATCCGCTCTTTTCACGAGGAAGGCGTTTCTGGAAGCCTGATTAATCGGCCAGCCATGATGGAAATGCTGGATTTCCTGCGACAATATCCCGACCAGCAAACAGTCGTTATCATTGATGACATCAGCCGGTTAGCACGCGGCCTTAAAGCGCATTTAGAACTACGTACCGCAATTCAGGATGCTGGTGGCATATTGCAATCGCCATCCATCGAATTTGGCGAAGATTCTGATAGCCAGCTGGTGGAGAACCTGCTGGCCAGCGTATCGCAGCACCACCGGCAGAAAAACGCCGAGCAGGTAAAGAACCGGATGCGTGCGCGGATGATGAACGGTTACTGGATTATGAAAGCACCGCGTGGCTATAAAATGCAGCGCCGTGTCGGTGATGGAAAAGTAATGGTGCGGGATGAACCGCTTGCTACCGTTGTTCAAAACGGATTAGAGGGCTACGCATCAGGCCGTTTTGGTTCGGTGGTGGAGTTACAGGCGTATCTGGAAAAACAACCCGCTTTCCCCCGTGATAAAAAGGGGCGAGTCCATATCCAGCGTGTATTGGATATGCTGAATCAGCTGGTTTACACAGGGTATTACGAATTCACTCAATGGGGCATCGGGCTAATGAGGGGCAAGCATGAGCCAATCATCAGCTACGAGATATACACGCAGATTCAGGAAAAGCTGCACGGACGCAACAAAGCACAATACCGCCCGGCAGTGAAACAGGATTTCATCTTACGCGGGTTCGTTGTTTGTGACTGCTGTGGGCATCCGCTCACATCATGCTGGTCTAGGGGACAATACAACGAGCATCCGTATTACCTCTGCCGCCAGAAGGGATGCCAGCTATACGGCAAGTCGATTAGCCGAGATAAAGCCGAAGAAGATTTTCAGGAACTGCTCAAACAGCTGACTCCAGCCCCCGGCATGATTGACCTCATGCTACAGGTGATCGAGGAGGCGAAAAAAATGCGTATGCTCAATTATGAGGATGCGGAGGCAACCCTGAAGAAGGAGCAGCAGCTGATTGACCTTAAAATCGAGCAGCTGGTTGATCGTATCGTGGCTACGGATAGCAGCGTTTTGGTCGCCACCTACGAACGGCAGATTAAACAGCTGGAGGAAAAACGCATCATTGCAGACGAAAAAATCCGTAATTGCGGCACGGTCGATCAAACTTTGGGAAACATCAATCGAACTTTTTTACAATTCCTCCAAAACCCGCATGAATTCTGGCTTTCCTCGGACTTCGAGCGTAGGAGAACGGTGCTAAAAGTGACTTTGGCAAGCCCTGTGGCGTATAGCAAAAAAGAGGGTTATCGAACTCCCGCTCTGGCGCAGCCATTCTCGGTTTGGCGGGGTTTTTCGGACATGAAGTCCGGTTTGGTGGAGCTTAACGGAGTCGAACCGTTGACCTCTTCCATGCCATGGAAGCGCTCTACCAGCTGAGCTAAAGCCCCATCCGTATCAGATAGAGGGGTCTTCTAGCATTTTTTTTGTTAAGTGCAAGCGCAGTGTGGGGTGGGGATGAAGCGTAATGCGCCCATCAATAGCCTATTGAAAGAAATGGTGGCCGGAGACGGGATTGAACCGCCGACACGGGGATTTTCAATCCCCTGCTCTACCAGCTGAGCTATCCGGCCACGAACGCGTGTGCGTATGGTGAGGGCAGTGCTATAGCCAAAGCGGTGGCGTGTGGCAAGCACGGCGTTGAGTTGGGGAGAAATTTGTGCGCGCGGGCGTATTTGCTGGGGTTTTTTGGTTTTGGCGCGGGCGCTAATGGGCTTCATCGGGGTTGATGAGCAATTGCGCGGCGGCATCCAGGCTTTCATCGTCCACATCATCCAGCTCCACCGCGGGCACGGCATAGCTGGCGGTGAACCATTTGTTGAGGTCTACCTCGCGGCAACGCTCACCACAAAACGGCTTGCTAGCTGTGGTGGCAGGTTTGGAACAAATCGGGCAGGTGGGCATGGTTCGTTTTATCATTGTCATAAAAAATTCACACTGTTTTAGTGATTTATTGCTAATATGACATGAAGAAACATCGTAAAAGGGCTTTATTTCATGGTTGATGCATCACATAGGATTCTACCATTTAGGGCATACGGTATGCTTGTGGAACCGAGCGTGGCATCTAAACCGCACGGTGTAAGTTTACGCAACATATTGTTAGCTGGCTTTCATAATAGCCCTGATGCACTAGCCGAAGATGGCTCGAGAACTGTCGTTGTTCATAATATTCCGTTGGTTGTAAAAGTTAAGCAAAATGGCACAAAAACAGCCGTATTACTGCCCGATGATCATGCTAGCATTTCTAAGCTTGAGGCTGCACTAACAGCAGAGCAGGCATTACTTGTGAACACAGCAAAAGCCGCCAAAATAACTGTGGCTGAACTAGTGGCAAAAGGCCCCAAATCATTAGGGAACAAATCTACGGAACAGGGACGTACACTTTAACTCTATGCCGCTACCCCCATCGGCATCAGCCCATGGCCCACACCCACGCGTTCATCGAACACGAAGCAGTCGCCTGTCCATAGAGATTCGCTTTTGGGGATGTGTTCGAGATAGGCGAGGATGCCGCCGTGGAGGTGAAAGACATCCGTAAAGCCAAGGCTCATGATGTAGGATGAGTATTTATCGCAGCGAATGCCGCCGGTGCAATACATGGCGATTTTGGGCGCGCCGCTTGAAGTGGGAGCGGAGGTTAGCGGTAATAATACATTCTGCGTCCATGCCACCATCTGCTTAAAATCGCGCGTGGCGGGGTTGATGGCGCCTTTGAAATGCCCGAGTGCGAACTCATACGCATTGCGCGTATCGATGAGGATGAGGTTGGGCGATGCGATGAGGGCGTTCCAATCCTTCGGCTGCACATAGGTGCCGACGCATCGGGCGGGGAAGGTGGGTACACCGAGCGAAATTAGCTCGCGCTTCACCTTCACTTTGGTGCGTTGGAATGGCTGCGCGGCGAAATGGCTTTCGCGGAAGGTGGGTGTGGTGAAGGTGATGCGGGTGTTGAGGAATTCCATCAGCGCCTCAATCGCCTCTGCTGCGCCCGAGATAGTGGCGTTGATGCCTTCGCTGGCCAGCGTAATGGTGCCGCGAATGCCCAGTGCGCGCATACGTTCCAGAATCGGCGCACGCAGGGATGGTGCATCCACGAGCGGCACGAAACTATAAAAGGTGGAAACGGTGATGGGCGGGCGCATGGCTGCGCTTATAGCGAACGGGGAGGGGCGTGTCTAGGTGGTCTAACGTACTTCATTGAGAAAGAAAAATGGCTGTAATTCGAGGGGAGTTGTTACTCTCCCCTCGGGGGAGAGGCTAGGTGAGGGGACGGGAAGTGTGGCGGATAAGTGTCACGCACCCTCACCCAACCCTCTCCCCCGAGGGGAGAGGGCTCTGCTGTGGCAACTATGAGCGCACCTTAATGGGTCGGGCAGAGGAATCCCTACGTGAAATTACAGCGCCGCGAGGGGTGCTTGTGCGGGCGCGCCCATGCGCTGTGCTTCGCTGATGGCGTGAATTTGCTGGGTAGGGGCAGCATGCGCAGGGGTGGTGGCCATGTCCTGTGGCATCATCACCGGGGTTTGTTCTATTGGTTGCGGCGGCATGGTGCGCGCCACTTCGCGCAAGCGCTCAATGCGGGTTTCCATGCTGGGGTAGCCCGATTTTAGTTTACGAAATGCTTTGACGATGGAAAATTTACCGTGATTTTCCTCGAGCTTGGTGAGGGCGGAAATGAGTGCCTCGGGGTCACCCGAAATGAGCGCGCCTTTTTTGTCGGCATCCAGCTCCGTAGGTCGCACGGTGAGTTGGTTGGCGATGATTGACCCAAGCGTCCACCCCACCACTACATAAAATGCGCTGCCGATTAATGAGAGCGCTTTTTTGTCGTGATTGAAGAGATATTGTAGTGTATTTTTTAAGCGCCCAGGCTTCATTTCATCGAGTTTTGCTACCGAACCAATGCCACCCCCACGTGCAAGGCTATCGCCTACAACGGCAGCGCCACCCGCAAACCCAATCGTCGCCAAAATGCGTGAGCTGGTATGGTCACTCACCTCATGCCCCAACTCATGCCCCAGCACCGCACGCACTTCGCGAAAATTCATGCGCTGCATGAGGCCGCTGGTGACCACCACCGCGTTTTCGCCGGTGAAGGATGCGGCGTTGAGCGCTTTGCTTTCGGCCAAAATAAGCTGCGGCACACGCGTGAGGCCCGCACGCTGGCACATGCTCACCCATTCGCGGTGAAATTCGGGGTGGGTGGCGGGCGTAATTTCCTTGCCGCGCTTCATACCCATTTTGCCCAGTTCACCCAGCAAATGCACATCCAAATTGCTATTCACCATGGGCACCCGCGGCAAAAAGCGCGGGTCGATGCCGGGGGTTTGATCGAGGCTCACCGAGGGCGAAAAATGCTGGTGGCCAAACAGCCCCTCCAGCTTGCTCCATGCCGAGGACACCACTTCCTGCGCGGCATCGACAAGGCTGGAACTGGTGGGGGCTAGGGGCATGCGTGCGTTAGGCTCCAATCGCGAATTTATCATTGTTCGCCGCAATACCTTTATGGGTTGCAGGGGCCGTTACTTGCGTAACGGGTGTGGCGGCAAGCCCTGCGGGTTGCACTTCACCAATAGGCTGCTCCACAGTGGGCGCATCAGCTTGCGGTTGTGCGGGCGCGGCCACTGCTGCTTCGGTTGCAGGTGCGGCGGCGGGCGCTGCTGCATTCTGGGCCACTGGCGCTTCCGCTGCTGCGGTTAAGAGCTGTGCGGGTGACGCTTCTGCTTTGGCTGGGCTAGCGTGGTTACAGTCTGCAGTACAGGCGTGGGCTTCGGCGGTGGTGGTGGCGGCTAGAGGTGAACCATCAATTTTAACGGTGACAGCTAAGCCTTCTGTTTGAATATTCGCGCCCGCTGCATTGGCTTGCGCAATCAGCCCTGCCGCTTTCTTGGCAGCATTCGCTTCGATAGCTGCAGTAATTTCTGTAAGAGAAGTTGGTGCAACGGCTGGAGGGTTCTCTGCTGGCTTTATCTCGGGTAATTTCTGCGGCTCCTTCGGCATAATCGAGCCATCCGCGGCGGGTGTTTCCGCAATCACTGCGGGTTGCACCGTTTCGGGCGTTTTGAGTTGGGTGCGGGCTTCATCCGCCGTGGCGGCGGGCGCCTCAACAATCGCTGCAGCGGGTGCAGGTGCGGCTGGGGTTTCGGGCTGGATGGTTTGGGTGGCAGTCATACGTTACCTCGTGCTAGGATTATTTCACTTACCACTATAACGCGCCCAGCGGTTTCGTGTGTGACAGTTGTGTGAAGATTTTGACAGGGCAGGGGGCTGGGTGTGGCGGGGGCATCAAACCGCGCGCATGCCGTGCCCTTGCCTCTTGCATCCGCCGGCCAATGCGCTATGTTACGCGCATGTTCACCAAAACTACGCGCGATATTAAAGTGACGGCCAGCCCGAATTTCCTCGCGGATTATTCGGAGCCGACGGATAACCATTATGTGTGGTCGTATACCATTCACCTCGAAAATTATGGCCAAACGCCTGTGCAACTCATAAACCGTCACTGGAAAATTACGGATGCTAAGGGTGTCACCCACGAAGTGCGCGGGGCGGGCGTGATTGGCGAGCAGCCAGTGCTTAAACCCGGCGAATCCTTCCAATACACCTCCGGCACCGCCCTTGCCGCCCCCTCGGGCGTTATGTTGGGCGAATATGGCATGGTTACCCTCGAGGGCGAGCATTTTGATGTTGAAGTGCCAGCGTTTTCGCTCGATAGCCCGTTTCAGATGGGGCGGCCGAATTAGTTGCTTAAGTTAGCTGGTTTCTTGCCAAACTCTTCGTGCGACGGAATAGTAAATATCCCCAAAAACGATAATTGTCACAAAATTGTCATAAACAAACGTTGCGGAGTGTGGTATTTTATAGGCTTGGAGTGAAGCATGTCTGACGGTCCAAGTGTAGATAGTAGTTTTGCCTATCGCAAGGCGATGGAGGCTCAGGGGCAGGGCGGTAGTGGTGCTGCAGCTATTCTGCTTGGTGCGCGTATGGATACGAGCGTCAAATTAGTCGACCTTCAATCGTGCGCACTCATAAAGTTCGATGGTATGATACGAACTGCTGGTCAGCGGCCCAATGGCCCAATAGCTGGGCTTTTAAAGCAAATGGGCATTAGTGGCTCAGAGATTTTTGCTGGTTTACAGAAAGTCGCCCAAGCCGGGCCCGTGCGCGAGGCAAGCCAAACGGATCTTTTTGGTCAAGGTGGCCCATCTGGCGGTTTCGTCGCAATGTCTTCTGGTCGCTCAGCCGATGATGGCCACGGCGTAGGCTAGTTTTCCCCACTTATCCCCCACCCATGCGCCCAACGCATAGCGCGCCTGCATAATGACCACTCCTCATTTGCCCCCAATTGGCGCATAACTCCTTCCATCAGCAGCGGCACACGTTGCGAGGGTTCAGGATGGAGTGGTTATGATCAGCAAATCGACAGTGCTTGCTCTGGGTGCATTGCTTTTGTGCAGTGCATGCGCGGATTCAACCGCCATGCGCACGAGTTTGGTGGGGGATGCTGGTGTGCAAATGTCGAGTGCGCGCTGGGACGATATGGCCAGCCCCACGCAATCGGCTAAAGTTATCAACGGTAGCTTAATTTTCATGCGCTAAGGCATACGCCGAATAGGCGTTTACGGCGGATTCGCTAACCAAAATAGCGCAATCACGTTTCTTCCATTTCCCCCCTTGCATTTTCTAATTCCTTGCGTATGTTTGCGCTCCTTAGTCGAACGTGAGCGGGCGTAGCTCAGTGGTAGAGTGTCACCTTGCCAAGGTGAATGTCGAGAGTTCGAATCTCTTCGCCCGCTCCATTCGTTCTAGCCCCATTGGGGCTAGAACGAATGGACAGGTCAAAAACCTCCCCTTTATTTCTATGACAAGCATCGCAGCGCTGATGAACACGCGCTGTCCCTCCCTCCTACGGGTGGAGGGACACTCCCTGCTTTTCGTCATTGCGAGGAGCGAAGCAACGTGGCAATCCAGACTTTAGTTAAGGTGTGCTTCGCACGCTGGATTGCCGCGCTGCGCTCGCAATGACGGTATTTGAGGCAACGAATAAACGGAGAACACAATGAGCAGCGGCCTTCTTGCGCTTTTGGATGATGTGGCGGCGCTGGTGAAAGTGACCGCGGCGAGCCTCGATGATATTCCCGCCCAAGTGGCTAAAACCAGCGGCAAAGTTTCGGGCATTGTGATCGATGATGCGGCGGTGACGCCCAAATATGTGGTGGGGTTGGACCCCTCGCGCGAGCTTTCGATTATCTACAATATCGGCAAGCGTTCGCTGATGAATAAGCTGGTGTTTTTGGCCCCAGCGGCGCTGCTGCTGGGCACATTCGCGCCGTGGCTGATAAAGCCGCTTTTGATGATTGGGGGCGCCTATTTGTGCTATGAGGGATACGAAAAAGTGCATGCCATGGTTAGCCCGCACGATGCAGCAGCAGACGAGGCGGCGATGGAAACTATCACCCCTGAGGAGCTGGAAAAAATCCGCACCGATAGTGCCGTGAAAACGGATTTTATTCTCTCTGCCGAAATTATTGCCATCACCTACGCTACAGTTGCGGATAAAGACATGACGACGCAGGTGATGGTGCTCATCAGCATTGCCATTGGCATTACGGTGGCGGTGTATGGCTTTGTGGGGCTGGTGGTGAAGGCGGATGATATAGGGCTATACATGGCCCAAAAAGGGCGTGCCGCTCTCACGCGTAAAGCGGGTAGGGGGCTGGTGAAAGCCATGCCTGGGTTCCTCAAAATTTTGGGAATCATCGGCACCGCCGCTATGCTGTGGGTAGGCGGCGAAATTATTGCCCACGGGGTGCCGCTGTTGCACCATGGGCTGGAAAGTATCGCGGGTTATTTAGCCGCAATGCCCGCTGCGGCGTGGATTGCAAAGGCTGCCACCTGCGCCGTTGGCGGGTTAGTGGTTGGGTTTATCATCGAAAAAATCATCGCTTTAATGCCACGGAAAAAGTTGGTATAAACGGCGCATCATCGTAAAGGAACTTTTCACATGCACACTGGCACACTCGACCCGCAACTGCTCGAAATTCTCGTCTGCCCTGTCACCAAAGCGCGGCTGACGTATGATGAGGCGGCGCAGGAGCTTATTTCCCCCGCCGCTGGGCTTGCCTACCCCATCCGCGATGGCATTCCCATCATGCTGCCCGAAGAAGCGCGCAAGATTGCTTAGTATTCACCCGCCACACAAGCTTTGCTTCGCATCGACCGCGTCGCTTTTTGCCCCTACGCAATCGAGCAGGCTATGAAAAATTACATCGTGCGTGAGGGGCGCATCGCGCTTGGCGCGCAGGTGTTTAATGGCGGCGGGGTAGGCTTTCTCGTACTCGGGCGTGGCCCACACCACCATGGGCACGTGGCGTTCCATTTTGGCGTTGGCGTGGCCGTGTAAAAACAAGCCATCCTCGCCCAGTGATTGGCCGTGGTCGGAAGTAAACAGCACCAACGCGGCGCGACCTTTGACGGATTCCATAACTTCGTGAGTAATAAAATCTGCATAGAGAATGGAGTTGTCGTAGGCGTTCACCAGTTCCCCGGGCACGCATTCGGAAATATCCTGTGCGAGCGCCAAAATGCTGGGGTTGATGGGGTTGCACACCGGCTTATGAACACGGAATTTTTCCGGGTAGCGCGTATCATACGGCCAATGGCTGCCGAAGGGGTGGAAAAAGACAAAGAGGTTGCCAGGTTGCTCCTTCAGGATAGTTTTTAGCGCATCAACCCCCAGATCATCGACATTATTTTTGCTCAGAAAGCTACCGTTGAAGGAAACCAGTCTATGCCCCTCATTAAGCACTTTGCTAACGGGGCTACCAAAAGCCGAATCGCTCATGCCGTGCATATCGATACTGGCGGTGAAGAACCCAAGTTGGCGAAATAACCCCAGCACTGAATACTGTGCGGGTGTGGGGCCTTTCATGGCATCATCCGTAAGGATGCACGGCACCGCCACGCGTGTGAGGGGGAAGCACGAAGTGACATCTGTAAAATTAATTAGCCCCTTGCGTTTGGCTAACAGCGGCGTGGTTTGGCGGGCATAACCACTCAAGCCCCAGTTGTGCGCGCGCACGGATTCGCCAACCACCAGCACCACCGTAACGGGCGTTGCCTCGGCACGCGTGATGCTTACTTTTTCGCCGCCAGCCGTGTTGGCCAGTGCGATTTTTTCCTCAACAAAATGTTTTACCGCAAACAGCAAATTATAGGGAAAATAACGCCCCGCAACGGCGCCCACTTCGGTGATGAAGATGCAGACCATCACAATGCTGGTGATGAATAACAGGCGGGCATTGCGTGGGTCGACAACTTCCAGCCTTACCGCGCGCCGCGCGAGCCAATATCCCACCGCGCCGCACAGCACTAACCATGCAACAAGCTTCCACGTGATAAACGCGAGCGCCGTGTGCGTTTGCACCTCGGTGATAACTGCCAGCTGCTGATAGGTCATCTCGAAGCGAAACTGGTGCATATAATAGCTAATGGCCGCACTGAGAATAAAGGTAAGGCACGTGAGCGCGGTAAACAAAGGCCTAAGCGCACGCAGCGTGAAGAAAAACGCCCAGCTATAAACAAAGCTACCAATCACCGTTTGGGCAATCGCTGCGGGATGTACACCTGCTGGCTGCACCATCATCACCGCGGGCATAAACAACGCCGTATACACCAGCGCTAGCACTGCAATCAGCGTGCGGCGATCGCGTAGGAGGGGGTATTTATCGGGTGGGGTCATAGGTAAAAGTGACGGGTGACGGGTGACGGGTGACGGGTGACGGGTGACAAAGAGGCTAGGGGAGTGGCGCCTATGCGTCAACCAGCTAAGCATTGCCATCACTTTCATTTTTGTCTATCACTCGTCACCCATCACCC
>Ga0163144_10029867_pt1 | contig 10445 bp, 6 predicted proteins | sample OliLak19BULKMAT1_FD_123175 | JGI IMG/M metagenome (GOLD analysis project Ga0163144, IMG submission 123175) | Freshwater microbial mat bacterial communities from Lake Vanda, McMurdo Dry Valleys, Antarctica - Oligotrophic Lake LV.19.BULKMAT1 | ecosystem: Environmental > Aquatic > Freshwater > Lake...
TCAACGGGCTGATGGCACAATCTTCTACGCAGAACTCAGCTTTGGCTATGTGGGGATTGCCAATATTGAAGAGGCGGGTCTGGTGTGCATCATTCATGATGTGAGTGAGCGCAAGCGTACCCAACAGGCGCTGGAGGAGAGTCACCGTTTTACGCAGCGCATCACAGCGACGACGCCCAGTATTATCTACATTTATGATGTACAGAAGCGCCAGAGTATTTACAGCAACCGCGATTTTGCGGCACTGTTGGATTATGGGCCTGATTGGAGACCACAGCCGCATGATGCCCTGCCGGGACTGCACCCGGATGATCGGATGTCACTTCCTTACCATCTGCAACGGATTGCCGACTCGCAAGAGAGTGAGATTTATCAATTTGAGTATCGACTCCAGCATCGGACACAGGGATGGCGCTGGTTTTTAAGCCGTAACACCATCTTTCGCCGTGATAGCGCAGGCACGGTGCGGGAGATTCTCGGCGTTGCCATCGATATTACGGAGCGTAAACAGACGGAAGAGGCGCTGCGTGACAGCGAGGAAAAATTCCGTCTGCTGGTGCAGGCGGCTCCTATCGCCATTGTGATCACCGATCAAACGGGACTGATTACACTCATCAACATCCAGGCGGAAATCCTGTTTGGATACAATGGAATTGAACTGCTTGGGCAGCCAGTTGAAATGCTGCTGCCTGACAATCTGCGTTCTGGGCATATCCAGCAGCGACGGACGAACATGAAAGCGCCGCGTATGCTGCGCATGGGCGAATGGCTTGAGATGGTTGCGAAACGGAAAGATGGTTCTCAATTCCCCATCGAAGTTGAACTGAGCTATGTGGACACTCAAGCGGGCCTCCTGGTCATTACGTTCATCGCCGATGTGACAGAGCGAAAAGAGCGTGAACGCCAACTGCGCTATCATGCCAGTTTGCAGGAGAATGTGACGGATGCTGTGATCGCCACCGATTTGAGCTTTCGTATCCAGAGTTGGAATCGGGCGGCGGAGCATATTTACGGCTGGACTCAGGAAGAAGCCCTGGGCAAGCATGTGACAGAGCTTTTGAAAACCCAGATGCCGTCTGGCCTGCTGCCGGATCGCGTTGAAAATGATTTCCTGGAGGCGGGCCATTGGTCGGATGAGGTCAAACAACATCATCGGGATGGTAGCCTCATTTATATCTTAAGCTCAGTAGTGCTGTTTAGAGACGATAACCATCGCCCTATCGGCGTCGTCGCCGTCAACCACGATATTACAAACCGTAAGAAAGCCGAAGAAGCGCTGCATCAAGCGCTCGTCCAGGAACGAGAACTCGTTGAGCTGAAATCGCGCTTTCTTGCGATGTCCTCGCACGAATTTCGCACGCCGCTGGCAACCATCCTGACGCTCACTGAAACGCTGACGGCCTACCGCCACAAACTTCCAGATGAGCAGATTCAGCAGCGGCTGGTCAAGATTAAAGAGCAGGTCGGCTATCTCAAGGATATCATGGAGGATGTGCTGCTGCTGGGACGGATGCAGGCGCGGCGCGTCGAGTTTACACCTGTCTTGCTGGATTTTGAGGCGCTGTGCAAAAGTATTTTAGAGGAATTTCAAAGCCACCCCGCCACCCATCACCAGCTTATCTATCGTTCTCAAAACCATCTCGATGATATCCGTGTGGATAAAAAGCTGATCCGTCAGGCGATCAGCAATCTTGTCTCGAATGCCATTAAATATTCACCACAGGGCCAGACTGTGACCGTAACTGTTGAGCTGCAAGATGATCAGCTTTTGCTGGCGGTGCAGGACGAGGGCATGGGCATTCCAGAAGCCGATCTCAAGCACTTGTTTGAGCCATTTCATCGGGCGGTCAACGTCGGAACCATCTCCGGCACAGGCTTGGGATTGGTCATCGCCAAAGAAGCCGTTGATCTGCATGGGGGCACGGTTGCCGTTGAGAGCCAGATTGGAGTTGGAACCACCATTCGGCTGATGATTCCTGTGAAGCAGGGGAAATAGCCTTCGCGCTGTGCCTCGATCCGATATTACTTTGCGTGTGAGGGCAGCGTCACAGCAATGGTCGTTCCTTGACCGACCTGGCTCTCTAAATGGATCGATCCACCATGTATATCGACAGACTGCTTGACAATTGCCAGACCAAGCCCGGTTCCAGAGATCGTATCGACGTTGGAACCGCGCTGGAATGCCTCAAACAAACGTCTCTGATCCTCTTCCGCAATGCCAATGCCTTGATCTTGAATGCTGAGGGTGAAAGAGTTGCTGTGCTGCTTGAGGCGGATGACGATAATGCATCCCTGGGGTGAGTATTTGATGGCATTCGAGATGAGATTTGAGGCAATCTGCCGCAGAAGACGCACATCGACCATGATCTGTGAAAAACAGGTGCTCTCAAATTGGAACTGATGGGTTGCTTCGTTGACGGCACGGAACTCCTCAATCAAATTCTGGAAGAAAAGATCGAGATCCATCGGTACAGGGTTGAAATGAAGCGCCCCCGTCTCCATCTGTGCCACCAGCATCATGTCATCCAGCATTTGCATCAACTGATGTACCGAGCCTTCAATGCGATTCAAATGCGTGCGCCGCTTTTTTTCGTCAAGGCGATCTGCATAATCGCGCAGCAGGCAGGTCGATGTCAGAATTCCCGCCAGCGGATTGCGGAAGTCATGCGAGAACATCGCCACCATTTTTGACTTGAGCAGACGCTGTTCGCGTTCTTGCAGCAGGGCATTCTGCATGGCCTCAAACTGCCTCACATATTCCTGCTCTTGAGCCTCTTTTTTCATCAAGCGGGCATAGATGGTGTCAAGCAGATCAAGCCGCGTAAAAGGCTTGAGAATATAATCATCGGCCCCCAGTGACATGCCCTTACGGATATCCTCATGCGCCGCCCGCGCCGTTAAAAAGATAAAGGGCGTTTTGAGTGTCATCGGGTGAGATCGCAGTTCGATGAGTACGCCATAGCCATCAAGCCTGGGCATCGTGATATCGCAGATGATCAGGTCAGGCGTTTCACGCAGGGCTGCGTCAACCCCCTCGATGCCGTCCGCGCCGCTGATCGCCTCATAGCCTTCGAGCGTTAACCACTCGGCAACCTCATCGCGCAGAATCTTTTCATCTTCAATGATAAGAATTTTTGTCATAGGTTCTCCTCACAGGGGATATGAAATCAAATTGTGACACAAAAAATTTATTTGCTTCATGTGTCAGCGCTATGCCTCTCTATGCTATATCGCCTCTGTCGATACTACTTCATAATGTTTAAAACGGAATGCCAACCAAATCGACACTCTCTGTTATCTTAAAACTGTTTCCGTCATGAAGAATGAAGAATTCTGGATTGGGGGCGCATGGATGGCTTTTCTCAGTCATGGTATTCAAAGAAGCAGGCTTATTGATCTGTTTCAAGGGTGTCATCGTGAGGATTTAGGGCAATCGCGTCTTGTAATCATTCACCTATCCATGCGACAAACGCCCTTGTAGGGGCGCGATGCATGGATAGGTGAATGATTACCGCGTCTTAAATTTTTTGGTTCATAAAAGTTCACAGAGGGTATTTATGTAGGGGTTTGGCACGCCAAACCCTGGGCATACCTTCGGTGGCTACGCTTGGCACGCCAAACCCCTACAAAAACCATCGTGAGCACCCTAATTTCACTGAATTACGATTTGACGCGATTGCCCTGCGTGAGGATTGGACTCCGGGTCAAGCCTGAATCCGAAGATGCTGCCTTTTCCATACTCGCTGTGGAAGTGCATCTGCCCGCCATGCCGCTCAATAATGCGCTTGACCAGATGCAGGCCCAGTCCTGTGCCTTCAATCTCGCGTGTTTCGGGGCTTGAGGCGCGGAAGAAGGGTGAGAACAGCCCATGCTGCTGATTTTCCGGGATGCCATAGCCGCTGTCCTCAACCTCAAAGATGCCGTTCGCTGTCAATCGCACCTGGATTGTTCCCGACTCATGGGTGTATTTAATCGCATTCCGAATGAGATTATCAACGGCCTCTTTCAACTGTACGGGGTCACCCTGCACAACGACGGGCGTATCGGGGAGCGAAAGCACATACGCCTGTGATTTGTGATCGGCCTGGAGATAGCCTTCGTTATAGGCTGTTTGGACAAGCGTGTTGAGGACGACAGACTCATGCTGACCGGCGGCGTGGGCTTCAATGCGCTCAAGCGACAGAATATCCCGAATCATGTTCTCCATGCGGCGGGCCGCCTTCGCAATTTCATTCATAAAAGTGTCCTGTGTCTCGGTCAGGACATCATCTTTCAGCAGCGCCGCATAGCCGATGATAATGCTGAGGGGCGCACGCAAATCATGAGCCGCCACACGAATCATGTCGCTCTTCAAATGTTCGAGATCGGTGATACGGACGAGCAGCTTTTCACGCTCCTCGTCGGCCATCTTGTCTTTTGTGATGTCCTGGGCCACGCCGATCACTTCAATTACGTCGCCTGACTCGCTGCGCGTGAAGGCTGTTTCGCTGCTGCGAACCCAGCGATAACTCTCATCAGACTGCTGGATACGATATTCAAAGCTGAAGGATTCATCGCTCTGGGATGACCCAAATTGGCGGCTGCGTTCGTCCAGCACAGCCATGTCGTCAGGATGGATCAGCCGCTTGAAGAGTGATGATCCCATTGCCTGCATGTCTTCGGCGGAATAGCCAAGCACAGGCTCACTGCCGCTGCTCATATAGACCATGCGCTCTTCAAGGAGGTGATACACATAAATCGCGCCGGGGCTAGTATTGACGATCTGATTGATGAAGTGTTCGCGCTCAATCAGAACCTTTTCGATGTGGAGCCGTTCGTTGATCTCAGCCCGCAGCTCAATTTCCGTGCTGACGGATGCGGCCAGCTTCTTGAGAAGAGTGATCTCCTTTTCCGTCCAGTGGCGCGGCGTGTGATCAATCACGCAAAAAGAGCCAATCGCATGGCCGCTCGACGTGATGATAGGAATTCCGGCATAGGCGATGATATTGAGATCGACAATGGACGCATTGTCATGTACCAGGGGATGCTCACGCGCATCATCAATGATGAGCGGCTCGGCGCGGGCGACAACATGCTGGCAAAACGAATGCGAAAGCGGCATCTGGCGGGTCGTTTTCCAGGGATCGGCAAGGCCCACCTGCGTCTTCACAAATTGGCGATCTGCGTCAATCAGCGTGACAAGAGCCATTGGCACGTTGATCACCAGTGCCGCCAGTTCCGTCAGGCGGTCAAAGGCAGAATCAGCCGGAGTATCCAGCAGGCATAAGGCGTGTAAAGCCTGAAGGCGTGCGCTGTCCTGAATGATATGTGTGTCCGCAAGTGGCATCGTCAAGAATCCTAATACCTGCAAGTAATTATCCTTTCATAAGCTTAAGCGAAAAAGCAGTAATGATCCATTAGGGTTATCTATTTTCATTATATATTCAGATTTCTTGGTTTATGAGAACGAGGATCACGCGCAGCTCAGGCCGTATCGTGGGGTATGGGGTTATGATATTTTCTGATAGTCAATGAACAAGCCAATCTAACCTGAGACGCAAAATTCTTATCACGTCAAGCTCTGGTCTTTTTGCCCGCTTTAAAGAAGGCATCAATCCACTGCACAATCACTCCTTCATCCGTTGTCTCATTGAGAGTTGATGCGGCTTTCTGGATCGTTTCAGCGCCAATGCGTTCCAGACGCGAGTCCATCAGGGATTTTGCGTAGGCAGGGGTGAATTCGGGGTGCGCCTGAATGCCGAGCATCGAATCGCCCACGCCAAACATCGAGATGGGGCAGTGCTCATTCCCGCCAAGCAGTTCCGCGCCATCGGGCAGCGTCATCACCTGGTCCTGGTGCGAGAGGAGCAGACGATACTCATGCTGTTCAGGCTGCATCCAGTCTTTTGCCTGTGTCAGTTCAACAGGTTTGACTCCAATCCCCCATCCATGATTCGATTTGGCGACTGTACCGCCGAGGGCATAAGCGATCATTTGGTGCCCATAGCAAATTCCAACGAACTTCGCCTTCTGCGCGTGCACCTGCCGCACAAACTCGGCCAGCGCATGTATCCACGGGATGTTGTCATAGACGGAGTAGCGCGATCCCGTTGTCAGATATCCTTCACATTCGTCAACCGACTGTGGCAGTTCGCCATGACACACATCATAGACGCGCAGCGTGATATCGGGCGCATAGGTCGCAAAGAGCGTGCGAAAGGCGTCCGAGTAGTCGGGGATCAGATGCTGGAATTGTTCGCTGACGTGATCGCATTGCAGCAGGCCGATGTTCATGTGTGTTCTCCGTCATGATGTTTGAGGGGCGCAGCACGCTGCACCCCTACAATATCTGTCTGTGTGACGCTACACCATGCGTAAATGGAACGATTTGGGTCGTGTCATACTCTCATAACCGAGGATCGACAGCGTGCAGCCGCGCCCGCTGTCCTTCACGCCTACCCAAGCAAGCTCCGGGTCCAAAAAATCGCAGCGGTTCATGTACCATGTGCCTGTCTCGACCTGATCGCCAATGCGAATCGCGGCCTCAACATCCTGTGTCCAGATCGAGGCCGTCAGCCCATAATGGCTGTCATTCATCAGCTTGATCGCGTCTTCATCGGAGGCGACTTTCATGATGCCGACAACAGGCCCGAAGCTCTCCTCGCTCATCAGATCCATGTCATGCGTGACATCGACAAGAATCTGCGGGGCGAGATAGGGCGTCCCGTCTTTGTCGGCGGGGAACAGGGCCGGATCAATCAGGGCTTTTGCGCCCTGGGCCAGCGCATCACGAATCTGCTTGCGTACAAGATCGGCAGCGCTGGTACGCACCATCGGGCCAAGTGTCGTTGTGGGATCAAGGGGATCGCCAAGCGTATAGGTCTTGGTCAATTCCACAGCGCCCGCGACGAATTCATCATACACATCCTGATGCACATACACGCGCTCGATGCCGCAGCAGGATTGGCCGCTGTTGAAGAAGATGCCATCAACGATGTTTTCAATCGCGTGAGCCATATTCGCATCCGGGCGCACATAGGCAGGGTCTTTGCCACCCAACTCCATGCCTGTGCCGATGAAGCGCGTGCTGGTGGCCTCCTGCACCGCATGGCCCCCGGCGACAGACCCCGTAAACGCGACGAAGGCGATGCGCTCATCCGCCGTGACCCGCGCCACATCTGTATGCGTCATGTGGATGTGCTGCACAACGCCATCGGGCAGGCCCGCCGCACGGAAGGCGTCGGTATAGCGCTCTGCCACCAGCGGCGTTTGATTCGAGTGCTTGATGATGACGCTGTTGCCCGCCATGACCGCCGGCACAATCGAATTGACGGAGGTCAAAAAGGGATAGTTCCAGGGCGCAAGGACGAGCACGACGCCCAGGGGTTCGCGCCGTATAAAACGCTGAAAGCCCTCTTTGGGACTAGCGGGGATGTCTTTCAGGGCGTCGGGCGCGATGGAGATCATATAGCGGGCGCGTTCCTGAAAGCCGCGTGTGATCTCGCCTGCTGTATAGCGGATCGGACGGCCCATCTGCCAGCTAATCTCTGTGGCAATCTCATCAACATGAGCCAGCATATACTGCACCATGCGCTCACAGATGGCGGCCCGTTCCTCAATCGAAGTGTGTTTCCAGGCGTGCTGTGCCTCGACAGTCTTTTGCAGCACGGCCTCAATCTGCTCTGGCGTGGCGAGTTCACGCTCGACATACACGCGGCCATCAACGGGGGAAATCGTGGTTTGAAGGTTCGGCATCGGCATTTACTCGGGAGTGGTGTAGGCGGATGTGATGCCACCATCGACCAGGAAATTTGTCCCGGTGACGAATGATGACTCATCGGAGGCAAGGAAGAGCACGGCATTAGCGATCTCTTCGGCTTCGCCAAAGCGTCCCATCGGGATATGCACGAGGCGGCGCTGCTTCTTCTCATCGGTGTTCAGATACTTCATGAGCAGTTCCGTCCGCAGCGGCCCCGGACACAGCGCGTTCACGCGGATGCCTTCGCGGGCATGGATCGACGACAGCTCACGGGTCATGGATAGCACCGCGCCCTTGCTGGCCGTATATGCCAATTGAGGCGTGGCTGCACCCAGGGTTGCCACGAATGAAGCCGTGTTGATGATGCTGCCGCCGCCCGCCCGCCGCAGCGCCGGAATGCCATATTTGCAGCCCAGGAAGACGCCTTTGACGTTAATCTGAAAGGTCAGGTCCCAGACCTCTTCGCTGGTTTTCATCGCGTCATCATCATCGGCGTGGCTGATGCCCGCATTGTTGAACAGGATGTGCAGCGCTCCATAGGTCTGCTCCGCTACCTGAATCATGGCTTCGCAGTCAGCGGCTTTGGACACATCGGCATGGACGTAGATCGCTTTGCCGCCTGCGGTCTCAATCTCCTGCACGGTCTTCTGGCCTGCCGCATCGTTGATATCGACCACGACAACAGATGCACCCTCTTTTGCAAACAATTTCGCCGTGTAATAGCCGATGCCACTGCCGCCGCCCGTCACCAGGGCGACTTTATCTTGTAAACGCATGTGTTTTATCCTCTATATGGGCTGGTGTGATTAAATTCGTTCAAAATAGCGTTTGCGTTCCCAATCCGTCACATGGCGATTGAAGCTGTCAATCTCGGTGCGGAAGAAGTGCGTGTAATGCTCTACCACCTGTGTCCCGAAGGCTTTCTTGGCAAAATCACTGTTGGCGAAGAGATCCACCGCGTGCTCCAACGTATAGGGGACACGCGGAAGCTGCTGCGCGGAATAGATATCGCCCTCAAAGATGGCAGGCGGTTCGGTCTGATTGGCGATGCCATCCAGCCCCGACGCCAGCGCTGCGGCATACGCCAGATAGGGATTGCAATCTGCGCCCGGAATGCGACATTCAATACGGAGACTGCTGCCTTTGCCCACAACGCGGAAGCCCGCTGTGCGATTATCATAGCTCCAGGCAATGCGCGTGGGAGCCCACGAGAAATCGACATAGCGCTTATACGAATTGATCGTCGGGGCGTAGAACACCATCACATCCTGCACATGCGCCATCCAGCCGCCCAGGAACCAGCGGAACAGGTTTGATCCCTGTACCGGGCCAAGCGTCTCCGATCCCTCAAAGGCGTTTTTTCCATTTTTCCACAGGCTGAGATGGATGTGCGAGCTTGATCCGGCGGCAGCATCGGGCGTGGGCTTTGCCATGAAGCTGACGCTGTAACCAAGTTTATCCGCCAGCTCTTTGAGGCACTGCTTGAAGATCGCGTGATTGTCGGCCATCGTCAGGCTGTCGGCGTAGCGGATATTGAGTTCATGCTGTCCATGCCCCCATTCACCCTTTGAATTCTCGACAGCGATACCGGAGTGCTTGAGATGATGACGGGCCAGCGCCGTGAACTTTTCTTCGCGTGCGCCCTGCATCATATGATAATCTTCAATGTACCAGCCCATCGGTTGCAGATGCGTGTAGTCTTTCTGGGCAGCAACGCGATACGAATCCTCGTAAATGTAATATTCCAGTTCTGACGCGGCCATCGCTTCAGCGCCCATCTTCGCCGCGCTCTCAAGCTGCTGACGCAGGATGGAACGGGGCGCAACCGCTGTCATCTGATGCGTGTTTTCGTCTTCCACATCGCACAGGACGATAGCGGTCTTATCGAGCCAACTGGCCCGCCGCAGCGTCTTCATATCTGGCACAAGGTGGAAATCGCCATAGCCGCGCTCCCAGTTGGCAAACTGATAGCCAGGAACCGGATCCATCTCCATGTTGACGGTGAGGAGATAATTACAGGCGTGCGTGCCATGCGCTGCTGCGTCTTCGATAAAAAACTCTGCATCGAAGCGCTTGCCCATCAGCCGCCCATAGTGATCGGTGAAGCCTACGACAATAGTTTCGATCTCTCCCTTCTCAACAAGCTCGGCCAGTTCCATGAGCGTCAACAAACCGTGTATTTTTGCCATTAAAGCCTCCAGTGTTTTAAGTAAGTCAGCACGAATATCGCGGATTCAGGGAGTATAACACCTGTTCCAACAGCCTCATAAGACCGTTGCCTGTCTTTGTATTTTGCATCACGCAATTGGTTCGCAACAGGTCACAGCGCTTTTGTAGGGGCGACCCATGGGTCGCCCCTACGATAATCCCACCTCAAATGAACATACGGCAAGGCGAACCACGCTGTTTTCTACACCGCCCAGCACGCTGCACCCCTACGGAAACATCATTATTTTCTGGGTGTCGCCGCCCTACGCTTTGGGCGCTTTTAGATTCAAAGGATAATTGCGCTGTGTCTCTGACAGGGCATCATGCCGATAAAACGTGTCATAAAAATCCACATCGACCCGCGTGGCCTGATAGCCGATGACGGTGCGGAAGGGCGCACTGTAGGCCGGGAACCGCCCATAGTGCCGATAAATATACTCGGTATAGGCTGAGGCCGCTTCAACAGCACGATGATCAGGGACGGGAATCTTGCTGGCGA
>Ga0163144_10029868_pt1 | contig 10444 bp, 9 predicted proteins | sample OliLak19BULKMAT1_FD_123175 | JGI IMG/M metagenome (GOLD analysis project Ga0163144, IMG submission 123175) | Freshwater microbial mat bacterial communities from Lake Vanda, McMurdo Dry Valleys, Antarctica - Oligotrophic Lake LV.19.BULKMAT1 | ecosystem: Environmental > Aquatic > Freshwater > Lake...
GGCTCCAGCGATCTCTCAAAGGTGCCAGCATGGGTTCCGAAAGCTGATGATCTGACTGGCGGCATCAGCCTTTATCACAGCGATGCGGGAAGTGGCATCGCCGGACAGTTCTCCGGAAAGAGCTCGAAGGGTGTCGAAGACCTCAAGACGTTCTTCGAGAGTGCGGCCACCAGCCAGGGACTCTCCAGCAGCTCGAACAGCTCGATGGACCTCAACGGCACGGCCGTCTCCACGGTTGAGTATTCCGGAGGCGGGAAATCGCTCAAGATCGTGATCACCGAGAAGTCGGGATCGCAGACACTTATTAACACCCACTACTCGGAAAACTGAGAAATAAGGAATAAACAGCCCCACTGTTACGCTCTTACAATTGCATGCGCCTTCCGTGGCGAATCCTAATAACCAAATCCCATGAAAATCATCCATAAGACCAAGAACGGAGAAAGCCGCGAAGCGCTTCTCAAGGAATATTTCATCACCGCGTCACTGATCGCCCTACTCAAGCGCGTCGGCCAGGAAGCAGCCAAGGCCGCACCGACCCGAGTGAAGATCGCAGCGCTGGCCAAGGTTCGCAACTGATTGCGGATTCGGGTTTCCGCTTTGCAATGGCCTCCCGAATCATGTTAGACCAAGGCCGATGAGCCCACCCAAGCCCTGCCCCGGTTGTCCGGAGGTCACCGAAGAGCACAATATCACCGAGGAGGAGATCCGCCAGCAGGAGATCTTTGAGTTGGTAACGGAGGAAGGTTCATGGCTCGCCGGGCCGCGCGGGCGCATCAGGGATCTGATATCGCTGTTCCGCGTGGGACTCGATTTCATCCGCGCCTACCGCATGCTCCATTTCGTGGGGCCATGCGTGACGATTTTCGGCTCTGCCCGTATCCAGCCGGGTACCCGCTATTATGAGCTTGCCAGGGAAATGGGTGAAGCGTGCGCCGAGCTTGGTTTCACAGTCCTAACCGGCGGCGGCCCGGGCATCATGCAGGCGGGAAACCAGGGAGCCTTCGAGGCGGGCGGAAAGTCGATCGGGGTGAACATCATCCTTCCCTTCGAACAGCACGTGAACCCCTATGTCCAGCGCTCCGTGGACATGCGCTACTTTTTCACCCGCAAGACCATGCTGGTGAAATACTCCTACGCCTTCATCGTCATGCCGGGGGGCGCGGGGACGCTCGACGAGATGTTCGAGACCATGACCCTCATCCAGACGGGGAAACTCAAGAATTTCCCCATCATCGTCATGGGCAAGGACTTCTACCAGCCGCTCATCGACTTCGTTTACAGGATGGCGGAGGAAGGAACGATCAGCCCGCAGGATCCGGAGCTGATTTTCTTCACAGACAGCGTCGAGGAGGCGAAGGCACATCTGCAAAGGCACGCGGTCCGACAGTTCGGACTGAGGAGAAAGAATATCCCCACGCCGATCCCCGTGCTTGGCGAGCAGACGGTCTGAGGCGGGTGCCATCAGGGTTCGCAATGTTCATCCAACGGGAGAATCCCGCTCCGCTCGCAATCAACTGAAGACAAGCCCCTAATATCGAATTTTCGAATCTCCAATTCCTTTTCAGCGCCTACGCCTTCGGCTGGAAATATCCGCGCTGTTTCTCGGAAATGGCCATCCCGAGTTTCTCCATCGCAGCGAGCATGTCCTCCCAGAGGGCGCGCTTCACATCGTTCGAGCCACCGGTTTGGAGCAGGTAGCTCGGGTGGTATGTCACACGAGCGGGGATGCCGGAGACCTCGTGCCATTTCCCGCGCATCGAGCCTACCGCACCTTCCAGACCGATCAGTCCCTCCGCAGCCGTACCGCCGAGGGTGATGATGATTTTCGGTTTCACCACCGAAATCTCCGCCATGACCAGCGGCAGGCACGCAGCCATTTCCCCGGGCGTGGGCTTGCGGTTGTTGGTGGCCTGGCGTGGCATCGCGGGACGGAATTTCACCAGATTGGTGAGATATACGTCCTCACGTTTCACGCCCATGGCTTTCAGGATGTCATTCAGCTTCTGTCCGGCGGGGCCGACAAACGGCTCTTCCTCCTTCTCCTCGTTGTGGCCCGGCGCCTCGCCGACCAGCATGATCTGCGCGTCCGGGCTGCCGGTGGCGAAAACCAGCGTCTCGCGCAGCGTGCCGAGCGATCTCGCAGGCTCCCAGTTTCCCGCCTGTATGCGCAGACCGGCCAGTTGCTCAGCCTTGTTTCCCTCTGAAAAAACAACCGATTGTTGCTGCACGGGTTCAGCGGTAACTACGGGAGCCGCGACCTGTTTCCTCGCCCGGATGAAAAGCTCCCGCAGCCCTTCGCGCGCGCCTTCGTCGAGATAGACATGGCTGCGGCCACGCGCTTTTTCGGCTTTCAGGAACTCGATCACGGCATCGACAGGGCGGGACACGCAACAGTTCTAGTGATCTACATTCCGCAAATCAACCCCACGTCCCAGGAATCGCTTTTTTTCACACTTGCCGACGACATTCCGACCCCATAAACCCGTGCCATGTCGTTTTTCCCAGATATCCCGAGAATCCTGTTTGAAGGCTCCAAGTCCAAGAATCCTTTCGCGTTCAAGCAATACAATCCCGATGAGATCGTCGCCGGGAAGACGATGAAGGATCACACCCGTTTCGCCGCAGCCTACTGGCACGTCATGCGCAACGGCCTCTCCGATCCCTTCGGCGGGCCGACCGCCCTGATGCCTTGGGATGACCAGAGCGACTCTGTCGATAATGCCCTTAAGCGCGCCGACGTGTTCTTCGAGTTCCTTGATAAGACCGGCATCGATTATTACTGCTGGCACGACCGCGACATCGCGCCTGAACTCGGCGATCTCGCGAAGTCCAACGCCGCCCTCGAAAAGGTCACCGACCACCTCCTCGATCTCCAGAAAGCCACCGGCAAAAAACTCCTTTGGGGCACCGCTTGCCTCTTCTCCCACCCGCGCTACTCGCAGGGCGCAGGCACCTCGCCGAACGCCGATGTTTTCGCCTACGGCGCGGCCCAGGTGAAAGCCGCCATGGACGGCACGCTCAAGCTCGGCGGCGAAGGCTACACCTTCTGGGGTGGCCGCGAGGGTTACTCCACCCTCCTCAACACCGATATGAAGCGCGAGCTCGATAACCTCGCGAACCTGCTCCATCTCGCCGTGGACTACGCGAAAACCATCGGCTTCAAGGGCCAGTTTTACATCGAGCCGAAGCCGCGCGAACCCTCGACCCACCAGTATGATTCCGACTCCGCCGCGTGCCTAAATTTCCTCCGCCAGTATGGCCTGATGGATCACTTCAAGCTGAACCTGGAAACCAACCACGCGACCCTCGCCGGGCACACGATGCTCCATGAGATGACCGTCGCCATCGATGCGGGCGCGCTCGGCTCCGTCGATGCGAACCAAGGCGACGAACTCATCGGCTGGGACACCGACCAGTTCCCGACCGACATCTACCTCACCACCGAGATCATGCTCAAGGTCCTGGAGATGGGCGGTTTCACCACCGGCGGCCTCAACTTCGATGCGAAGCGCCGCCGTGAGTCCCACGAGCCATCCGATCTGTTCCACGCCCATATCGGCGGCATGGATGCGTTTGCACGCGGCTTGAAGATCGCAGCCGCCATCCGCGAGGACGGGCGACTGCAGGATTTCGTGGACAACCGCTACAAGAGCTGGACTTCCGGCATCGGCGCGAAGATCGCGGGCAAGAAGGTCTCTCTCGAAGAGGTCAGCCAATACGCGCTTTCTAACGGCGAGCCGACCCTCGACTCCGGAAGACAGGAAATGCTGGAGAACCTCGTCAACGAATTCATTTGACCGTGGCGGCGGATTGCATCCGCCATGCCAAGCTCATTCATCTTGACCAACAAGGAAGGAAAGTAGGTTAGCCGCGACGCGTAAATCCTGTTTTTCCAATCCACGATTCCTATCTGGCATCGGAGGCCACATCGGTAGCTTCGATACACCATGATCCGGACCGGTCGAGCGTTAGAAGCCGGTCGTGGTATTGAATCAAGGTCGTGCGGTGACCCACGCTGATGTAGCCCATTCCTGACTTTTTGATCATCTGATACAAGTCCTTCTGGTTCTCCTCATCAAGTGCGCTGGTGGCCTCATCGAGGAAAGCGAAGCGGGGTTTGCGCAGGAACAGCCGCGCGAAAGCGATACGCTGCTGCTCGCCCAAGGACAAAATGCTACCCCAGTCCACCACACGGTCGAGATCGTCATCCACGCGGGCAAAGACATCCGCCAGATTCACTTCCGTCACCACGGCCCGGATCTCCTCGTCGGTCGCCCCACGGTCGGGATAAGGATAGAGCAATTGGTCGCGCAGGCTGCCCTCCACCATGTAGGGGCGCTGCGGAAGGAACATCAGGTGCATGAACGCAGGCCGCTCGAGATGGCCGCAGGCTCCGGGCCACAGCCCGGCAATGGTGCGCAGCACAGAACTCTTTCCAGTGCCGCTGGATCCCATGATGATGAGGCTTTGGCTGGCGAGCAGCTCAAAGGACAACTCTTCCACAAGAGACCTCACGTTTCCGGGCGGGCGAATGGTGAGCTTGTCGAGCTTGACGATGCGGCTGTTTTCATCTGGCGCTTGCACCTCCTCTTCCGCCATGCGGATTTCCTCGGCATCCTGTTCGTCCAGCTCATCCCACAGGCTCCCGAGCCGCTGGACGCCCGCCAGGTAGGTGCTCAGCCCTCCGAATTGTGTGATGATCAGCGACATCGCCGCAAGCACTGCGGCAAATGCGCCGGCGGCCTGCGTGACCACGCCGAATTCGACCTCCCCGCGCATATACATCGGCGCGACCACCATCACCGGCAGAACCAGGGCCATGTAGTTGTAGCCGCCGGTAAAAAAGCCGAGGTTGCGGTTGCGGATGATGATCAGGCGCATATTGGCCACCGCCGCCGAAAGGCGATTGAACAGATCCAGATGCTCGCGTTTCTCGCCGCGGTAAAACGCGATGGATTCGGCGTTGTCCCGCACCCTGACGAGGCCGTATCGGAAATCCGCCTCCTTGGCGTATTGTTGGTAATGCAGCCGCACCAGCTTGCGGCCGATCAGGATGCTGATGGCGGTTCCCACAATGGCGTATGTCAGGAGAAGTGCGACAAGAGTTCCGGACACCATCCACAGCACCCCGATGAATGACACCAGCGTCACCAGCGAGTTCAGCAGGATCAACATGAACGCCAGTGAACTGATTGTGAAATTCATGATATCCTCGCTGATCCGCTGATCCGGGTTGTCCACGGTCTGGGATCCCCGCAAACGGAAGTAGGCGCGGTTGTTGAAATAGCGTTTGACCATGTGCTGGGCCATCCATTCCCGCCAAAGCAATGCCAGGCGCTCCTCCACCAGGCGGTACAAGACACCGATGGGAACGGCGAGGGCGAAGGTGCCCAGATACCACCCCAAGGCACGCCAATAAGCGGCGGGATCTTTCCGGGTGATGGCCGTCATGAAATCACGCCCTGCGTAACTCATCAAAACCTGTATCCCACCCACCGTCAGAGACAGCAGCAGCAGGACGATGAGAAATCGCCGTGCCTTGTGCCTGCGCTCGGAGGCAAAGAACGCCTTGGAGATAACTACGAACTGCCGGAATGTGTTCTTGATGCTCTGGTGATCCGATGCGGCTTCTTCAACAATCGCTGCTATCGGATCATCGGGCGTTTCCATCCCACGAGGATAACTCGGTGCGGCTTTATGGCGAATTTAATTCCCGGCTCCAAGACATATAACGCCTAGGGCAATCATGCCCCTTAGCCGAAGCCACATTTCCACTCGCACCGATAGGACCTTTGAGGTAAAAAGTACCCTATGCAGGTTTTGACCACGGTGCCGGGATCTGTCTCATGGGAAAATATGAGCCAGGGAATCGAAAAGGTGAAGGACAGGCTTCTGCGGGCGACTGCCACGCTGGAGCAAGCCGGGATCGACTACGCAGTGATCGGCGGGAACGCGGTGGCCGCATGGGTTTCGCGGGTGGATGACTCTGTGGTCCGCAATACTCGCGATGTCGATCTGCTTGTCAGGCGTTCCGATATGGATCGGATCATACCTGCGATGGAAAAGGCGGGTTTTATCCATCGGGCGGGGTCCATCCTTGGCGGGAAGGGAAAGATCGAAAAGTTCCTCGATGGCCGGGAGCCAAGCCAAGGGATGGGTTTCATCTCATATTTGCGGATGAAAAGGTGACCGAGGATTTGATCGAGCCGTCCCCCCAGGTTTCCGATTACGACAGGACGCACGCGGATTCAGACTTCTGGATTTACCGGCATTGGTGACGATGAAGCTGACTTCCTATCGGCGCAAAGATCAGGTTCACCTGCTCGATATGATCGAAATCGGCCAGCTTGATGCGAGCTGGCTTTCCCGCGTTCCGCCATCGCTGCGTCAGCGCTTGCAGGATTTGTTAGACGATCCGGATGGCTGAGCCGGAAGGGAACCGCGATTTAGAGCCCCAGCTCCTTGAGCTTCGGCATGAGCGCCTCCGCCCAGGCTTCGTAGGCGACGGGGTTCAGGTGCAGGAGATCGGGGAAGGTGTCCTTGCGGAGATTGCCTTTTTCATCGAGGAACTTCGCGTTGATGTCCAGCAGGTGGACACGTTTGCCGTCTGCGATGGCTTTGCACTGTTCGTTGATCTCGGTGTTGATCTTGCGCAGCGGGTTTTCCGCATCCGGGCCGCGTGGGAAGACGGACATGAGGACGATTTTCGTATCGGGCCATTTCCATGCGAGGTCATCGAGGACGGACTTGATGCCTTGGACGGTCTCCGAGGCAGGTCGCTGGTCGTGGCCGGTGTTGTTGGTGCCGATGAGGATGACGGCAACCTTGGGGCTGATGCGCTGGATGTTGCCGTTCTGGAGGCGCCAGATGAGGTGCTCGGTGCGGTCCCCGGAATATCCCCAGTTGAGCGCGCCCATGGGGGCGAAGTCTTTCTCCCAGACATTCTTGCCCGCGTCTTCCCATGCCTGGGTGATGGAGTCGCCGAGGAATACGATCTTGGCGGCATTTGCCTCCTTGGTATTGGCTTCCTTGTTCTTTTCGTCCCAGCGCTCCCCCCACCATTTTTCGCCGAAGCGCGGATCGGGGTAGGTGGAGGAGTTCACGCCGTATTGCTCCCTCAACTTCGCGTAGGTATCCTTCATCGCGGCGAGCACGGTTTCGTATTCCTTTTCACCGGCGACGTTTTTCATTTCCTGTGGATCCTTTTCGAGATCGAAGAGCATCCATTCCTTGCTGTTAGGAAAATACATGAGCTTGTGGCGGGAGTCGCGGACGCCATCGTGGCGGGCGACATGATGGGTTTCCTCACCGGTGTAGAGGTAATAGATCGCATCGCGCCAATCAGGTGTTGCCGTGACCTCCGCCTTGATCACGGGAACCAGGCTTTTGCCCTGGATATCGGCGGGGATTACCGCTCCGGCGATTTCAAGGAAGGTGGGTGCGTAGTCGATGTTCTGGATCAGCGCCTGGCTCTCGGTGCCGGCCTTGGCGACGCCAGGCCATTTCAGGATGAAGGGCATGGAGAGGGATTCCTCGAACATCCAGCGCTTGTCATACCAGCCGTGCTCGCCGAGGTAGAAGCCCTGATCCGAGGAGTAGATGACGATGGTGTTTTCAGCCTGGCCGCTTTCGTCGAGATAGTCGAGCATGCGACCGACGTTCTCATCGACGGAGCGGATACAGGCGAGGTAGTTCTTGAGGTAACGCTGGTATTTCCACTTCGTGAGATCCTCGTCGCTCATGGTAGGGAGTGCGGCGATGAGGGCATCGCTCTCCGGGGTGTAGGCCTCGTCGAAAGCTTTCTTCTGCTCCGGGGTCATCCTTGCGAACTCGCCGTTCGTGATCCCGGTTTCGAAGCGGGGATCGGTGGGCTCGCCGGGCAGGAGCATGTCATTGCTCCAGTAGAAATGCTTGGCGATCTGCATCTGCTGCTCCGCGAGCGCCGTGATGCGGTTCTCGTAGTTGTCGAAAAGCGTTGGCGGCTCCGGGATGGTGACGCCATCGAAGAGATCGTAGTGGCGGGGAGCGGGCACCCAGTTGCGGTGCGGGGCTTTCTGCTGGCACATCAGGACGAAGGGCTTGGACTTGTCCTTGCGGCCTTTGAGCCAGGCTATGGACTTGTCGGTTACGACGTCGGTCACGTATCCGGGGAAGCGTTTCGTGGAGCCGTCCATCTGGATGAAGTCCGGGTTGTAGTAGTTTCCCTGGCCCGGGAGGACTTCCCAGTGGTCGAAGCCGGTGGGGTTGGAGATCAGGTGCCATTTCCCGATGACCGCAGTTTCATAGCCGGCCTTCCGGAGGAGCTTCGGGAAGGTCTGCTGTGCGCCGTCGAAACGGCCGTAGGTGTTATCCATATAACCGTTCAGATGGGTGTGCTTGCCGGTCAGGATCGTGGCGCGGGAGGGGCCGCAGATGGAATTTCCGCAGTAGGAGCGGCGGAACAGCATGCCTTCGTTGGCAATGCGGTCGATATTCGGCGTGGGCGAGACCTTGTCGAAGCGGTCACCGTAGGCGGAAATTGCCTCCAGCGCGTGGTCGTCGGTGAAGATGAAGAGGATGTTAGGGCGCTCGGCGGCCCGGGCGATTGTCATGGAGGCGAAAACGAGGAGAAGGAATCCGAGCGGTTTATTCATGATTTCGGGGGAACCCTCGCCCAATGCGCCTGCTGGACAAGGAAAAAACCCGGCCTAGGGTAGCCGGAACGCTGTCACACGGCGTATGTATAAAGCCGATGTTTTCCTCCGCATTTCACGATCTGCTCAAGCCGCAGTGGCTCGCCACGCTAACCGAACTGAAAGAGGCGGGCGGGCTGGCGGTCAGCGAGCTTTCGCGACGCCTCGGCTCCAGCTACATGACGGTGAAGCAGCACTGCGAGGATCTGACCAAGCTCGGCTACCTGATGCGCTCACGCGTTCCCCGGACGGAAATCGGCAGGCCGGAGATTTTCTACAGGCTGTCGGAAAAGGCGGATGCGTTGTTCCCGGCGATCCCTGCGGAGTTCACCCTCGGGATGCTGGACCAGATCCAGAAGATGTTCGGCGAGAACGCCCCGGACCGTCTGCTTTTCCAGTATTTCCAGGATCAGGAAAAAGATTGGAAGAGCCGTTTGTCCAAGGGAACCACCTTACTTTACCGGGCACAACTTTTCGCGAAGATCCGGTCTCAGGAAGGGCATTTCACCCGCTGCATCCATGATGGGAAGGCCGGAGCCATCACGCTGCGCGAATTCCATCACCCGCTGAGGAAGATTTTCGAGAAATATCCGCGCGCCATCGCCATGGAGCAGCGAGCGATGGAAAATGCCCTCGCTTGCAGGATGAAAAGGGAGGTATCGGATGAGTCCGGGGATGTGCCCGGGCATGTGGATTTCATCCTTGCGGCGGCACCCTAGCAGAACGAGATTTGGTGTTCGGGAAAATTTGAATCATTTCCCACGCAGACGGGTCTAAGACCGTGCAAACCAAAAGACACGCAGTATGAAAACCATCAAATTCGCCGCGCTCGCGGCATGTGCCGCACTCGTAGCCGTTTCCTGCGACAAACCGGACTCCGGACTGGACAAGAAACTGAGCGAGCTTGAGAAGAAAGCTGCGGATGCGACCGAGCGACAGCGGCAACTTGAAGCCGAGCTCGCAGACCAGAAGCTCGCAGCCGAGATGGATGCCATCGAGAGGGAGCGGACCCTGATCGAACAGGAACGCATCGCGATGGAGCAAGACCGGAGTGAACAGGATGCGGCCGCAGCCGAGGCGCTCGCCAAGCGGCAACAGGAACTGGCCGATAGGGAGGAGAAGCTTTCCATGGCACGTGGGCATCTTGAGGCCCGCGAGCAGCAGCTCACCGGACTCGAGGGCAAACTCAAGGACAAGGAGCTGGATCTGGCGGGACGCGAACCGATCAATTCCCTGCCACCCATCCAGAAAACGTATGTGAGCGGCCCGACCGGGGATTTCGATAACTTCTACCGGCCTCTCGGAAATTACGGATCATGGTTCAACACATCGGACTACGGATATGTCTATCAGCCCACGGTTGTCCGCGATGTCTCGTGGAGGCCATACACCCGTGGCCGCTGGGCATTCACGGACCAAGGATGGACATGGGTGTCCGACGAACCATTCGGCTGGGCATGCTATCACTACGGGCGTTGGGCGCTTTTGCGCAATGCCGGCTGGGTATGGGTGCCAGGCAACCAGTGGGCGCCCGCTTGGGTGACATGGCGGGAAAGCCCCGGATACGTTGGCTGGGCGCCGCTTCCCCCGGAGACACTCGCCTATCGCGACCGTTCATGGGATTCCTCCGTGGAGGTCAACTTCGGCATCGGCGGTTCCTCGTTCTCGTTCGTTTCGTACCGCAATTTTGGCAACAGCATCCAAAGCCACTGCCTGCCCGTGGCGCAGAATATCGTCATCATCAGGAACTCCGTAAACATTACCCATTA
>Ga0163144_10029870_pt1 | contig 10444 bp, 7 predicted proteins | sample OliLak19BULKMAT1_FD_123175 | JGI IMG/M metagenome (GOLD analysis project Ga0163144, IMG submission 123175) | Freshwater microbial mat bacterial communities from Lake Vanda, McMurdo Dry Valleys, Antarctica - Oligotrophic Lake LV.19.BULKMAT1 | ecosystem: Environmental > Aquatic > Freshwater > Lake...
CCGGGGGAAGCTCCGCTTCGTGGTGAGGGTGCGGCAACACAGGCCCTCGCGTCCCCGGCCCGCCCCTCGCCACGAAACGGAGTTTCTGCCACTCGAAGAGCGTTCCCAAGTCCCCAACTTGGGAACGAGGGAGAAAACTCAGAAAATCGACCGTTCGCACTACTCCGGGATTGATCGACGCCACCTCCGTCCCTACCCTCCGGCCCGATCTTCAACCCGGCGCGGCGATCCACCGGAGTGGTTTTCTCTCCATCATGTCTGACTCCCAGCAATTCCTCCGCGACTCGATAAGAAGCTCTGGTCCGCCGCCAACCGTCTGCGCGCCAATCTTGAGGCGCTACTATTCTTTTGAAGATAGCTCATCACAAAGTGGAGAGTAGAATTACATATCGAGGCATTGGGAAGGACTCGCGTAACTTTGCCTTACGCCTCAAACACGCCCGATTGTTTCGCCGCGAGGCGAGCGGGGCGCCGGTCGTAAGGGAAGAGATCGAAAGGCTAACCGTCAGCTTCCGCGGAATCGGCTCGGACGACTGGCTGCTTCTCGAAGACCTTGCTACCCTAGCTCTGGTGATTCGCGCGGTAGCCGAAGCCGGAAAAAGCGTGAGGATCCTATTGTCGGCTTTCCGCGAAGGCAAGCCGAGCCGCGCCCAGCGTTTTCTGGAACGTATCGGCTTCCTCGATCTTCTCTCGGGAACCGGGACGGAAGGTGAGTGGGAGAATCACGTCACGATACTCGGCGAGCGGCACCACATTTCGTTCATGCCGCACGCGGGTGCCTTCACTCATTATCTGCCAATGCAGTGGTTCGGAAGCGGTCAATTCAACTATCGGAAGGATACCGAAATTTGGCGTGTGCGGCCGCAGGTCGCGGCCAGTCTAGAGCGCTCTTTCCAAGAGGTGCTACACGCGCGCGGAGTGGTTGCCCCGGAGACGATCGCGCTGCTTTCTCACTCCATGTTCTCCGAACTCGGCTGGAATGTCGTCCTTCATTCCAATCGGGAGCCAGGTGCTGGAATCGGCGTCTTCTGTGGCCAGGTGACTTTTCAATCGTCGGCTGCGCCGACGAAGCCGCCTGAACTTACGTTTTGCATTGCAGATGCCGGGCGTGGAATTCCGAATACGCTGCGCGCTGCCTATCGAGCGGCCGAAAGTGACCCGCAATCGTCCTTTCATCTCGCTAAAGGTGTTTCAGAAAATACAGCGATTGTTGCATTCGCTCTTGATCCAGCTTCAACCTCCCGGCCAATGATGCCTTCGGAAGTTGATCGTGATGGGTTCCGCGGGCTCGCTACAGTCGCAGCGGCTCTGCGGGGCATCGGCCACATGCACATCCGATCGGAAGGTGGGGCTGTTCATCTGGCCGGTCGCACCGAACGTGTCTTTCACAAGTTTGACGACGGGCTCCACGACGTTCCTATCCTTGGCACACAAATCATTGGAACGCTGTTGCAGCAAGTGCACGCAATCGCGCCAACCGTCAAGGTGCCCACGCGACTCGCACACCTTCCTTTGAGTCTTAACCTCGTATGTGACTTTAATGGCGAATGCCCGCATTTGGCCAGTGAAGAGGCCGCCAAATCCTATGTAGCTGCCGCCCAGATGCAGGCCGAGACGGTCGTCTTCGATTTAGGCTATACCGATGATACAGAGCGTCGCTTGGAGTATCTCTGCACCCATCTCCTACGGAACCGGCGCAGTAAGTGGTTTGTCTTTTGGAATGTCGCTACTCCCTGGACTCAATTCAGCCGCCTCCAGGAAATGCTTGACGCATTTTGCCGTGAGGGAGAAGGGCTGCCAGCTCTATTTGTTCGGGGTTATGGTGATGCCCGCCTCATTGGTGGAGCAAATTTGGTGGGCTCGCGAGGGGAAAGCGCAACGCGCCGCGTTGTGCGCGAAATGCTAGGTGAAGAGGCGGCTGAAGGCGGACTGGGCACAGCCGCTACGATTTCCGCAGAAGACTTTGTGCGTATCACTAGCGAGACTAACTCCCATTATCTGGCCAGCGGTTTTGAATCCGCCTGCCGACCCGGGGCCGATCAGGCGCGTAGCGGGGCGAGTGGCTTTTTCGTCGGGACAATCCATTTGCTTCGGGGAAACTCGAAGTCGCACTATTTTTCCCTCACGCGGAATCTGGCGTTTGCGCGCGATGCCAATCTGCGGCGCTGGACGGAAGCGTGCGCCGCTGCTGTGCTGCGCATCCTTGAAAGACGGTCAGAGATACCAGATGAGAGGCTCGTATTGCTCGGTTTCACTGGTACTGTCAGAGAATTGGTCGCGCAGGTTTTCGCTCGTCTTGGCCGACCGAAATGCCGCGCTTACATGATCCTCACCTTCGATATCCCAACCCGCGAGGAAATCGCATCGAAAGTACATCCCGGCGACGATGTGCTTCTCGTTACCGACGTAATTTCAACCGGGACGATGGCCGAGTCGATGTATGCCTTGGTCAGCCGGGTCGGTGCACGGGTTGCGGGTATCGTCAGTTTAGTAGATACGCGGCGCAAAACGGTGGCAGCTGAAAGCAAAATCAACTTTGATCGTACGGACGTCCCTCTGATTACGTGTGGTCAGCTACGTAAAGCCGGGACGGTAGAAGCGGAAGCAATCAGTGATGAATATTGGGTGGATCCCGTGTCTCTGATCCCCAGTCGTGAAAAGAGTTGGGGCTGGGCCACCGAGGTGGACGACAAGATCGAAGACACGCTCCAACTTATTAGCGAGGCAGACGCCGCAGTCTGCGGCCATGTGGTCGATGGAACCCGCCACACCTCCCTATACGTCGATCTGCGCAAGCTGCTGGAAATGAACGAACTAAGAGTCCAGAACCAAATCCGCGAGGTCTGCATGAAGCGACTGGAGGCGCGCAAGTGGGTGAAGACTCGCAAGTTCAAACCGGCGATCGTGCTTTTCCCGTCCGGAATCTCTCGAATCGAGAGCGTCTCAGCAAAGCCGATTGTCCGCGGATCTCTGACGGAAAACCTCACGGTTTATCAGACCGCAGTAACGACCTACATTGACCGGTTACAGAAAATTTTCCCAGGGCAGAAAATTGTCCCGGTTGAGGTGCAACGCGCATTTGATCCCGGTGGTGGCTCCAGATGCGCCCACACAGTTGAATTGCCACTAGGGCTGGAAGGAAACCTCTTCGACGTAATTATTGCCGACGATGGCATTTGGCGAGGGACAACCGTAGCAGCCCTCACGCAGCTAGCTATTTCTCTAGGCGCGAGGCGGCTTCTCGTCGCGCCTTTACTGGCGCGCCTTTCGCCGGCGGAGGCCGAGCAAATGGAATCGCTCCAGTCGGTAATCTCTTCACATCGCGATGTAAAAGCGGAAGTCTGCTACGCATTTCCGATGCTACTGCCGGTCCCATACTACGGAGTCCAAGAATGCCCCTACGAGATCACGATCAATAGGATCAACGATCGGCGCAGTCGCATCCCTGTGATATTGGATGTCACGAAAAGGGTGGTAGGCTCCCTTGAAGGCCACACGCCGACAGACTGCCCCGCACGCCCGTCAGCTTATCGTAACACTTGGGCGCGACTTCGCACGTATGTCGAACTCGCCTCGGATCACGAGCGTGCGTTGGAGAAGCTGCGGACTGTAATCGAGTCTGCCAGCGCGCCGGATGAGCTGTTGGCACTATTTTCCCTTTTTTCCGAGGAGTGGCGGTTACTCGGTCGCTCCCGCCTCCGTCAGGCGATCTTGCCATTGCTCCGAAAGCGTGCCGTGGAAGCGGCGCTCACGCCGGAAACCGACAGTCAAGTTCGAGTCGCGGCGCTCACCGTTCTTCGTTCGCTATTTAAGGAGGCATTTGTCGACCACCTTGCGGAGGTCGCCGATCTCGTCCTGCAGGACACGTCCGTGCTTGAGCGCGTTGTTCTACAAGTCTCCACCTTGGCTGAAGCCCTTCAACAGCGCGAGCCATGCATCCGGTTTCTCGAGAAGGTCAGCGACTGGTCGCCCGCCACTCTCCCCAACCGCTTGGGGGCAGCTCAGGTCGAGAAATACTTCGCTCTGGCGGCGGCCTGCAAAGTACTCTCGCTTAGGCTTCGCGTGCTTGCGGCGGCGAGCGATCGCACGCAAAGGGCCTCAGCGAGCGAGTTGCTTCAATTTTTGCGGCACGATCCGGCGCTGATCCACAGCACGCGGGTCTTTTTTGAAATTCTGGCCGATAATACAGCCGAGACTCTTTGCGAGCTCAAGAAGGAGACGTTCGATTCGTATGTTCGCAAATGGGTGAGCGAGCACGAGCCGCTCCTCAGTGTGGAAGTGCTGCCGCGGCTTATGGCCCTTCACCCTCTTCTGCTCCGCGCCGCAGCCTCCGGAAATCGGATGCTTCCTCGCAAGTTTGGGTTTCTTGAGTCTGAAACTGAAGCGGTCAAAGAAGACCTTAGCGCCATCTATCTCGGCCTTTCCTGGCTGCGAGGAGATCCGCGCTCGCGTTTTTTTGCCGAAACAGTGATCCAAGCGGCGAAGCGTTTTTTGGTTAGTCTGCTCGGCCACGAATCGGCGACTTTGAATCTCCTCGAAAAACTCCGTACAGAAGGAATTCACGACATGGCGGAAAACTTTGCCAGCGCGATTCGCGCCCACTTCGCGACTCGTGGGCAGCCAGCCGAAGTCACGGTTGATGGGCTCTCCAATTTTGATTCAACCGCCACGATTTTCGCTCCTTCAGATGTCGTCGCGGCCTGTTCCGATCATGTGCTGGCCAATCTCCTCGCGCACGCCTTTCCTCCCGGCGCGTCCAACACTGGACCGCAGGTCGCGCTTTGCTTTGAAGAGCGCCGCAATGAGCATGACGAGCCGATAGCAGTCTTATGCGTAAAGAATAGCGGCCGGGCTATCACGACAGACGTTCAGGTCAGCGCCAGCGCCAAGAGGGCGCAATCAAACCTTCACATGTTCGGCGGCCAGTATTCCGCGCCCCGCCACACCGACGAGATGCCTTGGCGCGTGGTCCATTCCATTTCTTTCCTGCTCTGGTGACCGCCATGAAAAAGCTCCGCATACTCATTGTCGAAGATGATTCCGAAAATCCCGGTGCATTACTCGATCGACTCCCTTCGGGTAGGTTCGAAAACCATACTCGCCCGAACGCTCCTACAGCGCTCGATCTGGTCAAGGAAGGCCCGCGATTCGACGTGGCATTTGTAGATCTTCAGCTGACAAATGCGCCCAAGGACTCCGCTCACTTCGAGGGCATCCGCGTGGCTGAAAGCATTCGCAAGCTTCATCCTGAAACGGTTATCGTGGTCTATTCCGGCCACATTACGCGGGGCAAAGAGTCTGCCTTTCTCGACTACCAAGCGTGCATTGAGGCTGGTGCCGACGCAGTATTCTCGCGGCGGCAACTCTTCAGCACCGGTGCGGACACGCTCGCCAAGTGGATCGACGAGTGGATCCAGAAGCGGCGCGACGGTTCCAGCGCGCGGCTGCACGTCGAGTTTGACGAGTCGCTCAGAACCCAGGCCGCTTTGGAGATTTTCCCCCGCGCGACTCTTGAGCCTTTGCTCGGCGACTGCGTGCAGCCTCGGAAGTTCATCCGCGTCGAAGCACTACAAGCTGGCTGGTCGGGTGCAGCGATTTTTCGTGTATGTGCGGCCGACGACGCTGGATTCGCGTCGCCAATCCGCCTCATCGTCAAGTTGCTCCGCGGCTCACGCTTCCCGCTGGAGGGCGAGCTCCAACGTCAACCGGCGCCCGGTTCACTCCTCGGGTCCGTCGGAGCATCGCCTTTGCCGGACCACATCTTCGAGCGCGACGGGGTTTACGCGATCCAGATTCCGGAAGTGCGCGATCGCAAGCTGCTACGGAAGTTTCTTACTCGCCCGGGGCTCTCTCCGCAGGACAAAACGACGCTGAAGCGCTTGGTGCAGGAGCTTCTTGTAAAGCCAGCTCAGGAGGCGCAGCCATGGAAAGGCTTTAATGTCGATCGCGAGGCATATCGTTTTTCCGCCACTGCGGGCTGTGACATTGTCGATTTTCTTACGGAAGCGGCGAAATGGAACGCCGTCCTCACCGACCGGGACTCCCAAGCGATCTCCACGGTGGAAGCTTTCGTTCAGCGCATGCTCGCGGGGCATTGGAACTTCACGGTTGAAAACCGTCATGCCGTGCGCCTTCACGGTGATTTTCACTGTCGCAACGTCTTCGTCGCGCCGAATGACTCCCCGGTGCTTATTGATTTCGGACGCACGGACGTCTATCCTCGCCTCTTCGATTTCGCCGCACTCGACGCGGATATTCTCTTGAGCGTGATGCACCACGGGAGCGGCATGGAACATGACTTCCGCAAAATTCAGGGTTGGTTCGAGGAGAGCGTAAATACGTTTCCATTCACTACGACACGGCATGACTCCCAATTGGCACCGACATCGAAAGCCACCTTTCTGCGGCAAACTCTCCTAGGAGAAATCACTGGCAAGCTCAAAGCCGTAACCGCCGCGGAATACCGAGAGACGCTGCTCTTTCAATTGCTGCGCTACCTGCGTTTCCCGAGCGTGCCTCTCGCTAAGAAAGTTCTCGCCGTGCGCCTGGCGGAAGCGCTCATTCAGGACCTCGGCTTGGCGAGCGATAGTCCGGCGGGTACTAGCCCCTCTTTCACGGCTCCCTCGACGGTGCGGCGTCGCGGAACTCCACGAGGCAGAAGCCGCTCGGCCCCATAAACAGCCTCCTGCCGGTTGAGAGAGGAGGACTCTGATTTCTCGCACCAAGCGATGACCCGCGCATCCGGCTTGGGCTTGACCGGCTCGCGGAAGACGTTCGGATCGACGAGGTAGCTCACAGCGACGGGGGCGCGGTGTCGTCGGTCTCCCGCGCCGGAATCTCAAAGCGCGAGGGGCAGGCCAGCAGCAAATCCACGAGCCCGTGATTCGCCGGCTGGGAGATCCGTCGCAGCGTGATCGTGTCTTCGTCCTCCACGGCGACCTCGAAGTCATCACCCGGCACCGTGAAGCTGCTGGCGCACCGGAACTGGCAGCACGATCTGGCCTTTTTGCGACAGGATGGTGGTCATTGGGAGAAAATCTTACCTCGTGGCCCTGCGGAAACAAGGTGAGTCTTTTCCTCGTGGCCAAGGTTCGGGCCGAGGTGATTGAGCGCAGCTTCCGGAGCATTCTGAACGTCGTCCGGTCCGGGTTAAACAGCTTCCGGGGCAGATTGAACTGCTTCCGCTTCCTGCTGAATGGCGGCCGCGGCGCGGGGGCGCGTCGCCCTCGGGGCGGCGAGGAGGCGGGGGCCGTCAGACGTGGATGGCGTGGCCGGCGGCGACTTCCGCGGCTTCCTTCACGCCTTCGCTCAGCGTCGGGTGGGCGTGGATCGTCGCTTCGATTTCTTCGAGGGTCGCTTCCAGCGTGATCGCGAGGCCGAGCTCGGCGATCATCTCGGTCGCTTCCGGGCCGATGATGTGCGCGCCGAGGATTTCGCCGTGCGGTTCGCCGACGATCAGCTTCACGAAACCTTCGCTCTCGCCGATCGCGCGCGCTTTGCCGCTGGCCATGAACGGGAACTTGCCCACCTTGTATTTCTTGCCGGACTCCTTCACCGCGCGCTCGGTCAGGCCGACGCTCGCGACCTGCGGATGGCAGTAGGTGCAGCCGGGGAAGATCGTCACTTTCTTCGGCTTGAAGCCGGGCACGAACATCCCCTCGACGGCCTGCACGGCCTCAAAGCTGGCGACGTGCGCGAGCCACGGTGGCCCGATGATGTCGCCCGCGGCGAAGACCCCCTTCACGCTCGTCTCGTAGCGGTCGCTGGTCTTGATGTAGCCGCGCTCGAGATCGTACTTCAGCGCGCCTCCGGGCAGCAGCGGCTGGATGCCGATGGCCACGAGCACCATGTCCGCTTCCAGCACTTTCTCCGCGCCCTTTGGATCGGCCACGGTGATCTTCACGCCCTGATCGCTGACCTCGGTCTTGGTCGTCTTATGCCCGAGCAGCGCGGTGATGCCCTGCTTGGCAAAGGACTTCTCCAGCGCCTGCGACACCTCGGTATCCTCGACCGGCAGCAGATTCGGCAGCATCTCCACGATCGTCACCTTCGTCCCGAACGCATTGAAGAAATACGCAAACTCCACGCCGATCGCGCCGGCGCCGATGATCACGATGCTCTTCGGCTGCGCCGGAAGTTGCAGCGCTTCCTTCGAGCCGATCACCGTCTTGCCATTGAACTCCAGCCCCGGCAGCGGCCGCGTCACGCAGCCCGTGGCGATCATGATGTGCTTCGCCGTGTGCACTTCCTCCTTGCCGTCCGCCGTCTTCACCTTCACCTCGCCCGCCTTGTCGAGCGAAGCGTCGCCCTTGATCGAGTCGATCTTGTTCTTCTTGAAAAGGTAATCCACGCCCGCCGCGCCCTTGTCCGACACCACGCGCGAGCGCTTGATGATCGCCGTCCAGTCATACTCCAGCCCCGCGATCTTGAAGCCAAACTCCGCCGCGCGGTGCTTCATGGTGTGATACAGCTCGGCGTTCTTGAGCAGAGCCTTCGTCGGGATGCAGCCCCAGTTATTGCAGGTGCCGCCGCCGCGTTCCCGATCCACGCACGCCACTTTCTTGCCGAGTTGCGCGGCCTTGATTGCTGCGACGTAGCCGGCCGGGCCGGCGCCGATGACGATGAGATCGTAGTTGGCCATAGAGATTCAGGATTCGGGAAAAAACACGCGCCCTTCTGGACGCGGGCGTGAACATGCGGGCGCACCCCGCGCAGCGTCAAAGAATTTTGTCGTGCAAAGCAAAACACCGGCTACTCGGGCAGGGCAGCAACCCATCCGCAAGAAAGGTGCGCCCGTGATGCGCCGTTAACCGCGATGCAAACGCACATCCATCACATCCCGTGGATCAAAATGCACCGCCGTTTCACACTCCCGCCCGTTATGCACGTAGAGCTTCTGAATCCAGCGTCCACCGCGCAGGAGAATATCCACAAGCTGATATCCCATCCCCGTCTCGGGAAGTTGCGCGAGCCGTTTTTGCCATTCTCGGTCGAGTTGGACAGTCATGCGTTATCGCTCGGGAAGTTCGTCGGGACCATACACCGTGCCGTCGGGACTGCCATCTACAAAGATGACCTCCACACCTCCACCGGGCTCGCCGAAAGCCGGTTCCGCCATCCCGCGCTGGAGCTTCTGGCCAATGGGCGGCTCAATCGTGAAACGCCACTTCGCCGGCGTTTTATTTTGCAAAGCATAACGGACGACCGCGTCCACGCCGGTGCGGACATGACGCGCATCCTCCTCCGTCGTCGCAAAGGTGCCGGGCGTCAGCCCACGGCCCTCGGTCACGCGAAAGTCGTCTTGGAAGGCGGAAAAGCTGCCGTGGAGAGCGCCGTGTGCAGCGTCGTGGCCCGGGCCGCCGTCACCACCACCGCCGCGGTCGAGACTTCCTGGGCCGGATGATTGGTAAAATAGACCTTCAACCCGCCCAGCGCCGTGAAGCGCGCATCCTGCGTGCGCGGCACCCCCACGCGATTGTCGGGCAATCCCGTGGCCTGCCACGCATCGCTCCAGTCATCGCCCAGCGTGATCGAAAGCACCTTGATCGCATAGCCAGGGTCGCCCGGTTCCAGGATGTAGCTGGGACTGCCCCAGCGGAGATTGGGATTTCCGAAGCGCACCGCCGGGTCGCCATAGCGGGCGACTCTCATGACCTTGGAAAATGAAACGGCCGGCGGGAAATCGCCCACCCGCGGATCGCCCCCGCGCCGGGCGGCTCGCTCGACCTCCGGGCCTGCACCCGCCGCCTGCCGGGAAACCGTGTCGCCCCCCATCCCCGCACCGAAAATCCACCAGCCCCACATCCCAGCCGCACCTCCTGCCTCCTGCCTCGACCCCGGCCCAGTCTCCACCCCACCCCAGGTACCATGCACGAGCCAGCCGTCGCACTCCCACCCACCCCCTGCACCGCGTCCCATCCCGGAATCACCCTCCACCTCGCCCCCCGACTCCCTGCACCCACCGACACGCACTCCACCCCGCCTCCCGCACCCTGCAAATCCCGTCCCCGACACTGTTCCCCGCCCGCAGCCCCCTGCACGGCACCCCACTCACACGCCTCCCGACCAGAAGCACCACTCTGAAGCCCCAGAGTCTTCAGCCACCTGTGAGCCACCGTATTCATAGCGTCCGGCCCTCCGGGGAGCGTCCCGCGCGACGGCACATCCCTCCCGCACCATTGATCAGAGAAAAAGGAACCCATCGCCACGGGGAAACGTGGCGCGGAAAAAACACAACAATCTCGTTCTGGGGAATCATACCGACCGTCTTGGGTTCTGCCTTTCGCTGTAGCGAAAAGGCCGGGGCAGGGTCAAGCGGGAATTTTTTACGGAATTATCCGTCTAGGCCTTTTTCGCTGCTGTTAGCCCAAACTTCGCCAACAACCATTCCAGCACCGCCTGCTGGTCGTCGAGCGTCGCCCGGCGCACTTGGCCGAGCAGATGA
>Ga0163144_10029871_pt1 | contig 10444 bp, 6 predicted proteins | sample OliLak19BULKMAT1_FD_123175 | JGI IMG/M metagenome (GOLD analysis project Ga0163144, IMG submission 123175) | Freshwater microbial mat bacterial communities from Lake Vanda, McMurdo Dry Valleys, Antarctica - Oligotrophic Lake LV.19.BULKMAT1 | ecosystem: Environmental > Aquatic > Freshwater > Lake...
CCCAGCGGGCGGCGATCGTCTGAAACGCTTCGCCCCGCTCGAACGCCTCCCGCACCGTCGAAGTGCCCATCACCTTGTCGAAGTAGTCCGCGTGCAGCTCGAATTTCGCGCCGTGGATCCGCCGCACGGCCTCCAGGATCGCGAGCGTCGCGGCCACGGAGCGAAACGCTTCGCGGTCGACCACGTGCAACTGGCACCCGCCGCACCGCTGCCCCGCGAACTTGGAAAACGTCGGCGTGAACCACGCCTCGCGAAACGTCGCGCCCGCGAGCCCGAGCGCGTTGAGCTCCCGCGCGAGCACATAGCCGTCGATCCACGGCGCGCCGAACAGCTCGAAGGGCCTCGTCGTGCCGCGGCCCTCGGAGAGATTCGTGCCTTCGAGCAGCACCTGGCCGGGATAGACCGTCGCGGTGTCGAGCGCCGGCATGTTGGGCGACGGCATGACCCACGGCGCGTCCGTCTCGTCGAACCACTGCGCGCGCCGCCAGCCCTCCATCGGGACCACCGTGAGCGCACACGCCTTAGGCAGAAACTTTGCGTTGAACAGCCGCGCGAGCTCGCCCGTCGTCATCGCGTGCCGCGCCGGCACCGGATACAGTCCGATGAACGAGCTGTGCGCCGGAAACTCCAGGATCGGTCCCTCCATCGTGACGCCGTTGATCGGGTTCGGCCGGTCGAGCACAATGAACGGGATGCCGCTCTCCGCCGCCGCCTGCATGGCGTAGGCCATCGTGGCGACGTAAGTGTAGACGCGCGTGCCGACGTCCTGGAGGTCGAAGACCATCACGTCCACCGCCCGCAGCATCTCGCGCTCGACCGTCTTGCCCGTGTGCTGCGTATCATAGTCGCGCATATACGCGTCGATGTTCGTCAGCATGTCCGCCGGCGGCTTCCGGGTCTGGCCGTAGAGACTGAAGACCGGGAGCTGAAACTGCTCGTCCTGATAGAACGCCACATACTCGCCCGCCTGCGCGTTGCCGCGGACGCCGTGTTCGGGCCCGTAGAGCGCCACGAGGTCCACCTCGGGCTCCGCGCGAAACCGCTCGATGATGCTGGCGAGGCGGCCGTCGACCCCGGTGGGATTTGTAATCAGCCCGACGCGCTTTCCGCGCAGCAGGTCGAGGTGTTTTGCGAAGAGGACATCGACGCCGAGTTTCATGGGAGGAGTTCACAAAACACGCCAGGCCGCGGGAGCGCCACCGCGAACTCGCCCCAACCCCGCTCCGCCCGCCATGCGTTTCTCTGTCTCGATCGAGACAGAGAAACGCATGGCGCCAGACTGCCGCAGGGAACGCCTTGGGGCGCCTCAATCACATTTTTCGTGGAGATCTTTTTGTCACAGAGAGCAGCGAGCTCGGCCACAGAGTTCACTGGGCCAATCCCGCTGTCTTGCTCTGTCTGACTATTCACGAACGAAGACCAACATGTTGGCCTTAATGCACGGAGCAGAGTTCAACGCGGAGGTCGCGGAGAATCAAACCAACCCGGATCACTCCTCCGCGCTCTCCGCGACCTCCGCGTTGAAAGGGTTGATTCTGGCCGGACCCCAATCCCAGCGGCGTGCTGCGCAGCCTCTTTTTCCCGGCGGAGTCCGGGAAAAAGGCCGTTCACTATCCCTGAACATGCGGTTGTCCTGCGTGCATCTTTCCCCAGGCGGGTTAAACGCTAACCCGCGCCAATCTTTTTGATCGAGGGCGGGTCATGATCTGCGTGCCCCGCCTAATCGGCGGAGATCGCGTCCGTGCTTCGCCGATTAAGCGAAGTCCGCACGATCCCGTCTGCTCCCATCTGAGAAAAGATTAGCGGTGAAGACCTGCCCGAATCCTTCGGTTGCGGCTCCGCCGCGCCAGGTCCTCTGTGGCTCATGCCTTGGCTTGATTCAGACCAGCAATTTTTCAGGTTATGGACGCCTCCGAATGCGAGATTGAAATCGCACGCTTCGCCGCAAGGCTGACCGGCGGCTTCGCGGTGCACCGCACCTCGTCGCTCGTGCCCCAACCTCCCTTGCCCCCATGACCATGTCCCTTCCCTGCCCTGTCCCCCACCCGCGCCGGCACGGCCTCGCCGCGTTGCTCGCACCCGCCGCTTTGGCCTTCGCCCTTTTCAGTCCCGGCTCCGCCTTCGCCGCCCCGCCCAACCTCGTCATCTTCTACGCCGACGACCTCGGCTGGGGCGAGACGGGCGCGCAGGGCAACAAGGAGATCCCCACGCCGCATATCGACTCCATCGCCAAGAACGGCCTGCGCTTCACGAACGGTTATGTCGCCGCGACGTATTGCAGTCCCTCGCGCGCCGGATTGCTCACCGGCCGCTACCCCACGCGCTTCGGCCATGAATTCAACAGCGTCGCGAACACGACCGGCCTCCGCCTCGACCAGACCACGATCGCCGATCGCCTGAAGGCGCTGGGCTACGCCAGCGCGACCGTCGGCAAATGGCACCTGGGCGCCACCGCCGCCTACCGGCCGACCAAGCGCGGCTTCGACGAGTTCTACGGCACGCTCAACAACACGCCGTTCTTCCACCCGACCAATTTCGTCGACTCGCGCCTCTCGGACGACGTGCGCGCCGTGACCGATCCGGCGTTCTACACCACCGATGCCTACGCCGATCGCTCGGTCGATTGGATCGAGAAGAACAAGGGCAAGCCGTGGTTCCTGTATCTGCCCTTCAATGCCCAACACGCTCCGCTGCAGGCGCCGAAGAAATACCTCGATCGCTTTCCGAACATTAAAGACGAGAAGCGGCAGCTCTTCGCCGCGATGATGTCGTCGATGGACGATGCCATCGGCCGCGTGATGGCGAAGATTCGGGCGCTCGGCCAGGAGGAGAACACGCTCGTGTTCTTCATCGGCGACAACGGCGGCCCCACCGCCAGCACCACCTCGCACAACGGCCCGTTGCGCGGTTTCAAGATGACGACTTTCGAGGGCGGCCCGCGCGTGCCGTTCTTCGCGCAGTGGAAAGGCAAGTGGCCCGCCGGCAAAACGTATGACTTTCCCGTGATGAATCTCGACGTGCTGCCGACGATCGTCGCGGCGGCCGGCGGAAAAATCGAAGCCGCCGCGCAGCTCGATGGCGTTGACCTGATGCCCTACGTCACCGGCGTGAACAAAGCGCGCCCGCACCAGACGCTCTATTGGCGCTACGGCCCGCAGTGGGCGGTGCGCGATGGCGACATGAAGCTCGTGGTCTCGCGCGGCGGCAGCGGCCAGCCCGAACTCTACAACCTCGCCGCCGACATCGGCGAGTCGAAGGATCTCGCGAGCGCCCAGCCAGCCAAGGTGAAGGAATTGCAAGCCCTCTGGAACAAGTGGAGCGCCGCCCAAGCCGAGCCCAGCGCACCCGACTCGACCGGCGCGACCAAAGCCGGGAAAAACGCGAAGAAGCAGAACAAGAAAGCCAACGCCAATTAGCCCCACCATTCCTCGTTATCCTCAATATCCCATGAAAACCCACCTCCTCCCCTCCCTCGTTTTCGCCGCCGCCCTCGCCCTGCCGGCCGCCGCCCAAAACGGCAAACCCGACGCCGAAGGCTTCATTCGCGACTGGCTCGTCCTTGCACCGCACTCGATCGGCGAAAACTCCGGCGGCGATGAAATCGACATGAAGCAGCTCGCCGACGAAGCGATGCCCGCCGCCAAGGACGCCACCTCCGCCAAGGTCGGCGGCAAGGAGCTGATGTGGGAGAAGCACTCCGCCAAGGCATTCTACATCGACTTCAAGGAAATGCACCCGACCCAGAGCGAACGCGTTTGCGCCTGGGCCGTCGCCTACCTCGTCGCGGCCGACGAGAAAACCGGTCTCACGCTGAAGATGAACAGCAACGACCAGGGCAAGGTGTATCTCAACGGCAAGGAGGTCGTGAAGTTCACCGACACCCGCACGCTCGAGAAAGACGCGGAGGATTCCGCCGCCAACATCACCCTCAAAAAGGGCGTCAACGTCCTCGTCCTGAAAGTCATCAACGAGGAAAACAACTGGCAGGGCAGCGTCCGCTTCCTGGACAAGGCCGGCAAGCCGCTCACCGACATCAAGGTCGCGACCGCGCCCTGATCGGCCGCGCGGCGTCACGCATTTTTTCGACCTGCATGCGTAGCGGAACGGCTTCCCTTTCCGCTCGGAGCCGGCAGCGGCTCCGCTACCACTGACGCGCCCTCCCTCTCCCCGTCCCCCCCGCTTCCGATGTTGAAATCCTCACTCGTTCCACTGCTCGTTTCCGCCGCGCTGCTGCTGTCGCTCCCGGCGCGCGGCGAGGAAAACTGGCCCCAGTTCCGTGGACCGACCGCACAGGGAATTTCCGACGCGACGAACCTGCCGCTCACGTGGAGCGAGACGGAGCACGTGAAATGGAAGACGGCGATCCACGGCAAGGCCTGGTCCTCGCCCGTCGTATTCAGAAATCAAGTATGGCTGACCACCGCCACGGAGGACGGCCGCGAGCTGTCCGCGATCGCCGTGGACCGTGCGACCGGAAAAATCCTCCACGATCGGAAACTCTTCGCCGTCGCCGAGCCGCAATACGCCGACAAATTCAACAGCTACGGCTCGCCCACGCCCGTGATCGAGGCCGGCCGCGTTTACATCACCTTTGGTTCGCCGGGCACGGCCTGCCTCGACACCGCGACCGGCCAGACACTCTGGGAACGCCGCGACCTCCCCTGCAACCACTGGCGCGGCGCCGGCTCCTCGCCGACACTCTGGAACAATTTGCTCATCCTCCATTTCGACGGCGCGGATCATCAATACGTCATCGCGCTCGATAAAAAGGATGGCCGCACGGTCTGGAAAACGGATCGCTCCGTCGACTTCAAGGACCTGACTCCCGAGGGAAAACCGATCCGCGACGGTGATTTCCGGAAAGCGTTTTCCTCGCCGCTCGTGATTACCCACGAAGGCAAACCGTATCTCATCAGCGTCGGCTCGAAGGCCACCTACTGCTACGAGCCCGCCACCGGCAAGGAGCTGTGGCGCGTCGAGGAGCACAAGCACCATTCCGGCAGCGTGCGCCCGGTCGTGGGCCACGGCATGGTCTACACCGCGACGGGCCTCGCCAAGGGCGAGTTGCTGGCGGTGAAGCTCGGCGGTGCGGGCAACGTCACCGGCACGCACGTCGCGTGGAAGGCCACGCGCAACGTCCCGAACCGCCCCTCGCCCGTGCTCGTCGGCGATCTGCTCTTCATGGTGAACCAGGACGGCGGCATCGTGACCTGCCTCGAGGCGAAGACGGGCGAACAGCTCTGGAGCGAACGACTCCCCGGGCTCGGCAATCACTCGGCGTCGCCGACCTATGCCGACGGCCGGCTCTACTTTTTCAACGAGAACGGCCACGGCCTCGTGATCGAAGCGGGACGCCAGTTCAAGGTGCTCGCCGAAAACAAGCTGGAGGCCGGGTGCATGGCCTCGCCCGCCATTGCCGGCCAGGCGCTGTTCGTGCGGACCAAGACGCATCTGTATCGGATCGAAAAGTAACGAAGGCCACCTCCCTCCCCCACCCGCTCATTCGCGGGCCAAATTTCATTTTCGCGTATTACGTGAAAATGCTTCGGGCTAATTTCAGATGGCTTTCACGGTGAGACTGATTTCGTAGCGGAGCCGCTTCGGCTCCCACCCGGAACGGGAAGCCGTTCCGCTACCATTCGGTTCATCTGGAAAGCAAATGGGAAAAAATCATGCGTCATTCCATCCTCGCACTCCACCTGCTCATCGCGCCCGCCGCGGTCGTTGCGGCGGAGCCGCCGATACCGGCGGCGGAACGCGCCACGATGCTCGCGGGGTTTCGACAGGAGGTTGTCACCCTCACGCGCGCGATCGAAAAGTCTCCCGGCGAGGCACCCCTTTATTCCCGCCGCGGCGATCGGCGCTTGTTTCTCGGCGACTTCGCTCCGGCCGTGGCTGATTTCGAAAAGATGATCGCGCTCGATCCGACGCTGGATGCGCCGCACTGGCGGTTGGGGATCGCGTATTATTTCACCGGGCAGTTCGCGAAGTCGGCCAGGCAGTTCGAAAAATATCACGGCTACGACAGCGGCGACCGCGAAAACGGTCTCTGGAAATTCCTCGGCGATGTGCCGGTCATCGGACGCGACCGGGCGCGCGCGGCGATGCTGGCCTATCACCGCTTCGACCGTGAGCCGTTTCCCGATCTTTACGCGCTCTTCGCGGGCACCAAGACCACCCGCGAATTCTTCGCCGGGCTCGAAGCGCGGCGGCTCACCGGCATCGATCGCGTGATGTTTTTCGCCCACTACTATGCCGGCCTCCACGAGGACCTCCTCGGCAACCGCGCCCGGGCGCTCGAGTTGTTGCACGCCGCCGTGGCAAACTCCTGGGGCCGCACCGCCGAAAACGGTCCCGCCTATATGTGGCAGATCGCGCGGCTGCATTACGAGAAGCTGGCGGCGGCGAAACGCTGATGGCGAAGCCGTTTGCGTGTAGCGGAGCGCCTTGCGCTCCGCCGGCGCGGGCAGCCGCGCCGCTACGAGAACCGCTGCAGTTTTGGTTGCACCGCTCCAAGGCGCGCTCCTCCGGCGAAAGCTCAATCGCGCGGTGGTCCAGCCGTGCGACTCACTCCGCCGGCTTTTTCGCGGCCGGCGTCGCCATCGTTTCCTGCGTCCACGTCACGTTATACCAGCCGAGGAACATCTCGTCGAAGGACTGATCGCCCCAGCGCACGGTCTTCTTCGGATCCGGGTTGGCGGGATTGCGCGGCGAATTGTCGAAACTGCCGGTGAGCACCGCCCAGGTTCCGGCGGCGATCTTCTTCGGCTGCGCGAGCGTGTAGGTGAGCTGCCAGTTGAAATCGTAGCGCGGAATCGAGGCGACCACTTCGCGGCGGCCCTCCGGCGAGAGCGTCTCGAACTTCATCGTGCGCCCACGCAGGTGCATGTGCGGCGTCACGCTGTGCAGCGTCGCGCCCTGCTTGAAACCATACATCGCCTGCGCCTGGGACTGCGGATCGCCGGGCCGAATCTCGAACGCGTCGTTGACCACCGGCACGCTCTCGTAACGCAGCGGCGGCTTTTCCTTCAGCAGATAAAGCCCGATCTCCGTCTGGTCGGTCTGCGGCGTGCCGTTGGTCGTGTAGTGCAGCTCGATGTCGAACTTGGCGTTCGCCGGCAGCAGCTTGCCGGAGTTTTCCGGAAACTTGCCGAGTGTCGCGCCCGGGGCCCAGCCGACGAACATCGCATTGCTGCCGGTATGATCCTTTGGCCCGCCCTTGATCCGCGCGAGCACGTGATGCACGACCTTGAGATTGCCCGGCCGCACCCACACCGCGCCGACCCAGGCTTCCGTCGGGTTGCCCGCGGCGACTTCGATGTGGCGGTATTTGAGCACGCCGGTCGCGGGGATTTCCTGCGGGGTTGGCAACCGCAGAATGAGGTCCGGCTGGCCCAGCGGCCACTCGGCGGGCGCAGGCGGCCGGGCCAACGCCAGCGGATCCTCGCCCTCGCCGCGCGGCGCGCCCTGATGCACCCAGCGCAGCAGCGTCTGCGCGTCGGCGACTTTGAGCGCGGCGTCGTTGCGAAACTTTCCGATCGCCGGGTCCGCATCCCACGGCGGCATCCGGCGCGAGAGGATCACTTCCTCGATCATCGCCGACATGCTCTTGATCTTGCGGTGGCCGTTCATGCTCCACGAGCCGATGTTGCCCAGGCTGTGACAGGAGACGCAGTTTTTCTCGAGAATCGGGGCGACGTCCTTCGCGTAGGAAACGGGCGCGACGTCAGGGCCTTCGCCGCCGTCGAAGGTCAGCACGCAGCCCCGCGCCACGGTCTTCGCCGTCGCGATCGGCTGGCCGGCGAGAAACGCGTTCAACGCCGTCTCGAGGTAGTTCTCCGTCGCCTCGGGTTTCTGCGCGCCCTCGACCATCTGGTCGTCGATTGCGCCGCGGTAGAATACCGTCCAGTCCTTCGTGCTGATCGCGACGGCCTCGCCGGTGCGTTTCGCCCCGAGGTGCCGCGCGACGCCCTGCGTGTCGTCCTTGAGCACGGGCAGAAACGGGACGCGCAGCTCGCGCATTTCCTTGGCAATGCTCGACCGGTCATCGCCGGTGCTCGAGTTGACCATGAACACTTCGACGCCGCGCTCCGCGTAACGATCGCGCAGCGCGTTGAGCTTCGAGGCGCTCTGCCGCGCGACCGGGCAACCGTTCATGGTGAAGAACAACACCACGGCCTGGGCGTTGCTGCGGCGCAATTCGAAGAGCCGCCCGCGCTGATCGATCAGCGCGAAGTTGGAAATTTCCGCGGGAGCGGCGGCGAGCGAGAGCGGAAAACCCAGGCCAATGACGGCGAGGAGGTGTGACAGTTTCATGGGGAGCGGGGAAGAATTCAGAAGCCAAAAAACCAGGAAGAACAACCGGATGGAGGTGAAATGTGGAAAGCAGGAAATCAGGAAACGAACAAAACCACGATGGCCGGATTCCGACGGTATTTTCCCGCTTTCCTGCTTTCCACATTCCCTGATTGGGCGGTCGGTCCGTTTTCTGGCTTTCTGGCTGCTGAATTTATTTCCCCTTCGGCTCGGCGCCCCACTCCGGGCGGTGGCGCGGGATCTCGGCCTTGAAGTCGCCCAGGCTCGGCCAGAGCAGGCGCTGGTTGAGATCGACCTCGGCGACGACGACCGTGCCCCATTTCTCCGCGTGGACCATCGGCTGGCCTGCATGATCGTAGACCGCACTCAGCATCCATTTGCTGGAGACGTCCTCGTAGGTGCTGCTGACGAGATACACGTGGTTCTCACAGGCGCGCGCGCTGGCGAGCATCGGGTTGCAGCCCCACACCGGCCAGGCGATCACTTCGGCGCCGCGCATCGCGAGCTGTCGTGCCACCTCCGGGAAAAACCCGTCGTAGCACACCATCATGCCGACCTTGCCGAAGCGCGTTTCGAAAATCGGATAGTCACTGCCGGGATGGATGCCGCCCTCGATCTCGCCGCGCGGCAGCGCGACCTTGCGGTATTTGCCGATGAACTTTCCGTCCGGCCCAATCAGCGCGGCGACGTTGTAGACCAGCGGACCTTCCCGCTCGAGCAGGCCCACGACGAGGTAGAGGTTGTGCTCCTTCGCCAGCGTGCCGAAATACCCGGTCGAAGGCCCGGGCACCGGCTCGGCGCAGTCGGCGTAGGACTTGCCCATCCGGTAATAGGTGAGCGTCTCCGGCAGCACCACGAAGTCCGCGCGTTGCCGCGCCGCATCGGCGATCAGCGGCGCAAACTGCCGGCAGTTGTCCATCGGCGATTTGCCGCCCTTCGGCTGGTAATGCACCGCCGCGAGCCGGACCTTGCGCTCGGGTGGCGCCGGGACCGCGGTCAGCGCGGCGCCACTCCACTCCACGCGGGCGTTGGCGACCCAGCGCAGATGCAGCTCGATCACCGCGCGGGTCGCCTGCGGCGGCGCACGGTAGGAGCCCGCGACCTCGGTCCAGCCCGCCGCGTCGGCGGCGCCATCGGCGGGAAACTCGGGCTCGGCCCGGCGCGACGAACGCTCGAGCACATTCTGCACCGTCGGCTCGGCGGTGAGGACGGACTTGCCCGCGTCGTTCTGCCAGGCGATCCGCACAACGGCGTGCCGCCGCGGCTGCTCGAGGCCCTCCGCTTTGCGGAGGACGTGAAAGCGATAGTGCTGCCCGCCCTGCACCGGAAAAGTCTTCGTCCAGTAGCCATGCCGGCCGGGCTGGGCGTCGGCGGCGATGACGAGGCTGCCCCGGGCCGAGGGGCCGCCCTTCGGCGCGAACGAAAAGCCCGGCCGGATCTCCTCGCGCGGCGCCGCCGGGTGCCAGCCGTCATGGGAAACTGGAGACGCTGCGGGGGCGCAGAATCCCGCGAGGGCGAAATGGAGCACCGCACACACCACCGCGCTGAACCGCCATCCGAGGGTGGAGCGGGTTGACCTCAACCCGCTTGTTTGGTGGGGCGCAAACATGCGGGGGAGAGCGAACGTCCTAAAGCGGCTTGGGGTCAAGCCGCTCCACCCCGTGGCGCAAACACCCCGTGGCGGCAGGCCTCCGGACCTGCCGCGGGTGAGTGGCTGCGGCGTCCCGCCGCAGAAAGCCCGAATCTGCGGCGGGACGCCGCCGCCACATCGACCGGCAGGGACGCCTGCCACCGCCCCACGGCCCGCCCGGAGGTCGGGCCCTACCGGGTTCTTTCCGTCACAAAAAAGCCGCGCCACGCTTTCGCGCAGAGCGGCTCCGAAGGGAAAACGGAGGCAAAGCGCCTCCGCTACGAACGGCAGCTTATTCCCAACTTGCTTTCAAGATGAGCCGAATTGTAGCGGAACGGCTTCCCGTTCCCGGTCGGAGCCGAAGCGGCTCCGCTACGACGTTGATTGTAGCGGAACGGCTTCCCGTTCCGGTTCGGAGCCGAAGCGGCTCCGCTACGACGTTGATTGTAGCGGAACGGCTTCCCGTTCCCGGTCGGAGCCGAAGCGGCTCCGCTACGA
>Ga0163144_10029872_pt1 | contig 10443 bp, 8 predicted proteins | sample OliLak19BULKMAT1_FD_123175 | JGI IMG/M metagenome (GOLD analysis project Ga0163144, IMG submission 123175) | Freshwater microbial mat bacterial communities from Lake Vanda, McMurdo Dry Valleys, Antarctica - Oligotrophic Lake LV.19.BULKMAT1 | ecosystem: Environmental > Aquatic > Freshwater > Lake...
CGCCAGACCATGAACAACCGTTTGCACCGGAGTTGATTCTAGCTTTCGCACCCAGCAACTGCCATCCGCCAACTTAGCCAAAGCGTCTATCAGCGCAACCCAGCGTTGATTGTTCTGTGCATGCGTTGCCGCCGCTAGCTCCAGTTGTCGCTCAGTTGTCTGGCGAGCCGTCTGAGTCTTGATCATGTCCAATCGCAGTTGAGCAACATTGGCTTCAGCCGATTTCAGAGCTGCGTCGGTCGCATCATGTTGACTCTGCTTCTTCTCTAACGCCTCAATCGTTTGAGTCGCCGATGCGAGGCACTGCTGTGATTGCCAGTGCCACAAACCGCAACCACCGAAGGCGAGCAAAGCGAGTGAAGCGGTCAAGGCCAACGGCTGCGACGTCGCAACCGCTTCGACCTCTCCGATTAACAGCGGCGAACGCGGTGTGCTCGCCAAGCAAACAGACCATGCTCGCGCCAACTCTGCGACTTGCTCAACAGTAAATTCAGTTTGCTCGCGCCACTGCTGAAGCAATTCTATCGCCTGCTCAGCGTTCGCGTTCTCGATTAAAGCCAACTGCGCAGCAACTGGATGAGCCGCTGCGTGGAAACGTATTTTGTTCGACTTGGCAAACTCCGAGAGCTCACGGAGCTGCATATCGGCTACTTGAGTAACACACCATTGGCTATCGTCAGCGTTTGAAGAAGACAACCGAACAGCCGCCGTTCGCGAATCAAACGCCGACAGACCTGAATCCACTTCAGCTTCCAGCGCTAAGGCCTGCAGCGTTTCAGAGGAACTGGCGATCGCCACCACATCGGACGGAATCGACAGCACATCCGTCCAATAATCAGGAGAGATCACCGTTAGACGACCCGGTCGCGGCCCAAGCTTCAGCGCGCGATTGATTTCAGGCGCTAGCACTTCGTAATCGCAGCTCGGGTGAGTCCAAATTTGCTTGACCTGCGAACGCCGTTTGCCAGTCAAGTCAATACGTGCCAACACCTGGCGGGTGATAAGCAGTAATGTGTGACTGGGCGCGAACATGATGCACGTCTGCTTAACGCAGCTCCATTTCAATGCGAACGTCAGCAGCCGGATGGACGACTGGATAATGCACGAAACTCTGTTTTAGAACGGTTTCACCAACGTCGAGCACATCGTCGCTGTCCGCGTCATCCCAGTGGATAGCCCGCGCTGCCACGCGTCCGCAAATCGTATCCGCGCGACGATATTCAAAGCTGCCCGAATTCGGAACGACAAGTGTCTGTTCCGCAACTGAGCCGGTCGAACCTCCAGCAGCATTCACTCCGTAGAACAGTACCGCAAGTTGTTCCGTTCCAGTTGGATTTGGGTCGATGCGAGAACCATTCAAACTATCGATCGCATACAATCGGAATACGATATCTCCGGTGTAATCGCGTGTAAGGACCGACACCGACAAATCGGCTCGATAACCATCCTCCGTCGCAATTGAATCCCCATCAGAGCCGAGTGAGATGACATCCAAATCGCCCGAAGACTCGACCAACGTCGGTTCACGCCCCCAGCCGTCGAGCACTTCGCTAACTCCAGGACCGAGGTGCAAGTAAGGACCATTCCAACCACTTGCCAAAGTAACATCATTGACCGAATCGCGATCGGAATCGAACGATTGAATCGCTTGCGAACTCAACGCTACCGGCTGAACTAAAAGAGCATTCACATCCGCTGGTAAAACACCCGTGTCTGTGATGAAGCTGGAATAGATCGCTGAATCGCTGCTGGAAACTCGCTTCGATTCACCAGCGACCGCGAATCGCAGATCCTTCAGCACTGTTTGCGTCAGCTCATAGCGTGCCTGGTCGGCAATCGGTTCGAGCGATCGAACCGCCACAGTGGAGAGCACCGCAAGGATGCCAAGCACCACGACCAGCTCGAGCAAGGTCAACGCGGTTCGATTAAGTCGTTTAGCGGAGCATGAGTGCGACATAGATGTCGTCTCCGATGCTGCCCGTGGTGAGGGCTGACGAGGCGGTATTGGCAGGAATGTCGATCACACCGTTCAACCCAGACGAGACGATGCGAACATCCTTGAGATCATTGCCAGGATTCACATATTGCACGGTCAGTAGTTGGTTCCAACCATCCACCAAATTTGGACCACCGCTTGCAACCGCATCTGCAGTCGACGTGGTCATGTAGGGTCCATTCCAACCACTGCGAAGATTCGGATCGAAATCTGCAAGATTGCTTTCGGTGATCGGGCTCACGAACAGCCATAGGACGTCAAACCTCTGCGACTCCGTAGCGGCAGTTGTTATGCCGTCGAGTTGCAGCAGCTTGGTATCATGCCAGTACTGCAGCAGAGCCGTACGAGTTTCGCAAAGTGTGGAACGCGTGGCGGTTTCCGCGGCGCTCGTGACACCGCTTGCGCACAGCGGCAGAAGGATACCGCTAAGTGCGATCAGAATGCTGAGAACCACGATAAGTTCGACAAGCGTAAATGCGTTGCGAGATTTCATGATCTTCGTGACCCTCGCCATCTCGGATTTGAATCTGTCCCTAATGCGAGATAGCTAGCCGAGTTATCCTCGACTAGCCAATCTCAAACTCTTCAGCGGCTAGACTTACTGGTTCGAGGCGATGTGGAAGTAACCATCAAGCTCGTCGCTCAGGCCGAGTGCATCTGGAGCAACGACGCCAACAAACTTGACACGAGTCAGCGGTTTACCCTGGGTGTAGGTGACGTCAACAACACCGTCAGTGATTTGGAAGACCGCAATGAAGCGTGCATAAGTGGTTTCTGGATTCGTCGTTGCATTGCGAGGAAAGTGAACCGGTGCATCAATCGTAGTCTTACCATTCATGTCGCTCAGTGCACCGACTCCGAGGAATACATACTTTCCAAGGATACCTGTGGTTTCCAGGCCCAATGCCTGCTGCGTCAAAACGGTCGGTCCCTTGAGCACATCACTAGCCGCCAATGCAGTCGCAGTGGGCAGTTCAAATGTCGCATCGTCTTCTGCGTGCAAGCCGACGGTTGTGATGCCTCCAGCGGCCAGGGTTGCTACAGTGCCTGCTGTCAGCGCAATGTCAGCCGATGCTGTCACGAAGGCCGCAGTCAGCGTATTGAGATCATCACCACCGGCCAAACCGCCACCCGCATCGTTGAACATCAAACTATCGAGGTTGTTCGGATAGGTCATGTACTGTGCATCGTAACGCTGGATCGCACCAGCGACTTCGCTAATGTTGATCGCAGAGGTGCTGCGATTCGTTCGTTCTATCATGTCAGTGACTGCCGGGATCAAGACGCCTGCCAGCCCAACGAGGATCGTCAAGACCACGATGAGTTCAACGAGCGTGAACGCACGGCGATTGGTACGGCGATTGGTGAGGGGCTTTACCAAATTGGTCTTCATCGCAACATCTCTTTCTCTGGTGCTTGATACCGCAAAATCGTGAATGATATTGAAGGCGGTAAGGATCGGATTGTTCACTTGGGGTGTTCCTTTTGTGCAATCCAAAAACTCTAGCCCACCGTTATGCGCATGCAGGACAAATCAACTAAAAACCCTAAAGAATTCGGCCGCATAGAGTCCCTCAGTAACCAAGCCGAGCAGTCTGTAGCGCCTGTAAGATCTGCATCACGTAGGAAGCCTAAAGAAAAGTTCCTATTCGCCGATCAGCCTCGAAAGGAAGGGCAGATGAATTGGGCTCGTTAGTTTGCAAACCATGCGAAGGTTCGCCATCGCAAGGTCATGTGCCAAACCGTGCATCGTACAAGCATTACCAAACCGCGAACAAATCGAAAATTGGTGGCGGGCAATCGCCTTTAAGAAAACCAAGCTAACCCGCAAAGTCAACGCAGTCGATACAAACTGACGTGGTACACCACCGAGATCAATTCTGCGCGGGCTCGTGTCATAATGTTGTCGAACCTAAAACTTCATCGAACGCTGCCATGGCTAGCATTCGGTGCATTGTTTTTAGGTGCTCGACCAGCCGCTGGGCAAATCCGTTCGCTATCTTACGGAATCAACGACGCGCCGCTTCCTCCCTCGGAAGTGATCCAAGCTTCGGCGCTGCGAGCCGTCTATGGCAGCCTCTCAGATGATTCTCAAGACCTGAAATCAGCCACGCTTCACCTCAACGACCTCCCACGCAACCGATCGTCGCGCAACTTACGGCAGGCTCCCGAAGAAGTTCCCGCCCCTGAAGCTCAACTGCCCGGCGGTGACAAACAAATTGAGCTGATCGAATTCGATGACATCACGCTAGCCGAAGCCATGCGACTTTTCGCCGAGCAATCGGGACTGAACGTGATCACCTCGGCAGAAGCCGGCAAGACGATGGTCACCGCTTATCTAAAGAAGGTTACAGCGATTAATGCGTTGGAAGCGATTGTAAAGGCAAACGGGCTTTTCTATCGCATCGAACCGAACTCGGGAATCGTCCGCATCGCCACTTTGAAGGAATACGAAAAGGACCTCGCCAGTTTTCGTGAGGAGCAGACCCGCGTCTTCACTTTGCTTTATCCCAACCCGACCGCGGTCGCTCAAGTGATCCAGCAAGTTTTTGGTGATCGCGTGCAGTTGAGCCGCGCTGATGCCGACGTTGAAGACTTGATCGACCTCTCGCGTCGATTCAGTCGTTTTGATTTAGTCGATGGTCGATCACTCGGTTTAGGTGGCTCGAACAGCAATAACCAATCGAACGGCGCAAACAGCGGACTGGGTGGCGGTTTGGGCGGTGGGCAGGGTGGCGGGCTCGGCCGCGATGGTGACCTTGGTGCGATGGGTGCTAACGGAACCTTCGGAAACCAAAATCAATCGTCTCGCAATCAAAACAAACCACTTTCCGCACTTGACGCCGACAGGCTCACCGATCTGTCGTCCGATGAGATTCAGAACTTAGAAAATCAACTTTCGCGCGACGGGCGACTCAACGCTGGCACTCAAGCCGATTTGATGCAGCGACGCGAAGCGACCATTTATGTCTCCACCATTCGCCGCAACAATCAAGTCATCGTGCGGACTGGCGATACGCGCTCGATGGAACAGATCGCGGCTCTGGTGACTCAGTTAGATGTGCCCACGCCTACGGTGCTGCTGGAAGTCAAAGTTCTACGTGTAATTCTCGCCGACGGCTTCAATTCGGCTTTCGAGTATTTTGGAGGCGCAGGCAAATCAGCCACGGCCATGTCTGACGGTTCGCTCGCGCCGTCGTTTCAAGGCGCAACTTCCGTCGCTCGCAGCTTGGGCGACGGCTTAGGCGTTTCTGGCGCAGTCCCCGGCGCACTCACATTCCAAATGGTCGACAAAAACTTTCGCGTGCGCATGCAACTACTGCAAAGCAAGAACTGCGTCACCGCGCTCGCCACCCCGCTGATCCTCACCGCCAACAATGAAGTCAGCCGAATTTTTGTTGGTGATACCCTTCCTTTCACGGTCGGCTTCACTCCCTCACAAGTTCTCAGCAGTGTCGGAGCCGTCAATGGCGCCGTTGCCGCAACTCCGATCACTGAACTCCGCGACGTCGGTCAATCGCTCTTGATCACTCCCAACATCAACGCCGATCGCACAGTGACGCTCCGCATCGTCGAAGAAAACTCGGAACGCATACTCGGCGGCTCTTCAATTCCAGTTCCCGCGTCGAGCGGTTCTGGAGTCACGAACATCAGCGTCGATACCGTACGGCGGCGGACGATCAGCGGCACGGTCGTCGCTCAAGATGGAATGGCGGTAGCGCTGGGTGGATTGATTGAAGAGAGTGTCAGCGACGCGCGCGATCAGGTGCCCGTACTCGGAAACATCCCAGGCCTTGGTTTATTGTTCCGGCGGCAAGCCTCGAATCGATCGCGCAGTGAATTGGTCGTGATTGTTCGACCTTATGTTTTCAATACACCCACCGAATCCGCCGCGACCAGCGAATTCATGCTCGGCGAGCTCAGCACGCATCCAAACAGTCCCTCAGCGACCGGAACAATGAACCTCAAGCTCCCCTGCCGAGTCACGCGAACGGATGCCGAATGCAGCCAGCGCGCGAAACTATTCCATTTGCACAACGGCGTCCAGGCAGCTTACTAAATGGCGCGAGACAAGCATGCGAAAACACAAATCAACTCTCTTCGTCTTCGCCTTGATCATTCACGTTACGGGTTGCTCCATACTAACCGATAGCAACCTATCGCCGGCCGCTCTGCTACGGCATGTGACGGACTCGAACTCCGCCGAATCCAAAGGCTTTGACGCCGCCGCTCTGTCATCCGAAAAAAACAAAGTCGCCAACCCTCCCGCCCGCACTATTCGCTTTGATGGTCACGAAATTGTGCTTGGGGACGCTGAATCGCAAGTCATCGATAGCGAAAAACTGCTCAGCCTGCTCGAGCCATTAATCGCTAAAGAACGATTCCGATCGGCCGCGCAGCTTGTCGAACGTCATCGCGAATCGAGCGAAAGGTTGCTGACCGAACGCTGGGCAACTTCGACCGACGATCCAACAATTAAATTGGTCGCTAGCGTCCTCAGCAAGCGATCATCAAAGCCGGAAGCTTCATGGAGCACACTGCTGAAGTTCGCTAAAGAACAACCAATTGCATCGAAGAACTATCTCGAGTTGCGGAATGCTTTTGCGGCGGAACTGCGAACCAGCGACCCGACTAACGCTAAAGCAACTCAGTTGCAGCAGGCCGCACAGAAAGTTGGACATCCACTGGTTCGTATCGATGCCCTGCGCTTGCTCGGCCTCCGGGAACTGGTCGCCGAGCGAAACGGCTGGGCCGAATCGCTGTGCCGACAAGCCGTTGAAGTTGCCACGCAAGCCGGCAATCCACTGCTGGCCGCTGAGCTCTGGTTGATGGTGGCCGAATCAGCGCGTCGCAGCGACCAAGGCAACTCGGCAACGGAAGCTTGGACGACTGGCGTCAACCTGCATCTGTCCGCTGGCCGCAAGGAGCAACCGATCGATGTTAGTTTCTGGTTGCTGGCCGATCACATTCGCCCCGAATCGCTAAGCTGGCCAGCAGAGTTGATTGACGCGCTCGGTTCGTACGCCACAGCCATCGGATGTTCGCTCGATAACGATGCCGAGGTGGTACTGTGGACCGGAATCGCGCAAGCTCAATTCAATCGCGGTGAAATGCAGATGGCGTTGGTCAATTTCAAAAAGGCCGAAACGCTCGCCGAGGGCAACGATGACATGTGGTTGCGAATCGCTCAAAGCAAATGCTTAGCCGGCATGAGCCAAGCGCCCGCGGCCGCCGCAATTCTCAGCGGCCCAGCGGCCAGCAGCAACGCAGTCATCTCCGCCGCCGCGACGGCAGCGATGGGAAGCATCAAACTGCAAGCCGGCGCTTACCAACAAGGTGCTCAGTTGCTTCACAAAGCCCTCACGCAGTCCGCGGCCGCCGCTTGGCCCACCAAGAACCAATCGCTCGCCGACTTGGCCCTCGCACAGTTAATTATCGGTGACACCGAACCGGGACTCGCCGCACTCCACGCCGCGCAGACGCAGTTCGAGAAAGCGGGCGAGAAGCAATTGCTGGTTCAAGCCCTCGACAATGAACTGCGATTGCTCGAACATGAACACCGCGACGAAGAAGTCACCACGCTCCGCTCACGCATCGCTCAACTCGAACGACTTTAAAACACATTGCAAGTCTCGGACGCAATCGGAACCACTGACGAATCTGGTAACACAAAGTGTGGTAGAGAGACCGTAGTCGTCGATCGACAGTACAACGGAAATCGGGCACCGACCCTGGGCTACATCCCCACTCGTTTCAACACTGTTTCTAGCGTGGGACGCAGAGCGGATGCACTGCTGCGAAGCCCCTGCATTTCCTTTGGCCATAAGTCGAGTTCAATATGCTCAGCGGCGCCGTTGTTTCCGACAATCGTTGGAACCGAGAGAGCCACATCGCGAATCCCGTAAGCGCCCGTTTGAATGGTGCTAACCGGAAGGATGCGGCGCGAGTCGAGAATTACTGATTCAATCACGTCTCGAATCGCAATGCCAACTGCGAAACCCGCTCCGCCTTTCTTCTTAATGCATTCCGCCCCTGAACCCTTGGTTCGCGTGAAAATTTGGTTCGCCGTGTTCGTGCTCCAGCCTGGATATTTCTCCAGCGGCAAACAACCCACTGTCGCACTCGACCAAATCGGCACCATGCTGTCGCCATGCTCACCCAGGATCAACGCTCGCGTCTGAGTTGCAGGTGCCTTCAAGTTCTCCGCAATCAAGCTGCAAAAACGAATCGTGTCGAGCTGCGTACCGAGTCCAATGACTTGAAGTTCTGGTAGGCCCAAGTATTTGGCCGCAACGTAGGTCAAAATGTCTACCGGATTGCTGACCACCACGACCTTCGCACACTTCTTCAGCCCAGCCGATTTGACTTGCTGCAAAATCGACATGAACAAATCGGTGTTGCGATTGATCAAGTCCAAACGCGATTCATCGGGCTTGCGACGTAGGCCAGCAGTGATACAAACAATGTCGCTCGACGGAATGTGTTCGTACGAACCAGAGCTGATGACTTGGTCTGCAACGCTGGGCGTGCCATGCATTAAGTCGAGCGCTTGGCCGGCAGCCAAGTTCTCATTCACATCGAGAATCGCGATCTCTTTTGCAATGCCGCCGCACTGCAAAGCGAAACCTGCGCACGAACCGACCAAACCACCACCGCCAATTATGCTAACTTTCATCTTCTGTTCCTATCAATCATTTGCTGGGATTCAATTCTGTCAGCGGCTAGCCGCAATTGTGAGCCACGCTCACTTGCCCTTCAACTGATTCATAACCTGTTCCGTGATCAGCTTGATCAAGCGTTCTTCATCAATGCCTGCTGGAGCAGATTGAACAGCGGAACTGACGGCGCTGGCAACTGCGGCGGCGCCAGGCTTCATCATCGGTGGCGCATCAAAGGCTTTGCGTTCGACACCCGACGATGCCCAGCTCTCACGGAAAATATCATTTGCGCAGATGTCGCAGTTCTTGAACTCTTCCGTGTTGCGTGGATCAGCGAATCCCCATTTATCCTTGAGCACGAGCAGTTCACGGCTCTCAGTCTCGTTCAAGTAATTGACACGACCCAGTTGACGCGACAGTAGCAGCATGCGGCAATAAGCGTCCAGGATTTCTGTCCACCAATACGCGCGTTCGACGCTCTCACCAAAGCTGACCGTGCCGTGGTTGGCGAGAATCATCACGTTGCACTTATCAACGAATGGAATGATCGTGTCAGCAAATGCTTGACCGCCGGGTGTTTCGTAACGGGTGATCGGCACGTCGCCGAGGAACACTTCCACTTCAGGCAACACGCACTGAGGAATCGGTTCACGAGCGATCGCAAAGGCGGTTGCATGCGGTGGATGGCAGTGAACAACTGACTTGATGTCCGGTCGTTGCTTGTAGATTTCCAAGTGCAACAGCGCTTCACTACTACGCTTCTTGCGACCGGAAATCTGTTTGCCAGTCATGTCGATCGTCGAAATATCGTCGGGCTTGAGAAATCCCTTCGAGTGCATCGTGGGCGTGCACAGGACTTCGTTTTCGCTGATACGAACCGTTATGTTTCCATCGTTCGCGGCCGCGAAGCCTTTGTTATAAATCCGCTGGCCAATCTCGCAGATGTCTTTCTTGATTTGATGAGCGTTGATCACGGGTTCCTCGGTTTATGTTGAGTTTAGTTGTGTTAGTTTTGGCTAGGGTTCGCAACCCGCAGCGTTAGCAAGGGTTCGGTCCCTCACTGACGCGTCGGGTTAAGGTTGTCGGATTTGTTTAAAAGCGGCTGGATCAATGTGAATGGTGTCTAGGATCGCCGCGCAATAAGCATCGACGGCTTTCATTTCAGGTTTGAACGGCTGAGCCGCTTCGGCACCGTCCGCTACAGCGATCCGTGCATGCATGCCGGCTCCCAGATCATCCCAGACGACCACCAGATCCGGATCCTTACTCGGTGGACCACCAATCGCTTCAGCACCCATCGGCTCAGTGGCCAAGAGTCTCGCTGCATTGAAACTTGGGTGGCAGCGACTGAGCGTCACGCTGCCGATCACTTTGTAAATGTGCATTAGCGTAAACTCCTGAACCAAGTGCTTACCAAGTTCGCGATAGCCGGCGGGTTCCAAGTGCGACTGTCGAGTATCAGGACGTTCGGTTGAGCTTGATCGATCGCCCGTGACAGGTCTCGCACGTCGAACAGTTGCATCGCCCGCAGTTGCGAATGACCGTAAGTGGCAGCGACACTCGCAAACGGAGCTTCAGAACACCAAACTGCACCGAGTTTTTGTTCCGCAAGTTGCTCAGCGATCTTTAATACGCCACCCACGGCGTCGTTCGCCGCAATCGTGGTCGCTTGCTGCGCGCAGACGCGTTTGCTTAGCAGTCCATGTTGCGATGGGTTGGTCACAAGCAACAGCGGTGCCGGTCGCGAGGACTTTGCATCCGCCGCTGGCAGTTGTCTCACCAAGCGGA
>Ga0163144_10029874_pt1 | contig 10442 bp, 9 predicted proteins | sample OliLak19BULKMAT1_FD_123175 | JGI IMG/M metagenome (GOLD analysis project Ga0163144, IMG submission 123175) | Freshwater microbial mat bacterial communities from Lake Vanda, McMurdo Dry Valleys, Antarctica - Oligotrophic Lake LV.19.BULKMAT1 | ecosystem: Environmental > Aquatic > Freshwater > Lake...
CGACGCGATGATGAAGGAAAAGGCAGGCAAGTAGGCATGGGCTGGGCAGCAGAACTCACCGACCTGACCGAGGAGCAGAGCCAGATCATCGACCTCGTTCGGGACTTCGTCGAAAACGAGGTGTACCCGGTCGCCGATGAGATGGAGCATCGCGACGAGTATCCGGAGAAGATCGTCGAGCAACTGAAGGAGATGGGGCTCTTCGGCCTCACCGCTCCGGAGGAGTACGGCGGTTTGAACATGGACCTGCTGACCTATTCGCTCGTCGTCGTGGAGCTCGCTCGCGGGTGGATGTCGCTTTCGGGCGTGCTCAACACGCACTTCATGGCGTGCTACCTGATCAACAAGTTCGGAACGCAGGACCAGAAGCAGCGGTACCTGCCGCGGCTGGCCACCGGTGAGATCCGCGCGGCCTTGTCGATGTCTGAGCACGGCGCTGGCTCGGACGTGCAGGCCATCTTGACCAAGGCCATCAAGGACGGCGACGACTACGTCATCGATGGTTCCAAGATGTGGGTGACCAACGGGCTTCGCAGCGGTCTGGTCGTGTTGCTCGCCAAGACCGATCCTTCCGCCGACCCGCCGTACAAGGGAATGTCGCTCTTCCTCTGCGAGAAGGAGCCGGGCGCGGCCGTTTCCGGTGGTATCACCGTCCCTCCGCAGCTCGAGAAGATGGGCTACAAGGGCGTCGAGACGACCGAGCTCGTGTTCGAGGGCCATCGTGTGTCCTCGGCCGACCTCCTCGGCGGCGAGGAAGGACGCGGGTTCCAGCAGGTGTTGGATGGCATCGAAGTGGGTCGAGTCAACGTGAGCGCCCGCGCGGTTGGCGTTGCCACCCGCGCATTCGAAGAGGCCATCGCTTACTCGCAGGAACGCAGTGCGTTCGGCAAGCCGATCGCACTGCACCAGGGGATCACCTTCATGCTCGCCGAGATGGGCACGAAGTTGCAGGCCTCGCGCCTGATGCTGTTGGCGGCGGCGAAAGCCAAGGTGGACGGCAAACGCTCCGACATCGAGGCCGGCATGACCAAACTGTTCTGTGCGGAGGCATGCCACGAGATCGTGACGGATGCTCTTCGTGTGCATGGCGGCTACGGCTACTCGAAGGAGTACACGATCGAGCGGTTGTACCGTGACGCGCCGTTTCTCCTCATTGGGGAGGGCACCTCCGAGATTCAAAAGCTGGTGATCGGTCGAGGTCTGCTCGAGCGATACAAGCTTGCCAACTGATCTGTACGACCGTTCCGCTCGTCGCAGAAAGGCAGTGAAAGATGGGTGAAGCTAGACCATTCGGCCGGTACTTCGATGACTTTGAGGTCGACGATGTGTACAAGCATTGGCCCGGCAAGACGATCACGGAGTACGACGACCACCTGTTCTGCGCGATCACGATGAACCAGCATCCGCTGCACCTGAATGCGCACTACGCGGAGACGGTGTCCCAGCACAAGCGCAACGTCGTCGTGGGGCCGCTGGTGTATGCACTGGCGCTCGGGATGAGCGTGCCTGATGTGTCGGGACGTGCGATCGCGAACCTCGAGACCGAGTCGCTCCTCCATACGTTCCCGATGTTCCACGGGGACACGTTGTATGCCGAGACGTTGGTGCTGGACAAGAAGGAATCGAAGTCCAAGCCCGATCGCGGGATCGTTGGCGTGGAGACGCGTGGCTACAACCAGGATGGCGAGGAAGTGCTGTACTTCCGCCGCAAGGTGCTGGTCCCAAAGCGCGGCTCGATCGAGGATCAGCCAGATCGACCCACGCCCAAGCCCCAGCCCCAGGGGTAGCGCCTCCTGATGGCGAGGGCCTCAGGGCTAGGGAGTCCGCAGCTGCGGGCCCGCGACCTGGAGGTCGTGCAGTCCGAAGTCATCGCCTGTCGCGCGTGTCCCCGATTGGTGCGGTGGCGCGAGCAGGTGGCAGACGAGAAGGTCGCTCGATTCGCCAATCAGGAGTACTGGGGTCGGCCCGTCCCGGCATTCGGCGATCCGGCGGCGCGGGTGATGGCGCTCGGGTTGGCCCCCGCTGCGCACGGCGCCAATCGCACCGGGCGGATGTTCACGGGAGACCGCTCCGGGGAGTTCCTCTTTGACGCGCTGTTCCGGGCGGGGTACGCCTCGCAGCCGACGTCGGAGTCCCTCGACGACGGGATGACGCTGGATGGCCTTTGGATCAGCGCGGTGAACCGCTGCGCCCCTCCCGCGAACAAGCCGACCACCCAGGAACGAGACCATTGCCTGCCGTTCTTCGAACGCGAACTCGCACTGCTCGCCGATGTCCGAGTGGTCCTTTGCCTCGGTGCGTTCGCTTGGGATGGCGCCCTGCGTGCGCTTGGGTCGATGGGGATTGAGGTCCCCAAGCCGAAGCCGCGATTCGGCCATGGCGTCGAGGCTGCGGTCGGGCCATACGTGTTGCTCGGGTGTTTCCATCCCAGTCAGCAGAACACCTTCACCGGCAAACTCACGCCCTGGATGGTGGACGCGCTCCTGGCGCGGGCCCGGGTCCTGTCCGAAATCTGACCGCTTTTCCTCCGGCCCTGTCAGGCCGACGACAAAGTGCCCGCTTGGTTTTTGCCGAGACTTACTTTGTCGGCAAGCGTCGGCGGCGGATCGGCCGAACGGGTGGCAGACGAAGGAGGACAGCATGAAGATTCGAGCGCTCGTGGTCAGGTGGATGGGGTCGCAGGCAATGACACGTTCTTTGGTGGCGCTGGCATCGACACCGGATGGGGCGATATCGGTGACCCGGCCGACGTTGAGAACCTGGCGAACTGTGGGGCCGAGTAGGGGTCAACGCGGCACCCACCGAAGGCCGGGCGGCAGATCGCTCGGCCTTCGTCCTGTATGCGAGCCGCTCCCCGCCCACGCAGAACCGTCCTTGTCACCGGTCGCGGTTACCCTTGGGGCATGGCGCGTGGAGGAGGACATTTCGGGGTCGTCCTCCCTGACCCCGATGCAGGCCCGATCAACAAGAAGACCGTCCGTCGGGTGGTCGCAACGTTCCGGCCCTATCGGGCCAGGATCTGGGTCGTTTCGGCTCTCATCATCGTCACGGCCACGCTAGGAATCATCAACCCCCTACTGATCAAGGCCGTGTTTGACCGGGCGTTGTTCGGCATCCCCCCGGGCTCTTGCTCGGGCGAGGCCTGCCCCAACCTCTCGGTTCTGTACTTCTTGGTGGGGCTGATGATTCTGGTGCCGATCGTGACCGGCCTGCTTGGTGTCGGCCAGACGTATCTTGCCAACGTCGTGGGACTGCGGGTCATGCAGGACCTACGCAACAAGTTGTACTCGCACCTACAGTTCATGCCGCTGCGCTTCTTCACGAACACGCGGACCGGCGAGATCCAGTCGCGACTAGCCAACGATGTGGGCGGCGTGCAAACGGTGGTGACGGACACTGCCTCCAGCATCCTCAACAACGTCGTCGTGCTGATCAGCTCGCTCATCGCGATGTTCTGGCTGTCGTGGCAGCTGACCTTGTTGTCGCTGTTCATGGTGCCGATCTTCGTCTGGCTCACCGTGCGGGTCGGGAAGGCGCGCCGCGTAGTTGCGGCAAGCACCCAGGAGACCATGGCGGACCTTTCGGCCGTGACCGAGGAGACGCTGTCGGTGTCCGGAATCTTGCTCTCGAAGTCCTTCGGGCGCCAGCGCTTTCACATCGATAGCTTCCAGGGGCATAGTGAGCGTCTCGCGGCCCTCCAGATCCGCCAGCAGATGATCGGTCGGTGGTTCTTCATGATCATCTCGATCTTCTTCTCGATCGCGCCGGCACTCGTGTACCTCGTGGCCGGGCTCGTCATGGGGCAGAGCACGACGTTGTTCGGCGAGGCAATCACGGGTGGGACGATCGTGGCGTTCACGACGTTGCAGAGTCGGCTGTTCTTCCCGATCGGGCAGATGCTCCAGGTCTCGGTCGAGGTGCAGTCGTCCATGGCGCTCTTCGATCGCATCTTCGAATACCTCGATATGCATCACGACATCACCGACGACGAGAACGCGTTGGTGCTGCCCCCTGAACAGGTGCGAGGCAAGGTGGCGTTCGATCATGTGCGCTTCCGCTATGAGGCACCGATCGAGCAGGTCGAGGATGCCGAGGGCGCGGACGAGGAGCGCGACGAAGAGAAGGTCCCGGTGGGGCTCGGCAAGGGGACGCAGCCCGCGAGGGAGTGGACCATCCATGACGTGTCGCTCGAGATCGAGGCGGGCCAACTCGCTGCCCTGGTTGGGCCGAGTGGTGCGGGCAAAACGACGCTCACCTATCTGGTCCCGCGGTTCTATGACGTACAAGAGGGCGAGATCTCTATCGATGGGACGGACGTACGCCGGTGGTCGCTCGGCTCGCTCGGGGAGGCGATTGGCATCGTCACGCAAGAGACCTACCTGTTCCACACCACCATCCGAGAGAACCTCGACTACGGCCGACCAGGAGCGACCGATGACGAGTTGGTTGCGGCGGCGAAGGCGGCGTTCATCCATGACCGAATCATGCAGTTGCCCGATGGGTACGACACCATCGTCGGCGAGCGCGGGTACAAGATGTCCGGGGGCGAGAAACAGCGACTCGCGATCGCTCGGGTAATCTTGAAGGATCCGCGGATCTTGATCTTGGACGAGGCAACCTCAAGTTTGGATACGACGTCGGAGCGGTTAGTCCAGGAGGCGCTCGAGCCGTTGATGCACGGGCGGACGACTATCGCCATCGCCCACCGGCTGTCCACGATCTTGTCGGCCGATGTCATCTTCGTGGTAGACGACGGTCGTATCGTCGAGCGGGGTACCCACGAGGAGCTGCTCGCCCGAGCGGGCCTGTACGCGCAGCTCTACGAGCAGCAGTTCCGTAGCGGTGCGGTCGAGGCTGAGACCGAAGACGGGGTGGTACTTGCTTCCGGCGAGGTGATCCCGGTCGTCGCGGGCGAGCGGGAAGAGGCGGGCCGATAGCGCTCGCGAGCGTGGACGGCTAGCATCCCTGCATGGACCGACCGACACCCGCCAATCCAATCCCTGGCATCACGCTGGATCGAACGATTCCTGACCCCCAACGCAATGCCCCGCCCCCAGAGCTCGGCGCCGGCGCGATCGCCGTGCTTGAAGGTCGAACGTTCCTGTACTCCGATGAGTTCGGCGATGTGCCGTCGGGCTCGGTTGGCGGTCTAGTGCACTATGACACGCGCCACTTGGGGACCTGGGTGCTCACGGTGGAGGGGGAGCGGCCCTCGTTGCTGCGGTCCCACACGGTTGACTACTACTCGGCGGCCTTCTTCCTAACCAACCCGGTGGTGCCGGGACTCACGGATCATGCGGTCTCGATCCGGCGGTTGCGATTCTTGGGCGCGGGGATGCGCGAGAAGATCACCATCCACAGCTACGTGGAACAGCCGGTTTCGTTCGAGCTGCGATTGCAGGCCGGGACGGACTTTGCCGACCTCTTCGAGATCAAGGCCGAGGTGCGTGACCGGAGCGAGTCAATCACCCTGGACGCAGCGCCCGACGGAGGCTCGCTCACCTTCGGGTACCGAAACGAGTACGACGATGACCATTCGTTCCAGGCGGACACCCGAATCTCTACGTCGACGCCGGCCCGCATCGAGGGGACCGATCTGGTGTGGGATGTCGATCTTCCCGGTCGGGGCAGTTGGCGAACCGTTCTTACGGTGGAAGTGGCGACGGATGGCGACTGGGAGACCCCCTCCCACGAAGACTTCGGCGAGGCGCCGCCCCTGGCGGATGACCCGCTCACTCGCTGGCTCGACCACATGCCTCGGTACCGAATCCCCTCCCGGCTGGTGTCGGAGGTCCTGCGTCAGTCGGGGGAAGACCTGACCGCGCTGCGCATGACCGGCACAATCATGGGGCAGGAATTTACCCTCCCGGCTGCGGGCCTCCCGTGGTTCATGACCCTCTTCGGACGCGACACCTTGTTCACGTCGTATCAATCCATCAGCGTTGGTCCCGAGCTTGCGCGCGGCGCGCTCTGGATGCTCGCGTTTGGGCAGGGACGCAAGGAGAATCCCTTCCGTGACGAGGAGCCCGGCAAGATCATGCACGAATTCCGAACGGGCGAACTCACGCGTCTCGGGCTGAAGCCGCACGATCCCTACTATGGGACGGCCGATGCCACGCCGCTTTGGCTCGTGATGCTCCATGAGTACTGGCGTTGGTCCGGCGATGGCGAGTTCGTTCGCGAGCGATGGGAGAACGCGCTTCGGGCACTCGAGTGGATTGACTCCTATGGGGACCGAGACGGCGATGGCTACGTCGAGTACGGCACGCGCTCGCCCCAGGGCCTAGGAAATCAATGCTGGCGAGATTCCTGGAACGGGGTGCAGTTCGCCGATGGCTCAATCCCGGTCCTGCCGATCGCGACGTGCGAGATTCAGGGGTATGTGTACGACGCCAAGGTCCGCGCGGCGGAGATCGCGGAGCACCTGATCGGCGAACTCGACACCGCCAAGCGCCTGCGACGCGAGGCGGCCGAGCTGAAGGAACGCTTCAACCGGGACTTCTGGATCGAGGAACGCGGTGGCTACTACGCGATCGGATTGGACGGGGACAAGCGACAGATCGACTCGCTGACCTCCAACATCGGGCATCTGTTGTGGTCAGGCATCGTGCCCGATGATCGAGCGAAGGTGATCGCCAGGCAACTGCTCTCCCCGGAGCTTTTCAGCGGGTGGGGCGTACGCACGCTCTCTACGGATGATCACGGCTTCAATCCGGTGGGCTATCACACGGGCACGGTGTGGCCACATGACAACTCAATCATCGCCGCGGGCCTGGCCCGATATGGATTCCGCGAGGAGGCGAACCGCATCGCCCTGGCTCAGTTCGAGGCGGCCTCGCATACCGAGTACCGACTCCCCGAAGTGTTCGCGGGGTTCGGTCGTGATGCGGGACGGTTCCCGGTGCCGTATCCCACATCGTGTAGTCCTCAGGCCTGGGCAACCGGCGCGCCATTCCTTCTCGGCCGCACGATGCTCGGGACACACCCGAGGGACGATGGGACCTTGGGCATCGATCCCCACCTTCCGCAGGAGCTTGGTGAGATCTTCATCCATGGCATCCATGCCTTCGGCCAGCACTGGGATATCCGCGCGAAGGGAACCGAGGGCGAAGTGACGCGCACGCACTAGGCGTCGCAGCAGCTCACCCGAGGTTGCTCACCCGAGATCGATGGCGTAGGTCAGTAGACAGAAGCCGTCCTCGAAGGTCTGTCGTTCGATCAGAATGAATCCGAGAGCCTCATACATCGCCTTTGCTGGCTCCATCCGGTCGCTCGTGTTGAGCGTGAGACGGGTTTTGCCCGCCTTCCGCGCCTCGCTTTCGCACCGCTGCATCAAGCTTCGCCCGACCCCGCGCCGACGTGCCGCCGGGACAATCGCTAGCATCCGCACGTGCGCTTCACCTTCTTCGAGGGGGTGGCCCTGGAGCGTCGGTCCGTCTGCCGGGATGCGCTCGTCGAGTTCAAGCGTCACGGTGCCCAGGAGCTTGCCGTCTTCGGCCGCGACGAAGACGGGGGTGACGGCGTTGCGCCCTCGTACATCGGCGAGCCGGCGGAAGTATGCCTCCCACTCCTCGTCCTCGCGCGGGCTGTACTCGCGGTACGCATCCGCGGTGAGGGTACCTGCGGCCTCGTACTCATCCGCGTGCACGCGACGAATCTCGATACCCATGACGCACATCCTAGCGACGCCGCCGTGGAGGCGCTCTTGCCACCCGCGCAATCCATCACGCCAGAGCCATCGCGGGGAGATGGTAAACGCGATTGACGGATGCGCGAACGTACGCCACGATGGGCCGATGGCGCCTGCGGTCAACGACACGTCACGCCTCGCGCTCGAGGTGCATCGCATCCTCGCTGCCGAGCTCCTCGAGACCCTCACTGATTGGGGATGGGAGGGCGTGCGTGCGAGTCACGCGGCCGTGTTCACGACGATTGATCGCCGCTCAGGATCGCGCCTCACCGAGCTCGCTCGACGTGCGCACATCACCAAGCAAGGGATGATGCTCTTGGTCGATGAACTCCAAGAACGTGGGTATGTTCGTCGTGTGCCCGATCCCGAGGACGCGCGAGCCAAGATCGTCCGGCTGACGGCTCGCGGGCGTCGGTACGCGACGGATGTGCGGCGCGCGGTGGCGGCGATCGAAAGCCGGATGCGGCGCGACTTGGGTCATCGCGGCTACGCCGCGATGCGCGAGGGGCTCGAGGCACTCGTGGACAACGACGAAGGGGACAGCCGTGGAACGTGAGATTGCCACCGATATACCGAAGCGAGCGGTCGAGCTGTTCTTGGAGGCGGACCCGCGGACGGTGGCCCTGGCGGGCGGGTCCACCCCACGCGCGACATACGAGGCATTGGCCCAGGCCCCACGGTCTTGGGCGGGCACCGACGTGTTCTTCGGGGATGAGCGGTGCGTCGACGCGGACGACCCCGACTCGAACTTTCGAATGGCAACGGAATCGCTCCTTCGACATGTGCCCGATGCGAAGGTGCACCCCATGACCGGATGCGACCCCGTGGGCTATGCCGCGACCCTCGGCACGGTGTTCGCCTCCACCTCCTCGGTGCCACGCTTCGATCTGGTGTTCCTTGGACTGGGTTCGGACGGGCACACCGCGAGCTTGTTCCCGGGCGATGCGGCCCTGGACATCACTGATCGGTGGGTTGCGCAGGTGGTGCGCCCGGACCACGAACGGCTCACCTTGACGCTGCCGGTGCTCTGTGCGGCCAAGCTTGTGATTTTCTTGGTCTCTGGCGCCGCGAAAGTGGGACCGCTTCGCCTACTCATGGACGGTGGTGATATCCCAGCGGCCCGGGTGCAGGCTGAGCGCGTGATCGTCCTGGCAGACCCGGCGGCCGCCGGCGAGGAACCGGGGCCCTAGATCGACGACACGTGGAAAAGCGAGCCGATCAGGTACGTGATCGACGCGGCCGCGGCGCCGACCCCGAGCATCCGCAGTCCGGAGTAGAACGGTTGCCTGCCGGTGAACACACTCATCAACGACCCGACGGCGAACAAGGTGATGGCGGACAGCACCGCGGAAATGGTGACTCCGGGAGCGCCAGAGGTGAAGAAGAAGGGCAGCAGCGGCACGATGGCGCCCACGGAGAACGCACCGAACGACGCGCCTGCGGCGGCCAGCGGGTTTCCGAGCTCGTTCGGATCCAGGCCGAGTTCCTCACGCGCATGGGTCTCGAGCGCCGTGTCCGGATCGCGAGAGAGTGTGGTCGCGACCTCCTTGGCAAGATCCGGCGGGAGTCCGCGGTCGACGTAGATCTGGGTGAGTTCTTTGAGTTCCTCCTCCGGGAGGTTCTCCAGTTCCCATCGTTCCAACGACAAGAGTGATTCGAAGACGTCGCGCTGCACCTTCATGGAGATGTATTCACCCGCTCCCATCGAGAACGCACCTGCCAAGAGCCCTGCCACGCCCGCCAGGAGCACGATTTTTGGGTCGGTTCCGGTCGCGCCGGCTACACCCATGATGAGCGAGAGGTTGGAGACCAGGCCATCGTTTACCCCGAAGATGGCCGCCCGCAGTGCTCCGCTCTTGCCCGCAGCGCCGCCTCGCTGCTCTGGATGACCCGGGGTGTGCGCACTCTGCGGCATGAACTTCGGACGCCGGGGCTGCGCGCGCGGGGTTTTCATAAGGCGCCCGGCTCCCCGCTCTGGAGGAAGCGTTCGATCTCGGCGGCGATCTCCTCGCCACTGGTTTGGGCATTCGGCAACTCGCCTCTGCCATCACCGTTCTCGTCTTCTCGTCTGGGAGAAGCGAACTCGTCGTCTTCCTCGCCGCCCATTCCGCCGCGCTCGCCGCGCTCGAGGCGCTCGACGTAGGCCTTGAGCGAGGCATTTTCTCGGAGCTCATCGTTGACGGTTTCCTCCCAGATCTCGGCGGCGCGTGCGAGCCGGTCGGCTTGGACCTCGATATCGAGATAGGCCGCGAGCTGATCGATGAGCGCCAGCGCCGCCTTCGGGTTCTCACCGCCGCCGAGGTAGTGGGGGACCGCGGCCCAGAAGGAGACCGTCGCGAGCTCGGCCCGGGCCGCCATGTCGTGGGTCACGCCGATGATCCCGGTCGGTCCTTCGTAGTTGGAGGGATGCAGGCCGAGGCGTTCGGACTCGGTCGCATCACTAGCGGAACCGACGATGGGCACCGGCTGGCGGTGAGCGACATCGGCCATGAAGGCGCCCAGAGTGATGAGCCGCGTCGCGCCGAGTTCCAGCGACGTCGTGACGATGGCGCGGGCGAAGGTCCGCCAGCGGAGGTTCGGCTCCGGGCCGGTGATTAATACGACGTCGCGCTCGCCAGCGCGGCCCGCCGCGAAGGTCAGGGTTGGCCACGTGATGCTGCGCGTTCGTCCGTCGACGAGTTGCACGATTGGTCGAGTCGATTGGAAGTCGAAGAACTCCTCCGGGTCAAGCGTCGCGAACGTCGTGGTGTGC
>Ga0163144_10029875_pt1 | contig 10442 bp, 7 predicted proteins | sample OliLak19BULKMAT1_FD_123175 | JGI IMG/M metagenome (GOLD analysis project Ga0163144, IMG submission 123175) | Freshwater microbial mat bacterial communities from Lake Vanda, McMurdo Dry Valleys, Antarctica - Oligotrophic Lake LV.19.BULKMAT1 | ecosystem: Environmental > Aquatic > Freshwater > Lake...
CGCTACGGCCCAAGTGAATTGGGCCTTCGCTCACCTCAGAGGAGCGTTCAACGACCCCGCCCCCCAGACCCCCATCGCTACGGCCCAAGTGAATTGGGCCTTCGCTCACCTCAGAGAAGCGTTCAACGACCCCGCCCCCCAGACCCCCATCGCTACGGCCCAAGTGAATTGGGCCTTCGCTCACCTCAGAGAAGCGTTCAACGACCCCGCCCCCCAGGCCCCCATCGCTACGGCCCAAGTGAATTAAGCCTTCGCTCACCTCAAACGGAGCGGGCCGACCCGTACCTCATGATCGCGGGGATGGGGGCCCCGCCCCGTTCATTGAGACCCCTTGGAGGCCAGAGTATGTGAGGGCGAGGAAGGCCCATCGCCCGCAGCTGCCCACGATGCGCGGCAACAAGGCGCGGAGGTACGCGTCGCGCGGAAGGCAAGTGCGGAGGGCGATGCGGCGCGCCCGAACGGAGTCGGCCGACCGTCCCTCATGATCGCGGGGATGGGGGCCCCGCGCCGTTCGTCAGGAGCGACAGCACGGAATCTTCCCGGCTCGGCTGACACTCGAAGGCCCCCTCGGTCGGTCGCTTGGACCAGGGCCAGGCTGCGCTGCGCGCTCGACCGCTTTTAAATAAATAGGGACGGGCACCCACAAGGGGTGCCCCTACGTTTGCCCCGGACATCCCTCAGCGACCGGGTGAGCTGTTCACCGTCCTTGTGCGCGAGGAAACGCGGTGCGTACGTTTTCCCCGGCCCTGCTTCAGCGACCGGGTGGAGGCTCGTGGTCCGAATTGATACCATCCTGGGATGGCAATTCTCCAATGGTGATGGTGCCCCTCAACCCACAGGCGTCGCTCGATGAGGTCGCGCGGATCCTGCGTCTGGTGGCGGAAATGCCCGGGCGCCGCGACCGGCCGCGACCCGGAGATCTCGATGGCCCCTATGACGTCTGGTTCGACGGAGGCGGTTGTCGCTATCTCACCAGTCTCAACGCCTTCAACTTCGCGGACGGCAGCAGCGCCTGGCTGTCCACGCTCAGCCTGAGACTCAAAGGCGGATTGACCTTGGCCTCGGGCGAGACCATCTCGTTCGCGCAGGATCCTCCCCGCGAGGACATCTGCGCGGTTTGCCGCGGTGCGCTCACGCCCGGCGGCACTTTCAAGCAAACGCTCATGGGGCCGGCCCACGTGGGTTGCGGCTGAGCCGGGGGACATTCCCGGAACCAGGGAGTCGCTCGATCGCGTGGCAAGAAGGAGCAACCATGTTTTCCATTCCCGGCGTGATTCGGATAGAGGACGACGCCCAGGGGCTCTCCCGCTTTCAGATCACCAACGCCTTCGCGGAAGCGGAGGTCTACCTGTTGGGCGCCCAGGTGACGCGCTTCAAGCCCACCGGGGAAGAGCCCGTGCTGTGGTTGAGCCCGCTCAGCGCGTTTGAGCGAGGCAAAGCGATTCGCGGTGGCATCCCCCTCTGCTGGCCTTGGTTCGGACCCCATCCTTCGCGAAAGGACCTGCCCGCTCACGGCCTCGCGCGAACTCGCGTGTGGACGCCCCTCGACACCGCCCAGCTGTCGGACGGACGCACGCGGCTGCGTCTGGAGCTGAAGGACGACTCCGAGACGCGGGCGGCCTGGCCACACTCCTTCGTACTCACCCTCACGGTCACCGTGGGCAAAGCCCTGGAGCTGGAGTTGACCACCACGAACTGCGGAGTCGAGCCGTTCTCGTACGCAGACGCTCTGCACACGTATCTAAGCGTGGCCGACCTCGGCCAGACCCGGGTTGAGGGTCTCGAGGGCGACCCCTTCGTTCATTCAACGCGGGGGCATCGTGGTGTGCAGTCCGGCCCCGTGGTGTTCCAGGGCGAGGTGAATCACATTTTCGTGCCCAATCGGCGCTCGGTCCACGCGGTGGACGTGGCCAGGAAACGCCGGATCGAGGTCACGAAGAGCGGAAGCGACGCGACCGTGGTCTGGAACCCTGGAGCCGAGGGCGGATCCGCGGTGAAAGACATCGGAGGACATTCGAGCGAGTTCATCTGCATCGAAGCGGCCAATTGCGCGGATCGTCGCATCGTGCTGCTCCAAGGATCGTCCCACACCACCGGCCAGACCATCGTGATCGCGGACACCACCCAAGGTTGACAGGGTTCAGCTCCGAGCCACATACTTCCGTCCAGGGTTCTTCAATGGCTGATCGCAAGCATTTGGCACCGCTTCGGAAGCAGGGTCTAGTGGTCCAGGATCTGGGCGACGAGACAATCGTCTACGACCCCGAGACTCACCGGGCGCACGCCCTCAACAAGACGGCGGCACTGGTGTTCGGACGGCTCGACGGGAGGCACGATTTCGAAGCGCTCGCGCGTCATCTGGGCCAGGCCCTCGGACAGCCTCCTCAGAAAGCTCTCGTGACCGCCGCCGTGAATGAACTTGGTGCCGCCAACCTTCTTAACTCGCCAGTGGCCGCGCTGCCGCGCCGCTTGATCCTCCGCGGACTGGCCGCGGGGCTCACCCCGCTGGTAATCAGTGTGGCCGTCCCGGCCGCTGCGGCATCGGGCAGCTGCCTGCCTATGGGCGGCGTCTGCGTCGTTGCCGCCGACTGCTGCTACGGCCTCTCCTGCATATACCTCGGATACGGGTACGGCTTCGCATGTGAACTGTAGGTCTAGCAGCCCGCGGCGAAAGTCCCTCCGCGTCGAAAGCGGATCTTTTCCGCAGAGCTCCGCGTTGCCAAACCTTGAAATGCTCCAAGGTATTCCTGTGGTTCAGCGCCTTGATCTGACGAAAACTCTCTCACTTTCGCTCGCGGTCGACTTTCGCCACGGGCTGCTAGCAGCTATGGCCGCCCTGACGGGGAATCGCTCCACGCTTCCGAGGGCGCATACGGGGAATTCAGACTGACCGCGCAAAGGGCTGGCACGAGGCCTGCCCCTACATCGGAAGAAACGAAGCTAGCCTACCGCTTACCGAAAGGTCGCGGATCGGCCTGAGCGTTGGGGAAAAACCGGGCATGTTCGCGATAGAGCGGGTTCAAAGGGTCAAGGCTCTGCGCGGTCTCGTAGTGAAAACGGGCCTCGGCTCGACGCCCCAGCCAAAAGAGAGCCCAGTAGAGAATCGCGTGAGGCCCCGCCCGCAGATCGGACTCCATCGCAGTCGCTCCTACTCGCGGGGGAATGGCGAGAGCCGCCGCCGCGAAGGCGGCCGCCGCCCGGAAGTCGGAGGAGGCGAGAAAATGGCGGCCCAGCTGGAGCAGGGGTTGCCTTCGGGCCGGGTCGCGATGCGCCGCCTTGAACAACATCTCCAGATCCAACCGTCCCTCGAGATGAGCCCGGCATACCGCGGCGGCCTCAAGGCTCGTCGAGCGCACCGCGGCAGGCGCCTCGGGGCTATCGAGTTCAAGGAAGATGGCGAGTGCCGAACGTAGGTGCCCGCGGGACACGAGTTCATGACCGAGAACCAAAAGACGGTGAACCGGCCGGGGCGGGGACAACACGTCCAAAACGACACCCGCGAGTTGATAGGCCCGTATCTTGGTCTCGTCGGAATGATGGGTCACCCGCAGTTCGTCGCGCGACACCATGGCTCTGCGAAGCGACGCCTCCCCATCCAAAGGACCCGTAAAGTTGTGGGCGCGCCCGAGCCACTGAACGTGCCGCCGGTCGTGGAAATAGTCCCGCGCCTCAAGCACCCACGTCCCGCGATGAAGACGTCGCGTCTCGAAGTAAAGGATGTGAGCCTCTCCTGAACGCACGCGCTCGTCGAGAGCGGTGACGTCCATGACGTCGATCACATCACGGCCGTCCACACCGAGTTGGAATGGATTGCGGGCCAGGCGGGCCGCCCGGTTGCGCGCGGACGCGAAGTCGAAGATGCGGGCGCCCTCCTCGATGAAGGGACCCTCGCCGTCCCGCGCGAAGTTTTTGTGGAAGCGCTTCACTTCCGCCGCGGTGAGAATGCAGTCGAAGCGATGCGGTTCGCTTACCACCACGCAGCCCATCTCTTTTGCAAGCTTCACCGTGTCGTCATCGCTGCCGGTGTCGAGCACCACCACTTCCCCGCCGCGCGAGCGAAACTCCGCGAGCGATTCCAGCAAGTGCGGCAAACCCTGGCTCTCGTTGCGGACCACAGTCACTACCGAGAACGAGGGGACGGGCTCACGCCTGGCCGGCCTGCGCACCGGCACTCGGCCGCGCGGGACTTCAGGCACCTCTTTCGAAGAGGCGAAGAACTCCTCGACATGGGCGGCGTACACCGGGTTTTTCGGATCGAGGGCGCGACATTCCTCGAAGTGGGGCCGGGCATTGGCCTTTTGTCCCAGGGAGAGCAGCGCCCGATAGAGCACACCGTGGAGCACGGCGGAGGAATCCGCGAGCGGCCCGTTCGGTCCTAGCAGCCCGTGGCCAAAGTCCCTCCGCGTTGAAAGCGGATCTTTTCCGCCAGCTCGGCGTTGCCAAACCTCGCGATACTCCCGGTATTCCTGGGGTTTGTCGCCTTGATCTGGCGAAAAATCTCTCGTTTTCGTTCGCGGTCGACTTTCGCCACAGACTGCTAGGGTGGGCGGGAGGGCGAGGGCAGCCTCGGCGAAGGAAATGGCCGACTGCATTTCACCACCCTCGAAGCAATGGACCGCGAGCCGCGTCCACGCTTCGCGCTGGCCTGGATTCCGAAGCACGGCCCGTCGAAACTCTGCTTCGAGGTCCTTCTGGGCGGTGCCGGAAGCGCTGCGGGGGCGCACCGGCTTTAGTTTCCGCGCGGCCGCCATCAGGCCCCGTTTCGACCGAGCCCAGACCGACGTTCAGCACGGACCGTCGCTGGTTGGAGTGCTGAGCCTGGCCTTGGGCCACTCCTGTCCGTAAGCGAGGTTTGTTTCGGAACTTCGAGGCGGGCTAGCCGCCTGACGATGATCTTCGCGGTCTCACAGGCTTCGTCGCGAGTCCCCGCGATCACCGATGCCCCGGCAAGGGCGGCAGTGAGCGCATTGAGGGTGGCGCGTGGCCTTCGGCGCGCGGAAAGGGTGTGCTGCAAAACCGCAAGGATGGCCGGTCCTCTGGCCAGGGGCCAGGGGCGGAAGCGGCCGCCCGGCTCGTATTGCGTGAGGACCACCATGAGGATGGGAATGGATCGTCGACCCATCTTGAGGCCCAGCGACTCGGCGGAGTGCGACTCGCCGGCGTTCCCTGAGCCGGCCCGGCGGATCGACAGGGGCTCGGCCCAGGGCAAGACTCGGCCGCGTGAATCGAGCACCGCGAATTCGTCGGAGTAATAGGTTCCGCCGGCCTCCACGAGGGCGCGCGTCAAGGTAGTCTTTCCGGAGAGGCTCTTCCCAGGAACGAGCACGGCACCGTCGCCGAAACCAACGACACCGGCGTGCACGAACACGCGACGGGGGGCGTGCTCACCGATCAGGGCACCCAGATCGCGACCAAAGGCGCGACGGATGTCGTCGAGGTTCCGCGACCGGCCGATCCTGACCTCGTTCCGGTACAGAACATGAGACCTCGCCGATCCGCCCAAAGGACCTGGCCCACCGAGGACGAGGGAGTACGTCGCAACGGCCTGGGTGGCGCGCGATGGTCGCGCGGCCCGCGGCAGCGCGCTTTGAAGGAGCGCGAGGCCCGCGGACGCAGAGGCGCGAAGAAGCACCTGCACGCCGCAGCAGACCACGCGGCTCTTTACTTGATGCAGACGGCGCGGACCTGCTTCGCGTCGGTGCGGCCGCTGACCGCCTTCATCAGACCGTCCTGAAGCAGCGTCCGCATGCCGTCCTTGAGCGCCTGGTTGCGCATGATTTCGACCGAAGCCTTCTTCTGGATGAGCCGCTTCATTTCGTCGGTCGCCACCAGAAGTTCGTGGATGCCCACGCGGCCCTTGTAGCCGCCGCTGCACTTGGCGCAGCCCTTGGGCCGGTAGAACGTGTGCCCGGGCGGTGCGTTCAACTCCGGCCAGAACTCCTCGCCATAGGCTTCGACGATGCCGTCGTACTCCAGTTTTTCGGCCACGTAACCTTCCTTGCACTCGCCGCACACGGTTCTGACCAGACGCTGGGCCATGATGCCAAGCAGGGCGTCCGCGAAGTTGAACGGATCGATGTCCATGTCCATGAGACGGGTGATGGTCTCAGGTGCCGAGTTCGTGTGAAGGGTGGAGAGGACCATGTGGCCGGTAAGCGATGCTTCAATGCCGGTCGCCGCAGTTTCGTGGTCGCGCATTTCACCGACCATGATGACGTCGGGGTCGGCGCGCAGAAATGCCTTCATGGCCGTGGCGAAGGTGAACCCGATCTTCGGGAACACCTGAACCTGCCTCAGGCCGTACTGCGTGATTTCGACCGGGTCCTCGGCGGTCCAGATCTTCATGTCGACGGTGTTGATGAAGCCAAGACATGAGTGGAGCGTTGTGGTTTTACCGGAACCGGTGGGGCCCACGACCAGGGCGATGCCGTAGGGCTTCGAGAGGATCGTCTGCATCTCTTTCAGGTTGCGGTCAGAGAAACCCATCTTCTCCATGGGCAGCGGCTTGCTCGCGGCCAGAATACGCATGACGATGTCTTCGTTGCCGCCGGAGGTCGGAATGGTGGCGACGCGGAGTTCGATAACACCCATCGGGCCCTTGAACCGGATCTTGCCGTCCTGGGGCTTGCGGCGCTCGGAGATGTCGAGCTTCGACATGATCTTGTAGCGCTGGACCAGCGCGTTGCGGTGAGCGGGCGGAACCTCGAGATGCTTCATGCAGTCGCCGTCAATGCGGAACCGGACCACCGTGGGCTGCTGTTTGCCATAGGGCTCGATATGAATATCGGACGTGCCCTTGTTGTAGGCCTCGATGATGATCTTGTTCGCCAGTTTCACGATGGCGGTGTCCGTCTCTTCCGCTTCCGCCTCGCCCGGCGCACCCTCTTCGCCTTCCATCTCACCCTCTTCGCCTGACCCCAGTTCGGTAATGATGGACGCGAGGTCGGCGGTGTCGTCGGCGGTCGGCTGCGACCCGGGGGCGACTCCGACCCCGTAGCTCGCGGCCAGGTACTGCAGGATGTCGTCCTTGAGGGCGACCAGGAACTCGTGACGTGGCGAGAGGTTCATCGCTTTGATGGCGTCGCACCGGGTCAGGTCGTACGGGTCTTCGACGGCCACGAACAGTGTGCCTTCCCGCTTCTCGATGGGGGCCGACACATTCTTCTTGAGGAAGTCGATGGTGAGGCGGCCCTTGATGTCTTCAGGCATCAAGTAGCCCTCGGGCGGCGCCCAGAACTTGCAGTTGAAGAACTGCGCCATGGCCTTGCCCAACTCTTCCTTCGGGACCTTGAAGTCCTCCATGAGGATCTTGGAAACGTCGACCTGGTTCACCCGCGCCTTGGTGACTGCTGCTTCGATGTCTTTCTCCGACACCACACCCTTGTCGACGAGGGCACCGTATTTGGTCGGCTTGGAACTGCGGGCCGCGCGGTGCTGGTTATAGAAGGCGATGCCGAGAATCTTCGCGAGTTCCTCCGATGCCTCCTCGTCCTTCGGACCAAATCCGGTTCCGCCCCTCTTGTTGATGAGCTGAAGCACACCCAGCAGATACTTTTCAAAGACGATCGGGCAGGCCAGGACCTGGGTGGTGCGGTAGCCGGTGGTCTTGTCCCAACGCATGTCGAACTTAAGGTTCGGATGAAGCTTGCCCAGTTCGCCCGGATCGTAAGCGTTGCGGATATTGATGGTCTTGCGGGAAAGGGCGGTGAAGCCGGCGATGGAGCCGAAGGTCTTGGGGACGCGAATCTCCTTCACGTCCGTGCCGGCCTTGAACATCGAGAAGAGCTCTTGATTCTTGGTGTCGAGGGCGAAGATGGTTACGCGGTCGGCATCGACGAGATCAAGAATCTTGTCTTTGACCTCGACCAGGATGTCCTGAATGCTATTGGCCGAGTTCAGGGCATGCGCGATCTCGATCAGCCGCTTGCGGTAGGAAACCTCTCGGGACGTCGTGTCCGTGGTTCTCGATGTGGACATGGAAGCGTGGGCTCCTTCTTGGGACTTCACCTGGGACGTCGGAAGCGAAGAAAGGCCCCCGGCCGTTTCGAGCCGTGACCCTCCTTGGACCGCTTGGAAGCGCAAGGATAGGCACCCGCCCCTCGGGCCGTCAATGCTTGGGCGGAAACCGCGAACGCCGGTTCCGGGTCCGACCGTCATTGAACGGCCATCAAGAATAAATTTGTGATTATTAAATCTTCGCTAGTTAATTTTTGATATTATTTTCTTGTCTACTGATTCTAAGGAGAAGAACTCATGAGCCCAACATCCCTGCGCGACTTCCTGGAGATCCCCTACGACCAGCTCGAGGAAATGAATCTCGCGATCAAGGAGGAACGTCTGGCCCGGGTTCCGGTGGCCAAGGTCCGCGACAAGCGACTCAAGTACCTGAAGGATGAGAAGCGAATCAAGGCGGTGACCGTCTGCTTCACCGACCTCGAAGGACGGCTGCATATGCTGGACTACGACAAGAAGTTCCTCCTCAGTTCGGCCGACAACCTGACCTTCGACGGCTCCTCGGTGCGGGGTTTCACCGCGCAGCAGGAGTCGGATCTGCGCCTCGCCATCGACTGGGCGGCCTTCTACTGGCTGCCCTCGGACGTCTTCGGCCCCGGCAAGGTGCTGGTCTTCGGCGAGGTGCTGGGTCGGGACGGCGAGCCTTATGCCGGCGACATGCGGGCCACCCTCAAGGCCTACCTCGACCGGATCTACGACAAGGACGGGACGGTCTGCAATGCCGCCAACGAGATCGAAGGCTTCCTCTTCAAGGGCCGGGACGCCGAACGCCGCTACCAGGAGACGGGCGGTTTCGAGTTCATCTCGACCGGCGGCTACTACCACTCGCTGCCGGGCGATGCGCTCCGACGGTTCATCGACCATGCTGCCGAAGTCCAGCGCGCCATGGGTTTCCAGAACGAGAAGGATCACCCGGAAGTAGCACCCTCTCAGTTCGAGATGAACTACTCGTACACCGAGGCGCTCATCGCCTCCGATCAGGTTCAGCTCTACAAGCTGCTTTGCCGCCAGGTGGCGCAGAACTACGATATGAGCGCCTCGTTCCTGCCCAAGCCCGTGACCGGCGTGAACGGCAACGGCATGCACACGAACCTGTCGGTGGCGCGCAAGGGCAAAAACCTGTTCTACGACGCCAAAGGGCCGGACATGCTGTCGAAGGCGGGCTGGGATTTCGTGGATCGCATCCTCACGAGTGCTAACGACATCTGCCTGATGTTGAACTCCTCGGTGAACGCTTACCGCCGCCTGGACCCGCACTACGAAGCTCCCAACCAAATCAAGGCCTCTGCGAACAACCGTGGCGCCATGATCCGGATTCCCCTCGGCAACGAACGCACCAAGCGCGTCGAGGTGCGATCGGTAGCCCCCGACTCGAACCCGTACATGGCGATCTACGCCATGCTGCGCACGGGACTCGAAGGACCGGTCGCGGAGAAGGACGATGATCGCAAGGAGCGCACCCGCTTCCTCCCTGACAATATCTACGACGCGGTGCGTCTCTTCAAGGGCAGCGACTACACGAAGACGCTCATCGGCGAAGAAGTGGCGGCGAAGTACGCCGAGTTGAAGCTGGCTTCGGCGGAACGGTGCCCCAAGGCCCTCGGCACGATGATCAAGACCGCCGAGATCCAATTCCACCACGAGGTCACAAACCAGTACCTCTGGAGCCAGTTCTAACGATCACGGGCGAAAGCCCGTGATCCTCGGAACGGTTGCAAGAGCGCACCCGTAAGTGTCGCTCGAAGCAATCCCGTCCCACAACTATCACTCCGCGCCCCTTGCGGCCGCGCGAGGCTTTCGCCCCGCGGCGCAACCAATCCGTCCTGACCGATTCCGCCGGCCATCAGATCTTCTCCCTCCGCACTCCTAGTCGCTTGGAGTCGCGGGACTCCAAGCGGGTCGACGGGAAAGGGCGACTTCGTCCATGCGCTGACGGATTGGTCTTAACCTCGAAGATGGGCGGGGCGAGCCGATCGCGCGCCAAAGGCCCGACGCGGACGCGCGGACCGGCTGGTAAATCGCGCTTGTTTCACTTACCCTACCCTTGTTCTTGTACTCGCCGGTACGGGTGTCGATTTCGATCTTGTGGCCGGTTTCGCCATCGCAGACGGAGAATTGCCATGCCCAAGCGCATCCACTCGCTCGCCACCACCGATCTTCCGAAAGCCCCCACCGGCATCACCGGCCTGGATGAAATCACCGGAGGCGGTCTGCCCGCCGGGCGGCCGACGCTCGTGTGCGGGAGCGCGGGGTGCGGGAAGACGATGCTCGCCGCGGAATTCCTCGTGCGCGGCGCCACGCAGTTCGGCGAGCCGGGCGTGTTCATGATGTTCGAGGAAAATCCGGCGGAGTTGACGGCCAATGTCCGCTCGCTCGGCTTCGACCTGGACCAGCTCGTGCAGCAGAACAAGATCGCGCTCCATCACGTC
>Ga0163144_10029876_pt1 | contig 10442 bp, 6 predicted proteins | sample OliLak19BULKMAT1_FD_123175 | JGI IMG/M metagenome (GOLD analysis project Ga0163144, IMG submission 123175) | Freshwater microbial mat bacterial communities from Lake Vanda, McMurdo Dry Valleys, Antarctica - Oligotrophic Lake LV.19.BULKMAT1 | ecosystem: Environmental > Aquatic > Freshwater > Lake...
ATGCGTCCCACGCGAGCTACGCGGGTGCCTCCATGGCCCAAGGCGCTGCCGGAGGCCCCGGGCACTGTTGAACGTGAGCCACAACTCTTGAACCGACGTAAGCTGAAGATTAATTTCAACAGTAGGGCGCTAACGCTTGATGAAAACTATCTTGCCCGGGATCTTGTCAACGCCTGTTCTGAGCAACTTGCTCATAGCTCGGCACCGCTGATGATCTGCGAGCCGACGATAGTGCGTTTGGCCGTTGCCCACAACCTCGCTGAACAGACAAAGTCGATGGTGGCGTTTCTCGATCTTCCGCAGCCTGGGATGCCAGAGGCAGGGCTGGCTTCCTATTGGGATCTTATCGCGGGCGCCATAGGCGAGTCCTGGTCGCAACTACTTTGCGAACTACCCGATGAACTGCTTGGCTTGCCCCCCTCCGCACAGCGGTTAATCGGACGCCTGCTCGTGGCCCAAGCCGGGTCTGCCGCCGCTTTCGCTGCGCGCCTGGAGTTAGGTGTTGCCCGTGTGGGTGGAGAAGACAGCGGGACCGTCGAGCAAACTGTCGTGCGTTGCGTGAGCGATGCAGTTGCAGGCCAACAGACCGTACGGCTCTCACGCAGTGAAATAATGACGGCACTAAGGATTCGACCAGCGACCTACCCACTGTCTACCTTGGTGCTCGTGCGGCTGCGTGCGGAGCGTGATGCGAAAATGCAAGCCGCACGTCTACTAAGCCTGGTACCCGCGCTCGCGTGCGAGCAGGTCTATCTGCGTCTGTTTCCTGAACCGGGGCTGTGGAGACATCTTAGGGCTGCCGAGGTTACGCAGCTACACTGGCCTACGGCAAGCCTCCGCGCCTTTGCCGACCGCCTGATTCAGCAGGCAGTGAGCGACTCGAGTGCGCAATATGATCAACTTCAGCAGGAGACCGGGCGGCTCTTGCCACTCGATGAGCTTATAACATGCGCAGAGGGCTCGCCAACCAGGCTCATCCAACTGCTCCGCGAGTCGTTATATACGCCTACCAGTAGTTAAGCCTTAGCGTAAGTGCGACAAGGACTTCACATGGCAGATCGTCTCATAGCTCGAGCTACCCTGTGACAGCAGCGGCACAGATTCCAGATGCGCTAGCCTATCTCCAGGCGGAGCACGAGGCTGCCTGGCTCGCCAGTGCCTTTGTTGCGCCCAGTGACATGGCCGGCCTGGTTGGTGCGCGTTCGGTTGTGGTGGTTGGCGCCACGGGTTCTGGCAAAAGTGCCCTCCGCCTAGCCTTGGCTGATCACGCCCAGGCGGCTGGACATCTGCTCGTAGAGTGGCACCCAACGTTAGACCCCTTTGAGCTAGGAGCGGTGACGCCTTCGCGGCACTGGTTCGGTCAACTGCTTGATGCATGCCTCGATGCGCTGCTGAAACAGTTGGGCCAGGAGCCTCAGCGCCTTGATGGCGTTGCCACATGGGTGCGCGCCACCCTGCACTGGTTTATCCACACCTACTTATTGGACCTGGCTGGCGACACCGAGCTGTTACTGAGCCGACTTACCGAGGAGCTACCGCCCGCCGGGCAACAGCTGCTGACTGAGCTACTCAAGCTTACGCCGGCGCCGATCTTCCGCCCTGGCACACCAGACTCAAAACTGATCGTGGCACTTGCCGACATGCTGAACCGCCTGGGTTTTGCCGCCGTGTGGCTCGTGATCGATGATCTCGAGTGGCTGCTTGAAGAGGATGCCGCGCGGGCCTCCGATGCGCTGCGCGCGCTCCTCTCTACCCTCGGCCTGTTCGAGGCGCCCCGCTTCGCCGTCAAGCTGCTGACCCCTTTGGCATTCGAGGCCGCGATCATGGGGAGCGGTGGCGTGGCGCGTCGCCGCCTTGATGTCTACCACTTGCGCTGGACGGAGCCACAGCTGCTCACCATCGTGGAGCGTCGTATCGCACGGCTGCTTGGGCGTGAAAGCTTTCAGCTTGGTGCGCTTTACGACCTGGAGCGCCTGCGCGAACGGCTTGACCGCTATGGCGGCGCCGTGCCAAGGGGCTGGTTAGAGATGATCCGCCCGTCCGCAGAGCTTTACCAACGGCTCGGTGCGAGTCGCCCCCTCTCCCCTCAGGAGTGGAAACCGTTTGGCGTGAGCATCCGCCACTGCTCCGCTTTGATCTGGCGGAGAACCGCGCCTACCTTGGCTACCGTGAACTGCTCGATCTGGCGCCTGGAGCGCAGAAGCTTCTGCGCTACCTTTATCAACACCGGGAGCGCCTGTGTAGCCGCGAAGAGCTTTACTACTGCGCGCTCCTAGAGCTCGAGCGCCCACCGACGCACGGAGAAAGTGGCTATGCCTCGCCAAAAGATTGGGAAGGGCTGTTCAACACCACCCTGTATCGCCTGCGCCGCGCTGTTGAGTTCGACCCAGACCAGCCACTTTACATTGTTACGCGCCGAGGTAGGGGTCTCTTCTTGGAACATAGCTCATAGTCCTTCCTGCGCACATGCGACCAGCGCAGCTAACAGATTTGTTAGCTGTGGGACATAAAACGATGAACAAATTTATGCTTTGCGCGATATTAACCCATCGCGTTAAAGCCAGTGTACGGTTTCTACTGGAGTATGATGGCGTCACTCGAGATAAAGACGCGCACACATGTGCTTCCTGTGAGCTTTTTGTGATACTCTTGTGCGCCCTTCGCGCGACACGAGGCCGCTAGGCGTAGTATGCTCAAAGTACTGTGCTTATTAGGCGATGTGGTCATATGTTCTAAAACACAATATGACCATTGATTAAAGAACCGTTGACGATTGAGGCCAGGCGCTACTTCTATTCACACAGTAGCGGTCGCGAAGAGTAAGACTACTGTGGCGAGCCACCCCAGAGCAGACAAGCGAGATAGAGTGTTATGAACAGAAGGGGAGATCTAGAAGAAGCGACCGCACCCTGGCTACGAAGCCTGGGATTTCGCTTCGACCCCTTTCACTACCTCGAATCCTCCGACGATGTGCGTCTGGGCGCCTATCTTGTGCGTCACGAGCTCGCAGGTATGGCATGGGATGGCCCGCCCACGTTGGTGTTCGCGCCAGCAGGGGGCGGTAAAACGACACTTCGCATGTATGCCGCATACGCCTGCTGGCTGGGCCAGGGGTATGGTCAGGTCTTCCCACTGCCGTATTTACCGGAGCAAGCACATGCTCCAACGCCAATAATGCACCTGGCTGCGATCGCGCAGGGTGGGGCTGTCGCCCTGCTGATCGGCCTGGCCCATTTTCCACGGCGCCTGCTTGACCTTGGCCACCCTGAGCGACGGGCCGTTGCAACCCTGCTTGATGCGGCACTGCCTGCGCCGCTGAGCTACTATCTGGATCAGCTGCGCTCGGATAATAATCCGGCCAGGCTAGCACGGCGGCTGGAGAAAAGCTACCGGCTTCCTACACCCACAACAACGGATCTGATCGCCGAGCTCTGCTCAGCGCTAGAGGCGAGCCTCCCGCAGCAGACAGTGAGCCTGGAGCCGCACGAGCGCTTCGAGCTGCTCAAGACGGTGATCCTTGACGGACTACGCTTTCGCAAGCTGGTTATACAGATCGACAATCTTGACAGCATCGCGGAGACGATCAATAACCCTGAGGCAATGGCCGAGCGCATACTCTGGCCTCTGGAGCAGGCGGTGCGCTGGGCTGAGCAAGGCGTGATTCTAAACGCCTTCCTGCCGAGCGAGCTTGAGGCGTCGCTAGGGCAGCGTAGCCCGGAGTTGCTTGGAGTAGTACGCCAGGCCCGCGTCGTCTGGTCGGACACCCTGCTGGCTGAGGTCATCCGCTTGCGTCTCGGTGACGCAACGGGTGGCCTCTTCAATTCGCTCGACGCTGTGAGCAGCCCCAGCCTCAAGGCGATCGAAGCGACAATCGTTGCTGCGGCGTTGCCGCTGCCACGCGAAGTAATCCTGCTCACCAGCCGCGTCCTCGCTGCCTACGCGCAGCGCGTCGGCGAGGCCCCGGGCCAGATTCAGCCCGGAGATCTGGATCAGGGTCTGGAATGGTACTCACTCCATCGGGTTGACCCTGGACCGCTCGCCCAAGCCTGACGTGACCCGGTGCCACACGCCGTGAGCTGGTTGCCGAATCGCACGCTGACAGGGATCTGGGAGGCTCTTATGCTGGAGTTGCCGCGCTACACCAAGAATAACTTCAAGAACCGCGAGGACGCCATTCAGGAGGTCGAAAAGCTGGTCGCGCGGATCAGGGCTGGCGAACAGCTCGCATCGCGCACCATTGTCTTCGGCGGGGCACGCGGCCTCGGCAAGAGCTGGCTTGCCATCCACCTCAAGCGCGAAGTGCTCGCCGGGCAGCCTGACCTGTTCCCGCTCTTTATTGGGCTAGGGCAGCATTATGCTGAGAACTTTAGTGAGTATGAGGAGCGCGGGCAAGAATGGTTTGTGCAGTCGGGTGCCACACCTGAAGATCAGGTGCGCTCACTTGTCACCTGGCTCGCCGGCGAGCTGAATGTCCCACGGGCACCCGATGTCGGTACCAGCGATCTTGCAAGCTGGATTCTCCGTACCCTTGACCATCCACCGTTCAGCCACGGCAGCGCGCGCTCACGCATACTCGTGCTCGTGCTTGACTCGCTGCTGGAGGCTGATGAGTTGCTTATTGATCGCCTTGAGAAAGATCTGCTCGGCAGCCTGGCGAATCTTCCACATGTGCTGATCGTGATCACAGGGCGCGAAAAAAATCGTCTCTGGAACTCGCCCTCACTCTCAATTCCTATTGCGGCTCAGACCTTGTCGAGCTTTCGGGATGCGCCAGATCTGATCCAGGAACAGCTAAAACTTCAGCTGAAGGGCGCGCCACTCTCACGCGAGGAGCTGGAGAAAATTATTGCGATTGGCCACGGCTACCCGCTCAATAATCTGCTTGTAGCTAAGGCTCTGCGCCGTGAAATCCCCTGGAAGCTGGCAGTTGATGAGCTCGTGGGCTCAAGCGACGCAGGCCCCTGGTTGGAGGCGCTCTGCCTGCTTGACGGCTTTCGAGAAGAGCAGATCATGCCAATGCTTCGCCAGTATCGAGCGTCGATAGCTAATGGCAGTGTAGAAGCGCTCGAAGGGCTCGGAAGCGAAAAGGATCTAGCTGAAGCCCGTGTCGTGAAGGAGCAGCTTGTGGCTCAGCGTATGGCGCGCTGGGATTGGAAAGACGGCCAGTATGTCCTCGCCCCCTCTATTCAGCCCGTGCTAGCTTATTACCTCGAAACGCAAAAACCGAAGGTTGCGCGCCATCTGCATCAACAGGCACAGCAGATCTATGCTCGGCTTAACGCCGATTATCCTAACGACTATTATGCCCAGCAGGCAACCTACCACGCCGAGCGCGCCAACCCCGCAGAGGAGGTAATTGTATGACTGATCTCGACAGCCAATGGACAGGCGCTTACGCAACCCCAAAGCTGGTTGGCCGCGACGCAGTCGTTACCCGGCTGCTTGGCGCCCTTGCCGAGGCAGGCACGCAACCCCAGGTGCTGTTCATCCTGGGCGATGGCGGCATCGGCAAAACCCGTGTGCTCAATGCACTGCTTGATCGCCACGCCGCCATGCCGGAGGTCGTGATCGCCCAGCCGCTGATCGATCTTTACGACACGGTCTACCACGGCGCAATCAGCCTAACACGCGCCATCGTTGATCGGCTGCCCTTTGGTACGCAGCGCTTCCGAAATTATGAGCAGGAATATCGCCAGCTCATCGCACAGGAGACCACGGGCGCGCTCAATGATCTCGGCACCCAGCGTAAAGAGACCCTGGAGGATTTTGTTGCCGATCTTGTCACTTATGCCGCCGACCGCCGGGTGCTGATCGCCTTCGACACGGCAGAGCGGCTGATCTACATTCCCGGCAATGAGCACGGCGTAAGGATCGAGATCGCCGAGGCATGGCACTGGCTCACAGCAGTGTTTCATCGCTGTGCCCATGTGAGCTTGATCGTGGCAGGTCGCAGCGAGACTGAAGCCCTGGCAGAGCTCTTCGCGTCGCGTGAGCAGATCGATATTCAGGTTGAGCGGCTCGACACCCTGACGGAGGCCGAGAGCGAGACATATTTCGATTTCGCCGCCGAGGCCGCTGATCTAGCTGGTAAGCACCGGGTGGCGGAAGGGTTGCGCACGCTGGCGCTCGACTACCGGCGACAGGTGTACCGCGCCACCGGAGGGCGGCCGATCTTACTTGCGCTGCTCGCCGACCTTTCGGTGGCACGCGGGGTGGAGGCTGTGAAGGCGACCCTTGCTGCCGCCCCGGCCAAAACTGGCTCAGATGGGGGGGTAATTCTCGACTCCGGGCTGGAGGCGGCGCTGATCCGTCGGCTGATTGAGACGCCATCCCTCGGCATGGTCTTGCTCCAGATGGGCCGACTGCCGCGCGGAGCCGAGGAGCGACTGCTGAGCCAACTGCTCTCCGAGCGCGGCTACAGTGCCGAGGAGAGCACCCGCCAGATTGGCGAGCTACGTCAGCTCTCGTTCGTGAAAGTGCGTGATCAGCGCTACTTCCTTCACGATGAGCTGTACGCCATGCTGGAGCGCGGGATCTATAGTAAACCGACAGACGGGGCCGACGCCGGGCGTGCCTTGAAGACGATCGTAGCGTACCTCGAAACGCGGCACAGTGATCTGTTGCGCGAGCAAGATGAGATCTTCGCGCCGGTTGAGGTTGATCGGCGCTCCGACCGCCTCGACCACGAGCGCCTGGCCGATATTTTGCTGCGCCGTCGGGCGCTGGTGCCCGAGCTTGTCTACTATCAGCTCCGCCAGAACCCGACGCGCGGCTTTCGTCACTACTACCGCCATACTTTCGAGGCGGTTATTTCAGGTGACAGCACACTGGATGTGCAGCTCGAGGCCGCAATTTTGAACTTTCTGCGCGATCGTGACCCCGACCGACAGCTAGATATTATTGGAGGCCTAGAGCGCGAGCTGGTTGTCGCGCTTGCGCTTATCAGGCCGGTGGCGCGCCACTTCGCCGACGGCAACTACACGGAGGCGATCACCGAGGCCGAGCGCCTGCGCGCTGATCAGCCTGAGCTGCTAAACGCCGCAGGCCCGGCCACTAGAGCCGTGCTCGATGTATGGGAGTCATACGCACGTACCTATCGCAGCCACGACAATGATCACACGATCGCACTGAGTCTGCTCAACGCTGCGATCACGACTGTGAGGACAATCCTTGAGCGGAACGACACTGTTGGTGTGCTGACACCTGCGCGGCGCTGGCGAACCACCGGTACATTGGCGCTGGCGTATCAGGTACGTGGCTACCTGCATCGTGTGACAGGCTATCCCAAAGCAGCAGCTGATGATTACACTGCGGCTATCCCGTACTGGCGCGAGCTGCGCGTGAACGTCAACCTCGCTACGACGCTCAATGATCTCGGGTTCGCCCGTGCCGAACAGGGCTATACCGACGACGCACGGGCGCTCGTGCTTGAGGCACTGGAGATCCGGCGAAGCCTTGGAGCGCGTGTAGTTGTGGGCTTTAGTCTGAATACGCTCGCGCTGGTGGACATTTACAGCGAGAAGTATAGCCAGGCCGTGGAGCGCTCCGAGCAGGCTCTCTCGCTCTTCAGGGCGCTTCGGCACGAGCGCGGGATTATTCTGGCACTCATTGCGCGCGCGGAGGCGACCCGCCGCTCTAGCAGCACGACCTACTCGATGTCCTCGAATGACCAGGCCCAGCTGCTGCAGCGTGCCGCCCGCGACGCCCGCGAGGCGCGCGACCTCGCACAAAAGGAGCTCGAACGGCGCGTTCGAGCCTTGATCGAGATCGGCTGCGCCACCCGTGATCTAGTGCGTCTGCGTGAGCGAGCCCCACAGCTGCGTGAGAACTGGCAGCGCCTGGCGGACGAGAGCCGTAGCGCACTCGACGCTGCGGCCGCGCTCGCAGCCCAGATCGGTCTTTCGTATCGCGTTGTGGATGCGCGCGTGAATAAAGCCCACCTCGAGTACTACCTCGGTGATCTCACAGTAGCGGCCGAGGCGGCCGAGGCGGCGCTCAACAGCTTTCCGGAGGGCTACATTGTTGATCGGGCGACCGGCAAGTCGTTGATCGATGCGCGTGAGTCGCATGGTCAGATCTGGTCGCAGCTGGGCAAACTCTACGTGCTCTATGGGCTGATCGCGTTTCAGCGCTATCTCCAGGCGAACGACCCGCTAAGCAAAGACAAGCTTCTGGCCGAGGTAGTTGATTACTTCTTCTTCAGCCTGGAGTGCAACCTGCGCTATAGCCCAGCCTACCCTGGCCTGACCCAGAGCCGCAATCAGATCCACGGCTCGCTCAAGCTGCTGCCTGCCGACGCACTGCAGAAGCTCGAAAGCTTGATTGCCGGCGTGGAGCAGCGGCTCGGACGTGAGCAGTCGGAACTACGCCGTATGCTGCGCTCACGCGCACTCTTGTAGGATCGCAGCGCCTAAGCCAGCGCTCGATCCATCGAACGGGGGCTTGCCATGCTAAAAGGAGGCATACCAGCGACCCTGCTTTTCCTGCTGATTACTACTAGACTTTCAGGTACATTCTTGCGATAATAAACTCGTAGCGGTAGTGGCGTCCTTCTAGACGAGAGGGCTACTGTGAACGAGCGCCCGCACCTGTTCATTGGCCTCCCTATCGAGGCATCCGAAAACGACTGTGCCTACCCCGATGGCGGCTACGCAACCGCCTCGCCCGCCCCACAACACCAGGGGCTCTGGCAGATCGCCCCTGAGTTATACCGTGCCGCGCTGCCCGACAACCACGAGCTAGCCGTGAGCGCCCACGCTGACGGGGGTGTGGTGGTGCTCAACCCGGCGGCCAAGCGTGTGCTCGACTCGTTCGCGACACCTTGCTCGCTTCACGAGGCGCCAGCTATCGCTGAGCGCATGGCCTTCCGTGGGCTGCTCGCGCCGGTCGGCGCGCAGCCACTGTTGGCGCAGGGCCAGCCGAAGACGCTCACGGCCTGGCTCCACGTAACCGATGCGTGCAACCTGAGCTGCGTCTACTGCTACCTCGATAAGTCGGGCGAGGCGATGGACGAGGCGACAGGTCTGCGCGCGATTGATGCTGTCGTGCGGTCGGCGCTGCGCCATAGCTTCTCGACGATAAAGCTCAAGTATGCTGGCGGCGAGGCCACGCTCAATTTCGGCCTGGTGCGCAAGCTTCACGCCTACGCTGTTGAGTCCGCCGCTGCGGCAGGGCTTACGCTGCGTGAGACCGTGCTGAGCAACGGGGTCGCGCTCACCCGCGCGATGATCACATTTCTGGCCGAAGCTGGCATCAGCCTGATGATCTCGCTCGACGGGATCGGCGAGGCTCACGACGCCCAGCGCGCTTTCCCAAACGGGCGTGGGAGCTTCACGCACGTGCGTCGTGCGATCGAGCGTGCCAGCGCTGGCGGGCTGGCTCCCAACCTCTCGATCACTGTCTCTGGCCGTAACATCGCCCAACTTCCGGCCGCCGTAGCGTTCGCGCTCGACCACGATCTGCGTTTTAATCTCAACTTTTATCGCGAGAGCGAGCTTACCGCAACCCACACAGATCTGGCCGCACACGATGATCAGATGATCGCCGGGCTGCGCGAAGCTTTGGCAGTGATTGTCGAGCGCCTGCCGCGCCGTCGGCTCCTTGATGGCCTGATTGATCGCAGCGCGTTCGACCAGCCACACGAACATGCCTGTGGCGCCGGGCTGAGCTATCTGGTGATCGACCAGCGTGGGGGCGTCTCAGCGTGCCAGATGGAGCTTTCCCAGCCCGCCACAACTGTCGCTGCCGCCGACCCGCTGGGAATTATCAAGCTCACCCCGACCTCATTTCGTAACGTGCCCGCCCGTGAGCGCGAGGGCTGCGCGACATGTGTTTGGCGCCCCTGGTGCGCCGGTGGGTGCCCAATGCTTACCCAGCGGGTCACCGGCCGCTCCGACCTGCGCTCGCCGTTCTGCGCCGTCTATACAGCGATCTACCCGGAAGCTGTGCGGCTCGAAGGGCTCAGGCTGATGCGCTGGGCCAGCCCCTTGCCCGACACTTGTGAGCTTCTGGAGAGATTCGCGTGAGCTTACGGCAAGTGGTTCGCACGCTATCGCTATGTGTTCTGCAACGCACAACGCTCCACAATTGCTGTATGCTGATGCCATCGGAAGGCAAGCGACAGCACGGAAAGGAGTAATCAATCGAGAGCTTCGAAGAATGATCGCCACGCGAATGAGCGCGCAATTCAGTAGAAAGGAGCGCTAGATTTTATGGGGAGAGCTGCCAATAGAGGTAGCTCTCTTCTAATGCTCAATCACGGGCACGGGGCACTGGGGGGTGCTACCAGCGGCCCGGATCGGCTACAATAGCCACGAGCTAACCAGCTGGAGGAGCGGCCCCATGAACTTTCTTGCCAACCCGGTGCTGGCCCGCGAGCTGCGCGGGCGCATTCGCGGCAACCGCGCCCTGATCATCCTCGTGATCTACCTCACAATCACGGC
>Ga0163144_10029877_pt1 | contig 10441 bp, 9 predicted proteins | sample OliLak19BULKMAT1_FD_123175 | JGI IMG/M metagenome (GOLD analysis project Ga0163144, IMG submission 123175) | Freshwater microbial mat bacterial communities from Lake Vanda, McMurdo Dry Valleys, Antarctica - Oligotrophic Lake LV.19.BULKMAT1 | ecosystem: Environmental > Aquatic > Freshwater > Lake...
AACAAATCCGAAGTGCCAGAATTGAAGTTGCAGAACCTCCAAATTGCTGTTTTGTGTCCATGCTGCATCTGTCGCCAGTTGACAAACATTCCAAATGCACTGGCATGCTCCATTTTGACTCAAACCATCAGTCAGCAAAAGAAAAGAAGGTCATCACATGGATCTCCACAAAATAGCCATGATGGGGGCAGTTGAACTTCAAGCATGAATGGTGACAATTGGAGCGGTTGTTTGATTGTTCGAACGCAACTACTACGTCGTGGTACGGTAGCCTACTACGTCGCAGTAGGTGCACCACGCGGTGAGAAGTCGATTCGTCGAGCACACCGGTCATCGTAAACCTACAGTATTGCCAAAGTTCTGCCGAAACCCAACTAAGTAACAGTCGTTCCGCCAAAATGTACCGTTATGAACTAGCAACAAAATAGCTAGCTCTACTCTAGTAGCCTACCAGATTGAAGATTCACTTCACAGTACTGAACTACTGATAGTACTGAACTTTTTAAACAGGTCGCCCTACTGTACGATTGAAAGTCTGGGAACAGTTCGGAACACACTTCCGAGTAAACACCATGACTCCAAAATAGTGTACTGTATGAAAATTGCTTTTTCTGAACGCAACGCAACGCAACGCACGTACTAGCTAGCTAGTACTTCAAGTACGCACTTCAACCATCTTGGTTGGTATTCGGAGTAGTGCGTAGCGGCTATTGCCCTGCGGTTGAGGAATTATGATTCGGTCATCCTGGAAAGGCATTGGCGAACGCAGAATTTCACAAGGTTATTCAATACACTACCGCATGGTCCGCATCACATAATCTGTGATATGGGTTCGAAGTAGCAAGAACTCACTCAATCTACAACTCTTGCACAGTTAAGAAACCTTATCACCATGATGAGCCCTGCTGCAAAAGTCAACGTCATGAACGCAGAAGGTGCTGGTATGGACCTCGACGACAGCAGCTGCCACAGCTTCGATCAAAGCATGGCGGACACTACGGCACACAAGAGCGAAGAAGAAGAGCCTACGCAAGCTTCTGACACTTCTGACGCCGCGAAGGAGCTGAGGGACACGGTCATTCAAGACGAAGAACTGGCGGTGCGAAGGGCCAGGGTCCTTGTGGGCATTTCCGTGGCGATTATCGGCATTGCTGTCACGGTGGCCGTCTACTTTCTCGCCAGGGCCAAAAGTGATCGGGTCATGTTTGAACTGGACGTAAGTACAGTACTGGTTACTACGGAGGAGACATGGGACTCCTAGCTAGATTGGCATATGTACACCACTAACCTTCCTTTCTTGCCTCTTCCTGGTTCACCAAACTACCCGATTTGCTAACTGCAATCAGTATGAAGGGTTTGTCAAAAACATTAAAGCCCTTGTTCGCTGGGAGGTCCGCTACAACTTTGCTCTCATGGAACAGCTAAGGTAAGCACTCCAGGTGGGCACTTCTAGAGTAGCTATTTTCTTCAGAAACCCCTTTTCTAAACCTCTGTCGACACTCCGAATAGCGCCTCTACCACTCTCTCAGCCGGTCTCATGAACGCTACCTTCCCCTTCCAGACTAATCCGCAATACGAGATTAGTGGCGGTTTCGTTGACGGAATGGGCGGCATCATGTCCGCCGCGTTTGCGCCTCTTATCACCGAAGAACAAAGGGACGAATGGGGAATCTACTCAAGGGCCAACCAGAGATGGATTGAAGAATCCGCCTTTCTTAAGAAGGTACACCCAGTCCATCGAGATGCTCTTCATGGAACCATTCAAGATCACGAGCATGACCGACGATTGCAGGGAACCTCCACTTCCAACACTGCCGACCAGACTTCTGCTTCTACCTCTCCTCCTCAAACATCCGTCTCCAGAGCCATCTACCGCTGGGAAAACGGACAAAAGGTTCCTGAACTCCACCAGCCTGGTCAATTGTATGCCCCCCTTTGGCAAGTCTCACCTGCCGACTACGGTGCTGTTAACCTGAACCTTCTAAGTGATCCCAGGATTGCTCGGCCATATCTCGCCATGCTCAAGGCAAATCAAGGCGTTATGTCTTCCAGCTTTGAGGTCGAGGATACAGTAAGTCCACAAAAACGTCTACCAAACCAGGTGGCTACCACACTGTCATTCTCACCCGCTTGCCATTACTCCACAGTTCGACTTCCTCTTTGATCCCGAAGAAAAGATCTTCAAGAAAGACCCTCACACCTACATCCTCCAACCTGTCTATGATGCCATTGTCGAAAAAGAAAAGCAAAGGCTCGTCGGCTTCTTAGTGGCCATCAGTCCTATTGGGAATCTCCTTGACAGACTTCTTCCGGAAGGCAGGACTGGCGTCATTGCCGTCCTAAAGGACGATTGTAACAAGACCCTGACCTTTGAAATGTCCTCCAACAAGGCCCGCTTCCTGGGATATGAAGATCTTCATGAAGCCAAGTACGACTTGTACGAACATGTCGAATACAATATTGAAATGTACGAAGAACGACTCGAAGGCGTCTGTACTCATGATCTGTACCTTTATCCAAGCACCCCACTGGAAGATAGCTACAAAGCCGCACAACCCATCCTCTACACAGCCATGGTTGCCCTCTCGTTTTTTGCTGTCTTTGCCCTCTTTGTGGTGTATGATTTTGTCGTCACGCGTCGACAAAACAAAACAATCATGACCGCCCTTTCTAGCCAGGCCATTGTCCGAAGCCTCTTTCCGGACCAGATTGGAAAGCAAATGATTACGGAAGCCCAAGAACGAGCCGATGCTCGCAAAGACAAGGGCAATCGCAAGGAATTTGATTCCCAGCATCTGTCCAACGGGCAGAATGTTGCAAGTCGCAAAACCAATGCCAAACTCTACCCCGACGCCACTGTCATGTTCGCCGATCTGGTCGGTTTCACTGCCTGGTCCTCCATGAGAGAGCCTTGCCATGTTTTTGCCCTCCTCGAAACCATCTACGCCGCCTTTGATAAAATAGCATCTTCGAGACGCGTCTTCAAAGTGGAAACCGTCGGTGACTGTGTAAGTAAAATCAAGATGCTGCTGCTCTGGCTGGCTACTATAGTGTCCCTCACCTCGATTGTCTCTATTGGTGCATCATAACAGTATGTTGCCGTATGCGGTTTGCCAGATCCCCAAAAACAACACCATGTCAACATGGCTCGCTTTGCTCGTGATTGCGTGGCTAAGATTGAACCATTGCTCGAAACTTTGGGACGGGAGCTTGGCCCAGACACTGTGGATTTGGGAGTACGAATCGGCCTTCACAGTGGGCCCGTCACCGCCGGTGTTCTTCGCGGGGATCGTGCTCGTTTCCAACTGTTCGGTGATGTAAGTGCTACCTCTCCTTTCAAAAATGGCTTTGTCACGATTATTTCCTCACCTCAACTTCCGTTCGTGCCCATATCACCAGACCGTGAACACTGCAGCCCGCGTTGAGTCTACTGGGCAAAAGAACAAAGTACACGTTTCTCTAGAAACTGCGGAATTGCTCATCGCTAGTGGCAGAGGAGCCTGGCTGTCAAAACGAAAAGATACCGTCTACGCCAAGGGCAAAGGTGAATTGGAAACATATTGGCTCCTGAGTAAGTCAGCTGGCTCGGATACACACTCCACTTCGGGAAGCACTGCCGAAGCGAGTGGTCACATGGACGTACCCAAAGAGCGACACCCCATTACCCCTTCCACTGATTCCGGCAACGACATGACAGTTGACGTAAAGAACGTGCGGTTGGCCAACTGGAACGCGGAGATTCTGAAGAAACTCCTGTGTGAAATCCTGGCCAGTCGCGAGACTCGTGGCATTCAAGCTGACACCATCTCCAAGATGAAAGCCAAAGAAAAGGACATGACCCTATCCCAGGATGGTACGACTGTCTTGGATGAGTTGCAAGAAATCATTGCTCTTCCAGATCACGGCGTGATGGATCCCTATACAGAACAAACGTTCGCTGCTACCGTGGCTGCAACGCAATTGGACGATAAGGTCCAAGAACAGTTGCGTGACTTTGTCATGTCCATTGCAGCTTTATACCGTCCCAACAGCTTTCATTCGTTTGAGCATGCCAGTCACGTGACCATGTCAGTGAGAAAACTTCTGAGCCGGATCACGTCAGCAGAACACATGGTTGATGCACATCAAGATACTGGTCTTGTGGATGGGAACCATGGCCAAAATGCCTATGGAATCACCTCGGATCCTTTGACGCAATTTGCGATTGTGTTGTCGGCGTTGGTTCATGATGTGGATCATACAGGAGTCCCCAATGCTCAGTTGATCAAAGAGAATGCCAGTATTGCAGAGTTGTACCGCGCCAAGAGTGTGGCGGAACAGAACAGTATTAATCTGTCGTGGAACCTGTTGATGCAGGATCGCTACGAAGACCTTCGTCGTGCGATTTACTGCAATGAAAAGGAGTTGGATCGATTCCGCAAGCTAGTGGTGAATATTGTTTTGGCGACGGATATTGGTAAGCGTGGTGTTGGCTTTTGTCTTTCCTCTCTGGCTTGAAAGAGCCCGTGCGTTACGCGTGTACTGACCTTTTTCTCCTTTGTTCTTTTGCACACGGTAACAGCCGATAAGGAATTGGGTGCTCTTAGAAAACAGCGTTGGAACAAAGCGTTCAGCAGTGGTGGTCCCGGCAGCTCTCATGCCTACGAAAAACAGGAATCGGCCTTGACTTCGAAGGAAGACGTGGATCGCAAGGCAACAATCGTGATTGAACACATTATCCAAGCCAGTGATATTGCTCACACAATGCAGCATTGGCATGTGTACAAGAAATGGAACTCCCGTTTGTTTGAAGAGTTGTATCAGGCTTATGTGGAGGGTCGTGCAGAGAAGGATCCTTCGGAAGGGTGGTACCAGGGAGAGCTAGGCTTTTTTGATTTTTACATTATTCCATTGGCAAAGAAGTTGAAGGAATGTGGAGTGTTTGGGGTTTCGAGTGATGAGTACTTGACGTATGCAACACAGAATCGTCGTGAATGGGAAACGAAGGGGCAAGAAGTGGTGGCAGAGTACAAGTCCATGTGCGAAGGAAAGTATGCGGCGCATTTGGCTGCCAACGTGGAAGCAGGTTAGAAAGAAAAGTATATGGTAGTAATACATATGATGTTTGCATAATGACTTACTAGCTAGCATAGCTACAGCAATGATGCAGCGGGTCAACGAAATTTGAAGAAAATCCGAGTAGATGAGCGTCTAAAATATTTAAAAGACCTTTTATTTCTTGGCTGTTTCCGCCAGCCCCAAAAGCGGGGGAACACCGAAGCCCGCCGAAGCTCACCGAGGCTAACTGCTCGCTAGCTGTACAGCTGACTGGGTCAAGTTAGTTGAAGCGAGCCAGCCAAGTTTGCAGCAATAGAGGACAGCCAAACTACAGACGATTCATTTTAGTTTAATACCGCAAATGCCAGCAACAATTTTCCGTGAAACAGAAACAATCGATTTTCACGACGTTTTTTAGGCCAATGCTCCACAGCCACCTCCACTTGACTTCTCACGAGCACCGCCATCAAAGCGTAGACTTGCGACGTGTGTCTTCTCTTTGTACGTATTCAATCGAACGAAGTTGAACTTCACCTCCTTTCCTTCAATTCGATCTTCCATTGTCCACAGCACTGCACTTGTCGAGCCCGTCAATGCAGAATCGTGCTGGTGAGAAGCAAAATACTTGGCAAAAACTTCGTACGTTCCTTTATCTGCAAATTTCCGGGCAAGATACACTTCGGGGCCATATCCCTCCGTGAAGTCACGACTCATCAGGCTTCCCTTGCCCCGCTTGTTGCCGTAATAGATTTCCTCCTTGGAAGGCTCCACGACATGCAAATCGACGTCGGTCTTATCAGTATCCCATCCTAGCCATACTACCAGTGCTGGATCGAATTCGTCGCAGCGGAAAATATTCTCACTTTGGGACGCTTCAGTTCCTGTTTGACCCTCTAGAAAGATGTCCAGACCCTTGGGCCATTCCGCTGCTTGCACGGTAGTTGTGCTTTTGTTCAATTCCACGGCAGCCTCTGCAATGCAGTGAAGCAGGACAAGGGCTGGCCATTCAACTTCATCAAAGCGATTGGTCCATTGATAAGTCAATACATGAACGATTCCTTCCTGGGCACGGATGATCTTTGTGGCGAGTTCCCGCGCGACCTCATCGACACTGCTGCTGGGTTCGCTGGCCTTGATCCAAGCGAGCTCTTTCCAGACCTTCCAAAACTGGGCCAAGCTGATGTCGAGGAAGCTTTGTGGTTCCAAGGACGCTAATTCCCTTACTTTTTCAAATAGTTGGACAGCGAGTTTGAGCCCGTAGGTTGTATCGGCCGACAAGAACACATAAGCCACGCAGCGAAGCATCTGCGTGTCCTCCAGGCCGCTTTCAAGGCAATTGGAAGCGACCTGGACAGCCTCGCTCTTTCTGCCATGTTTTATCAATACTCGAGCCGTATTTAAGAAGAACGATGGTGAAGCAGAGTCGCGCCCACCCACCGAGAGAAGCTCATTCTCGTACACGTTCCTCCAATCCCTTTCACCACCTTTCTCGAGGGCAGCCGCCAAAATTTCAGCGTAGTCTTGAGAGTCCTTTGGCGCGGAAACCTTTGAGGCGGTTTGGAGTTCCTTTCCGTCGTTTGGACAGCCACTGGGACCCTCGCTGGATGTGCGCTCATTACAATTTTGGGGAGGGACTTCACCTGCTAAATCTAAGCAAATGAAGGAACATTCCTCCAAGCTTCCTTGTGGCGAAGGGACAGAACGTGCAAAGTCGAAGCCCGTTTGGGCACCAGGCGGCGCAGCGCCACATTCCTCCAAGTCGTCGTCATCTAGGTCAAGGGACGACGCACTTTCGCTGCTGGGTGGGGGGCGGATACATTCACGGAGCATGAGCATTTCCATCATACTTTCTTCCTCGGAGGAACAGTCTTCCTCCACTTGATCTTGGCAAGATTCCTCTTCATCTTCCTCGGCGGAGCGCCCGGAGGAGCGACACCAGCGTCGCAGAGCGCGACCTCGTACTTGGCGGGGACTGTAGACACAACTGTCTAAACAACCGTACAATACTTGACCCCCATCTACAGGGTGCAAGTGGTCATTGACTTCACGTTCAGGATATTCATATTCTCCCCTCTCGGCGGTTTCACGTTCTGCCCTACGCAAAATAATACCTTCAGGAGCTGGCGGGTTGCGTGGTTGGTCTTCTTCGGCAAAGAAGACTTTCATTTTGTGGGCGAGATTCGCTACCTTTGCTCTCTGCTGCTCATTCTTGACGCCGCCGATCTCACCAACTTCGTACCCCATGGAATCTTTGTCGCCACGAAAAATGTCTTGCTTATGGATCTCCTTTGCCGCCGGATGTCCGGCCGGAGGTAAAATACTGTGCTCTATAAATTGCTCCTTGTCATACAGCATCAACAAGCTACTTTCCGGACTGCAGAACCCGTACGATACAGCCAGCTCCTCTTTGACAGCCGAAGTAGAGAGACCCGACTTGATCCCAAAGGCCTCAGCTTCACAGTAGACCCCCTCTGCATACAAGTGCCCCAAAAGACGGGAGGCTAAAGCGTTACCGGCGGCGCCCGAAGATTCAAGGCGGACCGTGGGGCAAAATTGAACTGGAACGCCTGCATTTTCCGGGGACGAGACAGTGGCGGTTGCTGCCCCAACAAGCTGATAGTTGAACTGGTAGATTCTACTTCCCACTTGGACATTTGCGGTCAATTTCGTAACGGAAGAGGAAGTACCAATGATCCCGCTAACCAAGAAGCCGTCGCTGGGAATATGTTGATTCAGGACTTGTAGGCGATAGTCGGGACAACAACGAAAACCATCATCCACCTCTTCCAAAAAAGCATCTTCACTCTGGTCGGTTTCGATGGAACGAAGGATGGGATATGGAAATAAAATCCCCTTCAAGAAGCTTTTGTCGCGTTTGGTCAAAACTGCCCCTGTAGTGTTGGGCGACGCTGCAGCGATGGTCTTTAGACAAAGGAGATTGGTCTCATTTGTATGGGAAATACAATGGACTGGGAATGGAATGGTTTGGTTATTGTCGAAGACAGGAAGACGGCCAAGATTGTCGATGCCATCAGTGAACACCAAGCACGTATCGACTGAGTCGCCCAGTTCCGACAACAAAGCCGGCAGGGTGGTCAAGTCTGTACCGCCATCATGGTCGATAGATCGAAGAGCCGCCAGGACGCTGTCGGTTTCATGGTAAACCCCAATCTTTTTGTGACCGCAATCGCCCATTGTCCCAAACGTGTAAAGTACAATAGTCTGCGTAAAGGCTTGGGCCAAGAGCTCTTTTAGGCGCGAGTAACGTGCATCCGTGACAGAGGGTTTCATAGACGATGAGGCATCCCACGCTATCGCAACACGGTCGAGGCATCTTTTTTTCATGACGCTGCCGCTATCACAGCCCACCAGCGCCTCCATGCAAGGGATTTTGCATACAAAATGGTTCTTTCCAAACGATTCGCCTACAATGGCTCCCGCTTCGCCGGGCAACTTGCCTTGCAAGGAGTCTATGGAGTCTATGTCGCAGTCATGAACAAGTTTCTCGAGAACGACTTCCATCCCACTCTTTTCCGTAGTGGAAGGGCTGACATCTTTACCGACCGTCTGACCTCCCTTTTCGACAAGCCCCTCCTGACCACCATTTTTACTTCTAATACCAAACAAGCGGTTTAAGATTGGCTTTTTCTTTTTCGAATTCTTCACTTTGGGCTTATCATCGGTTTGCTTGCTTGAAGACATCTCTTTGCGCTTTGCCTTGTCTTTGCTGCAGTTGCTGGCATTATACGCCGCAGTACTGCACTTGATACTGTCGACGAGTGCCTGGACGTCCTGGTCGCCATTCGCCAGGACCATTTCGATACGACAACGCGTGATTTGTTGGAAGGGCAAGGGCGAGATTTCCATTTCAAAGACATTGCTGGCAACGCTTGAGTTGGACACTGCCGCAACCGCACGCCCTTTCTCCTGTTCCTTGTATACCACTGCTTTGGCTTTTTTCTTGGGCACTGCCGTGGCTGGATACCAAATACTACTAGTAGTACCATCATCATTGCGATTGCGTCGTTCCAAATCAAATTTTTTGACCATGGCACCAAGGGGCAGTTCCAGCTTGAGTTTGGCGGCCACGTTATCCTTGTCAACTTGTTGGTTCATCAAGTGGAGTTCCAGAATGGCACTGGCTTTGTTGACAAAGGGAAGTGGATCGGTATGCTTGAGGATCGCTTTGGTGACAGCGATGGGGATGCTCGTCTGTTCGCCATAGACGTGCACAGCCAAGGCAGAGGGCTGATTGTTGTTGTTATTCATGTCGATGTGGATTTTGCTTCGATTGTGCGATTTTAGTTGTTTCTTGTTTCTTAATTTTTTTGTGTGGGCTCGACACGGTTGCATTGATTTGATTTTTGTGAGATTTGATTTTTGTGGGTCCGAGCTCGAGGTTCATGATCAACACCGTGCATTGAGACGTGGATCGACTGAGCTGAGTGGATCGACTGAGCTGAGTCGCGCGTACACCAAACGTGGATGGATTTGATTCAATAATTTTGCTTTTGCCCCGATAAAACCTGCAACGCTCCACACGCTCACCATGACGGTCTGAAGAGCTAGAGGCGCCAAGTGTGGACGTCTGTGTCTCCTTGTGAATGTTATGAGTAGAATTAATATGGCGCTCATTTCAGAGCACTTTTACAGAGAACAACAACGATCCATGCGGTTCGTAGGCTGGTCACTGAAGAGCATGCACGGTCTATTTGCATGGCAATGATGCTGCATGCTTTGGACCACGACGGTGCTTGACAAGGACAGACATCTGCCGAACAACAGAACGGTTAGTGATTAGGTGGTCGACACTTTAACGGGAACATCTAGAATACTAGTAGGACTTCATATCGACAAATCCTGTGTGATCTGGCTGACCGGGACCACCCTCTCTTTATCTTACGTTGACCACGGCGCAATGGCGGATGTAGCTACAAGAACTACCTACTACTGCACTTTGATCAAAGTAAAACATTATTTAAAAAGGCGGCCATCACATTAGACACACGGAAGGCAGCCATCAATGTTCGAGACTGTTTCCACCGTGTTACTAAATCTAGAAGATGCTCTCTGCCTATCATTCCAAGATTTTGCGGCACAGCAAACATAGGTGTCAGTGTCTCCAGGAAGGTCCCGTGGAAGAGCTTCCGTAACAGAAGGATCTATTACAAATTTCTAAGGCAATGCATTGTGGAGCTTCGATTTCCATGCTCTTCTTTGTCTTCTTTTTTGGCGTCTGTTGGCAGCACCCGTGTAAAGTGTTGAAGAAACGAGCCCTGCTGCCGAGGTAAAGGAGTCACCTTCGTTTCTGGAACAATGGTGGCATCTGTCACTATCAACCCAGACACTGCACTACCGGCAAGGCAGCCAAGGCAGCCATGCGAAAGAAACTACATGTCACGCC
>Ga0163144_10029879_pt1 | contig 10441 bp, 5 predicted proteins | sample OliLak19BULKMAT1_FD_123175 | JGI IMG/M metagenome (GOLD analysis project Ga0163144, IMG submission 123175) | Freshwater microbial mat bacterial communities from Lake Vanda, McMurdo Dry Valleys, Antarctica - Oligotrophic Lake LV.19.BULKMAT1 | ecosystem: Environmental > Aquatic > Freshwater > Lake...
AAGGTTGGCACGTCCCCGGAGAGTTTCGACAAGCAGTACATCCGCAATTGGCTAGATGGGATCGGATTCAACCGCAAGCCGCCCGCACCGGATGTGCCGCCAGAGATCGCGCAACGCACCAGCAACAAATACCGCGAGGCGCTGGACCGCTTGACAGCAAAATAGAAACTCCTTTATCGGCGGGCAGTTTCAGGCGTTTTTGTCTCGAAGCACTCGTGTTTGCTGGTGTTTACAATCTTAGAAGTCGTCGCCGCGAGCGGTTGGATACGGAACTCGATAACAATACAAAATATAATTTTTGAATATGTCTTTAGATGGTTTTTATTTGCAGAGTTTGAGGCCACACTCCGTCGGAATAGAAGAGCCCCCAATGCAGGGGCTGTGTCATCGTCTACTATTTGCGCCCGTAGCCGGTGACTCACAAAACACCACTCATAACAGTGTTCTCGGAGAGTCATGAAAAATCGCCACCAACTCAAAGCTAGTTCCGCCGCAGTTATGTCTGCGCTCTTGTTCGCGTTCGCAGTGTCTGGCGCAAGTGCCCAGCAAAAGCCTGACGCAGTCGATCCGAAGGACGACGAGAAAGACAAAGGCAAGGCAAAGATCGAGAAGATTACCGTCGTTACGGGAACGCGCAGTGAAAAGGCGGTCGACAAGATTCCGGGGGCTATAACTGTGTTGGCGCGAGAAGAGCTCGCCCATACACTTGCTATCTCCGAGGACGCAACGGCGGTTCTTTCGCGAGCTGTTCCCGGTTATGCTGAATCGTCTCAGGCAATGAGCAACACTGGCGAAACATTGCGAGGGCGCATCGCGCTACGCTTGTTTGACGGGATCCCGCAAACGTCCCCGCTACGCGAGGGTAACCGGTCCGGCACCTTCACCGATATGGGGATCATCCAGCGTATTGAAGTCATCAATGGACCCTCTGCGTCGGAGGGGATTGGCGCCTCTGGCGGCATCATTAACTACATATCAAAGGTGCCGACCAAGAACGGTAACGAATTCACTCTAACGTCGCGCTATTCGACGCAGTTTCGCGACGACAGCGAAGGCTGGAAGGTCGGCATGAATTTTGCGCACAAAGATGATGCTTACGATCTTCTCTTGGCGACCTCATTCATTGATCGGGGAATCGGCAACGATGCAAACGGTCGCAAGATCGGCATGAATACCAGCGGATCGACGTCAGATTCAGAGGCAAAGAATCTGTTCGTCAAGTTGGGCGCCTACTTCGGGGCAGCTGATGCTCAGCGACTGCAGTTCACGCTCGGTCGCTTCAACGTGGAGGGGAAGGGTAAGTTCCGGCTAGCCGACGACGGTGACCGAGTGAGGGGCATTCCTGCGACCTCAGTGCTGGGTGCCCCGCTCGGGTCAAAATCCTCGTTTAACGATTTCAATCAGTACAGTCTCGCCTATTCCCATGAGAACTTGCTCGGCGGCTCTTTCCGCGCAGACTACTATCGCGCCAGTCAAGCCATGCGGTTTGAGGCGGAAGATGGTGCAGACCGGCAGGATCCGCTGATTCGTCCGATTGGTACACTGATCGACCAATCGGAGATCAATTCGCAGAAAAAGGGTTTGCGTACCTCATGGACCGCACAGAATTTCTTGTCCGCGCGCGGCCTAGAATTTAGAGTCGGGATTGATTGGGTGCAAGATGAAACGCAGCAGAAACTTGCGCTGACGGACCGCCTTTGGGTACCGCCAATGCTCTACAAAAGCACCGCGCCGTACGCCCAACTCTCTTACGATATCGGCCCGGTCACATTGAGCGCCGGTGTTCGCCGAGAGGACGGCGAATTGTCGGTGAATTCTTATGTCACCACTTTTTTCCGAAATCGAGTAGCCGTTGAAGGGGGTACGCTCAACTACAACGCGTCGTTGCCCAATTACGGAGCTATTTGGAGGGTGGGCGGTGGCCTGTCGGTGTTTGTGGCTTCAGGAAAGGGCTTCAGCCTGCCTAATATCGGTATCCCATTGCGCAACGTAAACTTCGTCGGACAATCTGTGAAAGGGATTCTTGATTTACAAGCGATCATTGTGAAGAATGAAGAGATCGGCTTTACTTGGCGCGGGAGCCGCGGCAGCGTAAGCGGTTCCAGCTACAACGCGAAGTCCGACTTCGGCGTGACGCTGACTGTTGACCCAGTAACACGTGACTTCGTCATGCAGCGCCGCCCCGTCGAGACCAAGGGCCTAGAGTTGTCAGGGGAATACTTCCTATCGAAGGAACTCAAGTTCAGTGCGCTCTACTCACGCATCCGCGGAAAGACGTCGAATACGGTCGGAGGGCCAATTGAGCGTGAAATGGGCGTGTCAGACATCAGCCCTGACAAGATCGCTGGCTCAGCCACATGGAAATTCACCGAACGCGGGGATGTACGAGTTGGCTTTACGACGCTCAGAGATCGCGAAATCAACATTGGGCGGCAGGGTGAGGAGCGGACCAAGGGCTACACGCTACTCGACCTATCGGCCAACTACGATCTAAAGAAATACGGCAAGCTTTCGCTCGGGGTTGAAAATTTGACCAACAAGTTCTATTTTCTGAGCTGGTCGCAAGTGGACTTCTTCCGAAACTACTTTGCTGGTCGTGGCCGGGTTACCTCGCTGACGCATACAATGACTTTCTGACCGTGCGGCGGGAGTGAGCGGTGCCCCGTGCCGGGGTGCCGTTTTTTCTGGCTATCGTTTGCAGGCGGGCGAGTATTGCTTCAGAAGTCGAGCGCGGGTATGCCCGCGAGAATTTTCCTACCGGTCCTAAACCTGCGATGAAAACTTCGCTTACAGCCGCGATTGTTTGTTGCTGCCTACTCGGTTGTGCAGCAAACGCGACGTCCGCATCAACGGCGGAACCTGCCGCAGCGACACTGGCCGACCGCCAAGGCATGTCGGTGGTGCGTTTGCAGCGGCTTACAAAGTTTATGAACAACGTGGTTGTCGCTGGCGACTATCTCGGGGCAGTTACGCTAGTCGCGCGCGATGGACACATCATCGATCAGCGGGCACACGGCCACCGTAATCTCGGCAAGACCTCGGCGATGCTGCCGGATACCATCTTCCGGATCTATTCGATGACAAAGCCGATCACCTCGGTCGCCGCCCTCATGCTGATGGAGGAGGGAAAGCTCAGTCTTGAAGACCCGGTTTCGAAATACTTGCCCGCCTTTTCTGTCATGCAAGTACAGGTGGGTGGCACCGTTGCGGTGCCGCAATTGCGACCTGCGGTGCGGCCCATTACGATTCGTCATCTCCTGACACACACCGCTGGCTTTGCGACGGGCGGGGAAAACTTGGAGGCGGTTAAGCGGTTCAACAGCGTTGACTTACACAAGTCTTTGAATCTGAAGGCCTATGTCGAGTACGTCGCTAAGCAGCCACTGGCTGCTGACCCGGGAACCCGGTTCAACTACGACGGTGTACCTTTGGAGGTGCTCAGCCACTTGATTGAGGTCGTCGCCGGCATACCGTTTGATTTGTTTCTCGCGCGATATCTGCTCGGCCCTCTACGCATGGTCGATTCGGGTTTCAGTGTGCCATTCGAGAAGCGACAACGGGTCGCAGACCTTGCGAGTACCGATCAAGCTGGAAAGCTCGTGTTGGCGACACCGCGACATGCAAAGTTCCCTGGCGAAATGCTGAATCCTTACCCCAGCGGGGCTGGCGGTTTGTATTCCACCGCAATCGACTTCCTTCGATTTTCGCAAATGCTACTCAATGGTGGCGAACTTGATGGTGTGACGATACTTGGCCGCAAGAGCGTCGAACTGATGATGATGAATCATCTCACCCATTTGACTCCACCCGTTAATGCGTTCAACCCGGCCGAGGGGTTTGGGCTTGGCGGATGGGTCGTGCTGGATGTTGCGCGACGGGGGAGGCCCGGTTCAGTCGGGCAGTTCGGCTGGTCTGGCGCCGCGTCGACGTACTTTACGATTGATCCGAAGGAGAAACTTATCGCTATTTTGATGATGCAATATTTGCCGACGAATTCACCAAATGACGCGCCCAAGATCAGCACGCAGTTCTACAATCTCGTTTATCAATCCATCGTGAAGTGATCATGATTGTAAGATTCCAGCAAGGGCACCGGTGATACTCGTCGCCGGTTCGGCCAATCTAGACTTCGTTGTGCGCGCAGCCCACATACCGGCACCGGGCGAGACGGTGCTTGGCCGTCAATTCGAGACCTTCGCTGGTGGAAAGGGTGCCAACCAGGCCGTCTCCTGCGCGCGCGCTGGAGGCGTTTTGACGCAGATGTTGCTTGCAGTGGGCGCTGACAGCTTCGCCAACGCCATAGAAGCGTCGCTTACGGCGGCTGGTGTGCAAATGCATGTGGTGCGTGTGCCAAACCAATCGACCGGGACGGCATTTATTTGTGTGTCCGATGATGCGGAAAACGCGATTACGGTTGCTCCCGGCGCGAACAATGCCCTACGCGCAATGCACCTACCATCGCTCGAGGGCATCACCCATCTGCTGATGCAACTGGAAACGCCGCTCGAAACGGTTGAGGCTTACGCGCGCGCGGCACGCGAACAAAATGTGACGGTGGTCCTGAATGCAGCACCTGCGCGCGCACTCTCCGCTTCACTACTGGCATTGGTCGATGTGCTCGTCGTAAACAAGGGAGAGCTCGCAACGCTGTCGGGTCATCAGGGCGACATTGCAGACTGTTTGGCACACATAGCCGTGCCGTGTGTGGTCGTGACGCTCGGCGGCAACGGGTGTTGTGCACGCCTTGGTGGTGCGTTGCTGATGCAAGATGCTTTTGCGGTGATGCCAGTCGACACTACCGCCGCCGGGGATACGTTTTGCGGCATGCTGGTGGCTGCTCTGAGCCGTGGCCTGCCGATGCCAGAAGCGCTACGGCAAGCCAACGCCGCGGGTGCATTGGCCTGCACAAAGCTGGGAGCACAAGCCAGTATTCCCACATACGATGAGGTCATGTCGTTTTTAGAAGCAGCGCGACCCCAGAGTGCGACCATCGCACAGCATGCTTGAGTTGTCCAGAATTGTTTTCCACATCTACGTCAGACCGATAAAATGCCCGTTGATCAACATCCAAATTATCCGCCACGGCCGCTAGAAAAGCCGCAACGCGCGCCTGTTTCGCAGATCGCTGAGTACCAACTGCCACACACTATTGGCGCACACCTGCCAACTCCCGGAAAGTCTCCCGGCTGGCCGATGGCGAACATTGGCCAATGGCGTATCGATGTCAATGACAGCGTTCCGGCTTGGCTGCGTGATTTGCGCGAGTGGCGGCATGAACACCGTATTCGCATGGGTTACAGCGACGCGCAATATCAGCGCCCCGAATTGCAGTGGTCGCAGAGCAACTTCGTACACACCCAGATGATGGTCGAAGACCGCTACTTCTACGACCCCGTGGCGGGAAAGTATACGGTCGATAAATACCTGGATGATCTGGAGAACCGCTACGGCGGTATCGATAGCGTGCTGATCTGGTACGTATATACCAATATCGGCATCGATGACCGCAACCAGACGGCGCTTGCCTATGATTTGCCGGGTGGCATCGTCGGACTGACACAGGTTGTCGCCGATTTTCACCGGCGCGGCGTCAAGGTCTTTCTGCCGACGATGGCATGGGACAACGGCACCAAGTCCACCGGCATGTCTGACTGGGAGGCGGTGGTAGGTCTCGCCGCAGCGGTTGGTGCCGACGGCATCAATGGCGACACTTACAACGGCGTGCCGCGATCATTTCTCGATGCCTCGGAGGCGATCAAGCATCCATTGGTGTTCCAGCCGGAATCGGTTCCCTACGCGGACGAAGCGTTGATGTGGAACAACCAGAGCTGGGGGAAGGCTTCAACCGAAATCATTCCGGCGGTAAGCAAACTCAAGTGGCTGGAATCGCGGCATCTGATCAACATCGAGAATCGCTGGGCGCGAGACCGGACGGACGATTTTCATTACATGTTCTTCAACGGCGTCGGCTACGTGAGCTGGGAAAACGTGTGGGGTGTCTGGAACCAGTTCACGCCGCGCGACGGCGAGGCGCTGCGCAGACTGGCCAAGCTGTCGCGCAAATTCGCGTCACACCTGAAAAGCGCAGATTGGGAACCATATGCATTCGCCCTTCAGCAAGGCGTATTTGCCAGCAAGTTTCCCGGCGACAGTGCGGCGCTGTGGACCATCGTCAACCGCAACGAATACGAGTTGAGCGGTGACCAGCTCGCCGTGCCGCATAACAAAGGCCTGCGCTATGTCGATGTCTGGAACGGCGTTGAAATCCAACCGCGCATCGTTGATGGACAGGCTATCGTCGCGTTAAATCTTGAGGCCCGCGGTTACGGCGCGGTGTTGGCCATCGAGCAAGGCGGCAAGATTGACGGCCTCACCGAATTCATGGCGCAGATGAAGCAATTGAATGCCGTGCCGTTGCAAAGTCTGTCGAACGTCTGGCAGTCGATCCCGCAACAGATGGTGCCGATCGCGCCGACCAAACTTGTGACAGCGGCACCGCCAGGCATGGTCACCGTCCCGGCGGGCGAATTCGATTTCAAGGTCACCGGCATCGAGATCGAGGGCTACACGTGGAAGGGACTGGATTTCCAATATCCGTGGGAAGACTCGGCACGCCGTGCGCATCTGCGTCGTATGACGATGAAATCGTTTCACATGGACTGTTATCCCGTCACAAACGCCGACTACCGGCAATTCATCGATGCCACCGCTTACCGGCCGAAGGACGATCACCATTTCCTGCTCGACTGGAAAAACGGCGCGCCGCAAGCAGGCTGGGAAAAGAAACCGGTGACCTGGGTGTCGATCGAGGACGCGCGTGCCTATGCTGCGTGGGCGGGCAAGCGCCTGCCGCACGAATGGGAATGGCAATACGCGGCACAGGGCAACGACGGACGGCTCTATCCCTGGGGCAATGACTGGAATGTGGCAGTCATGCCTGCGCCGAACACGGGACGAGAAATGTTGCCGCCGGACGATGTCGATACGCACCCGCTCGGCACCAGTCCGTTCGGCGTGATGGATCTGGTGGGTAACGTCTGGCAATGGACCAGCGAATTCTTCGACGAGCATACGCGCGCTGCCGTGCTGCGCGGCGGTAGCCGCTACCGGCCGCAAACCTCGCACTGGTATTTCCCTCAGGCGTATCAACTCGATCAACATGGGAAGTATTTGTTGATGGCGCCATCGAAAGATCGTTCGGCAAGCGTTGGCTTTCGATGTGTCGTCGATGCCGCGTGATGAGAATGTAATGTATGTAGATCGCCATTTGGTGAGCTTCTTCAGGCAAAAATGGTCTGAAAAGCTCGCCAGCGCTAGAGTTTGGCAGTGAAATATCTGGAAATTGCGGCCAGCTTGCTCATTGCCGTCTGCTTCACGGCAGGCGCGGCAGCGCACGAAACGGCAGCGCGGAAAATCGTCCTGATCGGCGGCACGAAAAGCGAGGGTCCCGCGAGGCACGATTATCCGAATGGAATCCGCTTGCTCAGGGATTTTCTGGAGTCGTCTCCAGACACGAAACAAATCAGGGACCTGAGCATCGCCGCGTTTCCCGATGGATGGCCCACCGATGACGCCGCATTGAACGGCGCATCGACGATCGTCTGGTATTTCGACGGGCTAGAAAATCACCCGCTGAATGATCCCGAGCGGCGCGCAAAATTTGAAGAACTGATGAAAAGGGGAGTCGGTCTGGTCGTATTGCACCAAGCGTCGACGGTGCAGCCGGCGGGTGATGCGATTGGCTTGTCGCGCTGGCTGGGTGGGGTGCGCATCGGCATGTTCGACCGCACCGACGAGATGGTCGAGTTCAAGCCGGCAGCGGGCCATCCAGTCAGCCGCAGTGTAGGGACCTTCACCTACTTCGACGAGTTCTATCCAACCATTCGCTTCGGCGGCGACGGGAAACTTACGCCTATCCTCAAGGGCCGGCTACATCCGCAGTTCCGCGAGGGAAAGCACCTCATCATCGACAAGCCTACGCTCAGTACGGTGGCATGGACCTTTGAACGCAAGGGCGGTGGGCGTTCGTTCGGTTTCACCGGCGGACACTATCTGGTCAGCCTCGACCAAGCGCCATTGCGAAAGCTATTACTCAATGCGATCTTCTGGACAGCAGGTATTGAAGTGCCGAAACAGGGCGTGCGTTCCGGACTGCCCGATGCGGCGACAAAACTTGCGCACGCCGCGACCAGTGCGTCGCGCAAGAGTAAATCGGCAACGGTCGCCGGCAGTCCGGTCGACATCACCACCTTTCACGTCAACCCTCAACGCACGGGATGGCTTTCGAGTGAAACGGCGCTAACACCCATAACCGTCGCAGGCTCCAGTTTCGGGCGACTGTGGGAGTCGCCGCCATTCGATTCGATCGATGGCGTGCCGCCGCGCGTGTATGCGTCGCCCCTGTACGTCGACAAGGTCGTGCTGTCCACCGGACCGCATCGCGGCACGGTGCTTTCGATGGTGTTCACGGCCACCAGCAACGGCTTCGCGTACGCCGTCAATGCGGCCGGGACCGCCGGTGTTGCGCCGGGAACCATTTTGTGGCGCGCGCCATTAGGAGCACCGTGCCGGCTGGAGCCGACGCCGCTGGACGGTATTTTTACCGGAGTCCTCAGTACACCCGTCATCGATGTTGCGCGCAATCGACTCTATGTGACCAGTTGCGAAAAAGAAAAACGTTGGCAGGCGCATGCGCTCGACCTGACCAGTGGCGAAGCGGTGGCTGGCTGGCCGGTGCAGCTCGATGAAGCGACATTCAATCTGCCCGGCATGAACCGGAACGCCGGCTCGACGCCGCCGCCGAAACGATATGACTATCGAGTCCAGCGCGGCGCGCTCAATCTGAGCCCGGATGGGCTGACGCTCTACGTGACATTTGGCGAGTCGCAAACCGGCTGGCTGGTTGCCGTCGATACGGCGACGGCGAAAGTGGCCTCAACGTTCGCGTCGGTGGCCAACCCACATCGCGGCAGCGGCGGTATCTGGGGATCGGGCGGACCGGCAGTGGACGCCGAAGGCAATGTGTTCGTCGTGACAGGGACTGGCTATTCCGGCCATGTCGATGCGGCGCACAATTGGGCGCAGTCGGTGTTGAAACTGACGTATTCGCGTCCCAAAGGATTTGCATTGCTCGGAACGTACACGCCATTCAACCATTGCGATACGGCAACGATGGACATCGACTTGGGAGCGGGCGGCGCAGCGTTGATGCCCGATCTTCCAGGCGCTTTGTCGGCGACGCCGCAACTCATGACTCTCGGCGGCAAGCAGGGCAATGTGTATCTGCTCGATCGCGCGCGCATGCCCGGCGGATTGGAGCGACGGCAACCATGCAGCCAGGATTCGGCAAGCGACGCCTCCTTGCTGGCGCCTGATCCACAGTCGCAGTTCGGCAGGCGCGGACCACTGAATGTATTTGGGCCTTATACCGACAAGGACGCGGCCATCGACACGGCGCGCAGCCGCTCGGTCCCAGCATATTTTCAGGATGGCGCCGGTACGATGTATGTTTTTGTCACCGGTAGCACCAAGCAGGACGCGGCATCGCCAGTCAACGTGCCGCCATCGCTGGCGCGCCTCAAGGTCGTCGCCGCAGTCGGCAAGTCCGCTTATCTGCAAATCGACCAGCTTGAGCAAACGGCGGTTTTCGAAAATCCCGGATCGCCGGTCGTCAGCAGCAACGGCGCGGTGGGTGCGATCGTCTGGGTGTTTGACACCAATGCCCGCAGGTCGGTGTCGCTGCTGGGCGAAAAAGCGCCCAAGCCGGTGCTGTATGCATTCGATGCGCTCAATTTTAAGCTGCTGTGGAAGAGTGGGCCCGGTGAACTGTTTACCAGCGGCAAATACAATGAACCTGTCATCGCGCGCGGCAGCGTCTTCGTCGGCACCGACCGCGTCCAGGCATTTGGTCTGCGCCCGGTGACGCAGCTCTCCGATTCAAGCGATGGTCGGGCAATCTACCGTGCACGCTGCGCGATCTGCCACGACCAGCCGGAAGGGCGCATTCCGCCACGAGAACTCATCGCTTCCCGTCCGGTTCAGCATATTGTCGATACGCTGACCAATGGCATCATGCGCGAGCAAGCGGCGGGCTTGAGTGCCGTAAACATCGGGGCGGTCGCCCGCCATCTAAAACAATCCGCGTCAGGAGCGCAATGAGTTCGACCGCCGGCAAATCTTCACCCGCGACAATTCAGTCGGTAATGCTGGGCGGCTTGCTTGGCCAGGCATTGGCCGCCAATAAGGCCGGACGGTTGCGGCATTTCATCACCGACGAAACCAGCCCGGCCATCGCGTTGTTCGATCCGGCTTGCGTCGAACACAATCATGAAGGCGACTGGTATGGCGAACATGCAGGCAAGTGGCTGTATGCCGCCGCCAAGGCCGCGCATCGCACGCGAGACGTTGGGCTTGTCGCCAGTGTCCGTCGTGTCGCCGATTA
>Ga0163144_10029880_pt1 | contig 10441 bp, 9 predicted proteins | sample OliLak19BULKMAT1_FD_123175 | JGI IMG/M metagenome (GOLD analysis project Ga0163144, IMG submission 123175) | Freshwater microbial mat bacterial communities from Lake Vanda, McMurdo Dry Valleys, Antarctica - Oligotrophic Lake LV.19.BULKMAT1 | ecosystem: Environmental > Aquatic > Freshwater > Lake...
ATTTTATTTGGCGCGATCGCTATTTACCTTGCTTTTCGATTGCAACAGACTTTACAGTTATTGCTGACTAGTCTGTTTTTAGCTGGCGCAATTACACCACTAGTTGAGCAAATAACTAAATTTCAAGTTAATTTTAAACGTTGCGAAATCAAGCTAAATCGTGTATGGGCAGTAGCATTAATTTATTTACTTTTGTTAATAATGGTAGTTCTAGTAATTGCTCCTGCTCCGCAAATTATTCTTGAGCTTGGTCAATTTTTTACGAAATTACCAAATTTATTAGAGCGAATTCAATTACCCAAAGACGGGCTGTTTAATCTCAGTCAAGAACAACTCAACCGAATTTTACAAACGCAACCATTAATCGATCAAGCTCAAAATTTTGGTAAAAATATTGTTGGTCAGACTTTTGTTTTTACATTGCATCTTTTTAATGTGATCGGGGTTGGCATTTTAAGCATGTTGATAGCCGCCTACATGGTGATAAATTCACATAGTTTGAAGCGAAGGTGCTTACGTCCTTTTTCAAAAAAAATTAACCAACATTTAGAAACTTTAATTCCACCAATCACCAAATGCTTAGGAGCTTATGTTGTCGGAAAAATTGGTACTTCCGCTTTACTAGGTTTCTTCACATATTTAACGCTTTCGATTTTTCGAATTCCTTACTCAGGAGCTTTAGGCTTATTAATAGCGACCACAAATTTAATTCCTTATATCGGTGCGCTGTTAGCACTAGGAGCGATTTTTATCGCAGCCTTAAGTGTGGACTTTAACAGCGGCGCATTCGCTTTATTTATCTGTTTTGCCCTTCAACAAATCGAAGCTTTTATCCTTCAGCCGTGGCTAGTTGCCCCTTATTTAAACCTTGATGCTTTTGAACTTTTACTGTCGATTGTTATTGGTGCGGAGCTTTTTGGTGTAGTCGGGGCAATCATCGCTCCACCGATCGCTGGTAGTAGCAGAATTATTTTCAATCATTTTGCCACTAGCTCTAGCATCTCAGAACCTGAACCTAACGAATAAAAGAGCATAAAGCGCCCTTTTATTCATTAATAGACCTGAATCCATTCATGGATTTCATAATCTGTCCAGATGCCATTTTGCCAGTAAGGATCGGACTCAACTAACTGCCTTGCTGCTGCCATGTCAAGAGCAACGTATACAGCAAATACTCTTGTCAGATCTTGAGTGGGACCAACTGTCAGTAATATTTTCGCTTCATGCAAGGCTTTGAGGTTATCGAGATGGGCTTGACGAAAAGGGGCACGCTTTTCTAGTACGTTTTCGCAGTAGCTGCCCCACATGACAAATTTTTTCAGTTCAATACTCAATTTTTCTTGTAGCTCCGCAGATATAAATCAACTATTACAAAATACTAAAGGCTTATTTGGTAAAAATTTACTGTTTTGAGATTGCGATCGCTAGCAAAGTTAAAATAGAACCTAAAAATAAAGGGAGCGCTAAGCGCTCCCTTTGTTTTTTAGGCTTTTTGATTATATTCTAATTAAAAAACAGGCGATCAACGACTAAAGCAACAGTAGTAGCAAAAATAGTTACACCAATTGCAACAAAAATATTCTGACCTTGACTGACACTAAAACAAGTCACTGCACCTGCGCCTAAACCTGCGGTAACTACTGCAACGACAGGATCTTTAGTTGATTTATTGTACATTTTTTTTAATACCGAACGGGTTAAAACTTTTTTAATGATTGCTAGCCTACAACAGCCAATAAAGCTCTTTGATAGTTCTCAATAATTCTTCTTGCTAGCGATCATTTTCGTAATATTCAGTTACACAAATCAGTTACACAAATTAGAGAGCATAAAGCGATCGCTTTACTTTGTGCCTCTTAGAAGTGATCGCTTTAAACCCTAAATTGATAAAAATGCATAGCGATCGCTAATATCGCTTATCAAAAGTTGTCACCAAATATCTGTTAGATTTATATATGTTTACAAAGTCAATTTAATAAAAAATTTTATGAGTTTACTGATCGTTGGCGCGACAGGTACATTAGGTCGTCAAATCACCCGTCACGCACTAGATCGGGGGCTAAAAGTCAAATGTTTTGTTCGTTATCCTAAAAAAGCAGGCTTCCTTAGAGAGTGGGGCGCAGAGCTAGTCGCAGGAAATCTTGCTAATCGCGAGAGCATTGACGACGCACTAGAAGGTGTCACCGAAGTTATTGATGCCGCCACAACTCGCGCAACAGGCTCACAGAGAATTAAGGATGTTGATTGGCTCGGCAAAGTTGCACTAATTCAAGCTGCTGAACGTGCTAAGGTTCAACGGTTTATCTTTTTTTCGATTCTAAATGCTGAGAAATATCCTAATGTCCCCTTGATGGATATTAAATATTGCACCGAGAAATTTCTTGCATCTACAGATCTCAACTACACGATTCTTAGACCTTGCGGATTTTTCCAGAACTTGATTGGTGAATATGCAATCCCCATCCTTGAAAATCAAACAATCTGGATTGGTGGTGAATCATCGCCGATCGCCTACATGAACACTCAAGACATCGCCAAGTTTGCGATTCGTGCTTTAACTGTCAAAGAAACCGAACGTCAATCTTTTGCGATCGCTGGACCAAAGGCATGGCAGCCTAGCGAAATCATTAAACTATGCGAAAGAATGTCGGGACGAACCAGAAGAACAGCCAATATGCCCCTAGGTTTGTTACGCTTTGCCCGCAATGTGGCGCTTAGCTTTGAATGGGGTTGGAGCTTTGCCGAACGCATGACCTATGCCGAAGTCCTCGCCAGCGGAATCCCTTTAAATGAAGATATGAAAGAAACTTACAAAATCTTTGGGCTGCAAGAAGAAGAAATGACTACACTCGAATCCTATATGCAGGATTACTTCAGCCGTATTCTCAAAAAGCTAAAAGAACTAGATTACAAAGAACCAAAAATCAAAGCTCCATTTTGATTACAGGGCTTTGTGCTGTTATGAAACCCAGAAAATCTTTTGAAAGTGGCGCAAAGCGCCACTTTCAAAAGATTTTCTGTACCACTCAAAGCCTCAACAAGCTGTAAAGTTTAATTAAAGAAGAGGTAGCGTAAAGTACTACCTCTTCTTTTTTGGGTTTATTGCTATATTAGACAAGTTGACAGTGGAAATTGAATACCTAGCCTAATAATTAACCAATAATTAAAATCATGAGAAAATCACCGTTAGACGCTTTCTTTATTGGTAGAGCCACTGCTGAGGCTGTAATTGATCGCATTGAAGAAACCTTAACTGATGCTCTTAGCGCATTAGGGAAGTTTGATGCAGAACAACGCGAACAGATGCGTATATTTGTCGAAACAGTTCTAGAAAAAGCCGATCAACAAAAGGAAACCGTCACTCCAAAAGATAGCGATATTACTCCTGATGAATTGCAAGAAACTATCGATAACCTACGTGCCGAAATTGCTCAACTAAAATCTGAGTTACAGCAATATCGAACTCTCTAAAATACCTAGGGCGATTTCTTGAAAAATTTTTACCGTGGTTGTGCCGAGCGAAGCGCGGCACAACCATATTTTGGTTTTAATGTTTGGTTAAAAGTATAAAAGCTTCGCATTAGCGAGGCTTTTATACTTTTAACGTAATGTAGGCGATACTTTAGGTGAAAAACTTGGCGAAGGTGAAGGGCTAGCAATACTTGGCGAAATGCTAGGGGAAGCAGTTGGTAAGGCACTAGGCGAAGCAGTCGGTGAACCGCTAGGTGAATTTGTAACCGCAGGCTTAACTTGAACTGGCTCAGCCTTTTTCTTCTCTCCCAAAATACTAGGGCTGCCATCATCAAAAACACCTGCAATACAAGAAATCATCAAGGTCGCTAACGTACCGACAAACAGAGCCTTCCAACCAAGATCGGAAATATCACGGCGACGAGATGGAATCAAAGCGATCGTGCCACCTACAAAAATCCCGACTGAAGCAAGGTGGGCGAATCCAGATAATGCATAACTAACTATGATTACAGTGCGATCGCTAATTAGCCCATCTTTAGAAGCTTGAGCCAAAGCCTGATAGGGCGGGATCGCTGTCTCTAGCAAGCGCCGACCGATAATTACTGAAGCCGTCCAAGAATCTTCTAGTGATACACCCGTCAGCAAAGTCAAAGGATAAAATAATGCGCCCTGAATATTCGGTAAATTCACAATCTTAAAGAATCCACCAATCGGTAAAGGGATAACAAATAACCCAAAAAAGTTAATTGACTCAACAGTTGCTAACCAGCCAAAAATTTGATTGACGAGATCAACTAAACCAACAATCAAGATCAAAATTGCTGCGATCGAAGCCGCCATCTTCAGACCATCTAAAGCGCCAATAATCGTGGCATCCATTGGACTCATCCGCTTCATAGCTTCGCCACCAGCATTTTCGAGTTCGCCATCATCATCTTTCTTTGCCGACTTGTCTTCTTTAGGAATCCCGCCCATTGTCACAGGAACTTCCGTTTCAGGCACAAGGATTTTTGACAGGACAAAACAAGCTGGAATGGCAATGATCGAAGCCGAAACCAAGTGACCCAAAATATTTGGAAAAACTGGACGCAAAAAACTGACATAAATTGCCAAAGTTGAAGAAGCTGCCGTGCCAAAGCAACAAGCCAAAATTGCACATAATTCACTGCGAGTCATCTTCGGCAAATATGGCTTTACCACGATCGCTGCCTCAATACCGACAAAGATATTTGCTGCGCCGCTCAAAGCTTCAGCACCACTCAAACGCATTGTCCAGAAAAACAACTTAGCAAACACATTAACAATTATTTGGATAATGCCAAGATTTTCGAGCAATGCCATAAACCCTGAGAAGAAGACCACAGCAGGTAAGGCACGAAAAGCGAATACATAAGCTAAACGGTTTGTTGTGCAGTATCTTGTCGCCGCATTTGCAACACTGGTTAGATCGTCTAGTAAAACTTGCCCTGCTGGACAAGTGCCTTCGGGAGTTAAAGGTAATAATGCATAAGGTTCTTGACCTGTTGGCGGCACAAGTAAGCGTCCAAACACAAATCTTGCCCCAGTATCAGCCGAAGCAAATATACCATCCAGCAATGAACTAAACAATCGCAACCACTCTCTAGTTTGAGGCTGCTGAAAGACTAAGTAGCCTAACACCAACTGCAAGCCGATTCCCCATATAATCACTCGCCAAGGAATGACTCGACGATCTTCCGAAAAGATCCAAGCTATAAAGCACAAGCCAAAAATGCCAAAGAAAGAAACAAAATTTAAGTAGGTCATGAGCGTTTGAGGGGGAGATTAGTCAACATAGAGAGGCAAATCAAAAAAGCACTTCCAAAGCAAATTAAAAAGTAAATTGGTTTTATAGTTGCAAAATCTAATCAAAATGTTACGATAATAAATGCTTTAAACCATGTCATTTCGCTAAAGGGATAAACTGTGGCAAACATCAAGTCCGCCAAGAAGCGCATTCAGATCGCTGAGCGCAACCGTCTGCATAATAAGTCATATAAGTCAGCCGTCAAGACTTTAATGAAAAGCTATTTAGAAGCCGTTGACGCTTATAAGGCAAATCCTAGTCCTGAAGCTCTAGAATCAGTTAATGCTAAGCAGTCTTTGGCTTATAGCAAAATTGATCGCGCTGTCAAGCGTGGAGTACTCCATAGCAACACAGGTGCACGTCGCAAGTCAAAACTTTCAGTAGCTCTCAAAAAAGTTACTGCCGTCATCTAGGCGTTTAGCAACTGCGTATTCGGACAGGTTGTAAAATAATTGCGTTTCCCTACAGCTACATCCGTCTGCGATCTTGAAAGTTTCTCAGCCTGTCCCGCCTATCATCATTAACTAAATTTCTATGTCTGATATTGATAAGGATCGGTATGTCAACCCTAGATATATGTATAGGGGCGTTTTTTCTCCAGAAAATTTGGCTTTTGATGCTAATTTGCAAGAATTCACAAATCGCATCTCGATCATATGTGCCTTAGAAACTGGTGGTAGGATTTCACCCATCGAAGCCTATCAACAGATCAAAGATCTGTGGACTGAACTAGATCAATCGAAACAAAATCTTTTAACTGACGATTGATTTTATTTTGAAACATAGTCTGAGTAGAGATTATAAGTTCTTATCAATCTTTACCGTAGGTATAAATTCTCGAAAAGATTGTTTACAATCTTTAACATAGGTTTATACTATATATAAATTAACTTCATTTTGCTGATTTCTCCCATTGCATGACTATCCAAAGCAATCTTAATCTTTGGAAGCTGAGGTTTTCATAAAAAAGCTCTTTTTAAATTGCTTAAAATCTAGGGCAGAGATGTCCTTCGGCTTTGTTAGTGATTGTTTATCGCGTGCGATTGGCAGAATAGGCGAACTGTTCGTAGAACAAATTTGCTGCAAATCTTAGGATCATCAATGCCCTCATCTTTTCTTTCTCTCGGTATCTCTGAAGCAAGAGTTGCTAAGCTCGAATCTATCGGTTTTACAGAACCTACCGCTATTCAAGAACAAGCAATTCCTCAACTGCTCGCAGGAGCAGATGTACTCGGTCAAGCACAGACTGGTACTGGTAAAACTGCTGCATTTGCCTTACCAATTTTAGAGCGTTTGGATCTCAATAGTGACTCTTTACAAGCGCTGATCTTGACCCCAACTCGTGAATTGGCGATTCAAGTTGGACAGGCTTTACGTAGTTTTAATACCAAACCTGGTGCAAAAATTCTCACTGTTTATGGTGGATCTGACATTAGTCGCCAAATGATCCAATTGGAACGTGGTGTCCATGTAGTTGTCGGTACTCCTGGTCGTGTTATCGACTTAATGGAGCGCGGTAAGCTGAAGCTAGAGCATCTTGCTTGGTTTGTTTTAGATGAAGCTGATGAAATGCTCAATATGGGCTTCATCCAAGATGTAGAAAGGATTTTGGTAACCACTCCTTCTACTAAGCAAAGCACTTTCTTCTCTGCGACTATGCCACCTGCGGTTAAGCGCTTGGTGAAAAACTTCTTGAAATCGCCTGTCACTGTAAAGGTTGAGACTCAGGATTCTACGCCTACTCGCATTGACCAACAGATCTATCTGGTTCCCTATCACTTGAGTAAAGAAGAAGCTTTATTGCCAATTCTAGAATACGAAGCTCCAACTTCAGCTCTTATCTTTGTGCGTACTAAGGACTCGGCTAGCAGACTGACTGAAATTCTGCAAGCTTCAGGGCATAGTGTGGATGAGTATCACGGCAATCTCTCGCAGTCTCAGCGTGAAGCTTTGCTACGTCGTTTCCGTAATCAACAAGTGCGTTGGGTTGTTGCGACTGACATTGCGGCGCGGGGTCTAGATATTGATGGGTTGACTCATGTATTTAACCTTGATATTCCTGATGATCCTGAACGCTATGTTCATCGTATTGGCAGAACTGGTCGTGCTGGTAAAAAGGGAATTGCAATTACTTTAATCTCTGGAAAAGAGCGTTATAAGTTGCGTCAATTGGAACAACAAGTTGGTATGCCTTTGCCTCCTTTGCCTTTGCCTGATATTGCCCAGATTCAAGAGCGTCGCATTGGTCGCTTTACTGAACAGATTCTCCAAGCTTTGGCTGGTGAGCGTTTGGCTTCGTTCTTACCTCTGGTATCGCAATTGGTTGAAGAGTACGATCCCCAAGCGATCGCGGCGGCAGCTTTGCAACTGGCTTATACCCAACTGCAATCTGATAAAGCGGAACAAGCTGCTTTACAAGTATTAGCTAAACAACCTCATAGCCCTGAAGGTGGTCGTGGTCGCGATCGCGATGGCGGCGGTGGCGGTGGTTACAGCGGTAGACCTGTTAAGCGCGGTCAAAGCGGAAATGGATCTCGCTCTGGCGGTGGTCGTGATGGTGGTAGTCGTGAGGGCGGATATGATGCTTCGCGCCGTCCTACTACACGCGATCGCTCTTCTGCTCCTGTTAAGTATTAATAGAGCAAAATTAATAAAACAAATTCATTAGGAACACTGCGAAAAGATGTTCCTAATGGATAGGAATTATTCATCCGATCGCTTGATACTGTTAATCAAGAAATTAAGAGATAATCTTAAATAACCGTTTGCAACCCAAGTCTTTTGTGAAAAACCTTTTAAAGGGAATTTTTTCAAATGGCTTGGGTTCTATATTTTATTGATCATTTAATGGTCGTATTCAGATCATGCAGTCTTTAACTACCTTTTCTAATCTTGATACGCAGCTTCGTAAAAATTTGACTGCAGTTTTTTGGACTGGGTTATTTTTTTGGTCAAGTATGGCCTCACAATTGCCAACTTTACCTCTATATATCCGTAGCTTAACGCAGTCATTTGACCAGATTGGACTCATTATGGGTTCTTTTGCGATCGGACTACTTGTTTGCCGTTCCTATCTTGGTAAATTATCTGATCTCAAGGGTAGACGCTACACAATGAGGATTGGGCTAATCGTAGCAGCTGTAATTCCTTTATGCTACGCATTATTGCCATCTATCCCTTTACTAATGTTATTCCGAGCAATTCATGGAATTAGCATTGCGGCTTTTGCTTCGAGTTATAGTGCTTTGATTGCCGATATCGCACCAATTGAGAAGCGTGGTGAAGTAATTGGTTATATGAGCTTGGTAAATCCTCTAGGTTTAGCTTTTGGTCCTGCTTTAGGTGGTTTGATGCAAGAAGCTTGGGGCTATCAACCTCTATTTATCACCGCATCGTTATTAGCATTTGCAGGATTGTTGCTCACAACTCAGATTGAAGATAACGGGAATGAAAGCGATCGGCAAATAGCATCAACAGTTGTAACAAAGCCAAAATTTTGGCAGACTTTCCTTAGTTCTAGGGTCAGAGTTCCTTCAACAATTCTATTGCTGGTGGGAGTCGCCTTTGGAACTTTGAGCGCTTTTATGCCAATCTTGATGCAGCAGAAAAATATCTCATTGAACGCGGGTTTATTTTATATGGCAGCAGCGCTGTCTGGATTTATTATTCGGTTTCCCGTGGGAAGGCTGAGCGATGAATGGGGAAGAGGTATTTTTATTTCAATTGGAATTTGCTTTTACGCATTGACAATGGGAATCATTTGTTTTGCTAGTAATAACTATCAGTTTCTGCTTGCAGGGATTTCTGAAGGTTTAGGTTCAGGAATTTTGATTCCTGCGATTGTGGCTTTGCTTGCCGATCGCACATTTCCTCAGGAAAGAGGATATGTATTTGGAATGGTATGGATGGGATTTGATCTAGGGATTGCATTTGCAGGGCCTGTGATGGGCAAGATGATTGGTCTTGTGGGCATCGCTAATATTTTTGCGATCGCTACAGGATTTTGCATCGTGGGACTAATTATTTTTGGTACACAATCTAACAAAAGTGTGTCCGAGTCTTTTAAATTTGCAATTGGTAAGACAAGCGATCGCTATGCCGTCAAAACTACAGCAATGCACGTTTAGTTGATACTCCCTTCCCACCAAATAATTAGCGTTGCGGCGCGAAGCGCCGCAACGCTAATTATTTGGTTTTAATGTCTAATCTTTCACTGGGAAAGGAGTAAGAAACCAAAAGAGAGAACATCTGCTTTCTGTTTCTTAGTGATCAATCTCAAATTCGCGATTTGAGCGTTTGGTGAACGTTCGTTAATCAAAATGCTTGTGCGATACAATTAAAATCTGTTTGAACCTGTAAAATAAATTTAGGATTGTAAGCTCTGAATAACTTCACTTTTAAACTAGAGTGTCAGTGCCGTCACACTGAAGCAAGAGTTGGGCAGTTTCATACGCCTCATGGAGTTGTGCATACGCCTCGCTTTATGCCTGTTGGCACATTAGCAAATGTAAAAACTGTTACTCCCGCTCAACTAAAAGACTGCCAAGCAGAAATGGTATTGGCGAATACCTATCACCTCCATCTTCAACCAGGTGAAGATATTGTCTCGGAAGCAGGTGGCTTACATAAATTTATGAATTGGGATGGACCAATTCTTACAGACTCTGGTGGCTTTCAGGTTTTCAGCTTGAGCGAAATTCGTTCCATTAGCGAAGAAGGGGTAAAGTTTCGATCGCCTCGTGAAGGTAACATGATTAACCTCACGCCAGAAAAATCAATTCAAATTCAGAATCAACTTGGCGCCGATGTGATCATGGCGTTTGATGAATGTGCTCCCTATCCTGCTACTTATGAAGCGATTAAACTGGCAGGACAAAGAACTACACGATGGTTGGAGCGTTGCATCAAAGCTCATGAGCGCCCAGATGATCAAGCTTTATTTGGGATTGTCCAAGGCGGAGTCTATCTGGATTTACGTCAACAATCAGCCAGAGAAATCGTCGAATTTAATTTACCTGGCTATGCGATCGGCGGCGTCAGTGTCGGCGAACCTCCCGAATTAATCGAAAAAATTGTTAAGGCAACAACTCCATTACTGCCAGAAAATAAACCACGTTACCTTATGGGCGTTGGCACGTATCG
>Ga0163144_10029884_pt1 | contig 10440 bp, 9 predicted proteins | sample OliLak19BULKMAT1_FD_123175 | JGI IMG/M metagenome (GOLD analysis project Ga0163144, IMG submission 123175) | Freshwater microbial mat bacterial communities from Lake Vanda, McMurdo Dry Valleys, Antarctica - Oligotrophic Lake LV.19.BULKMAT1 | ecosystem: Environmental > Aquatic > Freshwater > Lake...
GTCGTGATCTGCCTCGGCCAGCCCGTGGTGTATCACCTTTCCCGCCGCCTCCACGAGAAATACCTGGCGACGCTTCCCGCCGATCACCGCCCCGGACCCTACGTCATCCCTCTCACGCCCGGCGACATCGGCGCCTCCGACATCCTTCCCGTGCCGGATCAATACGTCGGCGCCGGCGGTGCCCAGGCTACCGCCCGCCTCAGCGCCCTGCTCGCCGGCTGGAAGAAGCCAGTCCAGGTGCGCGTCGGCAACGACTTCTCCTTCTACGACCTTCGGAACCACGCCGCCGTTCTGGAGGGCGCTTTTTCCAATTACTGGGCGATGAAGCTGAGCGAGAGCATGCCCTTCGTATTTATTCAGGAAAACGGTATCCGCGGTATTCGCGAAAGGGCGGTCCCCCAAAACACCTGGTACCTGCGCTCCCTGCAGAGCGACGGTAAGACATCGGAGGACTACGCCACCGTCGCCCGGCTCTTCGACTCAGGAACCATGGAGCCCCTGGTGTTCGTGGCCGGCATCACCCAGTACGGCACGCAGGCCGCCGGGGAGTTCATTGCCGACGAACCAGGCTTCGCCGCCGCCGTGCGCAAGGCGCCCCGGGACTGGCGCACCCGCAACATCCAGATCCTGCTCCACCTCAACGTCATCGGAAAGGTCCCGGGCAAGCCTGAAGTGCTCGCTTTCCGTTCCTGGTAGACTACTCCACAGCGGCAGGCCAGGCTGGCGAGCGCAAGATTCTTTCCCTGCCAGTGCGCGGGATGCGGACCTCTATTGGTAGCCTGAAGTTCTTGTCTGTCGTTCTGAATACCTGCGACATGTGCGGCGGCAAGGTTATCGTCCATCGAAATCAGAGCCCCTTCTCAAACAAACCAGCCACAGCGCGATTCAGTGAAGTCGAGAATAGACCAACTGGGGGACATTGGGAACGGCAGGCGGCGATTGCACATGCCGCAGCCGACCAGAAGGGACCTGAGTGACGCGCCAACAAGAGACTGGACGGGAGCGGCCAGAGAGCCTTGAGCGGGAGGCGAGGGGCGGTCCAGCATGAAGCCCGGCCTTACAGCCCGAAGATCCGCACTACCGCAGCTTCGACCGCGGCCCACGCCTGGGTGCCTGGTGTAATAAAGTCCATATGCCCTGCATCGGGCACGATCCGCAGCGAAACCTTTTCTCCGGCGGAGCGCGCCATGGCCGGATAGTCCGCTACGGCATACGTAGTCCGTCCATCAGCCAGGGCGCGGGGAGGCGACACCGGGTATCGCTTCGAGCTCACTACATATTCCTGAGCGATCCCGAACGGTAATAACTGGAGCGGGGAGATTTGCTTCAGGTGCTCCGACGCTAACTCCGCCGTACCGCCGCGCAACCGGTCGAGAATCGGTTCACGGCAGAAGTACTCGCCGCTCGTCCCCCGCGAATCGATCACGCCGGGGTCGAGAAATGCGTCCAGCATTATCATGCCTGCGAGTTTCAGCGGCGACAATGTGGCAATCTCACTCGTAGCCGGCAGATGGGAGGGGCCGGCGAGCCATGCCCCGAAATATCCGCCCGAGGAATGCCCGATCACCACGACGCGCTCGAGAGAGAGAGGGTGCGATTTTGCTAACTCCCGCACGAAGTCGGTTGCGAACGAGAGATCGTGGTACGTTCCGGGCCAGCCTCCACCCGGATGTCCGACGCGCCGGTACTTCCACGCGGCAATCCCGTGTTTCGCCACCATGGCGGCCATCGGACGCATCTCGGAAATATCGCCAGCGCGGGAAACCCAGCAACCGCCGTGCAGCAGCACCGCCACAGGGAACGGCCCGGTACCCGGCGGTACCGTTAGTTCGCCGAAACTCGTGCCTTCAGCGCCGTATGAGATGCGCTGGGCCGTCTGAGCGGAAGCCAGCACCGCAGCCATCAGGCCGAACGCAACACGAATACAGAATTCGTTCCGCATTGTTGGAATAATACGACTTTCCGGTGGCATTCTGCTCGTTCAGCAGGCGAGTCCGGTAATTCTGGTCATCCTGAATCGATGAACGCACGCGTCTTTTGAAGTTGCTATACCCAACCTCAACCAATTCCCCGGTCGGACGGCGTGAGGGCGCAAGGGCGCGCATCGCGGCGAAGCGAACCCTTGCCGCGCGAGCACCGCTCTGTCACTTACCCGACGGCGGCGATGGGCGGCCGTCGGCGGGTGAGCGGCTCATCCTGCTGGTGGGCTCTAAGCGGTGATCAGTGGTGGATAGCAGGCACAGGCGAATCCCGAAGTAAGGGTCAGCGCAAAATAGAATATCACCCACCCATAAATATGGGAGAATGTGGACGGAGCTCTGTGCGACGTCAACGATCTCCGCACCAAAGAAGGCCTGGATGAAGACCACCCTCGAGATCCCCGACCCGCTGTTTCGCCTCGCCAAGTCGGTTGCCGCGGAGCGTGGCATCCCCCTTCGAGCTCTTGTCACCGAAGCCCTGTCCGAAAAGCTCCGTGCTCAAAGCGCCGCCGACAAGCCCTGGATGAAGTCGTTCGGCGGCCTGCGCCATCTCCACAAGGAGACTCTCCGCATCGACCGCATCATCGAACAGGAATTCGGCAAAATTGAGCCCGAGGACTGGAAGTGATTCTGGACACCAACGGACTATCGGCCCTCGCCGATGGAAGCCCCGACCTGGAGCCGATCCTGTCCTCCGCCGACCAAATTGCCTTGCCCGTAATCGTGTTGGGAGAATACCGCTTTGGAATCCGCCAGTCTCGCAGTCGCGTGCGCTATGAACGCTGGCTGAATGAGGCCCTGCCCGGGTTTTGCGTACTCAACATCGACGAAGCGACAACCTCGCACTACGCCGACGTGCGTGAAGCGCTGAAACGTTCCGGGCATCCCATCCCTTCAAATGACCTCTGGATTGCCGCGCTGGCGCTCCAGTATGATTTCCCAGTCATCAGCCGGGACCGGCATTTTGATTCCGTGCCCGGCCTCCGTCGGCTTACCTGGTAGCCCGAAAAAGGAGAAAACGGAGCAGACGCATTTCCATGGAAGGAGTGCGCCCTGTGTCGGGGTGCCCCATTTGGCGTGGCCGTCCGTTATCGTCGATTGGGTTCTGAAACCCGAAGCGGATGTCGGAATTGGCCTCTGCAGCTACGAACGTGAACCTGTGCTGGGTCCACGCCTGGTCTGGAATATTCGACTGATTGAAAACGGTAAAAACCAACTTCGAAACGAATTTCTTCATCTCATCCCGAGCCCCGTCCAGTATCCCGTCGGCCGTAGCGCCGGGCCGGATGCGCCGTATCAGCGCCTCCCTGTATGCGCCAATAAACTCGCAAAGCTTGCGCTGATCGTCGCTGAATTTCCCGTTAACGGGCCAGATTCTCGTCACGTCGCTTGTGTAATACCGGTAGTCGGGCGCGAAGTCCATCAGAACAAGGTCGCCATCCGCAAGAATGCTGTCCTTGCGGAAGTAATGGCCAAAGAATGCATTCGTGCCGCCGGCCGTTATCGACGGATATCCTTCATATCGAGCGCCATTGAGAAGAAAAATATACCGCGCGGCCGCATCCAGCTGATACTCCGCGAGGCCAAACCTCGTGCTTCGCATCGCTTCGAGAATGCCTCGTGCGGCTATCTGCGAGGCCCGTCGAATGAGAGAGATCTCACGCTCGCTCTTGATGGCGCGGAGTTCATCCATGACAGGAGTGAGATTGCGAATCTCCAGAGCCGGGAGGCGTCGACGCAACAGGTCCAGGAACCAGGCTTCTCGTGGAGACTGCCCATCCCAGGGGTCCGCCGCGATGAGCGCCCGCTGGTAGAGCAGTTCATCGCGGCTGCTCGCAACGCCCTCTGCCGGACTGTGAGGTACGAACACCGCCGGTGCAGGCGGCCGTAGTCCCAGGCCCGCAAGATGCCGAGACAGGACCTCCACCCCATACACGGCATCGACGCCGGTGAGTGTACGGACAAGGTCGGCATCCTCAGCCGACAGGAGTTTCCCAGCGTTCTTCTCGCGGTCAGTGTCCCGATGTGGCAGATACAGCGACACGGTACGGGTCCGCCCATCGAGAAGAAGGTAAAACTGCGGTGTCTCTATCCCGCAGAGGTACTAGAACTCGTTCGACTGCCGGAAGATCTGGAAGCCGTCCGCTGCCGCAGCTCCCGCAACAAGGGCGACAGCGCGGTTGCCAATGTGATCGAATATTCGCTCATGCCGCTGTCGAAACTCGGTCGCCGGAAAGTCGGTTTGCCAGGGAACAGACTCGGCGGCAAAACGCGGTCCACCCGAGCGCAAGTGCAATGGTTAGTCGGAGCATAGCGAGTAACTCGCAGCTTATCAGCCGTGTCGACTGCGGTCCGCGAAAGCGTGCTCACTTCGGGCGCTGCTCCGCTTCGTCGAGCCAGCCGCGGCGAAGCTTCTCCGGAGCCACGCCTGTCAACCAGGGCTTGATGTCCAGGATCGGTGTGCCGTCGAGCATGTCCACGCCCCGCACATGCAGGACCGCACCGTCTCGGCGGAGCAGCTCGACCACAGTCAGTCCGATCGGGTTCGGCCGCCGCGGCGACCGCGTGGCAAACACTCCGTGCGGCCGGTCGTCGGTCGGAGGCCGGCCCACCAGTTCGTAGCCCTCAGAACGGTCGAACGCCCAGATCACGAACAGGTGCGAGAACCCCTCCACGTCCATCAGGCCCGCCTCAAACTCAGGCAGGATCTCAATCGTCCCTTCCTCTTCATGCCTGGCGCCGAGCCCCTTTGGCACGGCCTGCGTTATTTGAAACGGGCTTCTGACGAAACCGATCGGCTGCATTGTGAACATGATGCTCCTTGCTCTTTCCCTTCGATTGTCGCAGCGTTTTCGCTACCATCAGGGCGTGCGCTACAGAGTGTTGGGAAATACGGGCCTCAGTGTTTCGGTGATCGGCGTGGGCACGTGGCAGTTTGGCGGCGAGTGGGGACACACCTTCACGCAGGACGAGGTCGACGCCATCCTTGACCGGGCACAGGAGCTCGGCATCAACCTCATCGATACGGCGGAGTGCTACGGCGACCACCTTTCCGAACGGCTTATTGGTGACTATCTCGGCCGCCGGGATCGCTCAAAGTGGATCATCGCAACCAAGTTCGGCCATCGATTCCATACGTTCATGAATCGCACGGACGACTGCTCGGCCGAGGGGACACGAGAGCAACTCGAAGGATCGCTGCGTGCCCTGGGTGTGGACAGCATCGACGTGTACCAGTTCCACTCCGGCACAGACGAGGCGTTTCGAAACCAGGAGCTGTGGAGCCTGTTGGCGGAACAAAAACGACTTGGCCGCGTGCGACACCTGGGCATCTCCATTCGAGGCCTCGGCAGCGAACTTCAGGTGCGCGAAGCTCGCTCAGTTGGCGCGGAAGTGCTGCAGGTGGTTTATAACTTGCTCGACCGCAGACCCGAGAGTGAATACTTCGGGTACGCCGAGCGCGACAATCTCGGCATCCTGTCGCGCGTGCCGCTGGCGAGTGGTTTCCTTTCGGGCAAGTACAAAACCGGCGCTACATTTCCACCGGGCGATTTCCGCTCCACGCTGAGCCGCGAACGGATCGACCGTGACCTGGCGGAGGTGGAGCGTATCCGGGCTACGGAGCTGCCTGAAGGCGTCTCCATGGCACAGTGGGCACTGGCCTGGTGTCTTCGCGCTCCAGCGGTTAGCTCGGTGATACCAGGCTGCAAGGATCCGGAACAGGTGCAGGCTAACGCCTCTGCTGTCGAACTTCTGCAAGACTGAAAGCAACTCTCCGGCAAGCCTGCATCGGAACCGCGTGTAGTATCGGAATATCAGGTCCCATGCCATCTCACCTTCGTTCCACATTGCATTTATGTTTCTGCGCGATGACGGCTGTCAGTGCTTTCGCGCAGGCCCCGATCGGCGCGATCGCGGGCACCGTCAGCGATGAAAGCGGGGGCGTCGTCACAGGCGCAGCCGTCTCGATTACGAACAAAGCCACCGGCCTGAAGCGCGAACTCAAATCGGACAACGACGGCGCCTTCAGCGCTCCGGCGCTCCCTGCGGGAAACTACGAAGTGCGCGGCCAGATGACGGGTTTCCGCCAGCTCGTGCGCGAGGCCGAAGTGCTCACGGGGAGCACAACTACCGTGAACCTCTCGCTCGCAGTTGGGGCCGCCACTGAGGTGGTGACCGTCGCCGGAGCCGCCGTCCAGATTGATTATGACGCCCACAAGATCGACGGCGTGATTCAGCGTTCACAGATTGAGAACCTCCCACTCAACGGACGAAGCTTTCTCCAACTCGCATTTCTCGAACCCGGCGTGGGCGTCGGCACGCAGTCGCTGGCGCAATACAACGCGCAGTTCAGCGTCTCGGTGCTCGGCGGCAGTTCTTCAATGACGGCGATTACCGTCGACGGCGGCAACGTGCGCAACGCCATTAACGGCGGCACCGCGCAGAACTTCTCGCAGGAAGTCGTCGAGGAATTTCAGATCTCGTCCGCTAATTTCGACCTTTCTACTGGCATCGCCGCGGGCGGCGCCGTGAACATCGTGTCCCGGTCGGGTGGCAATCTGTATCACGGCAGCGGTTACTTCTTTTTCCGTGATCACAACATGTCGGCATACCCTGCGCTCCGCCGCGACCCCTTCAATCCCGACCCGTTCTTCGCGCGCCGTCAGTCCGGTTTCTGGCTTTCCGGTCCGATCAAAAAAGACAAGTTGTTTTTCTTCGTCAACCTCGAGAAGAACAACCAGGATTCCGTGGTAACTGTCCAGCCCCCGTCGACTTACTTCGCGAGCCTGGCGGGAAATTACAGCAGCCCCTACGACGGGCTCCAGCCCAGCGTGAAATTCGACTATCGCATTACTGAGAAGCACAACCTTTTCCTGCGCTACTCCCACGACGGCAACAAGAGCTTTGGCCCTCGAGGCGGTGCCAACCTGCCCTCCAACTGGCTGGTCAACCGGAACTGGGCCGACCAGAGCATCCTTGGACTCACCAGCACTCTCAGCTCCCATCTGGTGAACGACTTCCGCTTCGCCTATCACTACTGGAGCAATCGCAACGTGTTCCCCACAGAAGCGGAGTGCCCCGGTTGCATCGGTCTTGGTCTGCCTTCCATCTCGATTCAAGGCTCCGGCGTCACTCTCGGCAACACCACCAACGCGCCACAGGGCCGCGATGTTCGCAGGTACAACATCGTGGAGAACATGACGTGGCAGAAAGGCTCCCACCGCATGCGCTTCGGCGGCACTCTGGAGAACTCGCCCTTCAATGGATACTGGGCATTCGGCGAACCGGCCGCGACCCAGGTCTTCGGGCCCGATCTTCTCCTCCAGAACCGCATTCCCATCAGTCTGTGGGGGCTTCCGAACCAGTTCACATCGAACGCCGATCTGATGAAGCTGCCGCTGCAGGCCTTTGCCCTCGGCATCGGCGATCCCTCGCAGCCTCCTCCATACAACGCGCAGAACGCGCGCAACAACCGGCGCTATCACGCTTACTGGCAGGACACCTGGCGCGTGAAGCCACGCTTCACGCTGAACTACGGACTCGGCTACGTTTTCGAATCGACGCTCGCCAACCACGATCTCAACAAACCCGCGCTGCTTGCGCCCATCATGGACAGCCTGGCGGCGACGAAGAAGGACTGGAACAACGTATCGCCTTCGGTCGGCTTCGCATGGAATGTCGGCAAAGACAACAAGACCGTGATTCGCGGAGGCACCGGCATCTACTACGACACGCGCGAACTCTCCCAGCGGCTTGGCGAACGCGCCGCCATCGGCCCTGTGGGCAACGGCCGCCAGCAGATTGTCAGCACCGCTGTCCCGAGCCCCATCGCTCTGCCGAGCCCCGCTCCTGGCCTGCCCGCGGTCACTGTCGGCTCGCCCCTGTTCTTTACCTTGCCGAGCGGCTTCACGCTCGGTAACTTTATGCAGTTCCTGCCGCAGATTAAGGCGCAGGTGGAAGCCACGCTGACCAATCCCAATCCGAACGACCTCTCGGTGCGCAACATCAACATTACTAAGCAAGGCACCGACCTGTTCCAGAACAACTATCCCGTGTCTTACTCGCGCCACTTATCAGTGGGCGTCCAGCGTCAGGTCATGCGCGACCTGGTGGTAACTGTCGATTTCGTCTATCGCCACTTCTTTAAACAGGAAGTCGGCACCATTGATTACAACCGCTTCAACCGTGTGCAAGGTCCCGTCATCCCGCGTTGTGCGAATACCGCACAGGCCAACGATCCCCGCGCCAACTGCTCAACCGGACCCATCGAGTTCCGCCCTGCCATCGGTCGCACCAACTACAAGGCCATGCTCCTCAAGGTCGATAAACGGTTCGCCAAGCGCTTCCAGCTGACGGCTTCCTACGCCCTCGCCCGCCAGTACGGACTCAACGGCATCAACAACCTGAATGACTGGTTCGACGGGTACGGACCGCAGGGGGGACGCCACAACCTCAACGTGTCCGGTATGGTCGACCTCCCGTGGCGATTCCAGGTGTCGTACATCAGTTCCATCGGCTCACGTGGACCCTACAGGCCATCGGTGAGCGGCGTCGATCTCGACGGCGACGGGCTCGACGCGGCATTCCTGCCTGGCTGGAATGTTCCTGACCGGAAGCCGACGCGCGCGAAACTCGAAGCCGCGGTCGCCGCATGGAACAACGCGTATCCCGACCTGGCAAACGGCCAGCGTCCCCGCACCCCGCGCAATCAGGTAATCCCGAAGCTCGCGCTGCCCGCCACTTACTCGTTCGGTGAGAACTTCCTGTCGCAGGATATGCGTGTTACTAAGTCGATCGTTTTCCACGATCGCTACAAACTCAGCGCCTTCGTAGAAGGCTTCAACATTTTCAACGTGGCCAACCTCGGGGGAATCAGCGCCACGGTCAACAACGCAGGATTCGGCATTCCCACCAGCCGCGCTGGACAGGTTTTCGGCTCTGGTGGTCCGCGTGCCTTTCAGGTCGGCGCCCGATTCTCCTTCTGATCCGGCTCTCCGCGCCCGCGCCCTCTCCGGCGGAGGGTGCGGGCATCTGCCTTCCGCTCTCAGTACCCCAGGGCTTTACGGATACTCGCGGCGACGTCGCGAGGCGACTTTGTTGCGTCCACGGTGACCGCCTCCGGGTACCGCGCCAGCAGCAGTTGCGCTTCGCGCCTGTACTCGACGATGCGCCGCTCCGCGTTTGCAGGAGAGTCGTCCACACGGCCTCTCGCCTGCGTGCGTTGATACGCCTCTGTATCGGCGATGGACAGGTGGATCACCTTAGGGCGGGGAAGCCCCAGTTCCGTCAGCAATGCTTCGAAGTACTCGGCCTGCTTCGCTGTGAACGGATATCCGTCCAGAATGAACCCGCGCTCGCAGTCCTTTTGCGTAATGCGCTTCCGAATGAGGCCATTGGCCACTTCGTCGCTCACCAAATCTCCGGAAGCGATCTGTGCCCGCAGGCTTTTGTTGAGCCCGCCTTTCCCGCCACCTTCCTTTCGCAACACATCCGACATGGAGACAGAGGGCAGGCCAAGTGCGGACTTGAGTGTCTGGGATTGTGTGGTCTTCCCGGCGGCAGGCGGCCCCAGCATCAGAATGACTCGTTTGGGTGATGGCTGAGCCGGCACCAGTCTCGTCAATAGCAGACCAGTCAATATCTCGCGTCGCCCGAACATCATGAGGGCTACGATAGCACCGGTGCTGAGCCTGGCATTACGTTCGCTTCGACGATTCACTCCGATGCGGGTACTGTTGCGGAATCGACGAAGCCATTGGTCAACCTTCTGCCTGCGTGATCAGCTTCTTCTTCGCTTTCTCCTCGACGTCGCCAGTCGGTCTCGCTCGGCGTGCGTCATCAGTAGCTATTCCTTTTCCTGCACCCTCCAGCGTGACGGTTGTTGAGGGGACATTTTTACTTTGCTCTATCGTGCCATTCCGGCGGGTCCAGGTCGGAGTCGGGGTTCGGGTACAGGCCAGGCTTGAGGAGGCCTCCGATCCTGCAGGCTCGCCAGATTAGCTAATTCGAAGTTTATCCCACCATCGGCTATTCGGGCCATCGTTTCGCGTTCCTCAGCACAGGAGACGCAACGATGTTTATTTTTCCCCTCACTGAAGAATCCACCGAGTGGATTGCTTCCACTCCCCCGGAATGCGAGTACTTCATCGAGATGATGGGGTCTGACACAACCGAACAGCGAATCGACATCACTCGTGATGAGTACATCGCGTTGAGGGCGCATCTGGTGAAGTTGCGCGGCATCGACCAACCGACAGAGACGACCGAATAGGCGGGACCATGGCCGTATTCAAACCCACATACAAAGATCCACAGACGGGGTTCCAAAAGGAGTCCCGTGTCTGGTGGTACAAGTTCACGTTCGCGGGAAAGCGCATCCGCGAGTCGAGCAAATCTCAGCGTAAGACCCTGGCTCAACAGGCTGAGAAGAACCGGCGGCTGGAGCTTGAGAAGGGATTCA
>Ga0163144_10029886_pt1 | contig 10439 bp, 6 predicted proteins | sample OliLak19BULKMAT1_FD_123175 | JGI IMG/M metagenome (GOLD analysis project Ga0163144, IMG submission 123175) | Freshwater microbial mat bacterial communities from Lake Vanda, McMurdo Dry Valleys, Antarctica - Oligotrophic Lake LV.19.BULKMAT1 | ecosystem: Environmental > Aquatic > Freshwater > Lake...
CAACAGGCAACAGGCAACAAAAAGGGGCGAGGGAATCCGTCCCTCACCCCCCGTCACGATGTGAAAACTCAGGCTTTCTTGTAATCAGGAGACGGGAAAATCGGTTTCGCCTCCGCCGCCGACGCCGGCAGCACCACCGTCGGTTTCTGGTTGATGTTCTGGATCGCCGCCGATGCGATGCCCTCGACCTGGCCCTTGGCATTGAACTTGATCGGCCCGCCTATCATCATGCGGTCAACGAGGTTGGTCTGGCGCACCGCCTCGGCCAGCGCCTTGCCGTCCATGGCGCCGGCGCGCTTTTGCGCGTCGGCGGCGATCAGTATGGCCTCGACGGTAAAACCGACGTTGAGTGCATGGAACATCAGCTTGTCTTTCGGATAGGCCTTGGCGAAAGCGGTATCGACCGCCTTGGTCAATGCCGCCTTGGGGTTGTACCAGGGGACGTTGGAGATGCAATGCTCGGACATCTTGCCCAGCGCGGCGTAGAACTGGTTTTCATACATGCCGGGGTTGCCGGGGCCGATGATGCCCATCGGATTCCAGCGCTGTTTGACCATCTCGCGGCGGATCAATATCGCGTCATTGAGGCGGCAGACGAGGATCAGGAGGTCGGCGTTGGTGGACTTCGCCTTGGCCACCTCGACCGACAAGTCCTTGGCCGCGGGGTCGTAGGAAATGGTATCGAGCAGTTTGAACGGCAGGTAGTTCAGCGTCGGCAGGATGGCGTCGATGGCGCGCCGGTTGGCCATGCCGAAGGTGTCGTTGACGTGCATGAACACTGCGGTGCGCGGCGCCGTGGCGGTGGCCTGGAACAGGTCGCGCATCAGGGCGAGGCCGTTGCGCACGAGGTCCACGCTGGTGGGGAAATTGCGGAAAGTGAAGCGGTAGCCCTGCTCGGTAATCTGCGGCGCGGCGGCGATGTTGATGATGAAGGGCACGCCTTTTTGCTCCGCCACCTGGGCGATGGCGCCGGCCGCGCCCGAGTCGAACGGCCCGACCAGCACATGCGCGCCGTCATTGATCAGCTTTTCCGCACGTGAGCGCGCCACATCGACGTTGGTCTCGGTGTCGGCGTGCATCAGCCGGATATTGGTCTTGTAGCCCAGTTGCGACAACACCGCCGGCGCAATGTCGGCGCCAAGCTTGCATGACTGGCCGATAAAGGCCTGGGCACCCGAAGCGGGCAGCAACACGCCGATATTCAGCGTTGATGATTGCGCGCGGATGATGGCCGGAAAGGACAGCGCGGATGCCGCCGCGGTGGCCGCGCCCGCCTTGAGCAGCCTGCGCCGGCCGGGATTGGCGTCATTGGGATTCTGGTCGTTGCTGTCGTGCTGGTCCATGGTGTTCCTCCTTGAAATGATCGTCTGTCAAACCGGTGTCACTGTTTTTGCGGACTTGCCGTTCGTTTGCCGCGCCGCATGCCCCGCGCAGACCCCCGGATTCTAGCCCACTGCGGCCCCGGTCCGCACCCTCACTGTTCCCATAGCCGCCGCAACAGCAGCAGCAGTTGCCTGCGCTCACCGGTGCTCAGCCGCCGCGTGAGCTGGCGCTCGAAGGCGAGCACCTGCGCCGTGATGATGGCAAGTCGCCGCCCGCCGGAGGCGGTCATCTTCAGGGCGAAGGCGCGCCGGTCCGTCGTCGCCGCAGCGCGCCTGATCCAGCCCTGCGCCTCGAGGCCGTCAACCAGCGCCACTGCATTCGAGCGCTCGATGCCAAGGGTCGCCGACAGTGCGCTCTGGTTCAGGCCCGGATTGGCGCTGATCAGCGTCAGCGCGGCAAACTGCACCGGACGCACCCCGGTCCCGCCCATCGCCTCGGCGTAACGCTCGTAAATCAGCGCCTGGGCGCGCCTGGCGTGGTATCCGACCAGCGTCTCGAGCGCGCCCAGATCCAGCGCCTCCCGCCGCACCGCCGCTTTTTCCGCCGCCACAGCCACCCGCCCCCTCCCGCGCCTCCGGCCGTTCGCCGGACTCTTCAAAACCGCATTTATAGCTATACTTTATAACAACTTTTCAAAACCGGAATTGCAATTCCCACGGTTCCCACTGGCTGCCCCACGGCCGGCGGAAAAGGAGGCGGCATGCAGGCAATCGTCATCGGCTCTGGCATAGGCGGCCTCACCACGGCGCTCGCCCTGGAGCAGCGCGGAATAGGGGTCACGCTGTACGAATCGGTGCGCGAAATCCGCCCCCTTGGCGTGGGCATCAATCTGCTGCCGCACTCGGTGCGTGAACTGACCGAGCTTGGCCTGCAGCCGCAACTCGCCGCCTCGGGTATCGGGACTGCGGAGCTGGTCTATTACAACAAACACGGGCAGCAGATCTGGCAGGAGGCGCGCGGGCTCGCCGCCGGTTACCTGTGGCCGCAGTATTCCATCCACCGCGGCGAGCTGCAGATGATCCTGTACCACGCGGCCATCGCCCGGCTGGGTGCGGCGAACATCCATCTCGGTCATCACCTCGCGCGCGCCGAACAGCGCGGCAACCGTGTCCTCGCCCATTTCACCGACGCCTCCGGCGCTGCCCTGCCGGTTGCCGAGGCCGACCTGCTGATTGCCGCTGACGGCATTCATTCGGCGGCGCGGCGCCAGTTCTACCCCGATGAGGGACCGCCGCGCTTTTCCGGCCGGCTGCTCTGGCGTGCCGTCACGCAGACCGCCCCTTTTCTCGGCGGACGCACCATGATCATGGCCGGATACCAGGACCGCAAATTCGTCTGCTACCCGATATCACGCGAGGCGGCAGAACAGGGGCGCTCGCTGATCAACTGGATTGCCGAGTTGCGCGTCGAGGGCGACACCCCGGCGCGCAGCGACTGGAACAAGCGCGTTGACAAGGCGGTGTTCGCACCGCAGTTTGCCGACTGGCGCTTTGACTGGCTGGATGTGCCGGCGCTGATTGCCGGCGCCGGTGCGGTGTACGAATTTCCGATGGTCGATCGCGACCCGCTGCCGCGCTGGAGCCACGGCCGCATCACGCTGCTCGGTGACGCCGCGCATCCGATGTACCCCATCGGCTCCAATGGCGCGTCGCAGGCGATACTCGATGCGCGCGCCATTGCCGATTGCCTTGCCGCTGGCGACGATGTGGAACGCGCGCTGGAGGCGTACGAGGCGCAGCGACTGCCGGCGACGGCAAAGATTGTCATGCTCAACCGCCAGAACGGCCCGGAACAGGTGATGCAACTGGCCGAAGAGCGCGCACCGCAGGGCTTCGGCCATATCCACGATGTCATTCCCGCCGCCGAACTGGAGCGGATCACCGGCGCCTACAAAGTGGTCGCCGGCTTTGACAAGGAACGCCTCAACGCCGGCAACAGGCAGACACCGTAGCGGCATTTGCCGCCGGCGCGCGAATCATTCAACCGCCAAAAATAAAACGGGCGCCGAAGCGCGGTCGCTTTTATCCGGGCGCTTCGACGCCCGAGAACAAAACGGGTGCCGAAGCGCGGTCGCTTTTATCCGGGCGCTTCGACGCCCGAAAACAAAACGGGCGCCGAAGCGCCCGTGAAATAAACCCACCTTGATGCTGTCGTGCTACATCTGCTACATCTGCTACTGAGTACGGCTTTTCACCCAGGCGGCAAGTTCCTGCACCTCGGCACTGTTGGGCTGGCGCTTGGCCATCTCGTCCACGACCGGCTTCATGTCGTCGTAGAGCAGGTAATCCTGCAGCACGCTGTAAAGATAGAGCTCGGGGGTGATGTCATCGACGCCCACCTGGGTGCGTAGCTTGCCGTAGGTGTCCTTGGCGGCCTTGACTTCGGCCTGCTGCTCGGCATTCAGCCGCGGCGCCTTGCCGGCACCACGCACGGCGACACCGCCGGAACGGCCCAGCTTGGCGATCTGGATCAGTTCGGGAATCTGCGCAATCTTTTGCGGCACGGTCGAAGGCAGCACCGTGACCTCGGTCGGGGTGCCGCCCTCACCCTGTTGCGCCCCGGCCTTGAAGCTTGCCGGGCCTTTCCAGGTTTCCTGGCGCCCACCCTGGAAATAGACGACGCGCAGGGCGCCGCCGGCCGGAACGGTGAAGCGGTCGCCCTGGCGTACTTTCATGAAAGCCTGGACCTTGGCGGTACCGGCGCCCTCGCTGGCATAGGACACGTCGCCCGCCAGCATGTTGACCAGACCGACATCGACCGATTGCGCTACGGCGCCGCCGGACATCGCAGCCGCGCCAATCAGCGCCGCAGCAATAATTGAATTGACCGATTTCATTTCCCTGTCTCCCCTACCCGATTGAATATGCCCGAAGCATAGGTAATCGCGTCGCCTGGGCACAGTGAATTTATCACGCGAGTGCGACTTTCCATCGCGAAATTGCCAAATAGTGCCGAAAAACACCGCAAAGTAACGCCCAACCCGCCCACAAAGCCTCATTTACCCTTATGCAGGCGTAGCGCAACCCAGTCCGACAAGGCTTGGACGTCAGTATTATCAGGCTGCAACCGGCGCATTTCAGCGACGATTCCGGACATGTCTTCGTACTGCTGATATTCGGCCAGCACTGACGCAAAATACACCTGTGCGGTGATGTCGCCGCCCGATTGCGCGCCGCGCAATTGTTCATAGACCGTGCGCGCTCCATCGATGACCGCCTTGTCGCCGGCCGCGACCAGGCGCGTGCGCGGCGGGCCACCGCGCACGGCAATGCCGCCAAGGCGCGCCATATGCGCCTGCTGGAACATTTCCGGGGCGCGCACCACGCGCAGCGGCACGGTCGGCGGCAATTGCACCACTTGCGGCGCCTTGCCCGTCAGCAGCTCGCCGGCAGTCGCGCCAAGCTTGAAACTGGCCGGGCCACTCCAGGTTTCCTGCCTGCCGCTTTGCAGGAAGATGATGCGCAGCAAGGCGCCGGCGGGCAGCACAAAACGATCGGCTTCGCGCACGCGCATGAAATCCTTGGCCGTGCCGCTGCTGCCGCCCTGGCCGCTGTAACTGACCGCGCCCTTGACCTGATTGACCAGTCCGACATCGGTGCCCTGCGCAAAGGCAAGCTGCGCCGCGACTGACAACACCAATGCACCAAAGCACCTTGCAAGCCTGCCGATTGCAAACCGGCCGATTCCGATACTGACCATCGTTGTCATTCCTTTTTTCTGACCGGCTCCGGACGCGTGCCAGCGGCACCGCCCTCCATACCGGTAATTTCAAAGACGTCCAGCGCTTCCGCCCGCCCCTTGACCGTGACCGTTTCACGCTTGCCGGTGGTGATGCCGGGCCCCGCCGCCGCCAGCGTCGCCGCGCTTGCCGCAATGACGCATTTCAACTCCTTGGTCACGCCCTCCAGCCGCGACGCGGCGTTGACAGTATCGCCGATGGCGGTGAACTCGGTGCGCTTGACCGAGCCAATGTCACCGATGACCGCCATGCCGGTGTGCATACCGATGCCGATGCCGAATTCGGGCAGGTCGCGGTCGGGAAAACGCTCGCGCATCCAGACGCGAAACTCCTCGGCCTCCCTCGCCATGCCGATGGAGGCGAGCACCGCGCGCCGGGCGTGGTCGGGATGGCGCACGGGAGAACCGAAAATCGCCATCACCGCGTCGCCGATGTATTTGTTGACCATGCCGCCCTGCTCCAGGATGGGTTCGCAGGTGCGGCTGAAAAAGGCGTTGAGCATTTCCACCACTTCATGCGCCGACAGTTTCTCGGAAATGGTGGTGAAGTTGCGGATATCGGAAAAGAGCACCGTTACCTCCACCTCTTCACCAGACAGGTCCGGTCGCTCGCCCTCGGTCAGCACCTTCACCACGTCATCGGACACATAGCGGCCGAACATCTGGCGCAACTGCGCCTTTTGCCGCTCCTCACCGGTCAGGCGCAGTCCGAGCGTGATGAGGAAGGCCACCGCCAGACCGACCTGCGGCTCGGCCACCGGCAACACCACGTCCTGCAAAAAAAACAGGAAGGCCGGAATAGGCAGATTGAACGCAATGATCACGCCGGCAAGGGCCGCCCGCTCCGGCGTCAGGCGCAAAAACAGCACGGTCGCCAGCACCAGCAGCACGTAAATGCACAGCATGCGCAGCCACAAGGGCGGCACCTTGGGGTAATGCCCGGTCAGGATGGTCTCGACGATATTGGCGTGGATCTCACCGCCGGCCATCTGGTCGGCGGTGGCGCCACGCGAGTAAGGCGTGAAATGGCGGTCCGAGGTGCCGGCGTTGTTGGCGGCCATGATCACCACCTTGCCCTTCAAGGCCTGCACCGCCGGGTTGGACAAGGCATCGGGCTGCAGCAACACATTCATCGACACCGTCGGAATGGTGCCCGGCGGACCGGTATAGCCTATCCATTGCTTGTTCAGTTCGCGGCTGATTTTCACGCCGGCCACCGTCCATTCGGACAGCGTCGGGTCCTGGCCGGCGGCCCGCAGCGCGAGCTGGGTGCCAAACCCGATACCCGGGAACGCCGGGTCGGCGATCATCACCGGATAAAACCGCCTTACATGCTTGTCGTCGTCAGGGTGCAGGTTGGCGATGCCCAGGTCGCCGATGCCGCGCGGCAGCAGTATCAGATGGTCCTGCGGCGGCAGCAACAGCGACAACTCGCCATTGCGCAGTTCGACCATGTGGGTGATCAGAATCTTGTCGCCGCTCGCCAGCGCCGCGCGCAGCGGCGAATCGTAATTGCGGCTGATCTCGCTGTCGGGCAACTTGAGTTTTTTCAGCCAGTTCTCGGCACTGACCTGGTAGATGAAGTCCAGCCCGACGGCCTTGACCCCGGCCTTGGACAGCACGTCCATGGCCTTGCCGAAGTGCGGCGCCCAGAAGGCCAGCGGATCATCCTTCAGCGCATCGAGGGTGTCATCGTCGATGGAAACCACCGCCGCGTGTTTGGGCACGTAGCGCACGCCGGCAAACACATGCCAGTAATCGTAATAGACGTTCTCCAGTGACTGCAGCCAGCTCGTTTGCGCCATCGCGCCGGCGACAAGGCAGGCGACCAGCGGCACGCCAAAGTGGCGGAACAGCTTGCGCCACAGCCCGACACCGAACAGCGCACGGTTCTCGCTCATGCCTCGCAGCACCCCGGTCCGGACGGCAATTTCATTCAATCATCTCCCCGAAACCCGCGCCAGACGGACCTTTCCAGTCGATTGGCAAAATCAAAAACAAGGTCAAAAGCCTGAACCACAGAGAACACAGAGGTCGCGGAGAAAACAGAAATTTCAGAAAAAACGGATTTTCTCTGTCTCCTCTGTGCTCTCGGTGGTGCCTGCTTTTCAATTCCGCACACTCCTAGTCTCCGACATAAACGAACGGCGCCCAGAAAAAAGGATTGCTGCGCGAGAAGTGGTAGGGCCCGTTGCTGAAGCGTCCACTGAGCAGGCCGCGCTCCGCGTCGCTCAAGGCCTTGAGCGCACCGCCACCGGCACCGATGTTGCGAAAGGTCGCGGTCATCAGCGCCTGTGTCGAAAAACTGTCCACGCTCCAGTGCGAGACGAGCAGGCTGCGCGCGCCGGCATACATGAAGGCGCGTGTCAGCCCGGCAAAGCCCTCGCCGTTGTTGGCCTGGGCCGTCTCACCGGCGGTGTTGCACGCCGACAGCGCGACAAGGTCGGCGTTGAGTTCGATGTCCTCGATCACCTCCTTCATCGTCAGCATGCCGTCCTCGCCCTGCAGGTCGCCCACCAGCGACAGGGCGAGCGCCGGTTGCGCCGTGCTCTTTTGCCGCGGGCCCGCAGCGCTGCCCCCGCCATCGGCGCCGTCGGCGGTCTGCAAAAAATCACCACCGAGAAAACCGTGCGTTGCGAACAACACATACCTGGCGCTTTTCAGATCGGCACCCTTGGCGCGCTTTTCCTGCGCATCCGCGCCGACAAACAGCTTCGCCTCGCCACCGAGGATGGTGGCGATCTCGCGCGCCTCGTCGGCCGTCTCCTTGAGCCGCGGCACATCGGGGCTGCCGTCGCGCTTGCGCGGGAAATTGCTGCCCAGCGCGTCAAACAGCGCGCGCGTCAGCGGCGAATAGGTCTTGGCCGACCCCTCAGACGGCGAAAACTCCGGGTCGGCAAAGGCCACCAGCGTGTGCTGCAACGCCCCCGCCGCCTTGGGATAAAGGCGCTGCGAGGTCAGCGCCGACAGGCTCGGCAGATAGGCAAAGCGCGCTTTCTTGCCGAGGTATTCGAGCGCCGTATACTCGGCCAGAAAAGGCTTGGCCTCGCTGCCGTCGGCTGCGGCGCGCGCGGCGCGGAAGGCCTGCTGGTCGTTACCGTTCCAGCGCGTCACCAGCATTTCCATCGGCAGCGTCAGGAGCGGCCCGTCACCGACAAACAATATCTTGTCCTGCCCCGCCATCATGTCCGCCACCGGCGCGATGAGGTCGCGATAAAGGGTATTGAGTGCCGCCGGGTCGATGTCACGCAGGAACAGCACCGACTCGCCCGATGACACTTTCTCTATGGCCCGACGCACGCCGATGACACGGCGCGCGATATCGTCGCGCTTGACCGGCACATTGACCATCTTGAAACGCTCGCGCGTGACGGCGAATATCGCCGCCTCGTTGGGCAGCAGCACAAAGGACAGCAGCACCTCGCCCGGCCGCAGCAGCTTTTGCTGCAAATCGGCCAGCGTCACCGGCCGCGGATTGGTCAGTTCCTGGAAGCGCGGGTAGCGCTGCCACAACTGGTCCTCGATGACCTTGAGTTCCTTTTCAGAACCCTCGAGCTGCGCCGACAGTTCGGCGCGGCGCGCCTCGGCATTGGGCAGGGCCGGCGACACCGTGACCATGGCCTGGCGCTGGCTGTCGATGCGCTCCTGCAACTGGTCGCGGCGGTTGCGCAACAACAGGAAGCCCGGTTCGCTGGAAAAACGCGCCACATCGGCCTGGCGCATCATTTCGGTGAAAACGCGGCTCTGGTTGCGCGAGGCGATCTCCAGCACCTGCCGGTCAAAACCGCCCTGCGGCGAACCGCGGTTCAATTCGAGCAGCAGCCGGATGGTCTCGCGATAAATATTGCTGAACTGGCCGATAAACGCCTGGCGCGTCTCCTCCGACAGGCCGCGCGTGCGAACGTACAAGGCATCGAGCGTCTCCACCGATTCACGGTAAAACGGCAGCGCTTCGCGGTAGCGGCCGCGTTTGGCCAGCGAAAAACCGAGCCGGCTGGCATTGAGCAAGAGAATGCGCGGATTGCCGGCGCGGCGCGCCGTCTCCACCGCTTTCATGTAGGTGGCCTCGGCATCGACCAGCTTGCCCTGGCGGTCGAGCGACACCGCGAGCGAGGTCAGCGCCGCTGCGGTGTCCGGATGCAGCGCGCCGAGGGCCTTTTCCAGAATCTGCACCGCGCGCCGCTGCAGCGGCTCGGACTCGTCGTATTTGCCGCGCTGGTCGAGCAGTGTGCCGAGGTTGGCGAGGGTATTGGCCAGCGCCGGGTGGTCAGGTCCGAGGGCGCCCTCCTGGATGGTGATGGCGCGCCGGTAGAGGGCTTCGATCTCGGAGGCAACCGCACCGGGCGAGCGCGCCGCACGCTGCGCCGAGGGCGCGAGCTGCGTGTCCTTGTCCTGCTGCTGCAGCGTGTTGGCAAGGTTATTGAGGCTGGTCGCCGTATCCGGGTGCGCGGCACCGAGCACCTTCTCGCGCGAGGCCAGCACCTGCCGGTGCAGCGTCTCGGCATCGGCCACCTTGCCCTGCAGCGAAAACACGTTGGCAAGGTTGGAGCGGCCGGTGAGTGTCTGCGGGTTCTCCGCGCCAAGCGTGCGCTCTAGTATCGCCACCACGCGCGCCTGCAGCGTTTCGGCTTCCTGATACTGGCCCTGGCTCATCAACTCGTTGGCGCGCACCGCAAGTTGCACCGCGTTGTCGCCCCCCGCCACCGGCACAGCGGCAGCAGGTTTGGCAGCGGAACCGCCGCCCGAGCCAAGTCCGGCCTGGGCGCCGAACTTGCCCTGGCTGTCGAGCACGCGCCCGAGGTTGGACAGCGTCACTGCGGTATCCGGGTGATTGGCGCCCTGCGCTTTTTCGAGAATGCGATGCGAACGACGCAACAGCAGCTCGGCGCCGGCAAAATCACCGCTGCGCTCCAGTGCCAGCGCAAGATTGTTCAGCGCCGACGCGGTATTGGTGCTGTCCGGACCCGAGCGCTTTTCGTAAATGGCGAGGGCGCGGCGCAATTCGGCCTCGGCCGGGCCGTATTTTCCCTGACGCAGCAAGGCCGTGCCCAGGCTGGTGTAGCTCACTGCGGTATTGGCATGGCCGTCGCCGAACACGCGTAGTCCCTCGGTCACCAGCTCACGCGCCACACCCTCGGCCTCGGCGAACGCACCCCTGGCGAGCAGCGCATCGGCCTGGTCGGCCAGATCGTTCCAGCGCCGGTCGTCAACGCGCGGCGCCGGGCGTGCCGCCGCTGCCGGCGCCGGCTTGGCGCCGACCGCGGTTTGCGCCTGTGCCGGCGCAACCAGCATGCAGCTTGCGGACAGGCTCAGGCCCA
>Ga0163144_10029887_pt1 | contig 10438 bp, 5 predicted proteins | sample OliLak19BULKMAT1_FD_123175 | JGI IMG/M metagenome (GOLD analysis project Ga0163144, IMG submission 123175) | Freshwater microbial mat bacterial communities from Lake Vanda, McMurdo Dry Valleys, Antarctica - Oligotrophic Lake LV.19.BULKMAT1 | ecosystem: Environmental > Aquatic > Freshwater > Lake...
GACGGCCTGGATCGCCAAGGATGTGGAAAATCAAACGGCCTATCAAGAGCATCTTTCAGCGTTGATCTTCAACGACAAGTTGGATGAAGCGTACGCGCTGGTTGAGAAGTGGCTGAAAGAAAGCCGCACGGCGGAAAAACTGACCGCGCCGCAACTGAACCGATTCTACGCCGCGGTCTCGTTCGCGTTGGGGAGCGCGCGGCATCTTTCGGTCAACCGGATGGACGAACGCTGGTACGAGCCGTTAGCCGAAACGGCGCGGCACTTTAGCCGCCATCCCAAGCACTTTGATCTGGCGTCGCGGTGCTTCGGCTCGCAATTCGATTCGAGCGAACCTTGCGACCGGCTCCGCGGTGATTTTCTAAAATGGCTGCAAAACGATTTAGCGACGCTCACGCCGCAACAGATCGAATTCTTTGTGCAGCAAACTCATCAAGGGCGAATCGAATTGCCCGCACCGCTTGACGGCCGCACGCAAATGGCGTGCTCGGAATTACCCGCCGGCGTATGGGAGCCGCTTGCCAAGCAACTGCGGGCGAAATGGGAAGCCGAAAAAGACGCCGAAGTGAAAAATCGGCTCGGCGGCGCGCTGCGACAGATTTACACGGCCCATTTCGCCGACACCGAATATTTGCCGTTCCTCCGCGAGCGGGTCAAAACGGCCGCGGCCGAATATGTGAATGCTTATCGTTTAGAATTGTTTGAAGCCTTGCTCGCCCAGACTTGGACGAAAGATCACGAAGCCGAACTCTTCGCACTGCTTTCCACGCTGGATGACGACAACGAGCCGCGCGATCCGCTGTCAATCCAAATCCCCGCGCTGCATCGGTTGGTCGATGCGCTGTTGGCCGGACGCCTGGCCGACGCGGACCGCAAACTCAAAGATAACGGGGAAGTCAACAAACTGACGCGGACCGAACTAGCGGCCAAACGGAAAGCTGCCCGGCTCGCCGCGCGGACCGGATTGGCCGATCACCTGAAGGCCGAGGCGGATCGCGTTCAAGGAACATTGGGCAAATGGCTGCGGATCGAGCAGACGTTTTTGGACATCGCGCTGGATCGGAATTTCACCGAAGCCCGCGAATTATGCTGGCAACTCCTGGGCGAAGTGCCGCCAAAGGCACCCGCCGACGAGGATGAATCCGCACAACTCACGCCCGAGCAATTCCGCGCGCAATTCCAGCACCGATTATTGCAACAGCGGGCGTTGATGACGGTTCTGAATCTGGCCGCGCGGCAGAAGGCGCAGCCCCAAGAGATCGACCGCGTGCTCAAGTACCTCGACGCCGGGATCGCGCAAGGGGAAGACGAGGCGGCCATGTGGCGGCGCGTCAAGTTCGATTTCCTGATCGCGCTGGACCGTGCCGACGAACTCGAAAAGGAACTGCGGGCGTGGATAACGGCCGATGCGATCACCGCGCCGTGGCGCGTCAGTCTGGCGAAGCTGTTGGCCGAGCGAGGAAAACTCGACGAGGCGATCAGGCTCTTTGAAGCGGCTGCGAAGGATAAACTTTTGACAGCTTCTGAATATCGCTCGCTGTCGCAATGGTATTTGGTCCGCGAGCGCCGTCAGGACTATGAACGGGCACGCTATGAGACGTATCTGCAAATGCCCGAGGCGCTGTTGGCACAACGGTTAGGGGGCTTGCGGAGCCGTTGGCAAAACAGCGGCACGACGTTGCCCAGTCAGATCGACGAGGAAACGTTGCTGGCGTTGCGGGCTTTGTTTCAAAAGTCGGGGCAGCCGGAAAATTATCTCTACCAATTGCGCGAAATTTACACCGCGAGCCGTGATTTCCGGTTGTTGCAAATCCTACCGGATGCGGTCATGGGGCGTTCGGCGCAGCACATTTATGCTTTCCTGACGCAGCTCAAGGGCCAAATCCTGGTCGAAATCCGCAACGAAGCGCCCACCGACGAGCTGCTGGCGCGGGTGCGGACGTTGCGCGGAGGGGAGCGAACGGCAACGGATTTGCGTGCGCTGGATTTGATTGAGGCGTTGGTGGAGCGGCGCTGCACCGAGGTACTCAATCAGCCGGAGCCGCACGCCAAGGCATTTCTGGCGGCGTTGAAGCGGGCGTTTATGCGGGAATGGAGCGAGGGGGAACCGGTTTTGATGGCCAAGTATCTCGACGATTTGGAAACGCTCCGCCAGCCGGAATTGATCGACGAGCAATTGCGGCAAATGCGCGCGTTGCAGGGCCGATATGCGCTCGGTACGCGTGAACATTTGCAAATCACCAACCACCTGAGCCACGCGCTCTATTGGTATTACGGCCACAAAGGCGAGGGACTGCGCGAGATGGAAATTGCGGTGCGCGAATTCGCGCTGAAACAAAAGGGCATTTGGCCGCAGGAGCAGAATCAGATACTGGGGGATTATGTGACTATGCTCGAAAACGCGAATCGGCACGCCGACGGCGAGACGCTGCTCAAGACTTATCTGGCCACGGCGAGCAACGGCCAACAACGCGATTGGTTCAAAGCGCGTATGCTCACGCTCTATAACCACGCGTTGGAACACAAGGGATTGGTCACATTGGGCGAGGGACAGGCGTTGTTTGAGGGCATTCTCAAATATGAAGAGGCGGAGATCGCCGCCGCGGCGAATGAAAATACTCGTTATCAACTCATTAGCGATATGGTTCGCACGTTGGATATCGCGCACCGCAACAAAATCAACGGCGCGGCCGAGCAGGTGCGCGACTTCGCGTTTCGGATCATTCCCGAAGTGCTCAAGCGGCAGCAAGGGACTTACTGCGGAACTGTCACGGTCGGCAATTCGCTGATCTATGACGTCCTCGGGCCGAATGTCGCCTTGCAATACTTGATCGAGCGGGCGGAGCAGTATCCGCAGCGATTCCAGATCAGTTGGGACAATCTGTGGAACACGCTGGGGCATGATTTGGGGTATCGTCGGCAGCAAGCGGCCGAGCAGAAACTCGATATCCGCGAGTTGGAGCCGCGACTGCTTAAGCTGGCGATTACCGAATTGCAACGCGAACTGCGGACTGGCGAAAGCCGCAACCGTTATTTATACCATCGCGATCACAATTATTTTTGGACCGAGAAAACGGCCGAATTCGCCGCCGCCGCCGAAGTGGTTTATCGTGAACGGAATACTTCGGGCAGGGGGGTGGGGATCGTCGCCAACTACTTGTGGTTTGGCTTGAGTCGGAAAACCCGCGCGATCGAGATGTTCTTGATCGCCAATAGCGACGGATTGCTCGACGATAGCCAACAGGTCCAACTCATCACCTGGCTGCAAGAAGAAAAGCGGCACGCCGAGGCGATCCCGCTGCTGGAAAGGCTGGTTAAAGCGCATCCCGACGTGATGGACTATCGCGCGCGGCTGCTGCGGGCCTTTTATCATTCCCAACGCCGCGAGCAAATGCTCACGCTACTGTCCGAAACGAGTGAACATTTCCACAAAGTAGGGCGGTGGATCGAAGGGAATATCGTCGAACTCGGCCGGGTCTGTTTGGATTGTCAATTGTACGAGCAGGCGGCAGGTTATCTGGCCGAGGCAGTATCGCTTCATCAACGCAATTATCCTGGGAGCGGCAGCGGCGATCAGGCGTTGTCGAGTCTATATCGTGCGTTGGCGAGCGCGTATAGCCGATTGGGAGATACTGTAAAGGCGGTCGATGCGGCGGTGGGGGCGTTGGTCAGTTGGAGACCGCGGCACAATGAACGCAGCGATGCGTTGGCGACATTGACCGAGATTCTTAAGACCGCGAAGGACTTAGACGCTTACGTTAAACACCTCGACGAGCAAGCGGCTAAGACCAATCAGGATAACCCGGTGGTTCGCAAAGCGATCGGCCAGATTTGGCAAGAGCGGGGCGATCATCCCAAGGCGGTCGCGCAGTTGGAAAAAGCGGTCAACCTGCAGCCCAATGACAAAGAAACGCGCGAGGCGTTGATCGTTTCCTTTGACAGGCTCAACAAGCCGGCCGAGGGGACGCGGCAATTGCTGGAGTTGATTGACTTGCAGCGGAGCGATTTAGCGCTCTATCAACGCTTGGCCAAGCGGTTGGTCAACGACCCCGCGCAGGCTGAACGGGCGGCGACGGCGATCATCGAAGCGGCCCCCCACGAAGCCGAAAACCACGCCGCGCTGGCCGTGTTGCGGCAGGAGCAAAATCGCTGGGCGGAAGCGATCCCGCACTGGGAGCAAGTCGCCGCGCTGCGCAAGTTGGAGCCGAACGGATTATTGAAGCTGGCGGAAGCGCAGCTCTACTTGAAGCAATGGGACGCGGCGAAAAAGACGCTGCAAACCTTGCAACAGACCGAATGGCCGTCGCGATTCCAACAGGAATTGCAGAAAGCTCAGACGATGCAGGGACAGATTCCGCGGTTGTAATTTTAGGGGCAGGGATATTCGTAGGGTGGAACAAGCCGCGTTGATTTTTCAAATTCGCTTGACGTTTTCGGCGCAGGTCCACCATCATAGACGTGACAATTCTCGAAATCGTGGACCGGCGCCGGCTTACATTATTCGTGAAAACACTCTCTAGGCGGCTTGCTCCACCCTACGAACTTTGCCTCACGCAATCAATACTTGATCTGCTTCGCCGGTTTGACGGGTTTCGCCGCATCGGCCAAGCGCCAGAGATACCACGAGGCGATGGTCCGGTGCGGCCGCCACAACTCGCCATACTCGGCCAGTTCCTTCGGCTTGGGCATCTCCGTAAGCCTGTGCAAGTGGCGATAGCCGTTGCGGACGCCGAAGTCGTCGATCGGCAACACGTCTGGCCGGCCGAGTTGGAAAATCAACAGCATCTCAACCGTCCAGCGGCCGATGCCGCGGACTTGCGTCAACCGTTCGACAATCTCCTCATCGCTCAAGCCGTTGAGCGCGCGGCTGGTGGGAACGATCCCGTCGAGCGTCTTCGCGCTCAAGTCGCGGAGCGCCGCGATCTTGCCAAACGAAAAGCCCGCGACGCGGATGTCGGCGTCGGCCACTGTCGCCAGGTCGGCCGGGCGGGGAAATTTACGCCCGGGAAAGAGCGCGATGAACCGCTTCAGGATCGTGTTCGCCGCCATGCCGTTGAGTTGTTGATGCGCGATCGCGCGGGCCAGGCTTTCAAACGGCGTGCGGCGGAGCTGCGGCTCGAGCGCGGGGTGCCCCAGTTTGCGAATGTGCGGCCGCAACACGGGATCGCGCCGCGACAAGTGCCGCATCGCGGCCAGCCGCGCTTCGGGAGTGTGGAGGAGGTTTTCGGTCATGGGCGCGTGAAGAGCAGGGGGGTATGGGAGTAGGGTGGTGTCGAGCGCAGCGAGGCCCACCAAGTGGAGCAGGAGTAATCTACTCTCTGAATCCGCTCGTTGCTATGATAAGGCAGGGGAGGGGCGGGGACGGGGAAAAGTGGTTTGCATTGTACTCGCCGTTTTGGCTTACGCCGTTGCCCGGGTTGATTGTTACTTTTAGCGGATTGAATTGTGATTCGGATCTTTACTTCGTTGGCGGCCGCGACGGTCATTTTTTTGTTGATCACGTTGGGAATCGGGTTAGCGATTGGGGATTTTCCCGCGCTGCAACGCCTGGCCCAGGAAACGCAAAAATCGGGCGACGTCCGGAAAATCGCGGCTTTTCAAGCGGAACATGGGGCGGCGACCGGGTACTTAAACACGCATCGCCTCTTTGGCATCGGCGCGGCGATTTTGACGCTGCTGGTCAACAGCGTGGCGGTGACGTATTTCATCGGCACCAGCCGTTGGTGCAAAGAAGTGGGCGAAACTTACGGACTCGACGGGGCGTTGATCGCACGAGGGCAGAGCAACAAGCGGCGGCATTTTCCCTGGGCGTTACTGGGGATCGTGACGATCATTGCCATCGCCTGGTTGGGGGCCGCCGCCGATCCGATCCGGAGCATTCCGAAAGACAATGATTATCCCAACGAAGCCTGGGTGCTGTGGCATTTCCTGGCTGCGCTGGGGGGCGTGGGAGTCATCTGCCTGAGCTTTTTCGCGCAAGCAAGCTCCATCCGCACCCAAGGAGACTTGATCGCCGAGATCATGACGCACGTCGAACGGATCCGCCGCGAGCGGGGGGTTGGGGTAAGCGAGTAAATACTTAAAACGCAGAGTGCGCGGAGGGAGCAGAGGCCCCTGCGTTTTATCTTGCATTCAGCTTATTTGCGATCGTGCGTTTCTGCAGGATGATTGCGATCGTGATCATGCTCGTGCGGCGAGGATTTTTCCGGCTCTGCTGCTTGATGAACGTGATTCTGTCCGCCGTGTTGGTGGTGGTCATGGCCTTGTTGTTCGAGATAGACCAGTCCCCACGCCAGTCCGATGCCCAACAGCAATGAGGCCGAGAGCTGCAACCGGTCGTGGCTATGGAATTGGAGTTCCGGCAGCAGATCGCTGGTGGAGATGCACAAACAGGCGCCCGCCGCGAAGGCGAGCGTTCCTCCCAGCCACTCGGGCGAGGCGGCGGTTTGTTGCGCGCCGAAATAATACAGCAACACGCCCAGCGGCGCGACCCCGGCATAGAGCAGATTCGCGAGGCTGCAGGCCGCGTTCGACCAGTGCGACATCCGCATCAAGCTGGTGATGGAGAGCGAATCAAAAGGCTTATGTAAAAACACGGCCAGAAAAAAGCCGATCCCCGCCAGGACGAACGGCTGGCCCTCGTGCCAGTCGGCGTCAATCGCCGCGCCCAACGCCAGGCCGTCGATCACGCTATGCAGCGTTAACCCCACAAACACTCCGACCCACGCCCAGGATCCGGTCGGCATTTCGTGCGCGTGGTCATGGCCGTGATGGTGTGCGTGCGCCGCGTGATCGTGTTGGCAAGCTGGTCCGTGAACGTGTTCGCCGGCGGCCGGCGGCAACGGCAGGGCAGGGGAGGGGAGCGGGTTCGGAAGCGGGGTGAGTTGCTCGGGCACTTCGTGGGTATGAAAATGGAACATCCGTTGGAGAAAAAACATCGTCAAAAAACCGATCATCAGCAATTGCACCACACGGTCCAAATTCCCCAGCGCAGAATAAGCGTGCGGCACCAAATGCAGCACGGCGATCCCCAAGATCAGCCCCGCCACAAAACTGAGCGCGAATTGCATCCGCCGGTGCGTGAGCGTGATCAAGCGGTGCAGCCAACCGCCAAAAAGCGAGGCCCCCATGATCAACACGCAATAGATTGCGGCCAGTCCAGCTTGCGACATCAGAAACTCCCAACTCCACAACTCAACTTGTGCAACTCAACCAAAGGCCAGCGGAACGGGCCGAAACATTCGGCGGTCCGGCTTGAGAAACGGCGTCGAAACTGGGAATATGACGTATTCCGTGTCGAATGGCAAGTGCAACTGTTGTGCGTTTACAAGACTTCATGGCTACGAATTTCAGCCAGTCGAAGGAGCCGATTAATGGCTTCTAAGCTGACACAGTTGGCTTAACCACCCGTGAATTATCATACGAAATTGCAGAACACTGGTAGCAAGCTACCAGTGGCACCTATTTTTAACGGGCTGCAAAGCCCGGAAAATCCCATGCGCGCCGTCGTTCAACGTGTGAGTCAGGCCAGTGTGACGATCGCCGGCGAGGTCGTGGGAGAGATCGGCGCGGGCTTGATGGTGCTGCTCGGCGTGGCGCAGGAAGACATGCTCGAGGATGCGGCGTCATTAGCCGAGAAGATTTGCGAGATGCGGATCTTCGCCGATGACGAAGGGAAGCTGAACCGCGGCTTGATCGAGACCGGCGGGGCGATGTTGGTGGTGAGCCAATTTACGCTGCTGGGCGATTGCCGCAAAGGCCGTCGACCGGGCTTTATCGCGGCCGCGCCGCCGGAATTGGCCGAAGCGCTTTATCTCCGCTTCGTTGAACTGGTGCGGCATCGGGGCATTCGCACCGAGATCGGAAAATTCCGGCAAGAGATGCAAGTCGCGCTGGTGAACGAAGGACCGATCACGCTGCTGCTCGATAGCCGGAAGTTGTTTTAGGGCTTTGATGAAAGCGATAACAAATGCATTTTTAAACGCAGAGGTCGCGGAGGAATACAAAGATGATCATTAAACAATCCGCAGATTTCACAGATGACGCGTTCGATTATCGTGATTCAACAGGCTGTTAAATTTTTCAGCGTTTCTCTCTGCGCACTCGGCGTTAATGTATTTTCTCAATAGCCTATCACTTAGCGTAGCGACCCGTCCAGATTGCGCAAATTGGCGGGCTTCATTTCCGGCAGGTCGCGGCGCTGTTCGATCCGCCGCGCGTCGCGGTCAGCCGCGGCGGCGTTCGACGATCCGCCCGGCGGCTGCGCGGGTTCAAGCAGCGACTGCGCGGTTGAGCTTCCCAACGACGGCCAGAATTTGAAGTCGTCGATCCCGGTGGTCAAGTTCGAGGGAGGCTTGGTTGTTGTCGCCGGCAAGGCGGAACCTGCGGGAAGTTGAGGCGTATGAATCGGCATCGAGTAGGGACTTGATCCGAAACCTGGCTGCGCATGCGACGGCTGCGAATAGAAAGGAGCCGCGGTCCGCGGATCATTCGGCGCAGGCCAGCCCAGCGTCAATGGCGCGGGTTGGGCCGCGTGCTGTTGGCCCGCATTGTTAAATGGTTGCGGCAGTCCATTCGCGGTTGGACCGCCGAAGGAAGCGCTGTTGTGCGTCTGCGGGTAAGGGACGATCGGCGGTTGCGGCCAAACGGGCGTCTGATTGGGATAAGGGATGTGCGCAGGCGGATTGTTTTGCAACGCGGCTTCGTGCGGCATAGTTTGCAACGTGGTGAACTGCGGCAAGTTCATGGTTCCTTGTTGCGGAGACGCGTGCTGCGGCGGCGCGCCGCCGTATTGGTTCTGCAAATAATGATCGTTCCATGTCGGGGCGGCGTTTTCTTGGGCGTATTCCACATGCCGGCCGTTCATCCACGGCTCGACATAGCGCGACCAACTCGGGTCTTTGGTCATCAGCAACGTCAGTAGAATCAATTTGGCATAGGTCGAAAGATTGCCATACGCGCTGTCGCCCCAGAATTTCAACGCCGAGCCGAACGATTTTTTGAACCGGACCAGGCCGAAATTCAACTCGATGCTCCAAATTTCATCGAGCAACAAATGCGACAGATAGCCGGTCATCACCGCGCCGGCCGCTAAGTAACGATAGGCGATATTCTCGTTGTCGTAGAGCAAGAACGTCAACTCGCCAAAGATCAGCATCGCGGGGATGCTATGAAACATGCCGCGGTGGATAGTGTAGCGTTTGAGAAATTCCGCGAATCCGAACCGCACGAGCAAATAGATCGCCCCGCCCGCCAGGATCATCCATTCCAACGACAGGCCAAGCTTGGCGAACCGCTCAATCAACATCAGCGGAATCACGGCCGCCGCGAACGCCACGCTCTCGCGCAGCGGCACGCCGCTATCGCTGTCGAGATCGGGCAACATTCCGGAGACGGAACAGAGCCCGGCGGCGAGGACGCAGTTCGGCGGCGGGACATCGTAAAACGCGTTGGCGGCCAATCCGCCCGCCATGCCCAACACGGTGCTGGTGGTGATATGCGTTGTGAAGTCAGCCATGCTGCGCCGTCCGATCCGGGGAATAACAAGAATTTCGCGCCAGACCGCAAGCGCGCGGAATTATACCGTGGCGAACATTAACGGCTGGGGCATTTCACGCCAAGAGCAAAGCCCCAGGGGGCAGGAGTCTTTGGCGGTAATCGACTTTCAATCTGGGACGATGTTTGCCGCCAAAGACTTCCGACCCCCTCGCCTTGGAACAGCGGCAGGTGCGGCAATTAGAGAACACTACCCTGCCCTTGCCCGAGCGTGCTAGTGTGGTTACATGAGTGTGTAGCGTTGCTGGCTACCATTGGCTATTACGGTTATTGCGTACAGTTGAGCTAAGTGCTAGCTAGGAATGTTGCTACACCAAAAGTGGATGCGCTCTAGCATCTGGTGCGCATCAACGAGGCGCGCCTGTTTACGTCAATAACTCTGCTCTCGTAAGAGACATTTGTTTTGCGGTATAGTGTCGGCCGGCGTCTTTGAAGTTGTCGCGGAAAACTTGAAGTGACCAAAAGCAAACTCCTTTTCATCAGCCGCTTGCGGCGCAGCTCTCATGGATCGTTACGACATCTTGATGCTGGCCGTATTGGTCGGGACCACGCTCTTTGGCGCTTACAAAGGGATGGCGTGGCAGGTGGCGTCGCTGGGGGCACTGATCTTAAGCTACTTTGTGTCGCTCAAATTCAGCGAACCACTCACCGCGACCGGGTTATTCGGCGTGAACGCTCCGTGGAACCGCTTCGCGGCGATGCTCGCGATCTATCTCTTCACCGGGGCGGTCGTCTGGTTCGCCTTCCGCGTCGTTTCACAGACGATCGATAAAATCAGGCTGCGGGATTTCGACCATCAATTGGGAGCGCTGTTTGGAGCCTGCAAGGGCGTACTCTTTTGCGTCGGCATCACGTTTTTTACCGTGACCGTGGTTCCCGCTTA
>Ga0163144_10029889_pt1 | contig 10438 bp, 8 predicted proteins | sample OliLak19BULKMAT1_FD_123175 | JGI IMG/M metagenome (GOLD analysis project Ga0163144, IMG submission 123175) | Freshwater microbial mat bacterial communities from Lake Vanda, McMurdo Dry Valleys, Antarctica - Oligotrophic Lake LV.19.BULKMAT1 | ecosystem: Environmental > Aquatic > Freshwater > Lake...
TGATGGACCACTGCCAGGACTATTCGATTGTGACGGACGGCGTGATGCACGAGGGGTATTGGAGCACGTCGCTGGGCTTGCGCGGGTGGCCTTCGGCCGGTGAGGAGATGATCGTCGCGCGGAACATCCTCCTCGCCGAATTGACCGGATGCCGGGTGCATTGCCAGCACATGAGCGCGGCCGGAAGCATCCGCCTCATCCGTGAGGCGAAGAATCGTGGGGTGCCCATTTCCGGCGAGGCTTGCCCGCATCATTTCACGCTGACCGACATGGCGCTGGCCGGCAGCGAGGCTTTTTGGAACGGGGACGGAAAAGGGCTGGTGGAGTTTGGTGGACGTCCGGTTCCGCAATGGCCTTCCTACGACACGAATTTCAAGATGAACCCCCCGCTGCGGTCGGCTACCGACCGGGAAGCGATCTTGGAGGGTCTGGCGGACGGGACCCTTGAAGTGTTGGCCAGTGATCATGCGCCGCACTGCGACTTCCAGAAAGAGGTCGAGTTCGACTACGCGCCCTTCGGCATCACCGGACTGGAGAATGAACTCGCTCTTTCTCTGATGCAGTTGGTGCACACCAAGCGGCTTTCGCTTTCGACGATGCTCGAGAAGTTCACGGTCAACCCAGCGAAGCTCTTGGGACTTCGGACCAAGGGGCAGTTGACAGTCGGATGCGACGGCGATGTCACGGTTTTCGATCCCGACGCGGAATGGACTTACGACCGGATGGCGTCTGTCAGCAAGTCGAAGAACAGCCCGTTCCACGGGTGGCCCATGAAGGGGAGAGTCGGCGCGACGATCGTGGCGGGAAATATCGTGTTCCGGTCTTAGTCGACTGCGGAAACCGGCTTGCGGGCTGCCCGGTCCCGCCTAGCGTTCAAGCTTTAGGAATGTTTATGAAATACGTCACAACTACATTGGCAGCGCTTGTATTGACTGCAGCGACCGTTTTTGCGGCGGGTGAAGGCTGGGGAACTGACGCGAAGGCGGCGCAGGCCCAGGCAAAGAAGGATGGGAAGTTTGTCCTGCTGGACTTCACCGGATCCGACTGGTGCCCGCCCTGCGTCCAGCTTCACAAAAACGTCCTGGATACAGCGGACTTCAAGGAATTCGCCAAGAAGAGCCTCGTCCTCGTGGAGTTGGACTTTCCGCGCAAGAAGGCCCAAGCCGAAGCTCTCAAGAAGGCCAACCAGACCTTGAGCGAGAAATACAAGATCGAGGGATTCCCGACCTTGATCGTCCTCAATGGCGACGGCAGAGAGCTCTGGAGGCAGGTCGGCTACGGCGGCGACAGCGCGAAGGCCGTGGTCGGCCAGATTGAGAAGGCGATCTCGAAGAAATAGCCTGCCGGGAATTTACAGAAGCAACGCCCGGCAACCCGCCGGGCGTCGTCGTTTGGCCGAGAAGGGATTGTCGCTTGACCTCGCAGGGGTCGCACCTAGCATCCCGCCGCAATTTCTACGATGAAGCGAGCGATATTGGCCCTTGAAGACGGAACGGTATTCCACGGGAGGGCCTTTGGCGCCGACGCCGCCACGGCCGGCGAGGTGTGTTTCAACACTTCCATGACGGGCTACCAGGAAATCCTCACGGATCCGTCATACAAGGGACAGATCGTGACGATGACCTACCCGTTGATCGGCAACTACGGAATCAACGAACAGGATGTGGAATCGTGGGCTCCGCACGTGGGTGGATTTGTCATCCGCGAGCTTTCTCCGATCGTGAGCAACTGGCGGGCGGATTGCTCCCTCGACGAGTATCTGAAAAGGCACGGCATTCCCGGGATCCAGGGAATCGACACCCGTTCCCTCACCAAGAAGCTGCGCGTGCGCGGCGCTTTGAGCGGTTGCATTTCCACGCGTCCGTTGTCCGATGCGGAAGCTGTCGCGCAGGCGAAGGCATGGGGCGGGATGGAAGGCAGGGACTACGTCAGCGAGGTAACCCATAAGCAAGCTTTCCAGTGGGATCCGGACGACAAGGAATCCGCGGCATTCAGCCTGGTGCAAGCCGGGGTGGTCGCGGATGCCCGCAATGTCCGGAAGCCGCTTCCGGCGGCCGATCTCCCGATCGTCGCCTACGACTTCGGAATGAAATACAACATCCTCCGCCGACTGCGTCAGCATGGCTTCAGGGTGCAGGTGGTGCCGGCCCCTACGTCGGCGGCCGAAGTGCTCAAGCACAAGCCGGCCGGGTTGTTCCTCTCCAACGGTCCCGGAGACCCCGCCGCGCTTGGGGGAATCGTCCGTGAGGTCAAGGCGCTCGTTGATTCGGGATTGCCGACTTTTGGCATTTGCCTGGGCCACCAGATTCTCGGTCAGGCTTTGGGTGGAAAGACCTTCAAACTCAAGTTCGGCCACCGTGGGGGCAATCAGCCGGTTAAGGATTTGGAGACCGGCAAGGTGGAGATAACCTCCCAGAATCATGGGTTTGCCGTCGACGCGACATCGATGCCATCCGACGTCCTGGTCAATCGGATCAATCTGAACGACCAGACGGTTGAAGGGCTGAGGCATCGGTCCAAGAAACTTTTCTGCGTGCAGTATCACCCCGAGGCGTCGCCGGGACCGCATGATTCGACGTCGCTCTTTGCCGACTTCCGACAGATGATTTTGAGCGCTTAGGCCAAGCCTCTCTCCGCAGCTCGCAGGATAAACCGGTTGACTCAGCGATCTCGCATCCGATAAACCGACTGCATCAATCCCCTTATGCCCAAGCTTGTTGTCCTCAGCCAAGGCCTCGCCGGACTCAGTTATGAACTGAAGACGGACAAAATCACTGTCGGCCGTGTCGAGGACAATTCCTTCCAGGTGTCGGATCCGTCCGTCTCCAGCCATCACTGCGAGATTTTGTTGAAGGGGACTGAAGTGATCGTTCGGGATCTCAATTCCACCAATGGGACCTTCATCAATGGCAAGGAAGTGAAGGGCGAAGCTTCTATTCCGGCGGGCCAGGTTCTTCGCCTTGGTCAGATCGAGATCCGGGTTGAAGGCATCGAAGGCTCCCCTGCCAAGAGGGCTGTGGATCGGACCCAGATCATTGGGAAAGGCGTCAAGATCGACGACTTGGGAACGACCCAGCCAACCTCGTTTGCCAAAGATTCTCCCTTCGCAAAGAAATCCAACAGCGGCACCAAGCTCTTCATTGTCGGTGCGATCGTGTTGGGTCTCGTGATCATCGGCTTCATCATCATGGCGATCATGCAGTCGGGTTCGATCACTCAGGGCCCTTAGACGAAGCCTTTCTGGTTCGGCAGGCTTCTGAAGCCTCGTATTGGGATTTTCATTATCAGGACGGACTTTTCTAGCACCCCGTCTGCGCACACCGTTCGCCTCCGATACCGGTTCAGCCTTCCTTGAGCCACTTCGCCGCGTCTTTCGCCGCGTAAGAGATTATCAGGTCTGCTCCGGCCCGCTTCATGGCCAGCAGTGATTCCAGTGTCACGGCCCGCTCGTCAATCCAACCGTTGGCGGCCGCTGCCTTGATCATGGAATACTCCGCACTGACGTTGTAGGCGGCGGTAGGAAGGCCGAACGTCGACTTGACCCGGTAAAGAATATCCAAATAGGCGAGGGCTGGCTTCACCATGACGATGTCTGCGCCTTCGGCGATATCCAGCGCCGCTTCGCGAAGGGCTTCGTTCGCATTGGCCGCGTCCATCTGGTAACTGCGGCGGTCGCCGAACTTGGGAGTGGATTCCGCGGCGTCGCGGAACGGGCCGTAAAACGCGGACGAGAACTTCGCAGAGTAGGCCATGATGGGAGTGTCAAGGAATCCAGCCGCATCCAACGCTCCACGAATCGCGGCCACGCGACCGTCCATCATGTCCGAAGGCGCGACGATGTCGGCGCCGGCGTCGGCGTGGCTGACAGCCGCTTTGGCGAGAAGGACAAGCGAAGGATCGTTCAGGATTCGGCCGGCTTTCTCGTCGACGATGCCGCAATGGCCGTGGCTCATGTATTCGCAGAGGCAGACGTCCGTCACGACGACGAGATCGGGAAGCTCTTTCTTCAAGAGGCGCACCGTCCGTGGGACGATTCCAGTCTTTGCGTAGGCGCCGGATGCATTCGCGTCCTTGGCGTCCGGGATTCCGAAGAGGATGACGGACCGAATTCCCACGTTGAAAGCTTCGGTCGCGTCGACGACCACCTGCTCGGGAGACAGCTGAAAGACCCCGGGCATGGAGCGGATGGGAATCCGGACGCCTTTCCCCGGGCGGGCAAAGAATGGGAGGATGAACTGTCCCGGAGCCAGCGCGGTTTCCCGCACTAGGCTGCGGAGCGCTGCGGACTGCCTAAGCCGACGCGGCCGGTTGACGGGGAATCCGGGCAGGTGGTCGAAGTTCATGTCGGAGTTTAGGGCAGGGGACGTCTACAGGGCAACGGTCTCGCGTCGGTTGAATTGCTTGGCCGAAACGATTGGAGGGTTATGTTCGGTGCATGAACCGGGCAATGCTGATCTCGGCGGGAGTTGCGTTGGTGGTGATCTTCATCTTTGGCGCCATCCTTGGCCTCATCTTCGGACGAATGCTCCCGCAAGGAACGCTTCCGCAGATTGGCAACACGACCACGGTGATCAAGCAGATCCAAAGCCTCAACGAACTCTCGACCGTCCGCTATACGCTGGAGAAGGTAGTCATCCTCGAGGACGTGAAATGGTATGGCGGCAATCGGGTTGTCCTAGTCGCCAGCGGAGTGGTCAAAGCGGGAGTCGATCTCGGGAAAATGAGCGAAAACGACGTCCAGATCTCCGACGGTATTCTGACGATCAAGCTGCCCCGAGCGGAAGTGCTCGACGCCTACCTGAGAGACCGCGAGACACAGGTGCTGGACCGTTCCACTGGATTGTTCCGGGAGTTTGACAAGGATCTCGAACAGGAAGCCCGCAAGCAGGCTGTCGGACAGATGCTAATCGCCGCAAAAAAGAATGGGATCATCGCCGACGCGGATGAAAGGGCTGCGCTTCAGTTGCAGTTGTTCTTCGGGAAACTCGGATTCAAAGAGGTTCGAATCGAATCCCGGCGCTGAACGGTGGAGGTAGAAGTAGCTATAGATGAGTTGTATGGGCCAGATTTCAGGTCGCCTTCATCTTGGGGGGACACGCCCTGCTCCGGTAGTTTGCGGCGTGGATTCGAGTTCCGGCCGCCTCCGTCCTCGGGCTAGATCGGCGTCAAATCTCCAGAATCAGAGTGAACGGACTGTTAGAAAATTGTGCCAAAAAAGGGCGATTGTGCCTGCTTTCGTGCATCGCTGCCGGCTCGGCCAATCTGAAGAGTTGTGTTTCAAACCCTGTTCTGATATCACCCACGGCTGTCTGATCTATGAAACTGAACAAACGGAGCCGCGCACCCCAACTTGAAAAAGGACAACTGTGGAAAATGGAGGACAAGCACCTCGAGATCATGGAAGTGGGCAAGACGTTGACCCATTACCGCCTCTTCTCAAACCAGAAGCGGGTTCCCATCAGTCTCGGTGGCATCGCCACCGTTCAGGACTACCTGCGCAATAACCGCGCCGAACTGATCCGCAAAGCCGTTGCCGCCGCAGCTGCTGCGGTGAAGGCGAAGTAGGCTGAACGGCATCAAAAATCTTCAGGACGGGCCCCCGGATTGCCGGCGGCCCGTTTTTCTTTTGTGAGTCAGCCTCCGTGGCCCGTCTCGATCCCGTTAAGCCAGCGGGACTCTTCAGCGGACCGTCAGGCGAAATTCCCCGGTCTCCACCTTCGCATCCGCCTTGGCTTGGACCCAGAGGCGATAGTTGCCTGCCTTGGGAAAGACATACGGGAAGCGGAGCGTTCGATCGGCCCCGAGTGGCGCGCAGATTTCCTCGGCCAATTTTTGGGCGGCTGAGGTTCCGAATTCCCGCCTTGTGAACGCAATGGCAGCACCCATGGAGCCGTTGCCCTGTGGGTGGAGATGGCTGAAGACGCTCCCGTCCTCCGCCATGATGAAGGCGTGCCCAAGCATCCCGAGGTAGGGTTCAAGCTCCTTGGGCTTGCCGTCTGGACCGAAAGCCTGAATCGCGATGCCGGTGTCGGTTCCGCTGACGAAATTCGAGGCGCCCGCCATTGTGATCTGAAATCCGCTACCCTCGGCGCTGGCACCGGCTTTCCACGCATCATCGTCGTCGGTGGGTGTGAAGGCGTCTGGTTTCGTGGCCTCTTTGATCACAAAACCACCAACCATCGTGTGGCTGAATCCGCTTTCGTGCGTCACATCGGCGAAGAGTTGGTAGTTGCCCGCAGGCAGCGGCGGCAGCGCAGTTTCAAACTGCGTCTGCGAGATTCGGACCGGGTGGAGATGCGCCATGGCATCGAAGCCGTTCGTTCGGACGGCGAACACGTGCATCAGTTTGCCGTGGTCGGGAATCAACGGTGTGACGTTTCGAAGGAGGCTCGATGGGCCTTTGGAGAAATCGACGGAAAGCTGGAGAACGGTTTGGCCGTCCTTTTCTTTCATGGAGGTTGCGACTTGGAACGGTTCAAAAAGCTGGCGGGTGAGATACTGTTGCTCTTCGGCCTTCCACCAACGATGTCCGCCCCAGATCCCGAACGCCATGATGCCGGCCGCGACGCATGCGGCCGCTAGGCCGCGCCGTCGATGCACTGGCGAAGGAACCTCACCCGCCTCCAGCACGCTCTCTTTCGCCGCGGCGTTGGCCACGCTGATCAGCAAAGCGACGAGCAGGACTCCGAGCACAGCAAGCACGCCACCCATCCACCTTGGAAGACCCAGCCTCGCCGTCGCCACGGAGTTGATCGGGACCAGAAGCGAATGTTCCCCGCGTGCGCCATTGGCAGTGACCTGGACACTGTGGGCCCCTGAGGTCATCAACCATAGTTCGGCAGAGAAAAGATCCGTCTCGCCCTTCACCTGCTTGGCTTTGTCGGGTGGCGGAGATCCCTTGCGGCCTGTGTCCCAGCGCAACGGCAGGACGGACACGGCGTCCACTCCTGGCGCCAGTGATCGCACGGTGATCTCGGCGAGCCCGGGCACCACGACCGGAGCCTTGATGATTACGCGGATCGGATACGGCCCGGCAGCTCCTTCGAAGACGACGTTCTGCTGGCCAATGTGCGCCGACGCCGAGTTCGCCGACAAAACAACGAGCGCGATGGTCGAGAACCAGGCTGCAAGACGATGAAGCGTGATGTTCATCGTTTCACGGCTTTCATGCCAGTGCCGCGCCAGAGGCCGATCCACGAGGCGACGAAGGCCAATCCCAATGCAACGGCGGCTCCGGCCGGGGTTAAGGCGTTATTGAAGCGGGCATTCGGGTCGATGTTCCAGAATTGGTGTTGCCACTCGCCCGGCCGCGCCATGTAGCCGAAGTGGTTCTTACCGATCAGCAGCCAGTTGTCGGCCGCCGGTGAGATGAGCAGCGCGGAGAAGTTCCATTGAACCAGCAAGAACACCGCGACGAAGGCGAACGCGACCTTCGCCGCCAGCCACGCATCCCGGAGGGCGGTCCTAGATCCCTTTCGATCCGACGTTTGAACCAGGAAATCCACGATCAAGGCGGGAAACACCAGCAGCAGCGGAAACGCCGGAGGAACCATCCGGGTCACTGGATTGTAGATCGGCGCCAGCATCGGCTGCGCGGCGAAGAGCGGAAGGATCCACGCGATCACCGCGACGATCGCCATGTAGACCAGCGACGCTTTCGTCGCCGCCCACCGGGTCTTCGAAGCCCTCGCGAGGATCGTCATGTAGAACGGATATGCGGTGCAGGAGACTTGGTAGAAAGTGTTCGTCCGTTGGTCGTTCGGAAGGCTGAACTCCGTCATGAAGATGTTCAGCATGGTAATGAGCACGCCGCCCGTGATGATGAAGAGCCATGTTCCCGCCCGTTGCACGGCCGGCGCGTCTTCACCCGCTCGGTTCTGCCACGAAAGCACCAGCAGCCACGCGCCGATGGCCACGCCATACATTCCCAGCGCGAGCAGCGTGTGGGGCGGCGAGAGGATCTTCACGTCGAGGCCGTAGGCGGCGTGCCACCAATCGTCGAAGGGAGCCGACGTGATCATGGCGACGGAACCCCAGATCACGACCCAGGCACCCAAGGGCCCGCTGAATCCCCAGATGCGGACGGACCGGGCTTTCTCTTCGACCGTTCCCCAGAACGTGGTCTTCAACACCAGCCAACCGCAGAGCAGGCCCGGCAGCGCGCCGCCGTTGTAGATAAGCATGTGGGCCGGCGTCCAAAACGTGTCGCGACCGATGGTCGAGTGCCACGAGATATCCCAGAGCACGCCAAGGGGAATGCAGAGCGCGCCGAAGGCGACGGCGAAGCAATACCATGGCAGGCGCTTGACCGCGGTGGCACTGGCAGCTTTCGAGTCCGCGGCACCTCCGAAACTTAGCGGATGAGAGGCAGCTTCTGAAGACATGGGCGTAAGCCTATCGAGGCCGTCGCGGAAATCCAGAGGGCAAGTTTCCGATCCTTCTCGTCCTCGACCTCATTCTCTTTCTCGAAAACGGAACCGAATACGAGAAAGAGCTCGAGAAGGAGTGCGAGAAGGAGACGACGGTTTGTTCGAGCCCCGACATTGCGTCCCGCCGAACCTGTGGTCTTCTCTGCCGCGTGCATTTGGATACCGGAACTGCGTCGGAAAACGACATCGAGATCATCGGGGCGCGGGAACATAACCTGAAGAACATCACCGTGCGGATCCCGCGCGGGCAGTTCGTCGTGGTCACCGGCGTCAGCGGTTCGGGCAAGAGCACGCTCGCCTTTGACATCCTGTTCGCCGAGGGGCAGCGCCGGTTCCTCGACGCCATGAGCGCCTACGCCAGGCAGTTCGTGGAGCAGATGTCCCGGCCGGACGTCGACCTCATCACCGGCATTCCTCCGACCGTCAGCATCGAACAGCGCACCTCCCGCGGGGGCGGCAAAAGCACCGTCGCCACGGTCACGGAGATCTACCATTTCCTCCGCCTGCTCTTCGCCAAGCTCGGCACCACCCACTGTCCCGATTGCCAATTGCCCGTCGAAGGCCGCACTCGCGACCAGGTTGGCGCGGCGCTTCTAGAAGAGCTCAAGACCCGCGGTGACCTACTTCTGCTGGCTCCGGTCGTGCGGGGAAGGAAGGGCTTCCACTCCGAGATCGCGACGTGGGCGTCCAAGCACGGCTATTCCGAGATCCGCGCCGATGGAAAACTGTTCCGTGCCGATGAACCCTTCAGGCTCGATCGTTTCAAGGAACATGATGTCGAGATCGTCGTCGGCGTGTTGGAAGCGCCTCGTCGTGGGAAGAAGGCGAAGCCGGCAAAGGCTCCCAACGTCGCCGGCAAGAGTCCTCAGCAACTCGTCGATGAAGCCCTCAAGATCGGCCAAGGCACTCTCTTCGCCTTCGACAACCACAAGCGCCTGACGGTGCATTCCACCGAGCGCACCTGTCCCGGCTGCGGCAAGGCCTACGTCCAGTTGGACCCGAAACATTTCAGCTACAACTCGTCGGTCGGCTGGTGTCCCAAGTGCCGTGGCTTCGGCGAACTCTTCGAGCTGCCGGATGTGGATCGCGGCGCACGGGCCGATGCCGTGGAGGAAAGCTGGTTCCAGTGGACCGAGGGCAAGCATGAGGAATGTCCCGACTGCCACGGCGCGCGGCTCAATCCTCTCGCGCGCTCCGTGCGGCTGGCGATGGGCACCCGCGGCGCGTCGGCGAAGTCGAAACATCCGACGATCAGTTTCTTTTCGGAGTGTTCGGTCGAAACCGCCCAGGCCTACTTCGATCAAGTGGAGGTGGCCGGACGCGAGGGCGAGATCGCGCGCGACATCCTGCCCGAGATCCGCGAGCGCCTGAAGTTCCTCCGCGAGGTGGGGCTCGGATATCTCCAACTCGGCCGCAGCGTGACCACGTTGTCAGGCGGAGAAGCCCAACGGATCCGTCTCGCGGCCCAGCTCGGGTCGAATCTCAGCGGTGTGCTCTACGTTCTCGATGAACCCACGATCGGCCTTCATTCCCGCGACAATGAGCAGTTGTTGACCGCGTTGAACCTGTTGAAGAACCGGGGCAACTCGCTCGTGGTCGTCGAGCATGACGAAGAGACGATGCGCCAGGCCGACTACGTCATCGATCTTGGTCCCGGCGCAGGCGTGAACGGCGGCGAGGTGATGGCAGGTGGAACGCTCGCCCAGTTGAAGGCGAATCCGAAATCGCTGACCGGCGCGTCGCTGCTCGCGGCGGCCGATCGGAAGTTTCCAAGTCGTGGTGAGCGGCGTCCGGTGGATCTGGAGATCGGCGGAGCAGGCGCAAAACTGGGAAAGACAGCCGATGGAAAGAAGCGAACTTCCGCTTTGCCCACCGGCGCACTCGCCCATCTGCTGCTGCAACACGCCGCCTCCAACAACCTCAAGGATGTCTCGGTCCGCATCCCGCTCGGCCGCTTCGTCGCAGTCACGGGCGTGTCGGGTTCGGGCAAGAGCACGCTGGTGAACGAA
>Ga0163144_10029892_pt1 | contig 10437 bp, 9 predicted proteins | sample OliLak19BULKMAT1_FD_123175 | JGI IMG/M metagenome (GOLD analysis project Ga0163144, IMG submission 123175) | Freshwater microbial mat bacterial communities from Lake Vanda, McMurdo Dry Valleys, Antarctica - Oligotrophic Lake LV.19.BULKMAT1 | ecosystem: Environmental > Aquatic > Freshwater > Lake...
CAAGTCTGAAGCCGGGTCTTGCGCGTCAGGGACTTGGAACGGGCCAGGTTGCGCGGGAGTTTGGAACTCGTAGCTATTCAAAAAAATTAAATGAGGCGGCAACTTTATAAGTTGTCGCCTCATTTGTCTCGGTTCAATTCAACTGCTTCTCCACGAACTTTCCGCTCGCCTTTTCCTTCAGCATCACCACCTGCCGCCCGTCGTGGGTCATCTCCTCCTTGATGAGGTAATGGTCGGCATCGTACTCCTGGAGGTGGCTTTCCTGGGTTAGTCCTTCCTTGCCGCGCCAGACGGGCAAGTCCACCTTTTCCCATTGCTTCGACTTCGCCGAGCGGTAGGCGGCGTCAATCACGGCATTGACTACGTACCCGTCGTAAAACGTTTCAGCCGGAGTTTTGCCTTGCTCGAAACTGTTGAACATGTCGGTAAACATGTGGTTGTAGCCCAGGTCGTTCACCTCGTCGCCAACGGGGAAGAGCCAGCCCGAATTGCTTTCAGCTTTTTCGGCGATGTAATCGCCGCCCTTGCCGGTGGTGAACATTTCGAAGCCGGTTCGCAGGAAGGAATTGATCCAAATCGTGCCCTCGGTACCCATCACCTCGTCGCGGAGGTCCATGCCGCCCCGGAACACCCAGGAAGTTTCAAACTGCCCGATGGCCCCGTTTTCGTACTTCACCAGCCCGATGGCGTGGTCTTCGGCGTCGATCGGTTTCACCTGGGTTTCGGCCCAGCACATCACTTCGATGGGTTTGATGTCTTTCCCGATAAAATTCCGGGCGATTTCGATGCAGTGACAGCCCAAATCGAGGATGCAGCCGCCGCCCGCCTGTTCCTTGTCCCAAAACCACGACGAATGCGGGCCGGGGTGGGTTTCCCGCGATTTGGCCCAGAGAATCCGACCCAGCGCACCTTCCTTGACCGAAGCGAGGGCCTTCAGAAACTTGGGCGTGTAGCACAAATCTTCGAGGTAACCCGCGAAAATGCCCGCTTCTTCCACGGCCTGCATCATTCGCAGGGCTTCCTCGCCGTTGCGGCCCAGGGGTTTGGTGGTCACCACGGCTTTTTTGTGCTTTACGCAGGCCATCACCGCCGTTTCGTGAATGTTGTTGGGCAGGGCGATGCACACGATGTCCACGCTGGGGTGGCTCACGACTGCTTCGAGGTCGGTGCTCCAGAAGTCGCAGCCGTAGTCGTCGGCGAATTTCTGGGCGTTTTTTTCACTGCGGGCGTAAATGGCGACGACGCGATCGCGGCCGCGCTGCCCGTGGATGGATTCGGCGTAGAACCGGCCGATGAAGCCGGAACCGAGCATGGCGATGTTGGCCATAACAGAAATTGGTGAGTTGGTGAATTTTGAATTGGTGATGCCTCGTTGGGGCACCCCTTGCGGTTGCCCATCCTCTCGGATTGTGACCGTTTTGGGCAACCGCAAGGGGTGCCCCTACAAAAGCCTCTGATTAACTTTTCTTGCCTTTGGCTTTGAACTTTGAAAACTTCACGCTCAACTCGTACTCTGATTGGGACATATTAAGCGATGAACCGGCGGCCTCCGTCCCAAAATTAGGCTGATCTTCCGCCCGAAGGGGCGAGGTAGCCAGAGTACCGGGCGCAGGCGTGCGGTCGTTGAAAAACAGCAGGAACAGCACCAGCACCACGGCGGCAATCCCGGCGGGTACGAGCCAGATGCTCGTCCAGTTCTTCACCCCATCGACCGTGTACAGGTCGGTCACGATGCCCGACAGGTAGGAGCCGATGCCCATCCCGATGCCGTAGGTGGCCAACGTGATGAGGCCCTGCGCCTGCGATTTGATGCGCTCGCCCGCTTTGGTGTCGGTGTAAATCTGGCCGGTGACGAAGAAAAAATCGAAGCAAAGGCCGTGAAGAATGATGGCGGCGTAAAACAGCCACTGGCCCGACCCGGCGTCGCCAGTGGCGAAGAAAATAAAGCGGGTAATCCAGCCCAGCAGCCCCACCACGAGCATCCACTTCACGCCGAGGCGTTTGAAGAAAAACGGAATCAGCAGCAAAAAACCGAATTCCGAAATCAGCCCCAGCGACATTTTATTCTCCACGTTGCTCACGCCCGCGTCGGTCAGGGCCGGGTTGGCCATGGCGTAGTAAAACGAGAGCGGAATACAAATCAGCACCGACGACACGAAGAAAATGGCAAACGAGCGGTCGCGGAACAACTTAAATGCATCGGCCCCCAGAATCTGCCCGAAACTGGCCGGGCCGGTGGCGCGGGGCGGGGTGTCGGGCAGGAAAAACGCCCCAATTCCCAGCACGACAGCGGCGGCCATCGAGATTTTGAAAATATCCACCTTGTCGCCCAGGGCATAGAACCCGACGAGGTTGGTCACCACAAACCAGGCCACGGTACCCATCACCCGAATCATCGGGAACTGCGCGGCTGAGTTGGTCATTTGCCGTAGGGCGATGGAACTCGTCAGCGCGATGCAGGGCGCGAAGGTGAGGCAGTAGGCAAGAATCAGGTAGAAAAACCGGCCGGGGTCTTTTTCCTGAATCAAAAAATAAAGCACCCCCGCCCCAAGCAGGTTGAGCACGCCGAGCACTTTTTGCGCCGCAAAATACCGGTCGGCAATCATCCCGACGAAAAACGGGGCTACAATCATCGCCAGCGAAAAGGCCGAATAGGCGTTGCCCACCTGTTCGCCGCTGGCCCCGAGTTGGGTGAATAGGTACTTGCTCATCTGCCCGTACCAAGCCCCCCAGACAAAAAACTGGAGGAACATCATGGCCATGAGTTGCACGCGGGTGATGGTTTTCATCGGGAGTTTCGTGGTTTAGGTTTTGAGGCCGCTAGTTTAGGCAAAAATCCGCGAACCTAACGCCGCAAAATTACGCGAATCCAACCCCGCGAGAGTTAACCCGTTGTGGAGCAATCTCGCGGGGATTCTAACGGGTTTCGATACTCTGCTGACCACCGCCCCGAAGCACAGGCGATTTTGTACTTTTGTGCTGAAAAAGGAAAAATCAGAACGGATTTTCCCCCGTTCCTTCTCCTCTTTTCCATTCTCCAACCGAAACCATGTCACTCAAAACCACCGTCGACGGCGGCATCAAGCAGGCCATGCTGGCCAAAGACGCCGACCGCCTCCGCGCCCTGCGCGCCATCAAATCCCTGATTTTGCTCGAAGAAACCGCCGCCGGAACCACTGGCGGCGAACTCTCGACCGACCAGGAAATGAAACTGCTCAACAAAGCCATGAAGCAGCGCCGCGACTCCGCCGACATTTTCCGTCAGCAGAACCGCCCGGATTTATTGGAAAAAGAAGAAGCCGAAATGGCCGTTATCGAAGAATTTCTGCCCAAGCAGCTCACCGAAGACGAAATCAAGGCCAGGCTCCAGGTAATCATCGCCCGCGTGGGCGCCTCGGGCCCTTCGGACATGGGCAAGGTGATGGGCGTTGCCACCAAAGAACTCGCCGGGCAGGCGGATGGGAAGGTGGTTTCGGGGTTGGTGAGGCAGTTGTTGAGTTAAAAATCGGTACTGTATGAAAACCATCACGCTGGAAATCCCGGATTCCGTTCCGGTGGATGAGAAGGAGGTAATCCTAATCGTGGCCGCCCGGCTGTTCGAGTTGGGCCACCTTTCTGCGGGCAAAGCCGCCGAAATGGCCGGACTGGACAAACGGGATTTTCTGGAACGAGTGGGCAGCTACGGGGTCTCCTGGTTGGGGGCGTTCTCGGTGGAAGATTTAGAAAAAGATTACCGCTCCGTTCATGCTCATCATCGCTAATTCGAGTTGCCTGATTGCCCTGCTCAACGTGGGGCGACTCGAATCGTAAGGTTGCTGAAAAACTGAACTTTCCGATTATTGGAACATTGGGCATTCTGGAAGAAGCCAAAGCACAAGGAATTATTCCTGCGGTACGACCACTTCTTAAAGCGTTGAAAGCCGTGAATTTCCGAATTTCAAAAGTACTCGAAGACCGGGTGCTGGCCCAGGCCGGTGAATTATGAAACCCCTCGATCTCCTCCTCCTCGTCCCGCTGGCCTGGGGAGCCTACACGGGCTTCCGGCGGGGCGTGTTGGTCGAAATCATCGCGGTGGTGGCCTTCGTGCTGGGCTTGATTCTGGGGTTTAAACTCCTCGGCGAAGCCATCGCCTTTCTGGCCCCGCACGTGGGCGAAACGGTGGCAAAGCGGTTTTTGCCCTACATCGGCTTTTCGGGAATTTTCATCACCGTCATTTTCGTCATCAACCGCTTCGGCTGGTTGCTGCGAAAAAGCCTGCGCTACACCATTTTCGGCAGTTTCGACAGCATGGCCGGGGCGCTGGTCGGGTTGTTTACCTACGCCTTCGGGCTGAGTGTATTTTTTTGGCTGATGACCACCTTCCGCGTCGATTTCCCCAAACGCAGCCAGACCGAGGGCAGCTACGTGTACCCGATTATCCGCCCGCTGGCCCCGCAGGTGATGAACAAACTCAGCGATGCCATTCCGAAGGGCGGGAAGTTGGTGGAGAAGGTGGAACGGGAGTGGAAAAATTGAGGTTGCCTCGTATAATCCTGTCATCCAGAGCGCAGCGAAGGATCTTTCGCCCCGAACCTCCAGATTAATTGGAAGGCAACCGCGAAAGATCTTTCGCTGCGCTCTGGATGACAGCCCAGTTTTTTTGAAAAATCATGGAAATCGTTGATAGGAAAGAAAAACAAGATCTCCGCAAACTCACTCTCGCCCAGGTGAAAACTTTCCTGGCGGAGCACGGCGAGCCGGGGTTTCGTGCGAAGCAGATTTACGAATGGCTCTGGAAAAAGTCGGTGACGGACTTCGGGCAAATGACCAACCTCTCGCTCAAAACGCGGGAATTGCTGGCCGGGCATTTTGAAATCCGCCCGCTCACGGTGGCCAACCAGCAGATTTCCAGTGACAAAACCATCAAGTCGGCTTTTAAACTCTTCGACGGAAAAGTGGTGGAAGGCGTACTCATTCCGACCGACGACCGGATGACGGCCTGCGTGTCCTCGCAGGTCGGCTGCTCGCTGACCTGCAAATTCTGCGCAACCGGCTACATGGACCGCGAGCGAAACCTGGACGCCGCCGAGATTTACGATCAGGTTGTGGCGATTAAAACCCAGGCCGAACAAGCCTACGGTGCGCCCCTCAGCAACATCGTGTACATGGGCATGGGCGAGCCGTTGTTGAATTACGCGAACGTACTCGAATCGGTCGAGCGGATTACCTCGCCGGATGGGTTGGGAATGTCGCCGAAGCGGATTACCGTCAGCACGGCGGGCATTGCCAAGCAAATTAAAAAGCTGGGCGACGACGGGGTAAAGTTCAACCTGGCCCTCTCGCTCCACGCCGCCGACGATGCCAAGCGGAACCAAATTATGCCCATCAACGAAAGCAACACGCTGGCGGCGTTGAAGGACGCGCTCGTTTATTTTTACCAAAAAACCGGCAACAAAATCACCCTCGAATACATCGTTTTTTACCACTTCAACGACACCCTCGACGACGCCCGTGCGCTTTGGAATTTCGCCAAACAAATCCCCGGCGTTCACATCAACATCATCGAGTACAACCCCATCGCCAACGCCGAATTCCGCAACACCGACCCCGAAACGCTGGCCCGCTTCGCCCGTTTTCTGGAAGACAAGCGCCTATCGGTCACCGTTCGCCGCAGCCGGGGCAAAGACATCGACGCGGCTTGTGGGCAGTTGGCGGGGAAAGTACCCAGCCTGGCAGTACCCCCAACCCCTTAAGAGGGGGCTTTTCGTAGCCAGAAATTTGGGACAGGTAGCCCCCTTTTAGTGGGTTGGGGGTACTGCGGTTAACAATTTCTTAACACACGCTCCCGTGGGACTTTCCGTAGTTTTGCGGCTAAATCTCCCCACCTCGTATGTTCGGACTTGAACCGTCCATTTTCATCCTGCTGTGTATCTGCCTGTTCTGCGCCTGCGCGTTTGAATTCGTCAACGGCTTCCACGACACGGCCAACGCCGTCGCCACCGTCATTTACACCCACTCGCTGCCGCCCAACATCGCCGTCGTCTGGTCGGGTATCTGCAATTTTCTGGGCGTCCTCACGGGCGGCATCGGGGTCGCGGTGGGTATCATCAACCTCCTGCCGGTCGAAATGCTGGTCGACCAAAACATCTACCACAGCATTGCGATGGTGCTGGCGCTGTTGCTTTCGGCCATCATCTGGAACCTCGGCACCTGGTATTTCGGCCTGCCCTCCTCGTCGTCCCACACGCTGATTGGCTCGATTCTGGGCGTGGGGCTGGCGTATTCGTTCATCTCCACCACGGGGGCGATTCAGGTCAACACCGAGAAGGCTTACGAAATCCTGCTTTCCCTCCTGATTTCGCCGGTGGTGGGTTTTAGCCTGTCCATTTTTGCGATGTTCATCCTGCGCCGCGTGGTGCGCAACAACGACACGCTCTTCAAGGAACCCAAGAAAAACGCCCCCCCGCCCACCTGGATTCGCAGCGTGCTCATTCTCACCTGCACCGGCGTGAGCTACGCTCACGGCAACAACGACGGGCAGAAGGGCGTGGGGCTGGTCATGCTCATTCTCATCGGCATCACGCCCACATTTTTTGCGTTGAAAGAAACCGTCCCACCCGCCCAGCTTCAGGGTAATCTCGTGCAAATCGAGCAGGTCATCGGCAGCATTGACCCGACTAACTTAGCCACCGGCGAGCGGGAGCGGGTAGCCAAACTGCGGCAAAACATCGTGGAAATGCGGGGTCTGCTGACCCAGGCCCAAATCGGCAACAAAGGCATTCCGCCCAACCAGCGCCTGCTCGTGCGCCGTGACATTCTGCTCATCAACAGCAACCTCAAAAAACTCACCGAAAGCCCTAACGTCGACCTCAGCAAAGCCAACCGCGACGCCCTCCAAGCCGCCACCGACCGCAAGGGCGGCCTGGGCGAAGCCACCGATTTCGCGCCGTTCTGGGTTATTTTGATGATTTCGCTGTCGCTGGGTCTGGGCACGATGATTGGCTGGAAGCGCATCGTGGTGACGGTGGGCGAGAAAATCGGCAAGCAGCACCTCACCTACGCACAGGGGGCCTCGGCGGAGTTGGTCACGGCGGTCGTCATCATGATTTCGTCGTTGAAAAGCCTGCCCGTGAGCACCACGCACATTCTTTCGTCGGGCATTGCGGGTAGTATGGTGGCCAGCAAAGGAGTGAAAAACCTCCAGGCCAAAACCGTCCGCAACATCGCCCTAGCCTGGGTACTCACCCTTCCCGTGAGCATTATGCTGGCGGGGACGCTGTTTATTTTGTTGAGGAATTTATTGGGCTGAATCAATTCGTTGTTGAATTGTCGAGTTTCGAATTGTTGAAAAAAAATACCTTGAATTTCATCAACAATTCAAAATTCAACAACTCACCAACTCCCTCACCGCCAGCCAACTCATCAACCCCGCCCCGATTTCCAGTGCCTTCTCATCGATGTCGAACGTGGGCGTGTGAACGCCGCTGGTGATGCCCCGCGCTTCGTTGCGGGTGCCGAGGCGGTAAAAGCAGGAATCGACCACCTGCGAGTAGAAGGCGAAATCCTCGCCCGCCATCCACAGATCCAAATCCACGATGTTTTCCGGGCCGACGTACTCGCTGGCTTCGGCGCGGAGGCGGCGGGTGAGTTCGGGGTGGTTTTCCAGGTACGGGTAGCCTTTCTGAATGAACACCTCGCAGGTTCCGCCCATCGAGTCGCATAGCGTTTCGGCCATGCGCTGAATCCGCGCCAGTCCTTCGGCCCGCCAGGTTTCGTCCATGCAGCGGAAGGTGCCCTCGATGCTCACTTCATTGGGAATCACGTTGGTGGCCCCGTTGGCAATCACTCGTCCGAACGACAGCACCGAGGGCGATTTGGGCGGGCGGTTTCTCGAAATAATTTGCTGCAACGCCACGATGAGGTGCGAGGCAATCAGCACCGGGTCGACGAGCGAATCGGGCATGGCGGCGTGACCGCCTTTGCCGCGCACGGTCAGGTAAATTTCGTCGGTGCTGGCCATGTACATTCCTTCGCGGAAGCCAATTTTCCCCACCGGAATCTGCGGGGCCACGTGCTGCCCAATCATCCCCGCCGGAGTCGGATTTTTCAACACCCCGTCCCGAATCATGAGGCTGGCCCCACCCGGCGCTTTTTCTTCGGCGGGCTGGAAAACCAGTTTCACCGTCCCTTCAAATTCATCTTTCAACTGGGTCAGAATCCGGGCCACGCCGAGCAGCGAAGCCGTGTGGGCATCGTGTCCGCAGGCGTGCATCACGCCGGGATTTTGCGAGCGGTAGGGTACGTCGTTGGCCTCGGTGATGGGCAGCGCGTCCATGTCGGCCCGCAGCCCGACGACTTTTTTTCCTGGATTTTTTCCTTCGATAAGCGCCACCAGGCCCGTATCCGCCATCGGCTGGGAAGTTAAACCCAGGGCGCTGAGTTGGGCGGCCACGAATTTCTGCGTTTCGGTTTCGTGAAACGACAACTCCGGGTGGCTGTGCAAATGCCGCCGGATGGCGACGGTATCGGCGGCGAATTTGGCGGCGAGGGTTTGGATTTTTTGTTTCATGGGTGAATCGTTCCTGCTATCAACTACTTCCGCCCTGTCATCCGTTCGCTGCGCTCAGAATGACAGCGGGAGTGAGTATTTTCCAAAAAAGAAACCAAAGTTAGCCCCTTGCCCCGGCGTTTTTTTCAAAAACTTGCACCCCCATTTCAACCCTTTCCTACGTTCTCGTGTCACTACCCCGAATTCCGGCCTGAATGCCCTTTGACGAACGTGCCCTTGTAAGCGGTTGCACCCGCAACGAACGCGGCCCGCAGAAGCGTCTGTACGACGCCCTCGCGGGCCGGATGCTGATCGTGTGCCTGCGCTACGTGAAGAGTCGGATGGAAGCCGAAGACGTGTTGCAGGAGGCTTTTGTGAAAGTGTTCGACAAAATCGGTTCGTTCCGCTTCGAGTGTCCGCTGGAGGCCTGGGTGAAACGAATCGTGGTCAACACGGCCCTCAACTACCTGCGCAACCAGCGCCACTGGACCTGGCTCGCGCCCGTGGAAGACGCTGAACACGAAGTCGCTACGGCGGCCACCGCCACTTCGGGGCTGCACGTTGAGGAATTGCTGGCACTGGTGCAGCAACTCCCGCCGGGCTGTCGGGCGGTATTCAACCTCTACGCCATCGAAGGCTACAACCACCGCGAAATTGGCGAACTTTTGGGCGTGACCGAGGGCACCTCGAAGGCCCAGTACGCCCGCGCCCGCAGCCTGTTGCAGGGGATGCTGGCCAAGCAGGACCGCGTAAAAAACGGAACAGTCTGATGTACGAATTACGATTTGAATTCAAGAAACTACGATTTGAAGGTCGCGGTATCCCCGTCACGAATCACTGTCAGCCATGAGTGCATTGCCCGAAGAACCGTTTGAAGAGGCCTGGCGGCGCGCCTTCGACGGGGCCAGTCAGCCCCCTGAAGATGCCCTCTGGGAGCGCATCGAGCGCCAATTGCCGCCGGAACGGGGTCGCCGTCGGCCGGTGGCCTGGGTTTGGTACGCGGCGGCTTCGCTGCTGGCCCTAGTGCTGGCGGGTGGACTGGGTTGGTGGGCCGGGCGAGGAAGCAGCCCCGACGCAACGCCCATCAACCCAGTCGCCATGACCCCGGCGAACCCTTCGCTACGGCCCGAAACGACACCCGCCGCATCCGCTGAATCGGCCCGCACCACGGCGACGGGGTCAGCAGGGAATCGGGTTTCCTCGTCCTCAATCGCCTCCACCGATCTGGCAACGATGAAATCCACTCGGTCGAATTTACAGCTTGGTGCAGAAACCCGGCAGTCCGTTTTTTCCAAAAAAGTGCCCGGCGACGCGCCGGTGAACTCCCTGTCACTTGATTACACCAATTCAGGGGCGTTGGAGGTTGAGCCGTCGCGGCTTGCCACCCGACCTGCGGGCCGCGCCGCCACGGGCGAAGACATGGCTCTGAACGCCGCCAATTCCCAATCAAACCCGACGAGCCAACCAAACTTTGTTTCCGAAATTCCTCTGCCCACGTTGCCCGCGCCGACGTTGGTTGGGCCTACCAACCTGAGCGCCGATTTTTTGACGGCTAAAAATACCCGCCCGCTACGGCTACGTTTCGGGCCGCTGGGGATGCCTCTGGTGCTGCCCGAACCCGACGAAGCCCGCCCGGCTGCTGCCCAACCCAGCGCCGAACGCCGGTTTTACGCCAGCCTGGGCGCTTCGCCAACCAGTTTCGACCCCAACATTCAACTGCGCTCCTCGCTGGTGAGCGCCGTAGCCAGCAACACGGCCAATTTTGCCAATGTGGGTGCCAACGTGCGCTCTTCCGCTGACGCGGCAACGAGTTCCGCCGCGCTGTCGTACCGGGTGGGTGGGCGGCTGGGCTGGCGGGTGTCACGGCGCTGGTCACTGGAGAGTGGGCTGGAATACCTCGACGGGCAGTC
>Ga0163144_10029897_pt1 | contig 10437 bp, 7 predicted proteins | sample OliLak19BULKMAT1_FD_123175 | JGI IMG/M metagenome (GOLD analysis project Ga0163144, IMG submission 123175) | Freshwater microbial mat bacterial communities from Lake Vanda, McMurdo Dry Valleys, Antarctica - Oligotrophic Lake LV.19.BULKMAT1 | ecosystem: Environmental > Aquatic > Freshwater > Lake...
CTTTCGAGAGCCCGCTGAACGCGCAGGGCAAGTTCGCCGGGGCCTACGACTCGGCCGCGGGCGCGAAGCTCTACAGCCTGCTGCTCAAGCCGGCCGCCGCCGCGGCGAAGGGCAAGAAGATGATCCTCGTTCCCGACGAGTTCCTGGGGCTGCTGCCGTTCGAGGCGCTTGTCGCGCGCGCCGCGCGTCCCAAGACGCCTCAAGCGCCCGCGCAGCCGCTGCGCTACGCGGCCGACGAGCACGACATCGCCTACGCGCAGTCGGCGACGGCGCTTACGCAGGCGCGCACGGCGCCTCAGGGCGGCGGCGCGGCCGTCGGCCTTCTCGTCGTCGCGGACCCGATCTTCGACAAGGCCGACGAGCGCCTGAAGGGCTCCGGGCTGGAGGCGTACGTGCCCAAGGGCTTCGTGACGATGGGCGTGGCGGCGACGCGCCGCGGCGCGGGCTTCGACCGCCTAGAGGAGACGGGCGCTCTCGCCGAGACGCTGAAGACGACGTTCGGAGACGGCGCGACGGCGCTGACGGGCAAGGACGCGACCAAGGCGAAGCTGCTGTCCGAGGACCTGGGCCGCTACCGGCACATCGTGTTCGCCACGCACGGCATCCTCGACGGCGACGTCCCCTACATCGGCGAGCCCGCGCTCGTGCTGACGCAGGTGGGCGCCGCGGAAGGCGACGACGGCTACCTCAAGATGAGCGAGATCATGGGCCTCAAGCTCCAATGCGAGGTCGTCGCGCTGACGGCCTGCAAGACGGGGCTCGGCCGCGAGGTCGGCGGCGAGGGCGTGATGGGTCTCGGTCGCGCGTTCCAGTACGCGGGCGCCAAGAACGCGCTGATGAGCCTCTGGAGCGTCTCCGAGAAGTCCACGACCGAGATGACGGCGGCCTTCTTCAAGGCGCTCAAGGACGGCAAGCCGCCCCGCGAGGCGCTCAAGACGGCGCGCGCGCAGCTGCGCAAGGGCGCGTATGCGCACCCGTTCTTCTGGGCGCCGTTCGTGCTGATCGGGGCGTAACGAAATGAACCGGTCTCTGTATCTCTGTGGTTTGCTGTTCGCCGTTCCGGTCTCGGCGGAGCCGGGGATCGCGGGGGTGAAGAAGGGGGCGGCGTCGCTCGTGAAGACGCTGCTGCCCGCGCTCGAGGGCAGGACGGGCGCGGTCGGCGCGCTGACCTTCTCTCCGATCGACGACGGCACGCGCACCTCTCCGTTCGGCCGCCTCGTGCAGGAGCAGGTCACGCTCGAGCTGGCCTCGCGCCGTCCTAAGGACGCGCGCTGGAAGCTGCTCGAGCGCCGCGAGATCTTCAAGCTGATGGAGGACTCCCGGACGTACGGCAAGGACGAGGACCTCTTCGACAAGCTGCGCGAGAAGGGCGGCCTCGACTACATGATTTCCGGCACCTACGCCGCGACGGATGCCGAAATCACGGTGACCGCGAGCCTGCTCGAGACGAAGACGGCGGCCGTGCTCGCGTCCGCCAACTTCACGATGGCCTCCGGCAAGTCTCTCGTCGCGATGATGGCGCTCCCCGCGGAAAAGAAGGCGGAGCCGCTCGCGCTCGAGGCCGCGCTCGTTTACGTCGGCGCGGACGGGAAGCTGCGCGCGGTGCGAGAGGGCGCGTCGATGACCTCGAAGGACAACTACGCGCTGTATCTGAAGCCCGCGCAGGATTGCTGGATCTACATCTATCAGGCGGATTCGGCCGGCAACACGCTGCGGCTGTTCCCGAACGCGGACTTCAAGACCGCGTCCAATCCCGTATACGCGGGGAACGAGGTCTGGGCGCCGAACGACGGGGACTATTACTTCCTCGACGAGAACAAAGGCAAGGAGACGATCTACGTCGTCGCCTCGCGCAAGCCGAAGCCCGCGCTCGAGGAGCTCGTGTCCGCCAAGCAGGAGGCCTTCCTCAAGAAGGTCGACGAGCTGAAGCTCATGGGCGCGGGCGGCCGGCGCAGCGTGAACGTCGTGAAGACGAAGCCGCTGCGCGGCGCCGAGGCGGACATCATCAGCAAGAGCCTGGGCGCGGCGGGCGATTTCGTCTTCACCCTGTCCTTTCGGCACGAGTAGGGTGCGCGCCGGGTGCTTCCTCCGACTCTTCCCGGGAAGAGCTGCCGTTCAACCCGAATGCTTTTTCCGATAGCTGGGATTCTTCCGCCGAACTAGGGTTTACGCGCGAACACCGTCGCGCCTGCCGGGTTCGCGCGGAGCACGAACTCGCGGCGCATCCAGGCGTCGAAGCCTGGGAACTCCATGGCGAAGGCGCCCGGGTCCGAAGCGGTAAGAACAATGGTGCGGACCTCCCGCGTTGCCGCGATCAGGCGCTCGTCGGTCTCGGGGCCGGGCCGATAGGTGAGGCCCCGGTCGAGCCAGAGGAAGGGGAACGGCGGAGCTTGATCGAGCGCCGCGTACAGGAAGTGATGCTCGGGCACGATCAGCACGGGACGCTCGGACGCGGCTAGGATCGACGCGAGCTCCCGATAGGTTCGCGCCTGGTCCTCGCACAGGCGCATGCCCGTCAGGCCGGGAAGGTCCACCCACACCGTTCGGCCGCACGCCGAGGCCGGCGCCGCGGCGAAGCCGCGCGTCCAGCGCGAGACCGCGTCCGCCGTCTGCAGCGCCGCGAACGCGAAGACGAGGGCCAGGGCCGCCGCGGGCGCCCAATGACGGCGGTAGAGGAGCGCGGCGGCCGCGGCGCCCGAGGCGAGCGCGAGCACGGGGCCGATCATGGGAAGCGCGCGCAACAAGGGCCAGTGGAAGGCGAGGTGGAAGCGCGCCGCGGCGAAGACGAGAAAGCCGAACAGCGCCGGCGCCGAGAGCGCGGTCAAGCGCGACCCTATCGCCTTTCCGGCGAAGTCCTGGAAGAGCTTTCCGCGCAGCCCCTCGACGAGCAGCGCGGCCTGAAACGGGACGAAATACCAGAAGAAATAGGTCTCGGTCTGCGACGTCAGGCGGTCGCCGATCTGGATCAGCGTCAGCGCGAGCAGCAGCGCGCGCGCGCGCGGCTCGAGCAAGGCCGCCGCGGCGAACGGCACGCAGAAGTAGGCGGTGTACGGGATCGTCGCGTCCATCAGCGTGTTCGAGCGCCAGACGAAGCAGAGCCCCGCCGCGCCCGCGCACGCGGCCCAGAGCGGCCATTCGCGGCGCGCGCGGCTCAGCTTCACGCCGGCGGCGAACGCGGCGGCGGACAGTACGGCCCAGAGGGGGTAAGCGGAGCCCGGCAGCGGCGCGACGCGCCGGGCGGTCAGCGGCCGCAGGATGAAGTCTTCGACGAACGCGCGTCCCGCGAGCCCGCCGAAGAGCGCGGTCAGGGCCGCGCCCGCCGCCGCGGCGCCCGCGACGAGGCCGCGCAGGCAGGCCCATTCGCCCAGCGCGGCGAGGTAGAGGGCCAGCGCGACGAGCGAGATGCCGCCCGTCGTCTGCTTCGTGAACACCCCGAGCGCGAGGAGGACGCCCGCGGCGGCGCCCGCCTTGAAGGAGCGGCGGCCCTGCAGCGCCGCGAGCGCGGCGAAGGTGAAGGCGATCGACGCCTGGCCGTACCACGGCCAGATGATGAAGGCCTGATGCCACAGCGCGGTCGTCGCCGCGACCGCGAGGGCGAGCCGGCGGTCGTCGAAGGCGCGGCGCGCCGCGAGATACGCCGCGCACGCGGCGGCGGCGTTGATGAGCGCGCCGAACAGGATGAACGACAGCCAAGAGACGCCGGCGGCCTTGAAGAGCCCCGCGAGCAGGTAGAAGGAGAGCGGCCCCACCGGCGCGGCGAAGTCCCGGAAGGGCATCTGCCCCTTGAGGATCCGGAAGGCGCCCTCGAACACGATCTGCGTATGCGTCGAGTTGTAGGTGTTCGTGAGCCCGAGCAGCATGATCACGAGCGCGGCGCCGGCCGCGATCCAGATGAGGTCCTTCTTCATTCGAGCGGCCGCCCGAGCTTCATCTGGGCGATGCGGCGCAGCGAGTTGAACGAGGTCTGCGCCCGCATCCACGGGTTCGCGGCGAGCTTGGACTCGCCCCAAGCGCGGTCCGGATACGCGACGTCGAGCTCGAGGATGCGCGCGCCGCTTTGCGCCGCGCGGTGGAGGAGGTAGAGGTCGAACGTGAAGTCCTTCGGCGCCTCGTCCCACGAGCAGACGAGGCCGCGGTCGAAGACCTTCGGCTCCGCGTTCACGTCGGGAAAGCGGCCGTCGACGGTCCGAAGGCCGAGCGTGAGCCCCGCCGCCGCGTTATAGCATCGCGTAACGACGCGATCCAAGAACGCGCGCCCGCTTCGGCGGCCCTTCACGAGGCACGGGCCGGCGGGCAGCTCTCGGAGGTAGAGCCGGTACGCGCGCAGGACGTCCTCGGGCGGGCATTGCAGGTCCGCGTGGCTGATCGCGAGTACCGGCGCCGCCGCCGCCTTGAGCCCCGCCTGGAGGCCGAGGCCGTAGCCGAGGTTGCGCTCGAGGCGCACCGAGCGCGCGAACCGGTTCGCGGGGTCCGCGAGCGCGCCGGCGAGCGCCTCCGACGTGCCGTCGGTCGAGCCGTTGTCGACGAGGATCAGCTCCAGATCGAGCTGCTTCGCCACCGTGCGGTAGCGGTCGAGCAGCGGCCGGATGTTTCCGGCCTCGTTCCAACAGGGTACCGCGACGGACAGCTCGGGCATCAGCCGCGCAGCCGGTTCTTGAGCAGGATCAGGAACACGAGCTGGTCCACGCCCGCCAGGTCGGCCAGCCATTCGGGCTTGCCTTGCAGCCATTCGCCGAGGTCGGGGGCCAGGCGGCTCGCCACGGCCGCCACCTTGTCCGCGGGGATCCGGCCCCGAGCCTCGAGCGTCTGCTGCTCGAGCCGCGGCTCGAGCGACCAGGAGACCTCCAGCCCGGGCGCGCCCGCCGTCGCGAGCTCCTCCACGAGATCCTCGACCTCGACGAGGCCGCTCGAGAGCGTGTGGCGCGCCTGAACGCCGCCCGCGTCGAGGCCCTCGTAGCGGATCACCCAGTCCGCGAAGCGCGCCTGCGGGCGGATGTAGTTCACGGAATCGGGCTCGCGCCGCTCCATCTCGGCGACGACCTGCTCCGCGGTGTGCCCGCGCTCCTCGCCGTCGCGCCGGGTCTTCCACTGCTTGCGCAGCGGCTCCTCGGTGTCGAGGAAGATCCGGATGTCGAAAAGCTCGCGCATGCGCGCCGAGAGGAACGGATGAAGGCCCTCGAACAGCACGATGCGGTTGGGCTCGACCGTCTCCGGCTCCGTGAAGCGGCCGTGCGCGTGGTCGTAGCGCTGGCGCTGGATCGAGAAGCCGCCCTTGAGCTGCTGCAAGTGCTCGGCGGGCCGGCGCAGGTAGTTCGCGCGCGGGTTCAGGTGCGTGAACGAGCGCCACGCGTCGTGGCCGCGCTCCCAGCGGTGGTAGTCGTCGCCGTGGAGCCTCACGGTGTTCTCGCTCCCGACGACGAGGCTCAGGGTCTTCGCCAGCGAATTCTTGCCGCTTCCGGAGTCGCCGCCGATCCCCAGGGCCAGCGTGCGGCTCAGCTCCCGGTGGCGGCCGTGGACGCGCACGCCGCCGCGGTACATCCAGACGGCGGTCAGCGCGAGTGACGCCTGCATCGCCGTGAAGAAAAGATCCGGCGCGTTCCAGCGCGCGCCGAGGACGCCGGGGTCCAGCGGGATCGCGGCGACGCCCGGCGCGAAGAAGGCGAAGTAGCCGAGGTACGCGGCCGTGTAGGCCCAGAACGGCGCGAAGCGCGGCGCGTCCTGGAGGATCAGGAAGTAGCAGAGGAACGGAAGAGACCAGAGGCTCCAGCCCGGCATCGGCGAGACGAGCGTGATCAGCGCGGTGTAGAGCAGGCCCAGGTAGAGCACGAGTAGATCGCGGGAGATGCGCTCGTAGGTGAAGAAGTGCAGCAGGAGCCCGAGAAGCGCGGCGGGCGTGACGAGGATCCGGACGCCTTGCGGCATCGCGATCGTGAGATCGTAGACCCACGTCATCTCCTTCGCCTGAAGCACCATGAGGCGATAGCCTTCCGGGCTCAAGGCCGCGGGAAGCCCGACGACCACGGCGAGAACCGCGGCGAGGGCCAGGGCGAACGCCGTCAGCACGCGCCGGCGCTCGGCGGAAGGCACGGCCTTGATCAGGAACCACGCGAGCACGGGCAGCGCGGCGGCCGTGTGAAACTTCGCGCCGATCGCGAGCGCGAGCCAGCCGCCCGCGCGCCACGGCGAGACGCGCAGGGCGGCGGCCACCGCGAGCAGCAGCAGCGCCGTCGGGATCGCGTCGATCTGGCCGTGCACGTAGCTCACGTAGAAGACGACCGGCGAGCACCAGTACAAAAGCACGACTGCGCTTGCGCGGTTCGGGAACCAGCGCAGCAGCGTCAGGAAGATCGAGAGGTCGGCGGCGAGCATCGGAAGGCGCGCGATAAACAGCAATGCCGCTCGCGGCATTCCGGCCCACCCGAGCAGGAGCTCGCCCAGGCCGAGCGGAACCGCGAACGCGGCGAGCATCGTGCCCGAGTACGGGAACGCGTCGGGCAGGCCCCGGCGCAGGAACTCCGCCCATGGATCGGAGAAGCCCGACGCGGCGAAATAGCGCGCGAAGGCGATGGTGCGGTCCTCGAGGAAGTAGCGCGACGCGAGCCACGACCCCGCGACGGCCTTCAGGACCAGCACGGCTAGGAACAGGCGGTCGCCCGCGGCGGCGCGCAGCTCGGCCAAGGTCTCCTTCATGCGTTTCATGCGGCGGCCCCCGTAAAATAGGAATGCCAGTATTGGAACTCGCCGAGGGCCGCGGGGCTGCCCCAGTTCAGGTAGGCTCCCGACTCGAAGCAGCGCACGTCGAGCCCGCGTTCGATCGCGAGGTTCGCGGCGGAGTCGAGGTAGAGCTCGCCGTTGACGCGCGCGTCGCGGCGGACGAGCTCGTCGATGAGCTCCTGAAGCAGCTTCGCGTCGCGGAAGTAGAAGGTGCCCGTCAGGAGAAGGTCGTCCTGCGGCCGCGGGCCGAGCGGCTCCTTCACCGAGACCCGGCGCACGCGGCCGTCGCCGGCGGCGTCGATATAGGCGTAGCTCTTCGGGCTGCGCCGGGCGTCCGGATAGCCGCGCTGCCCGACGAGCACGACGTCGGGGCCCGAGGCTAGGAGCGCGCGCCAGGCCGCCGAATCCCACAGCAGGCCGTGGTCGCAGCTCGATACCAGCACGGGCTCGCCGGCGGGGAGGGCGGGAAGCGCGCGCGCGGTCGTCTCGGCCTGCCCGCCCGTCGGCGCGTCGAGCACGACGAGGTCCGCGTCCGGAGCGGCGGCGCGCACTTCCGCCTCGATCTCCTTCCGGAGCACCAGCACCGGCCGCTGCGGCCCGGCGGGAAGGAGCCGGCGCGCGGACGCGAACATAGGCGAGCCCAGCACGCTGATCAGCGGCTTGGGCTTCCCGCCGCCGAACCGCGAGCCCAGCCCCGCCATCGGCATGACGAGCCTCGGGCCCGCCGGAGCGGGGGAGGTCCAGGCGGCGAGCCGGTCGAACGAGCGGTGCCAGTACAGGTAATCCTCGAGATCCTCGGGCGTGCCCCACTGCAGGAAGAACGGGATCTCGTAGACGAGGACCTTCAGGCCCGCGCGGATCATCGGATTGTAGACGAGGCTCACGTAGTACTCGCCGTTGACGTGCGGGACGGCCGCGCGCGCCTCCGCGAAATATGTCTTCACGAGCGCGCCCGAACGGAAGTAGTAGCCGCCGGCCGAGGCGAACTCCTTCTCCCGGTCTTCGGTGAAGCTCCCTTTCTCGCGCACCTCGGCGACGCGGCCGCCTTCCTCGCGGCAATACGCGTACGTATTCGGCGACAGGTAATGGGGATGAAAGCCCTTGTAGCAGAGCACCGCTCCGTCGCACGCGGTCTCCGTCGCGAACGCGGCGAAGCGCTCCGCGTCCCAGGTGAACGAGTAGTCGCAGTAGCTCACGAACGTGGGAAGATCGTCGTCGATCGCGGAGGCGCCCGCGAGCACGGTCTCGACGGGCCCGAGCTTGTGCGCGGCGATCGAGACGATCTCGGCGCCGGGGACTAGCGCCAGCAGCGCCGCGCGCAGCCCCGTCTCGCGCAGATGATCCTCGTTGCAGATGAACACGAAGCGCCAGTCGCGCGGGAACTTCTCGAGCAGGCGCGCGATCAGCGGCCGGCCCGCGACGTCGATCAGAGGCTTCGGCTCGCGGTAGCCCGCGTCGAGGAAGCGCCGGCCCACGCCGCCCATCGGCACGACGACCTGCATCCTCACGCGGCGCCCGCCTGCTTGAGCCGGAGCCGCTCCGTCTCGAGCCCGCGGATCGTGAGCGCGAGCGCGCGAGGAAGCACGCGCCGCGGCTCGGCCAGCGTCGCGGTCAAAGCGTGCAGGTAATAGACCTCGGCGCGGTCGCGCCGCCGGCTCGCGTCGAGGCCTTCCACGCTGAATGACCGCCCGCGGGCTCGAAGGCCCCGCAGCTTTCCCTCGAGCGAATGAAAGTAGATCGCGAAGTCGGGGAACAAAGGCTCCGTATCGAGCCGCGCCTTCGGCCACGAGCAGACGCACAGCTCGGCCCGCCCTTTGGACGCCGTACGGCGGGCGCACCCGCGGGCGCCCGCGGCGTGCGGCGCCCCGTACGCGCGCAGGCCCAGCTCCGCGCGCAGCGCCCGCTCGAACCGGTCCGACGCGTCGAGAAGGGCCGCGGGCGAGCCCGCGGACCAGATGACGCCGTGATTGCGCAGCAGCCAGAGGGTCGCAGTCCCGCGGGCGCGGCCCTTCGGGAGCGACCGCGCGACGAGCCGCGTGAGTTCGAGGCCCGGCACGCAGGCGGGAAGAAAACGCGCCTCGACCCCGGGTCCGGCGGCGGCGCGCGCGCGGCGCAGGGCCTCCTTCTCGGGACGCATCGCGAGCAGGATCCCGGCGGCGCTGTGGACGTGCGCGACGCAGGCGTCCGGGATCACGGCGTGAAAGCCCGCCTCCATCGACGGGCGTCCGCCTGCGCCGCGCGCCGCGCGGCCGATCAGCGCCGCGTAGCCGAGCTCGCGCGCGACTGGGGACTTCAGGCGCGCGAGGCGCGGCAGCCCCGCGCGCAGCGCGCGCGCGTCCGCCTCGACCCAGCCGGCCTTCGGCGACACGTTCTCGAGCCGCGCGCCGGACGCCTTGATCAGCATCGAGCCCTTGCCCGTCTTCACCGAGATGTTGCCGCCGCCCGCCTGCGCGAGCAGCCGGTCCCGCCCGAGCCGGCGGCTCAGCGCGATGAGCGTCTTCAGCGCTTTCTCCCGCGTCACGCGGCCCCCAGCAGCGCGTCGAGGCCGTCCAGCGAGCTCAGCTCGCCCGACGGGTCGAGCCAGACCGCGCGCAAGCCGGCGCGGCGCGCGCCGAGCACGTCGTGCTCGCGGTTGTCCCCGACCATGAGCGCCTGCGACGGCCGGCAGCGCGCGCGGCGGCAGGCCTCGGCGTAGATCCGCGGATCGGGCTTCTCGAAGCCCATCTCCTCGGAGGTCACGAGGAACTTGAAGAGGACGCCTTTCGGGTCGAGGCGCGCGAGCTTGCGCAGCTGCAGCGAGCATTGCTGGTTCGTCACGATGCCGAGCGTGTACCGCCGCGCCAGGCGCGCCGCGACGCGGCGCGACGCCGCGATGTCCGCGGCTCCGCAGGCGCCGTCGTAGGCGCGCGCCATCGCGAGCGCCGCGCGCTGGTCGACCTCCTTGAAGTACAGCAGCCGGCTGCGCGCCGCGGGCGCGGCCCCGAGCCGCCGCTTGACGAGCGCGCGCGCCTCGGCGTACCGGCGCTCGAACGCCCCGCGCGTAAGCGGGCGCACGCGCCGCAACGCCTTCCACGCGGCGTCGAGGCCGCGCGCGTGGGACCGTTCGGTCGGGAACAGCGTGTCGTCCAGGTCGAAGAAGACGGCCTTGATCCCGCTCAGCGCCATAGCTCGGGATGCTTGGTGCACACCGCGTCCACGGAGGAGGCGAGGCTCCGGAAGCGCGGGATCGACGAGGCGGGATAGCCCTCGAGCTCGGGCGACACGAGGCAGACGCTCATGCCGGCGCCCAGCGCGCGCGCCTCGGCGGCCGGCGCGGGCTTGCCCGAGAAGCAGTCGAGCCAGGCCCATTCGACGCGGCGCCTCATCGCGAGCGCGGCCGCGGCGGGCTCGTACTCGGAGACGCGCAGCGCGACGCGCCGTTCGGAGCCGCGCACCGCGAGCCGGACGATCGCGGGAAAGGTCAGATCCAGGAAGAACCAGTTCTTCAGGCGCCGCCGGCGCAGCATCGCGAACACCTGGCCGTCGAGGCCGTCCTCCTTCGGATTGAGGATCAAGAGCCGCTCGGGGCGCGCGCGCGCGTACGCGTCGAGATAGCGCTCGAGCAGCGGCCCGCGCGCGTGAGGCTCGTGCGCGAGGATGAGGCGGCCGCCGCGGGAGCGGATGTCGATCTCGGCGCCCAAAGACGGGTCCAGCCGCTCCATTTCCCGGACGTCGTTGACCCTA
>Ga0163144_10029898_pt1 | contig 10437 bp, 11 predicted proteins | sample OliLak19BULKMAT1_FD_123175 | JGI IMG/M metagenome (GOLD analysis project Ga0163144, IMG submission 123175) | Freshwater microbial mat bacterial communities from Lake Vanda, McMurdo Dry Valleys, Antarctica - Oligotrophic Lake LV.19.BULKMAT1 | ecosystem: Environmental > Aquatic > Freshwater >...
TGCCGGAACGGACCGCGCGGCGCGTGCTGAACACGGTGATTGTCGAGGGACTGCTCGCCTCCGATCTTACCAAGGGCGCGGTTTCATTGCGCTTCCCCACGGCGACGCTGGAACACCTTTTCCCGCGCCTTTACCCGGAGACTTGAAGCTCTTGCGCACGACACGTCAGCCCCCGATCGGATACTGAAATGCCAAAGCCCAACCCCATCACCATCCACGGCATCAAGAACTGCGACACGATGAAGAAGGCGCGCGCCTGGCTCGACGCGCAGGGCGTGGTGCATGGCTTTCACGACTACAAGGCCGCGGGCGTCACGCGCGAAATGCTGGAGGGCTGGGCGAAGCAAGTTGGCTGGGAGGTTCTGCTGAACCGCGCCGGCACCACGTTCCGCGCGCTGCCCGAAGCGGACAAGGCGAACCTGACCGAGCAGAAGGCCATCGCGCTCATGCTGGCGCAGCCGTCGATGATCAAGCGGCCCATACTGGAGGCGGGGGGGCTGGACGCGGGCGGCGATCTGCTGGTCGGCTTCAAGCCGGAACTGTACGCTGCGGCGTTCGGGACGAAGGCTTAGGGAGCGAGACATGGACCGCAGCATCGGCAAGACCATCATCCGCTTGGCTGTCATTTCTCTGGTGGTGGGCATCGTGCTGAGCTGGCTCAACATCCATCCCGTCGATATTTTTCGCGACTTCGGCCACACCGTCGAGCGCATCTACGAGCTGATCCGGCGCTTCGTCGGCTGGGCCGGCGGCTACATCCTGCTGGGCGCGGTCATCGTCGTGCCGCTGTGGCTGCTGTTCGTCGGGCTGGACAAGCTGAAGCGGAAATAGGAAGCGACCGGCCGCTAGAGCAAGTACCGATCAGGTGAAGCCACCTGACCGGTACTTGCTCTTTCATCTTCAAACAAGGGAGAGCGGATTTCGGCCGGTTGGGATCGGCAAAGCGATTCCAACCGGCCGAAATCCGCTCTAATGAAAAGCGGCCCGCTTGGGCCGCTTGACGCAACGCCAGAGTGTGACCGTCAGTCCTGCAGGGCGGCGGCGACGCTGGCGGGCTTGGCCGGCGGTTGCTGCTTTGCCGACGTTTTCCTGGTTACCGGCTTCGCCTGCTCTTTTTTCGGTGCGACCGTTTTGGTCGCCTTGGCTTTCACCGGCCCCGGCTCGTCCTTCGCGGGCGCCGCCGTGGCGACGGCGGAGGTCGCCTTGCCGCCGGTCAGGCAATTGGTCAGCAGGCGCTGCACCTGCGGGTCGTTTTCCAGCCAGCGGCTTTCGGCCACGGTCACGACGCGGAAGCTCGGCCCGGAATCGCCGGGCGGCGTCGCCAGGGTTTTCACCACCGACATCGCCTCGCCGTTGATCCGCATCTCGATCGGGCCGGCGGTGGCGGTGTCGCTGGCGCAGACCGGGCCCAGCGCGCGGTCGAAGCCGGCGACCTGGCGGTATGACGGGTCGGCCTCGTACAGGTTGGGATCGGTCGGCGACTGGCGCACCGGGCGGAATTCCATCGCCGCGGACACGATGCGACCGAAGGGGAAGTAGAGTTCCACGCCGCCGTCGAGGCGCACATGCTCGCCCATCTTGCCGTTGACCACCGGCACGTCGCGGATGCGGTGCGCCGGAATGATGGTGGAGTCGTCGTTGATGCGGATGGCCTGGGAGCGGTCGCTCTCGAACGGGATGCTGACGGCGGGCTTGCCGCTGGCGGTCTTCTTGGCCGGGGCCGCGAGCACGGCGGAGCCGGGAGCCACGAGGCCCACAACAGCGAAGAGCGCGAATATGCCGGCCAGCCGCATCGAGTTTCATCCTCGTCGAATCGGATATCGTTAACGTATCCAATACGCCGGAAAATGCCAAGCGTTCAAACCACTTGGCGCGAATTCGCGTGGTTTGCCAAGGCCTGGGTGTCCCGCTATGTTGTGCGCCGTTTTCACCCCTCCCAAGCCCTTCTCGAAACGGTAGTTCGTGGCCGATATTTTTCAGGAAATCGACGAAGACGTCCGGCGCGACCAGATGCTCAAGCACTGGCGCCGCTATGGCAAATATGTCGTGGCCGCCGCCGTGGTGCTGGCGCTTGTCGCCGGCGGCATCGCCTTCTGGCGCGAACAGCAGGAGCGCAAGGCGGCCGACAATGGCAGCCGCTTCGCTACCGCACTGGCCTTGGTTCGCGATGGCAAGACGGCGGAAGCGGCCCAGACGCTCGAGGCGTTGCAGGTCGATGCTGGTCCGGGTTACCGCGCTCTGGCCGGGTTGCGCGCCGCCGCCGTGCTGGCCGCCGACAAGAAGCCGGGCGAGGCGGTCGCCGCCTACGACAGGATCGCCGCCGACGGCAGCGTCGAACCGGCGTTTCGCGACCTGGCGCGGTTGCTTGCCGCGTTGCATGCTTTGGATACCGCACCGCCGGCGGCAATCGACCAGCGTCTGGCGCCAATGTTGGGCGAGGGCAATGCCTGGCGTCATTCCGCGCGCGAACTGTCCGCCGCGGCGAAGCTGCGGGCCGGCGACCTTGGCCCCGCCCGGCTCGCCTTCCAGCAGCTGGCGGACGATGCCGCGGCCCCGTCCGGGGTGCGGGCCCGCGCCGCCGAACTGCTCGCGGCGCTCGGGCCGCAGGGGTGATGCGCACGTCGCCACGCATCGCGGCTCGCTGGATCGCCGTCCGCTGGATATTTGGCCTTGGCCTGCTGGCCGGGCTGGCCGGCTGCGAGACGCTGGAAAGCCTCGACTTCACCGGCGGCAAGAACACGCCGCCACTGCCGGGCGAGCGCATCTCGGTGTTGGCCCTCGAACGGCAAATCGAACCCGATCCGCGCATCGCCGATCTCGAGGTTCGCCTGCCGCGCCCGTGGGCCAATCCGGAATGGCCGCAGTCCGGCGGCTATGCCAACCACGTCATGCACCACCTTGAACTGGCCGGCGACCTGAAGCAGGTGTGGCGCACCAGCATCGGCGCGTCGGGCGGTGCGGCGAAGCGCATCACCGGCTCGCCCGTCGTGGCCGACGGCCGCGTGTTCGCCATGGACGCCGAGGGCGAGGTGAGCGCCTACGACGCCGCCCGTGGTTCGCGCCTGTGGCGGCGCGACCTGACGCCCAATTCCGAGGACAGCGGCGCGATTGGCGGCGGCGTCGCCTTTGATCGTGGCCGGCTGTACGCAACCACGGCGTATGGCGAGGTCTTCGCCCTCGATCCGGCGAATGGCAATGTGGTGTGGCAGCAGAAGGTCGGCGTGCCGGTTCGCGGCGCTCCGGCGGTGGAGGGCAATCGTGTCTTCGTGATCACCCACGACAACCAGATGCGGGCGCTGGAAGCCGACACCGGCAAGGAAGTGTGGGCCTTCACCGGCATCGCCGAGACGGCGGGCCTGCTGGGCGGCGCGGTGCCGGCGGTCGAGGGCGGCATCGTGGTGGCGCCATTCTCGTCCGGCGAACTGGTGGCGCTGCGCACCGATAACGGCACCGTGGCGTGGAGCGACGCCCTGGTGCGCGCTGCCCGGGTCAGCCCGGTCGGCACCATCAACGACATCGCGGGCAGCCCGGTGATCGACCGCGGCCGCGTCTACGCGCTGAGCCATTCCGGCCGCATGGTGTCGATCGACCTGCGCACCGGCGAGCGCATCTGGGAGCGCGAGATCGCCGGCGTGCAGTCGCCCTGGGTTGCCGGCGATTTCATTTTCGTGGTCACGCTCGACGCCGAGGTGGTCTGCCTGTCGCGGCGCGACGGGCGCATTCGCTGGGTCACCCAGCTCGACCGCTTCCGCAACCCGGAAGCCAAGTCGCGCAAGGGCCTGCTCACCTGGTACGGGCCGGTGCTGGCGTCGGGCCGCCTGCTGCTGACCTCGAGCCATGGCCAGGGCGTTTCGCTGTCGCCCTACAACGGCGACGTGCTGGGCAAGACCAAGCTGTCGGGCAATGCGGCGATGCCGCCGGTGGTCGCCGGCGAAACCCTGTTCATCCTGACCGACGACGCCAATCTCGCGGCGCTGAAGTAGCGGCATGAGCTTCATCGTCGCGATAGTCGGCCGGCCCAATGTCGGCAAATCCACGCTTTTCAACCGGCTGGTCGGCAAGAAGCTGGCGCTGGTCGATGACACGCCGGGCGTCACCCGCGACCGCCGCTACGGCGAGGGCCGCCTTGGCCCGCTCGAGTTCCAGGTGATCGACACCGCCGGGCTCGAGGACGCGGCGCCCGACACGCTGGAGGCGCGGATGCGCCAGCAGACCGAGGCGGCGCTGGCCGAGGCCGATGTGGCGCTGTTCATGGTCGATGCCAGATCCGGCCTGACGCCGATCGACCGCCACTTCGCCACCTGGCTGCGAAAGTCGCCGACCCCCATCGTGCTGGTCGCCAACAAGGCCGAGGGCCGGCAAGGCGAGAACGCGGCGATGGAAGCCTATGCGCTGGGCCTGGGCGAGCCGCTGGCGATTTCCGCCGAGCATGGCGACGGCCTCTCCGCGCTGTACGACGCGTTGGCGCCGTTCGCCAAGCTGGATGAGGAAGTGGGCGACGAAGGTGCCGAGGGCGACGGGCCGATCCAGCTCGCCATTGTTGGCCGGCCGAACGCCGGCAAGTCCACCCTGGTCAACCGCCTGCTGGGCGAGGAACGCATGCTGACCGGGCCCGAGCCCGGTCTGACGCGGGATTCCATCTCGGTCGAATGGACCTACAAGGGCCAGCCGTTTCGCCTGGTCGATACCGCCGGCATGCGCCGGAAGTCGCGGGTCGAGGCCAAGCTGGAGAAACTGTCGGTGGCCGAGACCTTGCGCTCGGTGCGCTTGGCGCAGGTCGTGGCGCTGGTCATCGACGGCGTGCAGGGACTGGACAAGCAGGACCTGACCATCGCCGACCATGTCGAGCAGGAGGGCCGCGCGCTGGTCATCGTCGTCAACAAGTGGGACGCCGTGGACGACCGCGCCAAGGCGTTGCAGGAAATCGAGGACCGGCTGTCGATTTCATTGCAGCAGTTGAAGGGCGTGCCGGTCGTCACCCTGTCGGCGCTGACCGGCCGGCATGCCGACCGTCTGCTGCCCGAGGTGATGAAGGTCTACGAGCGCTGGAACCGCCGGGTGAAGACGGCGACGTTCAACAAGTGGCTGGAGGGCATTACCGAGAGGCATCCGCCGCCGGCGGTGCATGGCCGGCGTTTGCGCCTGCGCTACGGCGCGCAACTGAAGGCGCGGCCGCCGACGTTCGCGATTTTCGTCAGCCGCCCAGCCGAACTGCCGGATTCATACCAGCGTTATCTGGTGAACAGTTTGCGCGAAACCTTCGACCTGCCCGGCGTGCCGGTGCGCCTCGTGCTGCGCAAGTCCGAAAATCCCTACGCCGACAACGACGAGAAATAAGCGCGTTGCCTTAAATTTTCCTACGCACCCCGGTTTAGCCGGGGTGCCTATGCCAGAAGAAGCACGGGACCATGGGTCCCCGGTCAAGCCGGGGGACGTAGGAGTATTTGTCGGCGAAGAATAAAACGGCCCGCGGCGTGAACCGCGGGCCGTCGATTATTGGCCGCGGATTAGCGGTTCCAGACGGGATTGCCCAAATCGATCTGCCGCTCGTTGGTGACGAGGCCGGTGCCGCCGCCGATCGCGCCGCCGATGATCGCGCCGGGAATCGCGCCAACGCCGCCGAAGATCGCGCCGATCGCGGCGCCGGTGCCGGCGCCAATCGCCGCACCGCCGCCGGCGCGACCGACCGTGTTGTTCGAACTGCCGCAGGCCGAAAGCGCAAGGGCCGCGCCAAGGACGCACGCCGCCGTGGAAATCTTGGTCGCCATGTTGGTCATTTTCTTGTCCATCCGTGGAAGCCGCGCGCAGGGTCGCGCCGAGGCCTAAACTACCCGGATACGAAAAGGTTCCCCTGCTACCGCCTTTTCAGCCGATTAACGGTGGTCCGCCGCCACCACTTGGCCGTGCAGCGTGCAAGACGCCTCGACCAGGCGGACGAAACTTTCGGCCAGGACATCGGGATGGGGCAGGGATGCGGGGTCCTCGCCGGGAAACGCATGAGAACGGATCGCGGTGCGCGTCGGGCCGGGATTCACGATATTGACGCGGAGGTTGGACTTTTCGACCTCGGCGGCCCAGGTCAGCACCAGTTTCTCCAGCGCCGCCTTGGTCACGGCATAGGCCCCCCAATAGGGAACGACCCGCTGGGCGACGCCGCTGGTAACGAAGACAGCCCGGCCGGCCGGCGCCGCGCGCAACAGCGGATCGAGCGCCCGGATCAGGCGCCAATTGGCGTGCAGGTTGACGTTGAAAACTTGTTGCCAAAGGTCGGGCGGAAACTGCGCCATCGGCGTGATGCGGCCCAGCAGCGCGGCATTGCCGACCAGAATGTCGAGCCTGCCCCAGCGTTCCAGGATCGGCGCGGCCAGGCCGTCGATCGTCTCGGGCTTGTTGAAATCGAGTTCCACCAGGGTTGCTTCGCCGCCCAACTTGCGGATTTCGTCGTCCAGCTCCTCAAGCCCGCCCCGGGTTCGCGCCACGGCGATGACGTGCGCGCCCTCGGCCGCGAAGCGTTTCGCCACGGCATAGCCAATGCCCCGGCTGGCGCCGGTGATAAGGGCAAGCCGCCCGTCCAGTCGTTTCATGCCAGTCGTTTCATAGGTGGGCTTTCCCGCGCGACGAACCGAAGGGCGCCAGCAGCAGCGCGCCCATGCCGACGCCGATTACCACGCCGGCCACCGCCCAGGCGAGGCCCTCGACGGTCAGCGGCAGGGCCGGGCGAAAATCGTCCAGGGTGCGCCAGGCGATGTCGATGTGCGGATGGCGCAGGAACGCGACGGGCTTGGCCCAGGCGGCAGCACCCGTCAGCGCGTCGCGCGCGACGGCGAGTTCGGCGACGCGGGCCGCCAATTGCGGCGCCTGCTCGACCATGCGTCTGGCCTCGTCGAGATGGCCGCCCAGGCGTTGCAGGTATTGCTGCAGGAACTCCGGCGCCTGCGCCAGCAGCACCGCGCCGGCCGCACCCCAAAGGCCATGCCAGATCGGGCGCAGCATGGCCGGGTTCAGGCGGTTTCGGCGAGGAGCGAGAGCTGCTGCGAGCGGCTGTTGCGCCCGCCGGTCAGGTCGGTCAGCGAGATCGGGTAGTCGCCGCTGAAGCAGGCGTCGCAATACTGCGGGCTAGCGTTGTTGCGGCCGTTTTCGCCCATGGCGCGATAAAGGCCGTCCATGCTGACAAAGGCCAGGCTGTCGGCCTTGATGAATTTCCGCATCGCTTCCACGTCATGTGTCGCGGCCAGCAGCTTGGAGCGTTCCGGCGTGTCGACGCCGTAGAAACAGGAGTGCGTCGTGGGCGGCGAGGCGATGCGCATGTGGACCTCGGTGGCGCCGGCCTCGCGCACCATTTCCACGATCTTGGTCGAGGTGGTGCCGCGCACGATGGAATCGTCCACCAGGATGACGCGCTTGCCCTCGATCAGTCCGCGGTTGGCGTTGTGCTTCAGCTTCACGCCGAGGTGGCGGATCTGGTCGGTCGGTTCGATGAACGTGCGGCCGACATAGTGGTTGCGGATGATGCCGAGTTCGAACGGTATGTTCGCCTCAACGGCGTAGCCCATGGCGCCCGGCACGCCCGAGTCCGGCACCGGGATCACCAGGTCGGCGTCGATGGGGGATTCGCGCGCCAGTTCGGCGCCGATGCGCTTGCGGGCGTTATAGACGCTGGTGCCCTCGACCATCGAGTCGGGCCGGGCGAAGTAGACGTACTCGAAAACGCAGAAGCGGCGTTTTGTGGCGGGGAACGGCTTCACGCTGTTGATGCCGCTTTCATCGATGATGACGATCTCGCCCGGTTCGACATCGCGCACGAAGTCGGCGCCGATAATGTCCAGTGCGCAGGTTTCCGAGGCGAAGATCGGCGCGCCCTTCAGATTGCCCAGCACCAGCGGACGCACGCCGTGCGGGTCGCGCACGCCGATCAGCTTCTTGCCGGTGAGCAGGACCAGCGAATAGGCGCCCTCGATCTGCAGCAGCGCGTCGATCAGGCGGTCCACCACATGGCGACCGCGGCTGATGGCGATCAGGTGGGTGATGACCTCGGTGTCCATGGTGGACTGGAAGATGCAGCCGCGCTGCACCAGTTCCGCACGCAGCGCATAGGCGTTGGTCAGGTTGCCGTTGTGCGCCACCGCAATGCCGCCGAACGACAGGTCGGCGTAGATCGGCTGCACGTTGCGCAGCACGGTGTCGCCGCTGGTGGAATAGCGCACATGGCCGATGGCGGCGTGGCCGGGCAGGCTTTTGATGACCTTCTCGCTGGAGAACGCGGCGCTGACATGGCCCATGGCGCGGTGGCTGCTGAAACGGTTGCCGTCGAACGAGACGATGCCGGCCGCCTCCTGCCCGCGATGTTGCAGGGCATGCAGGCCCAGCGCGGTATGGGCTGCCGCGTCACTGCTGCCGTAGAGGCCGAAAATGCCGCATTCCTCGTGCAGCTTGTCGTCGTCGAAAGGGTTGGTCGAGACCAGGGTCATAAAGCCCTCGTTGCCGTGCTCACGAACGCGGCGCTTTCAACTCGAACGGTCGCGTCCAACCGCTCGGCCGGCTTATAGCCCGTTTTCAGGGTGCTGTCAGTGGAACCGTCGCGGCCCGGTGCCTCGGCCCGCTTGGGCTCACCGGGATATCTAGGCGTGCCGGGCAGCAATTTCCAGAGCAATTGCCCGCCCCATTCCAGCACGGGCCGGGTGCGCGCCTCGGTGAACCAGCGCGGCTGCGGCGGCTCGAGCAACCAGGCCAGCAGCAGGTACCCGATGCAGGCGATTACGGCGCCGCGCACCAGGCCGTAGACGAAGCCGAGCGACCGGTCGAGCGCGCCCAGCCGCGACTCGCGAATCCGGCCGGAAATCGCATGGCTGACCAGGGTCAGGACGATCAGGGTGCCGATGAACAGGACGGCGCCGGTGGTGATCGAGGCGCCCAGCGGATTGGCGATGTAGGCTTGCGCGAACGGCAATGCCTTGGGGAACAGATACAGCGTCAGCAGGCCGGCGCCGGCCCAGCCCAGCACCGACAGGATTTCGTGGACCAGGCCGCGAAAGAACGCCAGCACCGCCGACACCAGCAGAATGGCAATCAGCACCAGGTCCAGAATGTTGATCGGCAGATTGTCCATGCCTATGCCTCGTCGTCGGGCCGGGCGTCGCGGGCGCCGGGAAACAGGGCCAAAAGATCGACCAGCCGGTCCAGCTCCACCGGCGCCAGGCCCGACGCCCTGGCCTTGGCATAGGACGGCATGATCGCCTGGATGAAGCCGAGCTTGGCGGCCTCCTTCAACCGGGCCTCGATCTGCGACACCGGGCGCACTTCGCCGGCCAGCGACACCTCGCCGAACGCCACCGTGCGCTCGGGCACCGGCACATCGGACAGGGACGAGAGCAGGGCGGCGGCTACGGCAAGATCGGCGGCGGGTTCCTGGATCCGCAAGCCCCCGGCGACATTCAGATAAACGTCATAGCCACCCAGGCGCAGCCCGCAGCGCGCGTCCAGCACCGCCAGGATCATGGCCAGCCGCCCCGAGTCCCAGCCGACCACGGTGCGGCGTGGCGTGGCCAGCGAGGAGGGCGCGACAAGGGCCTGGATTTCCACCAGCAGGGGCCGCGTGCCTTCCATGCCGGCGAACACGGCGGCGCCGCTGACGGGTTCCTTGCGGTCGCCCAGAAACAGGGCCGATGGATTGCTGACCTCGGCCAGGCCGCCATCGGTCATGGCGAATACGCCGATCTCGTCGGTCGCGCCAAAGCGGTTCTTCACCGCGCGCAGGATGCGGAACTGGTGGCCGCGCTCGCCTTCGAAATACAGCACCGTATCCACCATGTGCTCGATCACGCGCGGGCCGGCAATCTGGCCGTCCTTGGTGACGTGGCCCACCAGGATGACGACCGCGTCGGTGGACTTGGCGTGGCGGATCAATTCCTGCGAGCAGGCGCGCACTTGCGCCACGGTGCCCGGCGCGGAATCGAGATTATCGGCGTACATGGTCTGGATCGAATCGATGACGATGATTTCGGCTTTGGACGTGGCCAGGGTGGTTAGTATGTCGCGCAAATTGTTGGCGGCGGCAAGCTGCACCGGCGCATCGGACAGGCCGAGGCGCTGGGCCCGCATGCCGATCTGCGCCACCGCCTCCTCGCCCGAGACATAGGCGGTGGCCAGCCCGCGCCGCGCCAGCGCCGCCGTCGCCTGCAACAATATCGTGGACTTGCCGATGCCGGGATCGCCGCCAATGAGGATGGCCGAGCCCGGCACGAAGCCACCGCCCAGCACGCGATCCAGTTCCGCCATGCCAGTGACATGGCGCCAGTTTTCGTCATTCGCCTGGGCCTGCAAGGCTGCGAAGGCCACGACATTGCCCTTGCCGCTGGACAGCCCCTTGGGCACCGCCTCGCGCGCGGCTTCCTCGATCACCCGGTTCCACGAGCCGCAGGCATCGCAGCGGCCCTGCCA
>Ga0163144_10029899_pt1 | contig 10437 bp, 10 predicted proteins | sample OliLak19BULKMAT1_FD_123175 | JGI IMG/M metagenome (GOLD analysis project Ga0163144, IMG submission 123175) | Freshwater microbial mat bacterial communities from Lake Vanda, McMurdo Dry Valleys, Antarctica - Oligotrophic Lake LV.19.BULKMAT1 | ecosystem: Environmental > Aquatic > Freshwater >...
CATGGACGAGTTGCGCAAAGATTCCGGGCTGCAACTGCTGGATCTGCCCTTCGGCACCGGCCTGACCGTGCTCCGCAAGGTTGGTGGCGAGCATGACGAACTCCTGGACACCTCACCGAATCGCCGCCCCCCCGTAGGAGCGCCTTCAGGCGCGATCAATACCTATCGCGCCTGAAGGCGCTCCTACGGCCGCTGCCACACTCTCCGGGCTGATCTGCCGCAGGCAGTTCAGGTGGCCGAGCGGGCACTCCCGCTGGAAACAGGGACTGCATGCGAGCCCCAGATAGTGAATCGTCTTGCGCTCCGTCAGCGGGGGCGTGAAGTGGGGGGAGCTGCTGCCATAGAGGGCGACCACGTGGGTGCCCGCAGCAGCGGCCACATGCATCAGCCCGGAATCGTTCGTCACGGCAGCACGCGTGGCCGACAGAAGATCCACGGTGTCTTCGAGGCTCGTCTGGCCGCACAGGTTGAAGACGTGCGCGCCAGCGCCGGTGCGGATCTGCTCGCCCAACGGCTGCTCGTCGGCGGAACCGAGCACCCAGACGTCAAGGCCCTGGTCTCCCAGGAGCCTCGCCAGCGCCGTGAAGCTGTCAATGGGCCACTGCTTGGCAGGCCCGTAAGCCGCGCCGGGCATCAGGGCGATTGCCGGCCGGGCGCCGAGTCCAAAGCGGGCGAGCAGTGCCTGTCGATTGGCTGCATCCACCCGCAGTTCCGGCGGCAGCGGCAGCGGCAGGGATCCGCCGGCAGGCAGGCCGAGAGCCAGAAAGCGCTTCACGGTCTGGTCGAGCACGCGCCGGTCAAGCGGGCGCACATCGTTGAGGAGGAGGCCGCGCAGTTCGGCGGCAAAGCCCGTGCGGACAGGAACGCGGGCGAACCAGGGCACCAGCGCCGACTTGAACGACCGGGGCAGGACGATGGCCCGGTCATAACTTGCGGCACGCAGAGCCAGACCCAGGGTCCGCCGTGCCGTAAAAGCCAGTTCAGCATGGGCAACCGCGAGGGGTAACCCGCGGCGCACCTCGGGCATTCTTCCGACCAGGGGCACGGACCAGGGTGGCCCGACGACGTCGATCGCCATGTCGGGCTCCTGCGTGCGCAGCAGGCGGAAGAGTGACTGAGCCATGACCATGTCACCAACCCAGGCCGGTCCGATGATGAGTGTGGCTGTCACCCGGTCAGCATTCCTCAGCCGAGGGCGTCGAGATAGCGCGGCACGCCCTCTTCGATCGGGATGAATGGCGCGCTATGGCCGGCCGCCCGCAACCCCGTGAGATCCGCCTGGGTATAACTCTGGTAGCTGCCCTTGAGGTGCTCCGGAAACGGGATGTACTCGATGCGACCCCGGCCATGCCACTGCAGCACTGCCCGGGCAAGGTCATTGAAGCTGCGGGCCTGGCCAGTCCCCAGGTTGAAGATTCCGGACTTGGCCCCCTGCTGCCAGGCCCAGAGGTTGACCGCCACGACGTCGTCCACGTGGATGAAATCCCGGGACTGCTCACCGTCCCCGTAACCATCACTGCCCCTGAACAGGCGAATCTCGTCGCCGGTCTTCAGCTGCTCGCGAAAATGATGGATGACGCTGGCCATCCTGGCCTTGTGGGCCTCGCCCGGGCCGTAGACATTGAAATAGCGCAGGCCCACGACGGGGGAGCGGAAGGAGGCCGTGACCTGGCGGACGTGACGATCAAACATCAGCTTTGAGAATGCGTAGACATTGATCGGCCGCTCGCCGTCTTCGCTGACGCGAAAGTCCCTCCCGGCACCGTACACAGACGCGGAGGAGGCGTAGATGAGGGGCACACGGCGCTCCGTGGCATACCGGAGCAGGTGCCGGGAGAACTCGTAGTTGGTGCGCATCATCAAGAGACCGTTCCACTCGGTGGTGTCGGTACACGCGCCCTGGTGGAAGATCGCCTCGAGCTTTGGCGCAAAATCCTGGCCCGTCGCCATGCGCGTGGCGAACTCGTGCATATCCAGGTACTCGGCGATCCGGCAGTCAGAGAGATTGAGAATCTTGTGGGCGTCCCGAAGATCGTCGACCACGAGGATGTTGGTGTGGCCCGCCCGATTCAGGGCCCGGACCAGGTTGCTGCCGATGAAGCCGGCACCGCCGGTAACGATGATCATGGATTGGTCCTCAGGGCAGCGTCAGCGCCACATTCTGGCCGGCAGCCACGTCACGGTACAGCCGCGCGTAGCTCCCGGTCATTGTGGTGGCGGAAAACTCCCGGGCGCGCAGCCGGTTCGCTGCAGCAACCCGGGCGCCCAGCGCTGGATCCCCAAGGAATCCGGCCACGGCCGCCTCGAACGCCGCCGCGTCGTCGGGCTGGAAAAGCACGCCATTCTCCCCGTCCCGGATGATCTCGGGGATGCCGCCGACGGCCGTGGCCACCACGGGCAGCCCGGCCTCGAGGGCGTCGATCAGGACCGAGCCCAGGCCTTCATGGCGGGACGGGTAAAGAAACAGATTGAAGGCTGCCAGATAGTCACCGACATTGGCCACCTCCCCCGCGAAGTGCAGATTGTCGAGCCCGGCGGCGGCCGCCCGCAGGCGCACTTCGTCCCGACCCGCACCCACCAGCACGAAGCGCACCCCGGGGTGGTCGGTCCGCCAGCGCCGGGCGAGCGCAATAATCTGCAGCTGACCCTTGTGGGAATCGTCCAGGGCGCCCACATGCCCCGCCACGAAGTCGCCGCCGAAACCGGCACGCAGTCTTTCAACCGTTGCCCGGTTTACCGCCAAGCTGCTGCCGGCGCTGGGAATCACGGTGACGGGCAAGTGCGCCTCGAGACGGAGCAGTGCGGCCCGTATGGCCTTGGAGATCGCCACCACGGCGACGGCGGAGCGATACATCCGGCGGTTCAGGACCGAGGCCGTGGGGCCCTTCTGCACGCGCCGCGTGATGAGGTAAGGCGCGCCCCGCACGAGGCCGTTCAGCCAGGCGGCCTGCACACCCCGACCTTCGTGGCTGTGCACCAGGCCAGCGCCGCGCAGGGCGAGAAAAGCGCCGGCCACGCCCCCACTGGCTTCGGCGATGGAGAGACCGGGTACATCCCGGCAGCGGTCAGCCAGCGCCTCACCACGCCGTGCCACGAGACGCTGGGTCCAGCCGAGAGCAGCGAGGCCACGAATCAGGAGTTCAGTCTGGCGCTCACCACCCCGGAAGCCGCGGGACAGATTGAGGTGGGTGAGCGGGCCGTTCACCGCGCGGGAGTTAAGGAATAGGTAGCGCCGCAGTAGCCACACTTGGCCCGACCGTCTTCCTCGATGGGGAGGTACACCTTGGGGTGGGAATTCCAGAGGTGCATCCCGGGCATGGGGCAGGACAGTGGCAGGTCCGACCGGGTGACGTCGTAGTGGTTCTCGGCATTCGGCTGCACGAGGGGAAGCCGGGAATCTGTGTTGGGCGCGACCATGGAGCGTTATTCAGCGACCGGGGGTGTTTCAGTATAGAACACCGCCTGCCAGTGCCGGATCACCGTGGCCGCGAGGGCTGCGGTTTCGGCCCGGGGCAGCTGACCGGGCAGCCCGGCGAGGTTCAGGTGGTGCAGGCGCTGGCGGTAGTTGCGGTACGTCGCGGCCAGCTCTTCCGCGTCCCCGGGCGCCAGGATGCCATGGGCGGCCAGCGCGTCCAGCTGCCGGATATTGTCGGACCAGCGAACCAGGTCCGGGTACCGATGGGCGTCGCGGAGCACGAGGTATTGCACGAGGAACTCGATGTCCGCGATCCCGCCCGGGTCCTGCTTGACGTCCATCACCTCGGCGGTACCCCTGGACAGTTCATTGCGCATGCGCTGGCGCATTTCTGCGACCTCACTGGCGAGTTTCTCCCGTCGCACGTAAGAGGTGAGGGCCGTTACCCGGAGACGCTCGAAGGCCGCCTTGACCCCGGCATCGCCGACCACCGCCCGGCTGCGGAGCAGGGCCTGGTGCTCCCAGGTCCAGGCGTCCTGGCGCTGATAGAGATCGAAGGCAGCAAGGCTGGAGACCAGCAGGCCGGACTGCCCGCTGGGGCGCAACCGGATGTCCACCTCGTACAGCTTCCCCGAGGTGGTGTGCATCGTCAGGATGCTGATGATCCGGCGCATGAGCCTGGAGAAGAAGACGGCGTTGTCCAGCGGCTGCGGGCCATCGGTCTGCTGCTGTTCCCCCTCCGAGTCGTGCAGGAAGACCAGATCCAGATCGGAGCCATAACCCAGTTCGAGGCCACCAAGCTTGCCGTAGGCGACCACGGCAAAGCGCGCGGGGCGGGTCTCTCCATCGACGACACACCGCGCTTCACCGTAGCGGGTGACCAGCTCCTGCCAGGCCAGCGCCAGCGCCGCTTCGAGCACGAGCTCCGCAATGTCGGTCAGCCGGTCGCTGACTCTCATCAGGGGCAGGACGCCGGAGAGATCGACCACGGCGACGCGGAAGATGGCTGCCTGCTGAAAGTTGCGCAGGGCATCAAGCTGCGCCTCGGCGTCGTCGACCGGCACCCGTGCCAGCCGGACCTCGAGGTCCGCCGCCAGCTCGCTTCGGGAGGGAGCCTGCTCGAAGACCCGGGGGTCCAGCAGTTCGTCAAGCAGCAACGGGTGGGTCGCCACGAGCCGCGCCAGGAACTCACTGGATGCGCAAATGCCGACCAGACGCTCCAGTGCTGCCGGGTTCTCGTTCAGGAGCGCAAAGTAGGCAGACCGGCGCCCGATGGCCTCAAGGACCAGCACCATGCCATCCAGTGCGCGGGTTGCTTCGACCTGCCGGCTGGCCACGCGCAGCATGGCGGGCACCAGCGCATCGAGCCGCTGGCGGCCGGGCTGATCGAGCCGCTGTTGCAAGCCGCCCTCGCGCAGACGACGCACGCGTTCCAGCACGTCCACTGGCGATCTGAACCCAGCCCCTGCCAGGCGCTGCTGCTGCAACTCCGGTGGCGCGTCGTCCAGCCACACCCGGGCCAGCTCTACCTCGGGCCGACCCGGCCCGCCGTCGGTGCTGCCGGCGTGCTCGCCGTACTCATCGTCGCCGCTGCCGGCACCATTCGTCCCGCGAAACACGATGTCGCGAAAGTGCCCAGCGACGCGGTCCCGCTGCAGCGTCAGCGCGGCGAGAAACTCAGGCCAGGCGGCATACCCCATGGCGAGGGTCAGGCGCCGCTGATCGCCGGGATCAGAGGGCAGGTCGTGAGTCTGGCGGTCGTACAGTGCCTGGACTCGGTTCTCCGCCAGCCGGAGAAAAAAGTAGGCCTCCCGGAGCTCCGCGGCATCCGCCGGCGGCAGGCAACCGGCCTCCACCAGCGCCGGTAGCGCCCGAAGCAATTGCCGCTCCCGCAGCGCGGCTACAGTCCCGCCCCGCACCAGCTGCAGGGCCTGGACTATGAACTCGATCTCGCGGATGCCGCCGGGACCCAGCTTGAGGTTGCCGCGAAACTCCTTCTTCGCAACCTCCGCCTCGATGAGCGCCTTCATCTCGCGCAAGGAGCTGAACACCCCGTAGTCCAGGTAACGGCGGTAAACGAAGGGCCGGAGGACGTCCCGATACAGCGACTCGGCGTCGGCCCACGCATTGACCACCCGCGCCTTGATCCACGCGTACCGCTCCCAGTCCCGCCCGTGCTGCACCAGATAGCTCTCCAGCGCAGAGGCACTCACAGCGAGAGGACCGGCCGTCCCGAAGGGCCGCAGCCGGACGTCCACCCGATACACAAAACCGTCCGCCGTATTCCGGCTGAGGAGGTCAATCACCCGCTGGGCGAGGAGCCGGAAGTACTCCTCGTTGCTGAGCGCCCGGGGCCCATCAGTCTCCCCCGCCGCCGAGTAGAGGAACACCAGGTCCACATCCGACGAGAAGTTGAGTTCGTGGCCGCCCAGCTTCCCCATGGCAACGATGCCCACGCCGCAGGGGCTGCCATCTTCAGCGCGAGGTTCTCCGTGGCGGCCCCGGAGCAGGTCGCTGGCAAACTTCAGGGCGGCATTGATCGCCGCATCGGCCAGGTCCGAAAGGTCGCGCAGAGACTCGGTGACGCCGGCCCCTTCGTTGAGATCCCGCCAGATGATGCGCAGGAGTTCCCGGTGCCGGAACAGCCGGAGGCGGTGGAGAAACTCGTCGTCGCCGGACGTTCCGGCCAGTGCGTCATCGAGCAGGTCACGATGTTCCGTGGCTGCGCAACGGCGGGTCAGCCGCCCGCTCGTGCGCAGGGCAGCGAGGAGCTGCGGGAAACGGCTGATGATGTCCGCTGCGAAAGGGCTGGCTTGCTCCAGCCGCGCCAGCCCGGAGGCGTCGACGACCGTCAGGCCTTCAGCCCTTCGGCCAGCCGGGCCGCCTGCACCGCGGGCCGCTGCTGCACCCGCTCCCGGTAGGCGGCGAGGACGGGCCAGGCCGCCAGATCGATCCCCCCGATTCGCGACCAGGTCAGCACTGTGTACAGATAAGCATCGGCCACGGTGAAATGCTCGCCCACCAGATACTGCCGGCTGGCCAGGTGCTGGGCCACGTAGTTTAGTCGCTGGCCCAGCTTGTCCCGCGCAGCCGCCTTCACATCTTCTGCGCCACCCGGCCGCAACAGGGGGCCGAAGCCCTTGTGCAGCTCCGAGGAAATGAAGCTCAGCCACTCCAGCAACCGGTAGTGCGGCATGGTCCCTGGCGGGGGCGCGAGGTGGGCCTCGGGCTTCTGGTCGGCCAGGTACTGGAGGATGGCCTGCCCCTCGGCGAGCACGTCGCCATTATCAAGCACCAGTGCGGGCACATAGCCCAGGGGATTGACGCTCGTGAAATCCACCCCGCCGGCGGTCTGGCGGGTCCGCATATCGACCTTGTCCGCGGTGAAAGGCAGCCCGGCCTCCAGCAGCGTGATGTGGGACGCCAGGGAGCAGGCGCCCGGACTGAAATACAGCTTCATGGATTTGCCCTTGAGTGATGAATGCCGGGAGAATCGCAGCTTTCGCGTCCCGGCTCAAACGAGACTTCCACCGATGGCAAGTTATGTGCTCGTCCACGGCGCCTGGCACGGGGGCTGGTGCTGGGGGCACGTCGCGCCCCTGCTCCGGGCCCAGGGCCACGTGGTCGTCACCCCCGACCTGCCCGGTCACGGGGACGATCCGGCCCCGGCGAACGCCCAGACGCTCGACACCTATGTGCAGCGGATCTGCGGGACCGTCGGTACCCTCGGCGGCGAGGTCATCCTGGTCGGCCACAGCCTGGGCGGGCTGGTCATCAGCGCGGTGGCGGAAGCCCTCCCGGAACGCCTGAGGCGCCTCGTGTATGTCACCGCGTTCCTGCCCCGGGATGGCGATTCGCTGGTGCGCATCTGCAGCGTGGACCCCGACAACCCGTTGAATACCGCGTCGGTCCGGACCCCGGACGGCCAGTGCGTGACGGTGGATCCGGAGCGCCTCCCTGAGATTTTCTACGCGGATTGCCCGGCAGAGGACCTGGCCTTCGCCCGGACAAGGCTCGGCCCGGAGCCGCTCGGCGTGATGTTTCAGGCGGTCCACGTCACGGCGGAGCGCTTCGGCCGCGTCCCCCGGGCCTATATCCACTGCTCCCGGGACGTGGCGCTGCCCTTGTTCGTCCAGGAGCAGATGGTGGCGGCATCGCCCTGCGGGACCGTGCTGACCCTGCCAACCGGGCACTCGCCGTTCTTTGCGGCGCCGGAAGCGCTGGCCGAGCAGCTGCGTGCGTTAACGTAGGAGCGCCTTCAGGCGCGACAGGTATCGATCGCGCCAAAGGCGCTGCTACAGGACGCTTCAGTCGGTCAGCAGAACCTCAGGCGCGCACCGGGCCCGCAGGCCCGTCGGTCCTGGCCTGGCAGTGCTAGTCGTCCTCGCCCTCGAGTTCGACTTCGTCGGCCTGAATGACCTGGTCCGCAATCAGGCTGCCTCGGGCCTTGACCAGATCACCGACGGCCACCAGTGAGAAGAACGTGCCACCGGCCACGTCGTTCTCCGCCCCGTCGCTGAACTCCGTATCGACGCCCGTTTGCACCGTAATCCCGAAGACCTCGAGATCAGGCTCCGCCAGGTTGGTCACCGGGCCCTGGACGAGGCTCCGGCTATCCGCATCTTCCCGCTCCAGCCGTCGGGCCAGCAGCTGCCCGCTGCCGGCAGGAGATTCGGCACCCCGCACCTCCACGTAGTCACCCACCTGCAGGTCAGCCAGGGAGAAGGACTCCACGTCTGCATCGCTCTGGTCTTCGAAACGGGTCAGCTCATCAACCTTGATGGTTATCCCCAGCACGACCAGCGTGCCATTGCCGGTGTTGATGCTGTCCACGAGCGAAGTCAGGCGCACGTTGCCCGAGCGGCGAATGCTGACCTTGCGCGCCACCAGGATCCCGGCAGCGTCCACTGGACCCTCGACTTCGACCTTGAGGTTGACGGCCAGGTCAGCAGCAGTGCCGTTCTCGTAGACGGTGCCCGGCGTGGTGGTGACCGGCCGGCCGGCCACATCGAAGTCGGTTGCCGAGAAAAAGCGGGTGATAAGGCCTTCGATCTCCCGCTTGGCTTCGCCGTCTTCACCGTCGTCGGCGGCGTCCGGGCCCTCCAGTTCGACCTTCGTCGCCTGCAAGACACCGGCGACGAAGGTGGTGCCCTTGGCCTCAACGAAATCCCCGTCGCTGATCTGATTGCCGGGAAAGCCGTCGAGGACGGCGCCGGCATAGCTCACAGTCAGCGCGTTGAGGCGAAACCGCTGGTTCACCGTATCGAGATCAGCAACGAGGCCATGGACCTCAATCTTGCTGCCCACCGTCTTCTTTTCGATGCGGGTGGCCCGCACGGCGCCGGCGGCATCAAAGAACCCGGCGACCTCCACGAGGTCACCCACCACCAGGCCGGCCAGGGACGAGCCGGGGATGTTGTTATCAAACGAGGTGTCGGCATCCGTGATCACAGACTGCCCGGCGACTACCAGGGTGCCAGCCAGCAGGTCCAGCGCCGTCACCGGCCCCTCCACCGCGTCGTCCCCGATAACCTCCGTGGCGGTGCCCGTGCGCCCGTCGTCGTTCACCCGGCCGCGAATCTTCACTACATCTCCCACGGCCAGCTCGTCCTGGCCACCCGGCGCGTCATCCACGGTGAACGACGCCCCGGTGGTCTCAAAGTGAATGCCGTTCACATGCACGCTGCCAAAACCGGTGATTACACCGGAGCTAACCACGCTGGAACCCGCGGCTGGGGCCGCACTACCGCCCCCACCGCCGCCACCGCAGCCCGTCAGAAACAACCCTACTGCGACGACGCCGACAAGTTTCAAGGCTCTGATAGTCATGACAAACTCCCCAATTCCACACACCAATGGGGCTAAACACCCCAAGATGGGTAAAACTACCCCAATGAGGCAAGGAGTGTCAATCGACTAGTTTGGCGCTGGAAAGACCACCGGGGTCGTGCCGTCCTTGGAGGGCGTCTTTAAGGTGTAAAGCGCCCGGCCCTGGGCCGTGAGGCACAGGCATCCCTCAGCCAGCGCCCGCGCGCCAGGGTGCCGAATGGCCCGAGGCCTGCAGTGCTCGGCTGAAGTCGAACTCGTTTACTGGGGGCGCGCTCAGGTGAGCTTGAGCGCCGCAAACAAGAGGCCCGGGCCCAGCATCAGCATGGACCCGAGCCGGCCGGTCTCCTGCCGCAGGTTCCCCAGCTCCTGTCCCATGTCACGGCGCAGCTCACTGATATCGGCGTGGAATGACGACGTCAGTTCCTGCCTGAGAATCTTTTGAACGGCCGATACCAGATGAGCACCAACAGCCGGGCGATCAGAGTCGCATCATGCCGGTGGTGCGGAACGTGGGGCGTGGCGGCCACTTTGCGCACAGCATCTCGACAACGGCCATCAGGTCGTCCAGCGCGGCAAAGGGCTCACCAGCGGGCGCGGGCGCCGCGTGAGCCCCGGTTGCCCGGGGTTCCGCTACCAGGAGGCGCGGCACCGGATCAGTCGAGTCCAGCGAGGATTTCAACGAGCAACGCCTCCCTGTCGAAGAGCTGGAAGTACTGCCGGACATCCGCCATGTTCACAGTGTCCCGATTGACCCGGAGGAGCGCCCGGATGTCTTCCAGATCCTGCGTTCGTCGTGGGTCGTTCACCAGGCCCTGCAGCTTGAAGGCGATAAGGCCCTCGAGACTGATCACTCGCAGGTCGCCGAAGGGTGTCTTGTGGCCCACCGCGGATTCCAGCAGTTGGCGCGCCAGGGGACGGCTGGCATACAGGAGGTCGACCCGCTCGTCGCCACGCAGGTAGTTCGCCGCATCGACGCTGCGATGGATGCAGTGATAGCCCAGCGCCTTGAGCTCCCGTTCGCTGTCGTCCGCACGGTCAGCGTCGACCAGCAGATCGACGTCCTGAGTGGCCCGGATGACCTGGTAGGGCGCGAGGGCCAGGCCGCCGATCAGCGCGGTCGGTGCGCCGATACGGTCAAAACCAGCCAGGACCTCCTGAATCTGTCTGCCAAGCCGGGATGCGGGCGCCATGGC